>JADMIO010852361.1_pt1 | contig 40872 bp, 29 predicted proteins | sample 8958161 | NCBI WGS metagenome assembly JADMIO01 (sample SAMN16585339, study PRJNA669376) | soil metagenome | isolation source: Crop rotation soil | place: USA: Cullars Rotation, Alabama | collected 2011
CTTTCCCGGGGGGTATAATCAATTGAATACCAACGAGTTTTATTATAATAAGCTCGCTATCGCAGATGAATACGACTCTAAAGATGTTATCTTTTTTAAGAGACTTTTGCAAAGAGAATTACCAGAAGATCTCAGAAAGAAAATAATAGACCGCCTTTTTATAGAATTCGTTGGGAAAAATGAAAACGAATTCAGCAGGGAATTATATATGAACAAAGATCAATTGAAATGCATGATTGAAAATGGTATGCATGTTGGCCATCATGGTTATGATCATTATTGGCTTAGCACATTATCCAATGATCAACAGGAATTAGAAATATCTAAGGGATTAGATTTTCTTCGCGAATTAGGTGTCGATATGAAAAACTGGACAATGTGTTATCCTTACGGTTCATTCAATCAATCCCTGATAGATATATTAAAAAATTACGACTGCAAACTTGCACTTACGACAATAGCAGATATAGGAGATATATCAAAAAGCAGGTATAAATTGGCAAGACTTGACACGAATGATATTCCTAAAGAAAGAAATGCAGAAGTGAATGAGTGGTTTTTAAAAGGGTAAAATCATTACAAATGACAAATGACTAATTCCTCTCCTGCAACTCCATCCATCGCATCATGCTTTCATCAAGCTTTTGCTCTACTTCACTGTATTCTGCCGACCAAGATTGCATTTCTGAATGATTTCCCGATCCGCTGTTCATTTTTTCAATCAGGCTGTTCTTTTTGTTTTCAAGTTCTTTCAACATCGATTCTATTGATTCAAGTTCCCGCTGCTCTTTATAGGTTAATTTTTTCTGTTGAGAAACATTCTTTTCCTGCTTAAGTTGTACCGTGGGCTTTTCTGTTTTTTCATTTTTACTTAATTGCTCATTGCTTTCACGATAGTCGGTGTAATTTCCGTGAATATCCTTCACCTTTCCTTTATCGCCAAGTACAAAAACATGATCAACAAGCCTGTCCATGAAATACCGGTCATGTGTTACCATCAGTAAACAGCCCTGATAATTCAAGAGAAACTCTTCAAGTGTATTGAGTGTGATGATGTCAAGGTCATTCGTTGGCTCATCAAGAATTAAAAAATTGGGATTGCGCAACAACACTGTGAGGAGATAAAGTCGTTTGCGCTCCCCTCCGCTTAATTTCGAAACGTATGAATATTGTTTATCTCCGGTAAACATAAAATGATTCAGGAATTGAGAAACCGTGATCCAGTTTCCTCCACCCGTTTCAACATATTCAGTGATGTCCTTCACAACTTCAATCACTCTTTTATTTTCGCTCAGCTGAATTCCATCCTGGGAATAATAACCAAACACAACAGTTTCCCCACTTTTGATCCTGCCTGCATCAGGTTTAACAAGACTCATGATCATATTCAGTAAGGTCGACTTGCCGGAACCATTACGACCGATAATGCCGATCTTCTCCCCTTTCTTAAACGTATAACTGAAATTATCAAGCAACACCTGGTCGCCGAACTTCTTACAGATATTTTCAAGCTCCAGGATCTTACTTCCAAGACGGTTCATCTGCATGGTAATATTCATTTTCTGCTGCTCTGTTTTCGTCTTTGCCTTTTCCTCAACAACATAAAAACTATCCTGCCTTGCTTTTTGTTTTGTTCCTCTTGCTTTAGGCTGCCTTCTCATCCATTCAAGTTCGCGGCTATATATATTCCTGGCCTTGTCTACCGAAGCACGTTCAATTTCTTCCCTCTCCGATTTCCTCTCCAGAAAGTAAGCATAATTGCCTTTATATATATAAATTTTCCCATGATGCAATTCGGCAATGTTGTCGCAAACACCATCAAGAAAATACCTGTCGTGACTGATAAGCAATATTGATTTATTGAGTCTCATAAGGTAATTCTCCAGCCATTCGATCATATCGAGATCGAGATGGTTGGTAGGTTCATCAAGCAACAACAGATCATGATCTTCAATTAAAAGTCTTGCAAGCGCCAGACGTTTTTTCTGACCTCCGGAAAAATTTTCTACAGTCTTGTCGAGATCATGAATTCCCAACCTGCCCAATACCTCAACAGCTCGTGTTTCATAATCCCAGCCATTATGAGCATCAATATAATCCGTGAGACTGTGCAATTCCGACTGATCAGCATGTTCACCGGCTTCAATTAACTTTTCATATTCACCAACTGCATGCAACAATGGATGATCTGGAGGAAAGATGCAGTCAAGAGCTGTTAAGCCCCGGGCGAAAACCGGATCCTGTTCAAGATATCCGATTCTTAGGTCTTTTCGTTTAGAAACAATACCGCTGTCAGGTTCTTCAATACCGGCAATTATTCTGAGCAATGATGTTTTTCCGGTTCCGTTAGGAGCTATCAGCGCCATCTTTTGACCTTCACTCAGTGAAATATCAAGGTTTGTAAATAGCGGGTGTTCACTATAGGATTTTGAAAGGCCCTCCGCTGTAAAAATGTTCATGGTGCAAAAATAGTTCTTCGTTCCTCTTTAGTGGGTTAATAGTTACGGGTAATTATATAAATAATACGATGAATGATATAAGGGTTTCTGACTTGAACAGACCCAATTTTGCGTTACTAACCATTAATCGCCCGCCTTATGAAATCCAGTTTCTTATTATCCGTTATTGCAGTGTTTATCGCCTCGGCGGTATCAACTCACATAGCTCTGAAAGAAGAAAAAGTTCCGGATTCGGGCTCTCGTGTTCAAATGGTTTCACCTGAAGCCACTGGTAGTGACTATAATCTGCTGCTTTCCGGTATAGAAATGAATTCACCTTTGATAAAATTCAAGGAGAATAAACCAGATGGTAATGAAAGCCCTGATAAAGCCAGTAATGGCGACAGTAACTGAATCAGTGAGCTGTTTTTGAAGTGATATCGACAGGCTTTCTTTTATTTGGAAAAAAACCAGGTGTCCAGCTTTGTTATTCGGGCTATTCTGCCTACTTTTGCCTCCCTTTTTAGGGGTAGTGTTATCAGCAATGCTTATTAATGTTTCTTTCTTACTGAAAATCAATGAGTCAGCTGTCATTTCTTCCCCGATTTTGAAATAGAGAATATCACCCAGAAAAAAGAAAAATCCGAATTAAAATAACAGAATGAGCACTAAAGCGATCAGTATTCACGGAATCCATGAAAAATCCATAGGAAACAGGATCAACTTTGCAGGGCAAAAGAACCCTGTTGAGTACCCTGATTTTCTAGAAATTCAGTTAAAGTCGTTCAAGGATTTCTTTCAGCTTGAGACAACCAGCGAAAACCGTTCACAGGAAGGGCTTTTCAAGGTATTCAGCGAGAATTTCCCTATCAGCGATTCAAGAAACAACTTCGTTCTTGAATTCCTTGATTATTTCGTTGACCCCCCGCGTTACAGCATCGAAGAATGCATCGAGCGCGGACTCACACACAGTGTTCCCCTGAAAGCCAAATTAAAATTATACTGTACCGATCCTGAGCACGAAGATTTTGAAACCATTGTGCAGGATGTTTATCTCGGTACTATACCATACATGACTCCGAAAGGAACATTTGTGATCAATGGAGCTGAGCGTGTAATTGTATCGCAGCTTCACCGTTCACCGGGTGTATTCTTCGGCAGCAGCCGTCATGCCAACGGAACAAAACTGTATTCTGCAAGGGTAATTCCATTCAAAGGATCATGGATTGAGTTTGCTACCGACATTAACAATGTCATGTACGCTTACATTGACCGTAAGAAAAAATTCCCCGTTACAACACTTTTACGTGCCATCGGTTACCAGACAGATAAAGAGATCCTGGAGATCTTCGGGCTTGCTGATGAGATCAAAGTGAGCAAAGCAGGATTGAAAAAAGTTGTGGGCCGTAAACTGGCAGCACGTGTTCTCAAGAGCTGGGTTGAAGATTTCGTTGATGAGGATACAGGTGAAGTTGTTTCAATTGAACGTAATGAAGTTATCATGGAGCGTGAAACCATCCTCCAGGATGAACATATCGATACGATTGTAGATGCAGGGGTAAAGAGTATCATTCTCCACAAGGAAGATGCAAACTCAAATGATTACGCCATCATTTATAACACACTACAGAAAGATACATCGAACTCAGAGAAAGAAGCTGTTGAGCACATCTACCGCCAGCTGCGTAATGCCGAGCCACCTGATGAAGAAACAGCACGTGGAATCATTGACAAACTGTTTTTCTCTGACAAGCGTTATGATTTAGGTGAAGTAGGACGTTACAGGATCAACCGCAAACTGAATCTGAATACAGCTGAGAATATTAAAGTTCTTACGAAAGAAGATATCATTGAGATCATTAAATATCTCATCATGCTGATCAACAGCAAGACCATTGTTGATGATATTGATCACTTGTCAAACAGAAGGGTGCGAACCGTTGGTGAGCAGTTATACTCTCAGTTCGGTGTCGGTCTTGCGCGTATGGCGCGTACAATCCGTGAGCGTATGAACGTTCGCGACAACGAGGTATTTACACCTGCTGATCTGATCAATGCAAAAACACTTTCATCAGTTATCAATTCATTCTTTGGTACAAACCAGCTCAGCCAGTTCATGGATCAAACCAATCCCCTGGCAGAGATCACACATAAAAGAAGGCTTTCTGCCCTTGGACCTGGTGGTTTGAGTCGTGAGCGTGCAGGTTTCGAGGTTCGTGACGTGCATTATACGCATTACGGACGTCTCTGTACCATTGAAACACCTGAAGGACCAAACATCGGTCTTATCTCTTCTCTTTGTGTATATGCCAAGATTAACACACTCGGATTTATTTCAACTCCTTACAGGAAGGTTGAAGAAGGCAAGCTCGATATAAAGAGCCCTATCATTTACCTGACTGCTGAAGAAGAAGATACCAAGGTTATTGCACAGGCAAATGCGAATGTGGACGAGCATGGTATTTTCCATGACCATAAAGTAAAAGCACGTTTCGAAGGTGACTTCCCTATCGTTGAACCGAAGGATATTCACCTGATGGACGTTGCACCTAATCAGATCGCATCAATTGCTGCATCACTCATTCCATTCCTTGAGCATGATGATGCCAACCGTGCGCTGATGGGATCGAACATGCAACGTCAGGCTGTACCACTGCTTCGTCCGGAAGCTCCTATCGTGGGTACAGGCCTTGAAGGTCATGTTGTTCGTGATTCACGTGTATTGGTGAATGCAGAATATCCCGGTGTTGTTGAATATGTTGATGCAAATGAAATTCATATCAGGAGCGCCCGTGATACTGACCAGAAGCTTATCTCATTTGAAGATGATCTGAAAGTATATAAACTGACGAAGTTCAAAAAGACAAACCAGAGTACCTGCATTAATCTTAAACCTATCGTTAAGAAAGGCGATAAGGTTAAATCAGGACAGGTACTTTGCGAAGGATATGCTACACAGGGTGGTGAACTTGCACTTGGAAGAAATCTTAAAGTAGCATTCATGCCATGGAAAGGAAATAACTTCGAAGATGCTATTGTGATCTCTGAGCGAGTTATCCGTGAAGATATTTTCACTTCAATACATATAGATGAGTACAGTCTTGAAGTACGTGATACAAAACGTGGACTTGAAGAACTGACTGCTGATATTCCAAACGTAAGTGAAGAAGCAACTCGCGACCTTGATGAGCACGGACTGATCCGTATCGGCGCTGAAGTGAATGAAGGTGATATTCTTATAGGAAAGATCACACCGAAAGGTGAAACTGATCCTTCTCCGGAAGAGAAACTGCTTCGTGCGATCTTCGGTGATAAAGCCGGTGATGTAAAAGATGCATCATTAAAAGTTCCGCCATCTGTAAAAGGTGTTGTAATTGAGAAGAAATTATTCTCACGTGCAATTAAAGAGAAGAATCCAAAGACTGATGATAAAGCGGCTCTTGCAAAGATCGATGCGGAACAGGATAAAATCCTTGCTGACCTTAAGATAAAACTTGTTGACAAACTCTTTGTACTGGTATCTGGAAAGACATCGCAAGGCGTTGTGAATGTTTACAAGGAAGCTGTGGTTCCAAAAGGAACGAAGTTTACCCAGAAGGCATTGCAGGACCTTGACTTCCTCAATCTTAATCCATATAAATGGACAACAGATAAGGAAACCAATGAGAGGATCACTATCCTGTTGAATAACTACAGCGTTAAGCACAATGAGCTTATTGCCGGGTTCAAGCGCAGGAAATTTGCCATTCAGATTGGTGATGAACTTCCAACAGGAATCATGCAGCTTGCCAAAGTATATATAGCGAAAAAGCGTAAGCTGAAGGTTGGTGATAAAATGGCAGGACGTCACGGTAATAAGGGTATTGTTGCTCGTATTGTTCGTGATGAGGACATGCCATATCTTGAAGACGGAACACCTGTTGATATTGTATTGAATCCGCTTGGTGTACCATCCCGTATGAACCTTGGTCAGATCTATGAAACAGTACTTGCATGGGCAGGTCAGAAGCTGGCAACAAAATTCGCCACTCCTATCTTCGACGGTGCTTCACTTGCTGATATAGACCATTACCTGTCAAAAGCAGGATTACCGAAATTCGGAAGTACTTATTTATTCGATGGTGGTACAGGTGAGCGCTTTGATCAGCCTGCCACAGTGGGAATTATATATATGCTGAAACTCGGCCACATGGTTGATGACAAGATGCATGCACGTTCAATCGGACCATACTCTCTCATTACACAGCAGCCATTGGGCGGTAAAGCACAATTCGGTGGTCAGCGTTTTGGTGAGATGGAGGTTTGGGCTATTGAAGCATTTGGTGCTGCGAACATCCTGCAGGAATTACTTACTGTTAAGTCTGATGACGTTATGGGTCGTGCGAAGGCATATGAATCAATCGTTAAAGGCGAGAACATGGGTCCTCCCGGAATTCCGGAATCATTCAACGTATTGCTGCATGAATTACGCGGCTTATGTCTGAAGATTACGCTGGAATAATACTGGACAGATAATTCAAAATAAAAGGGAGTATAAAAACTCCCTTTTTTATTAGTTAACTTTTTTTCTCCAGCTGAAGATCATTTTATCTTTCATCCTGCTCAGTCCGAAATGGTTATTGAATTACTACTTTCCTTCTGGTTATCCTGTCACCATAAAGAATATTTAAAACATACACGCCAGGTAAAATATCTTCTTTATGTACAGAGATGATATCATCTATGACATCATCTTTTTGAAAAAGGATTATTTTGCCATTCAAATCATACATACTGATTTCACATGCTATTGATTTTTTATGACCAGGCATAATGAGAGAGAAATCTCCATTTGACGGGTTTGGAAAAACAGTAATCGCTCCCGGATTATTATCATCTTGTGTTGAAATACCATTTGTAGCATTCAAGACTAAATAATACATGGTACCATAGATATAATTTGAAATAGCAAGAGCCAAAACCAGGGTGTCATTCAACACCGTAACTCTTTTCATCTTATTGATGGGTGGTAAATTGTAACTTGTGAAGCTGTTGCAATAATTATTTGTGCGAAATACTTTACCGTCGTCACCGCAAATAAAAAAACTGCTGTCATTATAAATACAGATATCATTTATCTTGGATATACTCTGGGTAATAAAATGTTGCTGCCATGTATTGCCTGAATCATTCGTCATAAGAATAACACCATAATCGCTTACAGCAACTCCCGTCCTGGCATTATAAAATTCAATCATTTTATAGTGATTGTTTTGAGGGTCGCTGTATACCAACTGCCATTGCCCTCCGCCTGTCGAAGTCTTATATATCTGGTTGGCATCAAATGACGATGATGACAGAGGTCTTGCAATAAAACCGGTAAGACTGTCGATAAAACACACTGAAGCTGGTAACGGCAAGTTGAAGGAATCGATAGTGACAACCTGCCCCTGATGATATCGATCCAGGTTTGTTTTCGTAGGGTAATATCGAAGAAAATAAATATTGTCATTATCTACGATAGAATATCCAAACAAGTATCCAGACAGATAAGTAATAACAGTTTGCCAGTTCATTCCAAAATCAATGGATTTATGGAAAGTATAGAGGCCCATATAACTTGTAATGCAATAATATGCGGGTGACTTGTAATCAAATATTGCAGGTGAAACTCCTTGTCCGCTACCAAAATAATTAGCTGCCCAATTCTGACCGTGGTCAGTACTCTTAAATAAAAATGTATTTGATCCTGATGAAACAGAAAGCGATTCATAGGAAGAAGACATACAGCTGTCTGGTGAAGAGAATAGTGCATCTCCAAACCCGGTTTGATGAGTTGTAGGCGGAAATGTAGAAGGATAATTGGGGAATACTTCATATACCTGCCATTGAGAATTTGCAGGCATAGATTTGAAAAAAATGAATATCAGTAAATAATAAAACTTATTCATTCTGAAGATTTCAATCCTATCAAAGTTATTAAAAACCCATTAAATCACTTATTGAAAACTGAAGTATCTGCTGTAATAAAATAAGTTATCCTGATGTAATCAAATTCGCAACAAGGTAAGCAACACCGGCTGCAAGGACACCTGTTATTGTCATGCGCAGCGCTCCGATAATCGGCGGATTACCTATAACTTTTGTTTTATAATATCCGAAGAAGAAAAGACTTATCACCGTGAGTATACTCGAATACAACAGGCCGGTGTGAACATCGCCGGCAAAAAAATATGGAAGTAAAGGAACCAATCCCCCTACTACATATGCGAGGCCGATATTCAAAGCACTTTTTGTTGCGCGCCTTTTATCTGGTTCTTCCAGACCTAATTCAAATCGCATCATGAAATCAACCCATTTATCCCTGTCCTTGCTGATGGCAACGGCAACGGTATTCGCTAGTTCTGTTGTTACACCATATTCAATCATCACATCTGCAACTTCCTGCCTTTCTTTTTCAGGCAGATGTTCAGCTTCCCAATATTCTCTTTTTAATTCGGCATCATAATGTTCGATCTCGGTTTTACCGGCAAGGTATCCTCCCAGTCCCATTGCTATTGATCCCGCAACAATCTCTGCAAGTCCGGCTGTCGTTATGATCGCTGTTGATGTTATTGCACCTGTCAGTCCTGCAGTTAATGCAAAGGGTACAGTAAGTCCGTCAGACATGCCGATTACAATATCGGTTAAGAAATCTGAGCTTTTTATATGCTCTTCATGATTATGGCTATGGCTATGACTGTTCATATATCTATATATATATATTGGAAACGCAGTGCAAAGATAGATTTTTGAGAATTAACGACTGATTGAAAAAGCTCGTGAAAAATAATCGGAGCCGGATCAGATAAAAATTACCGGATTAAAATCTTCAAAAGGTCTTTTTTATTCCCGTTAAAAACATTCACATCAACATTGTATCCGCATCCGAATAATCCGGCTTTATCATTGTGTTGCCAGAAAAGCCAGTTGATCCTCTCTTCAACTATCAATTCATCGCAATAGTAATGCGCGACCCAGAATTTATACGCTGAAAAATCATCGGCAAGATAATTCTCAATAAAATTAATATTTGAATAAATAATTGGTTTTACCCTGTAATGATATTCCAGCTCCTTTATATATAATTTCAGCTGGCTGACAATTACTTTTTTCGTTTTTCCATTTGTTTCTTCAATATCAACTACAGGCGGCAGATCACCTTTGTTCAGCTTTACATTGGAAATAAAATTCCTTGCCTGCATTTTCGGGCTTATATTTGGTAAAAAATAATGATACGCCCCTCTGATAATTCCACTCTTCCTTGCATCCTTCCAGTTGTCTTCAAACATCGGGTCTTCGAGCAGAACTCCCTCCGTGGCTTTGATAAATGCGAACTGGAATTGCAATGTATCATCAGCAGTCGTTCTTGCTTTCAGCTTACTCCAGTCAATTTCATCCTGCCACTTTGATACATCAATACCATGAACACTGTAGCCGAATGGATAATCAATAACACCGGTTTTTGATTTTGCACGATGATCCTGCCTGTACCAGCGGAATGCTTTGTAACCGATCCTGTAAATATCATTTCGTAACTGGAAGCAGATTACCAAAACAACAAGAAGGCAGAAAAATACTTTCCATTTTTTAAATGCCTTTGCCCGTTTATTCCTCTTACCTCCCATTTGTGGCCGAATTCTTTATTCTGAATTCTGAAACGTTAACTGTCATGCATTATTTCCCACATGCTGCTGCAAATATTTCATCAGCTCTTCTATCGGTTGCTTGATGATCTTGCCCACATTGATAAAATGAGTCTGGGCAACTTCCTTCAATTCCTCACGGAATATAAATGCTATCGACCCGACAAAATGAACTTTTACATCACGGAAGTTTTTATAATGACAGACATAAAGCTCCATAAACTCTCTCATTCCATGACGGATCATGTGCTGAATGTACGGATCATGACGATGCGACGTTAAAAATTTACTGAATGAAGCAAGCCATACATTGGGATCAGGCTCATTGTACACATGCCTTACAATACTGTTCTTATCAAGTCCATAATCATCACTGAAACTCTTATATATATTTTCAGGCATCAGGCCGTATAAGAATTGTGTTACGAGTTTCTTACCGTAATATGATCCGCTGCCTTCATCCCCCAGAACATATCCAAGACCATAATTTTTTTCGTGCAGCTTCTTACCGTCGAAATAACAACTGTTACTTCCCGTTCCGATTATGCATGCAATACCCGGTTCATCACCACACGTTGCATGAACACTTGCAAGAAGATCATGATCAACTTTTATTCCGGCATTTTTAAAATAGCGTTTAAATCCTGACGCGACAATGGCATTTCTCTCAGGACTTGAACAGCCGGCGCCAAAATAATATATATCCATTTCAGCATCCTTGTAAGCATTCAGTTCTTTCTTGCTTCTCAGCGATTCAAAAACATAATCGGCAGTGTGAAAATAAGGATTGAAACCGATCGTTGACAGCTTCACTTCTTTTGAACCATCTGCAATGACCCAGTCGGCTTTTGTTGATCCTCCTTCAATAACACATAACATAGTGGTAATATTTCCCGCTAAAATAATCGTTAAAAGAAATTATTTATCAGGATTCATGATCAACTTGTTAACGAAAAACATTTACTCATTGAACCCACCACTCTGTATCACTCAACGACATGCTTTTTATTCTGTGAAATGTTTTCCACATTCCATTCAATTCTCCTGATAAATGCATGTTGCCTCACATGGCAGTCTCTTTTTATACAGAGTTTACAGGAAAACTCAAGACAACCGTCTGTATGCACGAAAAGTTCAACTGTATTACCATATTTTGACCTGATGAGGTTACTCAACTCATCAACTTCAGCATGCGCTTTATGTACATCTAAAAACCAGGGAACAGTGAGATGGCAATCGAGGTGCAATACACTTCCATATTTAATGATCCTCAGGTTATGCAGATCGATCCAGTTTTCCTTTCTGTTCTTATTCAGGTAGTCAACAATTTCTTTTAGCAATACCTCATCGGCTTCGTCCATGATACCGGCCAGCGAACTGCGTAATATCCTGATACCGGTGTAAATGATCAGCAATGCCAGTATCAGTGCAACGATACTGTCAATCCATGAGAATCCCGTGGCTTTGATCAGTAAAAGCCCTGCAATGATGCCAAAGGTGGACCATGTGTCGGACTGAAGGTGACGGCCACTTGCAATTAACGGCAGTGAATTGTTCGCTTTACCCTTTCTGACAGAAATATAGCCGACAATAAAATTTGTGATTGCCGACATCGTGACCAGTACCAGTCCAAAATCAATTTGTTTTACCGATCCGGCATTTCTCAGATGTAAAACTGCCTGGATGATGATGATAATCCCTGCAACCAGGATAAGAACCCCTTCGATGGCTGCAGAAATAAATTCAACCTTTCCGTGTCCGTAGGGATGATTATAATCCTTTGGTTTCGCTGAAAAGTACAGGCTGTAAAGGCCTACAGCGGCACTGATGATGTTAATGATACTTTCAAGCGCATCAGTGAGAACAGCCACTGAATTGGTGATATACCAGGCGATGATCTTCACTGCAAATAAGATCACCGATGTTAGTAATACTACTTTCTGGAAGGAGATGTTCTGCTGCCTGGTATCCATTTAAGATTATTTTTAACTAAAAAACAGCAGGATTTAGGCTGCAAAAATAGGCTGAAAATGTTAAGACGAAATAATTGAGTGCGTAATCACCCAAATAACCGTAATTCAGAGGACTTTTAATCAAAATTGTAAATTTCTTCCTACGATTTTAAGTTATGGATTCGTTTTATTTACTTTGAGGCTCTGAAAATTCAAACTTTAAAAGATAAAACATGAAAAAACTATTACTTAGTATTGTTGCCTGCACAGCAATGGCGCTTTCACTGCAGGCCCAAACAACAGGTGGCCCCGATCAATATGGCTATATATGGCGTAATGATCAGGATCCTAATGGTCCGGTGTATAACTGGATTGAGATTGACGGACTGGCTGATAAAGTTGAGGTAACCTCTTTACAGGACGATAATACTTCTGCAGCGATCACATTACCGGTTCCATTCCATTATTACTGGTATGATGTTACGAAGTTTTATATCGGATCTAACGGATACATCACATTTGCATCTAACACACAGATCGCATCTGCTCAGCTTACAAATGGTTTCCCTCAGATACCATTCAATGGCGATCCAAACAACACTAACAACGATTATATCGCGGCGCAGGGCAGCGACCTTATTTTTGGAAGTGCAGGCGGTAACCAGGGACGTTGCTACTATTACATCTCCCCAACTCATGATTCTGTAGTTGTAACATGGGACAGTGTTCCTTTCTGGGATCAGAACCTGAATTATGTTGGCGCGAATACATTTCAGCTGATCCTGAACTATGCTGACAGCTCCATCCTTGTTAACTATAAAATGCAAAATGGTGCAAGTGCTGCCACAACAGGATTCTGTACAACAGGTATTGAAAACAATTCAGGTTCTCTTGGTTTGCAGTATCTGTTCGATGTATATCCTACGGCTGGAAGCAGTGTTAAATATTACTATCCTTCAAGTACCACATTTGCTGTGAATGATGCTTCAACAGTTTATAATGACAATCCAGATAACGGAGCAGTATTCCTTTCAAAAAATGGAACTCCTTATACACTTACAACTGTAATTGCGAATTCAGGAAACCAGCCTCTTTCAAACTTTAACATTCAGAGCCAGGTTAGAAATGCGAATAACGTTCAGCAGGTGAATAATGTTTTCTCTGCAGGACCACTTGCTCCGGCACAGACCCAGACAGTGAGCCACACTAATCAGTTCACTCCGTCTACAGCCGGTATCTTCTATTTCCGTACAGATACACAGTTAGGCGGTGACCTTACTCCAACTAATAACAGGAAGGATGTGGAGATTGATGTTGTTGATACTACCCAGGCAACTATCGAACTTGCGTATGAGAATGCAACGGCGTCAACAGGTACAAATTCATGGTCAGGCGGTGATGGCGGATCAGCTGTTTATTTTCAGCCTCCATTTACTCCATATGTGATCAACTCAGTTAAAGCCTTCCCTATTGCCGGTGCAACTCCTGCAGGTTATGCAATGCTGGTTTATGATGATAATGGCCTTAATGGCGGTCCCGGAACCCTTCTTGATTCAATTATGGAACCAAGTACATTTACAAGCGGTGCATGGAAAACTACAACACTCACTTCTCCGATAACCAAGACAAGCGGTGGGTTTTATGTAGTTTGGTTCATGGGCGGACCAGCGGTAGGATTAGGTACAGTGGCTACACTTCCTATCAGCAACAGGACGTTTGAAGTATTAGGCGGAACAGATCCTCAGTATTTCGCGATCTATCGTGACCGTGCTTCACAGGAATTCATGCTTCGTGCTGAAATCTCTAAAGTTGTTGGAGTTAATGAAATTGAAAAAGGAGAATCATTTAGTGCTATGTATCCGAATCCTTCAGCTGAAGGTAAGGTTTATATGGCTTATGATCTTTCAACTTCTAAAACAAACAGCTTCACTGTAAAGGTTTACAATACAAACGGACAGGTTGTTCAGGCAGAAACTGTAAACTCAGTAAAAGGAACTCTTGAGCTTGACATTCATAACCTGGAGTCAGGCATTTACATGTGCCGTATTTCAAACGGTTCAACTGAAACTGAAAGAAAATTTACCGTTGCTAAATAATTTGAAGTATTAAATTTTAAAAAAGGGACTGTCTCAAAACAGTCCCTTTTTTTATCCATTAATGCCCCCATTTTTCTTCATTCATCTTCACTCTTAAAGTCAACATTTAACCACTCCTGTTCAATGCCCTTTTTATACCATTCAATGTGCAATTTATCCTGCCAGATTTAATTGCATGAATATGACATTAAGAGGATTGCACAGAAAAATTAATTATAATATGTTTGCTATCCAAAGCATTCAAAAATCCGATTCCATATAATGAAGAAATACCTTCTGGCACTGGTCCTGTTTATTTCAACAGGATCATTTGCCCAAAATCTTACGTTACGTTCAAACCTTCCTTATGCAGGTTCGCTGGCAAACATAGGTGGTTATGTTGATTCTTTGGGAAATGAATATGCCCTGGTTGGTTGGTCTGGTGGTCTTGATATCGTAGATGTTACCGATCCTGCCAACCCTGTTGTTAAACAAACAATTCCCGGCACTAATTCCGGCTGGCGTGAAGTTAAAACGTGGGAGAAGTATGCTTATGTTACTACTGAAGGCGGAAGTCTCGGACTTCAGATAATCGATATGTCGACGTTGCCCGGAGCTGTCACTTACAAATACTGGAAAGGTAATAATGCAATAACGGGGCAAATAAACAGGATACATGCTTTGCATATCGATAATAATGGCTACCTGTATCTGTTTGGATGCAACAATGGCAATTTATTCAATGGTGCTGCCATTATCAGTTCACTCGATGATCCATGGAATCCAAATTTTGTCGGACATACAACAGGACCTTATGTACATGATGGTTATGCTGAAAACGATACACTTTACGCATGCAACATCGATGTAGGGAATTTTACAATCTGGAACGTTGCCAATAAGGCCAATCCTATTTACATCAACAGCCAGACCACACCGGGATCATTTACACATAACAGCTGGCTGAATGATGAGCATACGGTTTTATTTACAACTGATGAATCTACCAATTCCTATCTGACAGCATACGATATTTCAGTTCCAACGAATATAAAAGAGTTATCAAGAATCCAGGTTACACCGGGTTCAAACTCCATTGTACATAACACGCATACAATAAATGATTTTGAAGTTGTATCATGGTATAAAGACGGTGTTGTTATCGTTGATGTATCAAGACCGAAGAACATGATCATTACCGGTCATTATGATACTTACCCGCAGGGCAGCGGCTCAGGATATGACGGATGCTGGGGTGTTTATCCTTTTCTGCCATCGGGTAATATCGTTGCCGCTGACATTTCAAACGGATTATTTGTATTCACTCCCAGTTATGTAAGAGGATGTTATCTTGAAGGAAATGTAAAAGACTCAGCAACAAACAGCATCATCTTTGGTGCTACAGTTACAGTTGTTGGTCAGAATATCACTAAGCAAACAGATGTATTTGGTGATTACAGAACAGGGCTTGCTACTGCAGGAACATACACTGTCAAAATTTCAAAAACAGGATACTATACACAGACATTTAACAACGTAGCACTGAATAATGGTGTATTGACAATTATTGATGCCGCATTGGTACCAATCAGTTTTACTTCGGTGTCAGGCACTGTTGTTGATGAACTTGGCAATCCTGTACCAAATGCACTTGTTGTTTTTTCAAGTGAATTATTAATTCAGAATTTTACCTGTGACGCACTTGGCCAATTCAGCCTACCTTCAATTATTGCCGATCAATATGATATTGTTGCTGGTAAATGGGGATATCTTTCATCCTGTGATAACCTTTTGGTTGCTGGTTCTCCATTGACACTTACAATTACTTCAGGGCACTATTATGATGACTTCTCACTCAATTTCAACTGGACTACTGCAGGATCAAGTCCCAATGCATGGGAGCGTGGAATTCCTGTTGAAACAAAGAACGGAAACTCAGTTGCAAATCCCGGCAGTGATGATGCAAATGATTGCCTGAACTTCGCTATGGTAACTGATAATGGCGGCGGCGGTGCATGGGACAATGATGTTGATTTGGGAACAGCAATGCTGATCTCCCCTGTTTTCGATGCAACTATTTATGCAAATCCTTATGTGAATTATACGCGCTGGTTTTATAGTGGAGGCAAAGCAACAGTTAATGGTTTTCCAAATGACACAATGAAAGTTTTCCTGGATAACGGAACATCAAGAGTGATCATTGAAACAGCAAATCCATCATCACCCGACAGCAGCACCTGGGTTCCAAAATCATTCAGGATCGCCGACTTCCTTACTCCAACGAACAACATGCATTTCATTATCACAGTTAAAGATTCACAACCGATAAATAATATTGCAGAAGGCGGACTTGATCATTTTGAACTTATTGCAGGCACAACGGGAATCAACAATGCGGATAATTCAATTGACCTGGTTGCATCACCAAATCCGTTTGCAAACACTGTGAGCATAAAATACGATTTTGCAAGTGCCTCCGGGATATCTGTTATTACAATATTCGATGTGCTTGGTCATGAAGTTTATTCAACAAAACTGAACGGCAGCAGTGGCGAATTGATTACAGGGGCAAAATGGCCGGCCGGAGTATATATTGCCAGAATTTTATCAGGAAATAATATCAGTACTTTGCGATTGAGCAAAGCGGAAAAATAGTTTGTCGTTGTCCTTTTACTGAGAGCCGGTGGATATTACGATCTGCCGGCTTTTTTATTGAAGAATTATCAACTATTCAATGTAGAAATACTGATAATAATTCTACGGGGTATTGCGTTTTTCATTACATATAATGCTCAATTTTGTATGGATTACAATGAAGGAAAAAAGTGTCCTTTTCATTTCTTTTGTTTTGCTGCTGCACTGCCTATCAGGATCTATGGCTCAGTCGAAGCTATGCCCGGCAACTGAAAATAAAAAAGCAAAGAAGTATCTTGATGACGCACAGGATGCACGTGGCAAAGGCAAGCCTTACAGTTCGGTAAAACCAATTTTTGAAAAGTCAATAGAAGAAGACAGCACATGGAGTGAATCATGGAAGATATTCGGTGATGCAGCTTATATCAATAAAGATTATAAAACTGCTGAGCTTGCCTATTCCAGGGCAACTTCCATCTGTCCTGATATTGGTCCTACATTATTCTACCGGCTTGGATTATTTCAGTTTGATAAGAAGAAATATAAAGAAGCCGAAAAATCGCTTTCCACCTTTTTGGATTTTAATAAAGTGAATGAAAGTGATGCAAAACATGCGACAGAGCTGATTTACCGCGCAAGGCTGATGTCAAACCCCGTTCCTTTTGAACCCAAACCTCTTGCAGGTATCAGCACCCCTGATCCCGAATACCTCGCATGCATATCCCCCGATGGTGAATTTTGTTATTTCACCAGGCGATTTGAAATGCAGATGAAAGGTTCACTCACCCCTGTAAGTGTTGAAAAGTTCATGGTGAGTGAGTATAAAAACGGGAGCTTCGGCAAAGGTGAAATCATGCCAGTTCCTTTCAACCGCAAATCAATAAACAACGAAGGAAGTCCGAGCATCAGCATCGATAACAGGTACCTATACTTTACATCCAATAATGACAATAATTTTGATATTAAATTTTGTGAAGCATCACTGAGCGGATGGAAGGATCCTGAACCGGTATTTGAAAAAAAAACTGATAATGATTTCTGGGAAGGACAACCTTCCATATCACCCGACGGGAATACACTTTACTTTACATCATACCGGGATTCAGTAACACAAACAGGTGATATATATATATCTAAAAAAAATAACGGTAAATGGTCCAGCCCTACCCTGCTACCAGGCCCGATAAACACTCCGGGAACAGAGAAATCACCTTTTATACATCCGGATAACCAGACTTTATATTTCAGCAGTAACGGATTGCCCGGAATGGGAGGATTCGATATATATTATTCAAAAAAAGATTCTTCAGGAAACTGGTCACAACCTGTAAATCTTGGTTATCCTATCAATACTGAAGCGGATGAAGTTGGTTTTTTTGCAAGCACCGACGGGCATAATGGTTACTTTGCAAGCAACAGCATCAGCAGCGGAGGATATGATATTTATGAGTTCCCGTTGTATAAAAAAGCGATGCCTGCACGTGTATTATTCATTAAAGGTGAACTGAAGAATGAAGATGGTGAAGAACCTCTGAGCGCTGATATTGAATTGAAAAATGCCAGTACTAAACAGTCTTTTTCAGTTAACTACGACAGCCTTACAGGAAAATATGCATCTGTTGTTTTGTTTGATGAGGATTATATAATGACTGTGAAGAAGAAAGGATATGCATTTTCATCTGCCTACTTTTCAAAAGATGATTCATCATTGATCAAACCTGTTAAAGTAGATCTCGATCTTGTAAAGAATCAGAAAGGCAAAGCTTATACGCTGCACAATATATTATTCAGTACTAATTCAGCGGAAATGAACAGGCAGGATAAGATCATTGTTGATCAATTCTCGGATTACCTGAAACTTAATCCCGGCATTACTATTTCCATCAATGGACATACCGACAACCAGGGCAGCCCATCTGATAATCTCTTATTATCTGAAAAACGGGCCAAATCAGTATATGATTACCTGATTACATTAGGAATTGCAAAGGAGAGACTGAGTTTTAAAGGATTTGGTGAAACTGTTCCGCTAAAACCGAATGATACAGCAGAACACAAGGCAATGAACAGGAGAACAGAATTTGTGATTGTAAGCCTCTGAAAATTTTGATCATGAAATTTAACTTTTCATTAAGACTTATTCTGGTCTTACATTTAGTATTTTTAACCAAATAAACCCATTGATATGAAAAACTTAAAGAACCTTTCATTATTGTTCTCTTCAGCAATACTGATCCTTACTCTGTCATCATTCCGAATTATCTCTCCGCCGGGTTACCAGGTTGGCGATAAGGCAACTGATTTTAACCTTAAGAATACAGATGGTAAAATGTATTCACTTTCAGCCAATGCTGACCTTAAGGGTGCTATCATTGTTTTTACCTGCAATCATTGTCCTTTTTCTAAAGCTTATGAAGACAGGATCATTGATCTTCACAAACAATATGCATCAAAAGGTTATCCTGTAATTGCCATCAATTCAAATGACAAGTCGGTAGAACCTGAAGATTCTTATGAGGAAATGGTCAAGCGCGCGAAATCGCATAAATATCCATTCCCGTATTTATATGATGAATCGCAGGAAGTTGCTTCTGCATTTGGAGCGGCAAGAACTCCGCATGTTTTCATCGTGCAGAAATCAAAAAATGATTTTGTAATAAAATATATCGGAGCCATCGATGATAATGCAAATGAACCTGCATCTGCAACAAAACATTATGTCAATGATGCAGTCAATTCTCTCATTGCAGGCAAAGAAGTTGAAGTAAAATCAACGAAAGCCATCGGATGTACCATTAAATGGAAAAAATCCGAGTAACATTTTCTGAATTTGTATTTGAATTGTGACCGACCAGTTAACCATTACAAAAGCCGGCAAAGATGATATTGAATTGATCAGCCGGCTTGCAAAAGAGATTTGGGTTACTTATTACCCACCAATCATCAGTGATGAACAAATTGAATACATGATTGAAATGATGTATTCAGTGAAAAGCCTCCGTGAGCAGCTTAAAGAGGGCCATACGTTTTATTTAGCATATGCACTCAATGAACCTGTAGGCTATCTTTCATATTCTGAGAAGGGTAATAATAATTATTATCTGCACAAATTATATTTAAAAACTACAGAGCACCATAAAGGGTTGGGTAGTGAATTACTGAACTTTTTGGTAACTCTTCTTCCTTCTCAAAGCAGGTTGCGTCTAACTGTAAACAGAAAAAATTATAAAGCGATTAATTTTTATTTTAAAAACGGATTTTATATTGAAGAAGTAATGGATTTCGATATTGGCAAAGGATTTTTTATGAAAGATTTTGTAATGCTGAAAAAAATATAGCTGGCATATATGATATAAACAAATTTTTTCTGCTGTGAGGTAACGAATTGTTTGAATATCCGATACCCACCTGAAAATTTCCGTGAGGACTGCCGGCTCGGGTATACAGGTGAATGTTGTTACCAACAAGTGCAACCTGTGTAATTCCCATCAACTTTTTTCAACATTTTTGCAGTTATTATTATGAGCAATACTACAGGCAGCGCATTTAAAGTAACCACATTTGGTGAAAGCCATGGAGCCGCTATTGGCGCTGTTATAGACGGATGTCCTGCAGGATTAGATGTTAATTCCGCATATATTCAAAAACAACTTGACAGAAGAAAACCCGGTCAATCCGCCATCACTTCGCAAAGAAAAGAAGATGATAAGATTGTAATACTTTCAGGTGTCTATGAAGGCAGGTCAACAGGAGCACCCATTGCACTGATTATTTATAATCATGATCAGCGTTCTGATGACTATCAGCATTTAAAAGATGCCTATCGTCCGTCGCATGCTGATTTCACCTGGGAGAAGAAATATAATATAAGGGATGAACGGGGTGGCGGGAGATCTTCAGCGCGTACAACAGCAGCTCTAGTAGCCGCAGGAGCAATTGCAATGCAATTAACTGGCAGATCAGGTATCAGTATCCATAGTTATGTTTCACAGGTTGGTCAGGTAAAAGTTGAGAAGAAATACCAGGATTTAGATCTTGGGCAAATTGACAACAATCTTGTCCGTTGTCCTGATGAAACATCAGCAAAAAAAATGATTGAGTTGATCGAAAAGATAAAATCTGAAGGTGATACCATTGGCGGCAGTGTTTCATGCGTCATAAAAAATCCTCCTGCCGGTCTTGGTGAGCCTTTATATAATAAACTTCATGCTGACCTTTCGAAAGCAATGATGGGTATTAATGCAGTGCACGGATTTGATTATGGAGCGGGTTTTGAATCAATAGAAAAAAAAGGCAGTGAGCTGAACGATGTTTTCATGACTGATTCAGCAGGCAGGATCACAACCAGAACAAATTTCAGTGGCGGAATCCAGGGAGGCATCTCAAATGGAAATGATATTTTTTTCCGTGTATTGTTCAAACCCGTTGCAACTCTTCAGAGGGAACAGGAAACAGTAAATAAATCAGGTGAGAAAATCACCATTGATCCGAAAGGAAGACATGATCCTTGTGTTTTACCACGCGCCGTACCAATTGTTGATGCCATGGCTGCACTGGTGATAGCAGATCATATTTTACTTAACCGATCATCAGTAATTTAGTTTTCAGCCGTTAATAACATCACTTTAAAAACGGCAATTCATCAGCTATTTTTGCGTTTTAATTTAATTCTCATATTTTTTAAAAATGAAAAAAGCACTTATTATAATTGGAATAATTTTCGGATTGCTTGTGATAGCGATCATCACGTTGCCAATAATTTTTAAAGATAAAATCGCCGCTATCGTTAAAACGGAACTTAATAATAACATCAACGCTAAAGCTGATTTTAAAGATTTCGATCTCACCATTATCAGCGACTTCCCCGATTTTACATTTACTCTTGACAAACTCAGCATCATTGGAATAAATGATTTTGCCGGTGATACATTGGCTGACATTAAACAGTTTAAAGTCACTGTCGACCTTATGAGTGTAATCAGGGGTGATAAGTTATCCGTTGAAGGAATTTATCTTGATGAACCATACATCAATCTGCTTGTTCACAAGGACGGCAAAGCGAACTGGGACATTGCAAAACCATCAGCAGATACTTCAACATCAGAGTCATCCTCATCATTCAAAGCCTCATTGAAGAAATATTCCATTCAGAACGGAAGAATATTTTATGATGATGAATCACTTGGTTTTAAAATGTCGATGGAGAAGTTTGATCACAATGGCAAAGGTGATTTCACGCAGGACCTCTTTACACTGGAAACGAAGACTACTGCCGGATCAACAAATCTGTGGTATGGAGGCGTTAAATACCTGCATAATGTTATCACAGGTCTTAAAGCGGATCTTGAGATGGACATGAAAAATATGAAATTCACTTTTAAAGAAAATGAATTGTCATTGAATGAACTTGCACTTGGATTCAATGGCTGGTTATCAATGCCTGCGGATGACATCAACATGGATCTTACCTTCCAGGCAAAACAGAATGAATTCAGGAATTTCATATCAATGGTTCCCGGTGTATACAGTGAAAATTTTAAAGACCTGCAATCAAAAGGAACACTTGCATTCAGGGGATTTGTTAAAGGCACATATAATGAAAAACAAATGCCCGGTTTCGGAATTACTATTAATGTGAAAGACGGAATGTTCAGATACCCTTCATTGCCAATGGCTGTAAATAATGTGCAGGTGGACCTTGTAATTAACAATGCCGATGGCGTTCCTGATCATACTGCTATTGATCTCAACAGGATGCATGTTGAACTTGGATCGGAACCTTTTGATGCAAAGCTTCGGGTAAGAACACCTATTAGTGATGCTGACATGGATGGTATGGTGAAAGGGCAGGTAAATCTTGCAAACCTCGGAAAGATCGTTCCGCTTGAACAGGGAACATCAATAAGAGGATTACTGATAAGTGACCTGGCATTTAAAGGCCGAATGAGTGCGATTGAACAGAAAAGGTATGAGGACTTTCATGCTGCAGGAAGTATAAAAGCAAGCGCGTTTAATTATTCAAGTAAAGATTATAAACAGGGATTCGACCTGAAACAATGTGATCTCACCTTTAATCCGCAGAATGTTTCACTGAATGCATTTGAAGCGACAATGGGTAAAAGTGATATCAATGCCACAGGATCCCTTGACAACCTTCTTGCTTATTTGTTTAAGAATGATGTTCTGCGGGGAACACTTTCACTGAGGTCATATTATCTTAATCTGAATGAAATGACGGGCTCCGGTGAATCAGCAAAGCCTGGAACAGAAGATACTTCTTCAATGGAACTGCTTGAGGTTCCTTCCAATATTGATTTTACACTTAATACAGACATGTCAAAAATTATATATAATGACATTGTACTTGATAATTTAAAAGGCAACCTTACATTGAAAGAAGCTGTTGCTTCAATGAACAATCTTTCATTTAATACGCTGGGTGGAGGTATTGTGATGAGTGGCAGTTATTCAACTCCGACAAAGAAAAATGCAGATATGAAATTTGCAATGGCCATTAAGAATTGCGATATTCAGCAGAGTTTAAAAACATTTGTAACAATTAAGAAAGTTGCTCCGATTGCTGAAAAATGTTCCGGCAGATATAGTGCTGATCTGAACCTCAATGGCAAGCTTGATAGCAAGATGGACCCGGTAATGAATACTCTTAATGGAAACGGGAAACTTATGACAGGCAATGTAATAATCATGAACTTCACCCCGCTTGTCAAACTTGCAGATGCTTTGAAGATTGATCAGTTGAAACAAACCAGTTTATCTGACCTGAACCTGAGTTTTGAATTCATAGATGGCCGTATATATATAAAGCCCTTCGAGACGAAGCTTGCAGGTTATGCAACAAAAATTGAAGGGTCTAATGGCTTTGACCAGACAATCGATTATAAACTCAATGTTGAAATACCAACAAAGCAGCTTCCTTCAGCAGCAACTTCAGTCGTTCAGGGATTAATCTCCCAGGCTAATTCAAAAGGCGCCAATTTATCGATGGCCGAAAAGGTGAATGTTGGAATAAGTATGGGTGGTACCGTTGAAAAACCTGAGATAAAAACCGGATTAAAAGAAACTACTGGTAAACTTGCCGACGAAGCCAAAGAAAAGCTGAAGGAAGAGCTTGACCGCAAGAAAAAAGAAGTAGAGGACAAGGCCAGAGCTGAGGCTGACAGGTTGAAAAAGGAAGCTGAAGACAAAGCCAGAGCTGAAGCTGACAGGCTGAAAAAAGAGGCTGAGAACAAAGCTAAAGCAGAAGCCGACAAGTTGAAAAAACAAGCTGAAGAAAAGGCAAAGAAGTCCATTAAAGACATTTTTAATAAGCCAAAATAGAATTTATCAGCAATGCCGTTGATGGGGTCTGAAAAAAGTAGGACTTGATTATTTTCGCCACCATAAATATTTCAACCCATGAGTTTAATTGCCGCAATCAGAGCAAGACAAATCCTTGATTCGAGAGGAAACCCCACTATTGAAGCTGATGTATATACTGAAAATGGTTTTTTCGGAAGAGCCGCAGTTCCTTCAGGAGCATCAACAGGCAAGCATGAAGCCGTTGAACTCCGCGACAATGATAAGAGCCGTTATGTCGGTAAAGGTGTAGGTAAGGCTGTCAATCATGTCAATACCGTGATCCAGGATGCCCTGAGAGGGATTTCTGTATTTGATCAGAATAGTATTGACAGGATAATGATTGAACTCGATGGAACAGATAATAAATCAAAGCTTGGAGCGAATGCGATTTTAGGTGTATCGCTTGCAGCGGCAAAGGCAGCGGCAAATGAAAGCGGACAACCACTTCACAGGTATGTTGGTGGTGTAAATGCCAACACTCTACCACTGCCCATGATGAATATTCTCAACGGAGGTGCACATGCGGATAACAGTATCGACTTTCAGGAGTTCATGATCATGCCGGCAGGTGCATCCACATTCAGTGAATCACTGCGTATGGGCGTTGAGGTATTCCATGAATTGAAAAAAGTTCTTAAGAGCAAAGGACTCAGTACAAATGTCGGTGATGAAGGAGGATTCGCTCCTGAAATGAAATCCAATGAGGAAGGAATTCAGGCAGTGATGCAGGCCATTGAGAAAGCCGGTTATAAACCCGGAAAAGATATATATATAGCTCTTGACGCTGCTTCAACAGAGTTTTATGATGAGGAGAGTGGTCACTATATATTTAAAAAGTCAACTAAAGAGAAACTGACCTCTTCCCAGATGGTTGATTTCTGGAAAACATGGTGTTCAAAATATCCTATTATTTCGATTGAAGACGGTCTTGCAGAGGATGACTGGAAAGGGTGGCAGGAGCTCAATAAGGCGATCGGCTCCAATGTTCAGCTTGTTGGTGATGATATATTTGTTACGAATGTGAAGCGCCTGCAAAAAGGTATTGATGAAAAAGCCGCGAACTCCATTCTTGTTAAGGTAAACCAGATCGGCTCGCTAACAGAGACAATCAATGCTGTTAACCTGGCGAAGGAAAACAGTTTTACAGCTGTGATGAGCCATAGGTCAGGAGAGACTGAGGACAGCACCATTGCCGACCTTGCAGTGGCACTCAATACAGGGCTGATTAAAACGGGTTCAGCATCACGTTCCGACAGGATGGCCAAGTACAACCAGCTTTTACGCATTGAGGAAGACCTTGGAAATAATGCTGTTTTTATTGGTAAGAATTTTAAGTATATTCGTTAAGATTTTTAATATGTGCTATGTCAGTGCTTGAGGACAAACCTCTTGATGGCCCTGAGGATGAAAACGATTTAGGCGATGATGGTTCTGCTGACGAAATGTTGCAGGATACGGATAAGCACACCCGTAAAAGACGGGTAAAGGTCAGGAAACGCATCAGGGTAAAGAAAAAATCAGGGCCTAAGAAAAGGCTGAAAAAACTTATTGAAACAATTGCCTGGGTAATTGTTTTAACTGCCTTTATTATCACCCTGATAATGCTTGTAAGGCAGTTGGAATTTAATCCAAAGACAAAAGGCAGAAAAACCACTGAGCTTAACGTTAAACCATCTGTTCGGGTTTATATATTCCTTTCGTTGTATCCGGCAGTCGGCGAGAGTAATTCTATATATAAACAGGTTTAAATGGCTTATTTGTTTTAATTCAGAAAATAGTTTAATAACTTCGTAACATATTTTTTACACATAGCCATTACAATGGACCGCATCAAAGATAAGTTCGCACAAAGGGCATTACCACTAGCTGATGAAATCAAACAACTGATTAAAGAACATGGAAACCATGTTTTAGGTCAGTATACAATTGAACAGGTTTACCAGGGAATGAAGAGTATGATTGCACTGGTAACTGAAACCTCCAAACTTGACCCTGAGGAAGGCATCAGGTTCCGTGGTTATTCAATTCCTGAATTGCGCGAAAAGCTGCCACGCGGACAAGGCGGAGAAAACCTCCCTGAGGGTATTTTCTATCTCCTCCTCACCGGTGATCTGCCAACCGAAGAAGATGCCAGGGAAGTAAGTAATGCATGGGCCAGACGCAGTCATGTTCCAAAGCATGTATTTGATCTGCTTGATACATTACCAAAAGCTACTCATCCAATGACGCAGTTAAGTCTTGGGATACTTGCCATGCAGACTGAATCTGTTTTTGCCTCTGAGTACCGGAAGGGTCTTAATAAGAAGAAATATTGGGAGCCTATGTACGAAGATGTAATGAATCTCATTGCAAGGTTGCCCAGGCTTGCTGCATATATTTACAGGAGAACTTATAAAGACAACGTACATATAGAACCGGATCCAAAGCTTGACTGGGGCGCCAACTTTGCCCACATGCTTGGGTTCGACGATGATGGAATGAAGAGCCTGATGCGCCTGTATCTCACAATTCATGTTGATCATGAAGGTGGAAATGTATCAGCACATGCCACTCATCTGGTGGGATCTGCTTTAAGTGATGCATATTATTCTTTATCAGCCGGGATGAATGGTCTTGCAGGACCCTTACATGGCCTTGCCAACCAGGAAGTAGTTCGCTGGATATATGACCTGAGAGATTATTATGGTGGCAAGCTTCCATCTAAAGAACAGATCGGTGAGTACATCAAGAAGACACTTGCTGAAGGACGGGTAATACCGGGTTATGGACATGCAGTACTTCGAAAAACGGATCCGCGATACATCGCGCAAATGGAGTTCGCTAAACAACATCTTGCAGATGATGAGTTATTCAAGATCGTACAGATGTTGTATGAAGTAACACCTGAAATTTTAAAGTCAACAGGCAAGATCAAAAACCCATGGCCGAATGTTGATGCTCATTCAGGAATTCTGTTGATCCATTACGGACTTACTGAATATGATTTTTATACCGTGTTGTTTGGTGTATCAAGAGCGATCGGCGTTCTTACAAGTCTCTTATGGGATCGTGCACTGGGTCATCCGATCGAGCGTCCGGGTTCTGTTACTACTGAATGGATGAAAAAGCAGGTTGCAGCAATTAAGGCAACAGTCTGATCAGAGGTAAAACATTTTATTTTCCAAGGGATAGTTTCATCAGGTAATCGTCTGATGAAGTTGAACCCATTATGAATTTGTGCATTCCGAAAATTTCAAAGCCATGCCTGGTATATAATCGTATGGCTCCATGATTTTCCTTCCATACACCAAGCCAGATATTTTCATAACCCGCCGCTTTTGTTAATTCGATCGCTTTTTCCAGCAGACAGTTACCAATATTATTACCCTGAAATTTTTTCATGACATATACCCTGTGTATGGCCACAGGTTTGTGAAGTACGCTGTTTTCAGGCTGAGCGTCTTTTTGCAGTTTCAGGTAACCTGCTATATTACCATCATATAAAGCATAAAGGTAAATTACCGAGTTATCAGAAAGGTCATTTTTAATCCTTGCTGCTGAAAAGTACTCTGCAGTGTAAGCCTCTATATCAGCAAGGTTATCACTTTCCAGCCACGACTCTTTAAAGGTTTCCGACGTAAGCTTTTTCAGCATCTCCACCTCCCCACTGCCGGCTTTTTTGATAATTAACAGCGGATTTTGCATCAACGGCAAAAATAAACCAATCAGAAATTCAATAAGATAAGACCAGAAGTAAGATTTTTCAGTATTTAGATGTTGCAACATCTATTGTTGTAACGTATATTTGCGGCATAAAACAAATCAATATGAAAAAAATAATCATGATGCTTGCTGCCTTAGCCTGGGTCGCTTCAGCAAAAGCTCAAAAATGGACGCTTGACCCTTCACATACCAATATCACATTTACCGTAGATTATATGGTTGTTTCAGAACTTGAAGGAAACTTCAAAAAATTCAATGGAAACTTTGCCAGCTCGAAAAACGACTTCTCGGATCTTACGGTTGATTTTAATGTTGATGTGAATTCAGTCAACACAGAAAATGAAATGCGTGACAAGCATCTTAAATCTGATGATTTCTTCAACACAGATAAATATCCTGCAATAACTTTTAAAAGCAGTTCTGTGAAGAAGGTAAATGATAAGAAATATATTCTTGAAGGCGACCTGACCATCAGGGATGTTACCAAAAAGGTTAAATTTGATGTGGTATATGGTGGAACCGTAAATGATCCATGGGGTAATACCAAAGCCGGATTTAAAGCTACAACCAAAATAAACAGAAGAGATTATGGCCTCAAGTATAATGCAGCACTTGAATCAGGCAGTCTTGTTGCAGGTGATGAAGTTGCATTGAACATTAATACTGTGCTTATAAGGCAGAAATAACGATTAAAATAAAATTGAACATCCACCCGAAAATCCGGTGGATGTTCTTAAATTAATCTTCACGGCAAAGTGGCAAAAAAGATTGAAGAGGAAATACATTCAAATAAATTTCGCAATCCGCATCACAAGGCTGCCCTCAACATCATTGTGGCTGCTAACTACATTCATGCCCACAATCTTGAAATATTTAAAAAATATGATCTGACAGGTCAGCAATATAATGTGCTCCGAATCCTGCGAGGTCAATATCCACAGCCATGTACCCTTCTCAGCATCCGTGACAGAATGATCGACAAGATGAGTGATGTTTCACGGATCATTGAACGACTAAGGAAAGGGGGTCTGGTTGACAGGATCTCATGTACAGAAGACAGGCGAGCTGTTGACGTGCTTATTACAAAGAAGGGTTTGGGACTATTGAAACGTATGGAAAAAGAGGAAGCCAATATGGACAGCATCCTCATAAACCTTACTGAAAGTGAAGCTAAAAAATTAAACGAGTTGCTTGAAAAGATCAGGAACTAATTTGCACTGATCCATTTTTTATAAATCATTTCTTTTTTACTGTCGCCTTCTTCCTTGGTAAAGGAATAAGATACTTTTCCGGAGACTCCCAGCTTAACATCAATATTTTTAATCAACCCGATCCTGCTTACGGTTATCCTGATCACATCACCCGGTTTGTGTACTGAAATTATTTTTGAAAGATCATCCCCTACCCTTGCATTGTCGATCGCAATTATTTCATCATTCACATTTAATCCATCTATCCATGCAGGACTGTTTCTTTCAACTCCTGTCACCGTCAACTTTCCTGAATTCAGTGAAGTATTTGCACCAAGAAAGGCAACCTGCTTCTGTGCATTGTCATTTACAATCTTAAGTCCTGCTCTTGAAAAGAATTCATTGTAATGAATCGTATCAGTATCATAAACATATTTTGAAAAAAAGTCATTCATCTTATGTCCGCATATTTTTTCAACTGACGATATAAAATCACTATCAGTGTAACCCCTGTTCTGCTTTTTGTAAAACTCATTGTACATTAACTTCATAACATCATCAAGCCTTTTTTCCCCGCCGGTTTCTCCAAGAATGTATAAGTCGAGCAGGCATCCGATCAATGCGCCTTTGGTGTAATAAGATATGGTAGCATTACTGTTGTTCTCTGAAGCCCGGTAATATTTTATCCATGCATCATAACTTGATTCTGATAAAGGCTGAATATAGTTCCCTGGCGTATTTTCAATTGAATTGATATATCCTGCGACAGTAGCAAAGTATAAAGTTTCATCAATGAATCCGCATCTCCTGGTGATCAGATCATCATAATAGGCTGTAAATCCTTCAGCAACATAAAGCATGTTTGTGTAATTCTCATTGTCATAATCAAAGGGGCCCAGACTTGCTGGCCGTAATCTCTTTACATTCCATAAATGAAAATATTCATGTGCCGCAAGCGAAAGAAAACTATTGTATGGTCCGCCGGCTGAATAACCATTGCGTGCAACCTGCAGTGTTGTTGAATTTTTATGTTCCAGACCTCCTGAACCATTTGGAATATTATGGATGATAAAAACATATCTTTTGCAGGGATGCTCCCCAAATATTTTTACCTCTTCAGCAACAATATTCGTTATGTCTGATATAAGCCGGGCTGAATCATAATTTGCCTGTCCGAATAATGCAATCTCATGATCAACACCCGATGCTTTAAATGTCAAGACTACGTGATTGCCTATTTCTATAGGAGCATCAATAAATTCGTCAAAATCATTTGCGGCAAGCAACCAGGGATTGCCTTCAACCTTGTCAAGTGCCGTCGAGATTTTTTTCCATGATGAATATGGTTTAACTTCAAGAGTACACGGAAGTTTTAAATTATTATTTAGATACATAAAAAGACTGGCACCAGTTAAATAGGCATGTTCCTCATCAACAAAACTTGTTCTTACTGATAATTCAAACGCATAAACGTAATAGGTAACATTAACATTCCTGCTATTACCGCAGTTAATACGCCAGCCATTCTTCCTGAACTTCTCTGATTTTAATTCTTTACCGGCAGTATCATAGGCGGTAAACCTTTCAACAAACCTTGAATATTCTCTGACAAGGTATGAACCGGGAGTCCAAACTGGCATCTTAAGTTCAAGGTTAGGTGAACTCAGATTCCTGACTTCCATCTGCACTTTTACGTAGTGTGACCTGGGCTCTTCAAAGCTGATCCTGTACTTAACTGAAGGAGCAGCTATACCTTCAGTTGCATAAAAGAATAGAAATAAAATAAACAGTTTTCTCATGTTAATTGCGAAAATGATTGAAGCACCTAATATATAAATTCCTGAAAAAATGAAATGCGAATTTTAAGCAATTGGCATAGCAGGTTGTATAAAATATTATTTATCGGAGAATCAGACGACAAACAATGACCTCCAGCCGATAAAGAAAAATCCTTTATTTGCCTTCCGACATTTTTTTCAGGTCATCCCTGGTAACTTTTTTATAACCCGGAGGAATATTAAAAATTTCATCAGTTACCTTTTCCGAAGCAACCTCTCTTGCACTCATTTCAACTGTTAATCCATTCTGGTTCATTCTGAATTCCATCAGGAATCCGTCGATACTCTTGAACTGGTTGTTCCAATTGGCATTCTTAACAATAATGTCATTAGTATACCAAACGCTGAACTCCTTACCGTCCTTTGCAGTGATTACAGCTTTTTTACAATTGTATCCTGCAATTTTCCTGACATCATTCGTCTTAACAATCTTATACTCTCCTTCATCCTTCATCTCCTTGTCAACATCCTTTTCAGTGATCAGCATATCCATTTTATTACCCATCATATCCATCAGCACATGTACTTCCTTCTTCGCATTATTCATAATCACAGAACTGTTCATGCCCATACCCATTTTCATGTCAATGCGCATTTTGTCATTCTTGAAAAACGTGGTGCTCTCTCCCGGAAGCATATCAAGTGTCTGCTGATCAAGACCAGATTCAGGATATGAAAGATCATAGATCACCTTGCCTTCAGTGAGTTGTGCTCTTGAAATCTGACAACTCATGAATATTAATACGAATACTGCTATCAGCCTTATCTTGTACATAGGAACGGAATTGTTTTCAAATATAAATATTTATACCATGGAGTAGAATTTTGTTCTATTTTTTTTAGGTTTGAAGAATCATTGAATTGAATCTATGAACAAAATAACAGCATTATTCTTACTATTTCTATTCATTGCCACACAACGCATTTCAGCCCAGAAACGAAACCTGGAATTGGAGGATATCTGGGGAAACACTTCACTTACCGCCCGGCCAATAACAGGATTCCGTTCACTGAATGACGGGATTCATTATACAAATACTGTTAAAGGAAAAGACGGAACTTACATCCTCATATATGAATTCGCAACAGGTAAAATTACAGATACGCTCTTTGACTATGAGAGAGTCCTGCTCAATGGAAAAGCTATTGATTTTTCCGATTATAAACTGAGCCAATCAGAATCAAAAATAATTTTTATTACTGAAGAAGAACAGGTTTACAGGCATTCAACAAAATCAAGTTTTCTCATTTATGACAGGAAAACAGGAGTAGTTAAGCCATTGTCAGGTGGCGGAAAACAGATGTATGCTTCCTTTTCACCTGATGAAAATCTTGTTGCATTTGTGCGTGATAATAACCTGTTCATTACTGATCTGAAAAACGGCAAAGAAACAGCGATAACAAATGATGGTCATAAAAATTCAATTATCAATGGTGCTACAGACTGGGTATATGAGGAGGAATTCTCAATGGATCAGGCATTTCAATGGAATTTAAATGGTACTGCACTGGCATATTACAAATTTGACGAGAGCCGGGTAAAAGAATTTGATCTTACATATTACAGTGAACTTTATCCAAAGGAAGAAAAATACAAATACCCTAAAGCAGGTGAAGAAAACTCTAAAGTGGATATATATGTTTATCATGTTCAAACAGGAAATACTGTAAAGATGAATACAGGAAATGACAGAGAATATATTCCCAGGATCAAGTGGACATCCGATGCAACAAAGATCTCTGTTCAATGCTTAAATCGTCATCAGGATAAACTTCAGTTACTGTTATGTGATATCAATACAGGAAACAGAAAAGAATTGCTTAAAGAAGAAAACAACAGCTTTATTGAAATTACTGATGATCTCACATTTCTGCAAAATGGAAAGCAATTTATCTGGACAAGTTCAAGAAGCGGTTATAATCATATCTACCTTTATAATATGGATGGCACAGTTGCAAAGCAGGTTACTAAGGGTAATTATGATGTCACAAATTATTATGGATACAGTGAGAAGGATAAAACATTTTATTATCAGAGTGCTGAACCATCAGCTACTGAAAGAAGGGTGAGCAGCATTGGATCAGGAGATAAAATAAAGATTCTCACAACAGGGCATGGAGTCAATAAAGCGGAATTCAGCAACACGTATAAGTATTTTATTAATAGTTATTCAGCTTATGGTATTCCTTACAGGAGTACTATCATCGATAATAATGGAAAGGAAATAAGATTACTTGATGACAACAGCAAGGTTAAGGAGTCAATGTCAAAATATAATTTATCGCCTGTTGAAACACTTTCGGTCGACAATGGTGAAGGAATTAAGATCAATGGATGGATGATTAAACCGCCGGACTTCAACCCTGCAAAAAAATATCCTGTACTGATGTTTGTTTATGGAGGTCCCGGTAAACAGACTGTGATGAATGAATGGCAGAGTTCTGAATATTTCTGGCACCAGTTAATGGCAGAACGCGGATATATAATCCTTTCATTCGATAACAGGGGCACTAAAGGTCGTGGAATGGAATTTTCAAATGTCATACATAAGAACCTTGGAAAATATGAAGTGATTGATCAGCTTGCCATGGCCAGGTATCTTCAGTCACAGCCCTATGTCGATCCGGCAAGAATGGGTGTGTGGGGATGGAGCTACGGCGGATATATGACATCTCTCCTGCTAACAAAAGGGAATGGCTTGTTTAAGTGTGGTGTAGCCGTAGCGCCTGTGACAAACTGGAGATATTATGACAATATATATACGGAGCGATACCTGCAGACACCTCAGGAAAACCCGAAAGGATATGATGATAATTCACCCATTTTCTTTGCAAAAGACCTTAAAGGAAAATTCCTGATGATGCATGGATCATATGATGACAATGTTCACTTACAGAATACAATGGAGTTTGCAGATGCTCTTATCAGGGAGAAAAAACAGTTCGACATGTTTATCTATCCGAATAAAAACCACAGTATACGGGGCGGAACAACAAGGCTCCACATCTATACCAAAATGACTGACTTTATTTTATCAAATCTTTAAATAAAATTACTAATGAAGCCAAATCTGAATATATGCATTGTTAGTCGTGCAGGAAGATTCCTGATGCTTTTTTTGATAAGCATTCTTATAAGTTTTTCTTTCAGATCGAAAGCTGGCGTTAGCGATACAATACATGTTGAACGGTATACTATATATATTGACACCATCAATTATACAACCCATTCTATAAGGGCATCCTGTGAAATATCCATAAAATCAAGAATGAACAGTGTCAATAATATATCATTGAGCCTGCTTCAGCTGAATATAGATTCAATAGTAGGAAATAACGGTTCGCTTACTTATTTATACAATGATACAGTTATCAGCATCACCCCACCTGCTCCATTAATGCTGAATGATACAATTTCATTAAGGATATATTATAATGGACAACCCAAGCAGGATCCTACAGGCTGGGGAGGATTTTATTTTTCAGGAACATATGCTTTTAATCTCGGAGCAGGTTTTGGCACCAATCCACATAACCTAGGCAGAATATGGTTTCCATGTATTGATGAGTTTGATGATAAATCATTATACGATTTTTATGTTACTACCCCTCCATCTTACAAAGCATTTTGCAATGGCTTGCTTATGAGTTGGGTCACTCATCCCAATCTCAGCACTACATGGTATTGGAAAATGAACCAACCAATAGCATCATACATGGCAGGTGTTGCCGTTTCAACTTATTATACATTACAAAGAAATTATAACAGTTTACCTGTTGAATGGGCCAGTGCCGCTTCAGATACAAATAAGATTCTCTCAACTTTTCAGCACATTGATACAGTCTTAAGTTCATATATTTCTGCTTACGGAGCTTATCCATTTGATAAAGTTGGGTTTATACTTGTGCCATTTAATTCAGGCGCAATGGAGCATGCAACCAGCATTCACATCGGTCAGCCTTTTATCAATGGATCGCTCACGTATGAAACATTGTGGGCTCATGAATTAAGTCATATGTGGTGGGGTGACAAAGTAACCTGTAAAAATGAAAAAGAAATGTGGCTGAATGAGGGGTTTGCAAGTTACAATGAGTCATTTATAACTGAAAAAATATATGGAAGACAGGCTTACAAAGACAGGATAAGAACCAATCACAGGAAAGTTGTTCAGTTCTCTCATATCATTGACGGCAATTACTACAGTCTTGACCAAATACCACATGATTACACATACGGATCCACCGTATATGATAAGGGTGCAGATATTGTTCATACATTAAGAAATTTCATGGGTGACAATAATTTTTTTAACGGATGCAGGCAATACATGACAAATCATGCTTATGGAAATGCAACAAGCAATGATTTGAGAGATGATCTTGCATCAGCATCCGGAATAAGCATGACACGCTTTTTTGATGACTGGATTTCAACGCCAGGCTTCCCTCACTTCTCAATTGACTCTGTAGTTTATATACCCGGAGGACTTGATCATTATTTTGTTTATGTAAGACAGAGAAGCAAAGGGAACAATCATATATATAGTATGCCTGTTGAGATCAATTTCACAAATGGAATTATTGATACAACTCTTACTGTTCTGATTGATTCCGCCACGCAAATGTTTCATTGTGCCATTGTAATGAATGCGGAAATGATCACACTTGACAGGAATGAAAAGATAAGCGATGCAACTACTGATTTTGAAAGATGGGTTAAGACTGTTGCGAATATCACATTACCCGAAACAAATTTTGTATTGAATGTCCAGACACTTGGCCCCGACTCCTCATTGATACGGGTTGAACATAACTGGGTAAAACCTGACGGATGGAAACAATCCAATCCCGGCATCAGGTTAAGTGACTATCATTACTGGAAAGTTGACGGGATTTTTGAACCGGGTTTTACAGCTAAAGGCTCCTTTATATATAATGGAAGCGCGAATACAACTTCAGGTTATATTGACAATAACCTGATAACGGGCACTGAAGACAGTATTGTTATTTTATACAGGGCGTCAGTAGCTGATGACTGGTCACAGGTAAATGGCTTCACCAGGCTTATTTCAGGAAATGCCTTTGACAAAGTAGGAACCATCAGGGTTGATACGCTGAAAAAGGGCGAATATGTTCTTGGTTATCTTGATCCGACTGTAGATATCAGCAATGAAACAAAAGATGAATATTTATTAATTGCATATCCCAATCCATCTGCAGATACCTTTCATATAACATTCAACCTTGGACAGGCTGGTAAAGCACAATTGATAATAACTGACAGTGCTGGAAGAATTATTGAAAAGTCACGGGTTAATTCAAAAAACAGCAATTACACCTGGTATGCGGGAAAATATCCGGCTGGTATATATATAGCAGAATTATTCATCAATAATGTACCGGTAAAGCAGGCGCGACTGTTACTGTCGAAGTAGAAATGGATTACATGCGAATCATCCTTCATAAAAACAAGGAACGATCTCTTTTATTATTTCATCCCTGGGTTTTTTCTGGCGCCATCAGGCAATTGCCGGAAAACATAATGGACGGTGACATTGCTGAAGTCTGGTCTTCAGATGGAAAATACCTGTGCACCGGCCATTATCATAAGGGAACGATCATGGTAAGGGCAATTACATTTAATCAGGAAGAATTAGACCCTGCTTTCTGGTGCAATAAAATTGAAAAAGCACTTGACTTGAGGAAGAGAATCGGATTAATTGATAACAAGGAGACCAATGTATACAGGCTGATACATGCAGAAGGAGATGGAATTCCGGGACTTGTAGTTGATATATATAATGATATTGCCGTGATGCAGTTTCATTCCACCGGTATCAGTAATCACAGGCATGAGATTTCAGATGCTTTACTCAAAATGATGGACAAAAAACTGAATGCAGTTTATAATAAAAGTTCCGAATCAATGCAGAAGCAGAACCATGCGGTTTTTCCAGACGATTATATATATAAATCAGGTAACTTTTTGCCTGCAAATCATGTAACAGAAAACGGGTTCAGGTTTCATGTGGATCATATAAGTGGCCAGAAGACCGGATTTTTTATTGATCAGAGAGAAAACAGAAAGTTGCTGATGGATTATTGCAGCGGCAGGAAAGTACTGAATACATTCTGTTATACCGGAGGATTTTCGGTTTATGCAGCTGGAGCAGGTGCGTCAATGGTGCATTCGGTTGACAGCAGTAAAAAAGCGATTGAAGAAACTGACAGGAATATTGCACTTAACTTTAAAGATGCAATGCATAAGAGTTTTGCAGTTGATGCATTTGCTTATCTGAAGCAGAATGAAATGTCCTATGATGTTATAGTTCTTGATCCACCGGCATTTGCCAAACATATTTCATCCGTTAAAAATGCAATGGTTGGATACCGTAATATAAATCTTGAGGCTTTAAAAAAAATTCAGAAAGGCGGCATACTATTTACATTTTCCTGTTCTCAGGCAGTTGATAAGGAATTGTTCAGGAAAATTGTATTCCAGGCTGCTGCCCAGTCAAAAAGAAATGTGAAAATACTGCATCAGCTCTCACAGCCTGCCGACCATCCCATCAGCATTTTTCATCCCGAAGGTGAGTATCTTAAAGGACTGGTTCTTTATGTGGAATGATAAGCACATTAAAAAAAATGAAGAATGAAATAGCATACATTGCGCTCCTTGTAAGGGATTATGATGAGGCAATAGATTTTTATACTACCATTCTCAATTTCAGATTGATTGAAGATACAAGGCTGAGTGAAACCAAGAGATGGGTACTTGTACAGCCCGTTGGTTCTGCGGGATGTTGCCTGTTGCTTGCAAAAGCTGCGGATGATCACCAGGCAGGTTTCATCGGAAACCAGTCTGGCGGAAGGGTTTTTCTTTTTATGAAGACTGACAATTTCCACAGAGATTATGAGTCATTGAGAGTGAAAAATGTAAAGTTTGTTCGCGAGCCGGTTCAGGAAGAATGGGGAATGGTTGCTGTATTTGAAGATCTGTACGGCAATCAATGGGACCTTATTGAGTCAGTAGAAAAGGATTGATTTCTATCGTTTTTATCCTGGAATATTCATATTTTTAACCTTCCAAAACAGTCAGGCAAAAATTGAACAACAATACCTGAGTTGAAACCAAATCAACATGAACAGAAGGTTTACAATTATTCTCGTTTTATTATTTCCAATTTTATGTTTTCAATCCGTTGCACAGCAAAACAGTTTGTTATTTGATGGTGTTGACGACAGAGTGACTGTTCCATTGAATTCAGCATTTAATTCTGCGAACACACTCACTCTTGAAGCATGGATCAATGCCACACAGTGGAAATCACAGGTTCACCAGGGAACTATTATTGGCAGGGATGCCTCCAACCAGACGGGTTATGTATTACGTTGTGGTGCGAATGGTAAAATAAGTTTTAACGTCGGTAACGGCGGTGGTATATGGACGGAAGTTGTTAGTCCTGCAATAATGCAGACAAACATCTGGTATCACGTGGCGGGGGTTTTTGATAACGGCAATATGTATTTATATATAGACGGTAACCTTGTTGGCTCAACAACATCAAATCCTATCGGATCGGCAACAACAGGATTATATATAGGTGACAGTCCGGGCTATCCCGGCAGAGTGTTTGCCGGTTATATCGATGAGGTAAGAGTATGGAATGTTGCACGTTCACAGGCACAGATTGCGGCAAATGATACAATTGATCTTCCTGCCAATGAACCAGGACTCGTGGCCTATTATAAGTTCAACCAGGTTTCAGGAACAACAACACCGAATGAAATAACAGCAACAACCAATTCAACAGGCACACTGGTGAATTTTCCTGCAAATCCATGGGGACCAGGTTACGCGATCGGTGGACCTGACCTGAGTGCAAGAGCTATTGTTGCTCCTGACAGGATCACCTTTTTCTCCCATGCATCACGTGTAAGAGCAAAATTTAAAAATAATGGAGACGACAGCATTTCAGGTTTTACTGTAGGTTACCAGCTTAATTCCGATCCTGTTGTAACAGAAACAATTTATGATACACTTGCACCTGATGAAGAAATAGAATATTCTTTTAAAGATATTATTGAAAGTGGCAGCTCGACAACATATATATTAAAAGTATTTGGTGCACTTGCCGGTGATTACAATTCACTCAATGATACAGCTTCTTATTCTTACACACAACCTACGGGAAGCAATGATATCATTCCTCTTTTTACAAGCATAAGACATGATTTCGGTGTCAATGGACAGTCGCATACTGTGAATGTTCCATTGCCCGACGAAAACACAAAATACAACCAGATTCTGATGAACATCAGTGTGACATGTCCACCTGGGGGATGTGATCCATGGGATCAGCCTGCCAAAATCTCGCTGCTTAAAGACGGGCAAACCTATGAGATCGCACGGTTTATTACTCCTTATGGCAAAGCCTGCGGACCCTGGACTGTAGACATAACAAGTTTCAAATCCATTTTAACAGGGGCATGCACATTTGAATCATATATACAGGTTTGGGGCGCTAATGGATGGATGCTGAATGTTTCCATCACTTTTGTTGAAGGGATTACCGGGTTTCCATACCAGAAAGTATCACGCCTGTGGGAGACAGACAATTGGGTTTACGGTGATCCGGGCTTATCGTATGATCTGCCTCAGCAAACTATAACAACTAATATTGCAACACAGGAACTTGAATTCAGAATGACAAATTCAGGTCATGGTCAGGCTAACACCGACAATGCTGCTGAATTCTCTCCAAAAACACACACTGTTGTTGCCAATGGAAGTAATGTTGGTTCACATTTCCTCTGGAAGTCCAATTGTAATGCGAATGCGTGCAATGGTCAGGCAGGTACATGGACATATGCAAGAGCAGGATGGTGTCCGGGACAGGAAGTTCAACCTTATTTTGTAAATCTCACACCGCAGTTTACGCCGGGAGCGAACATAACAGTAGATTATGTTTTGCAGACCTATACAAATCTTCTCAATACAGGTTATAACGGCAGTTCGCATACCGAACCGCATTATAAGATACATGCATTCCTGGTTGAGAAATCCGATGTATATATAAACGGACCATCATATATTAACGCTGAAGCAGCCCGGATTACTTTTCCGCTTACTGATGCTGACCTGAGTTCATCAACTCCGATAAAAGTGATGTTGCACAATACCGGAACCACCGTGATCACACAACCTGATGTTTATTTTTTCCTTGATGGTTTCCTGATTACGCATGATACCCCGTCACTTACTTTGAATCCGACTGACAGTATTGAATATACGTTTTCATCACCGGCTATGCTAACACAGGGTACCGAATATCATATCGCTGCAATGATTGCGACATCAGGTGATGAAGCAAGCACGGATGATGTGGCCTCTGTTATCATTAATGGAACTTCAGGTACAGGCAGCAACAGTAATTCTGATTCACACTTCTCAGTTTATCCAAATCCATCATCTGATACATTTACACTGATAGCGAAAAATATTTATGAAAATGGTGAAGTAAAGATCACAGATATGTTTGGTAAAACTATATATATAGCACCGGTAACAGCTGAAAACATCAGGAGCGGATATAAAGTGTCATCAAGATTTGAAAAGGGAACCTACCTTATTCAGCTGATCACACCCAGAAAAACAGGATATCAGAAACTTGTGATCAGATAAAAATCATTCAAATCAGTTGAAGTATTCCTTCATTCTTTCAAAGAAACTCTTATCATTTTTTCCCGGACGAGGTTTGAAATTCTCAGATTCACGAAGCTTTTCAAGCAGCTTCTTTTCTTCAGATGAAAGATGCTGAGGAGTCCAGACATTGATATTCACAAGAAGGTCACCTCTTGAATAGCTGTTGATGTGAGGCAATCCTTTATTTTTCAGTCTTAGTACTTTTCCTGAATGAGTTCCTGAGTCAACCTTTATTTTAACACGCCCTTCAAGTGTAGGTCTTTCCAGCACAGTGGGATCCGAAGCTTGGAATTCACGTGACTTGAAGTCGCGGC
>JADMIO011113532.1_pt1 | contig 40869 bp, 38 predicted proteins | sample 8958161 | NCBI WGS metagenome assembly JADMIO01 (sample SAMN16585339, study PRJNA669376) | soil metagenome | isolation source: Crop rotation soil | place: USA: Cullars Rotation, Alabama | collected 2011
CCAAATGCCAAAAGACCAGAGCCACCACAAAGAGCAGCAAACTTGTCAAAAACCATGTACGGGGTTTCGCATGCATGAGTATTAATCGGGAGGCAAAATATTGAACGTTTCCATTATTACCTTCGGCTTCTGCGGCGTCCCCTCTACTCGCATAACACTTCGGGTGGCAAATTCAGCAGTGATCTGATAATTGTCTGTCGTTCCGGAAGACGTGTTTACGTGCTCCGGCTTAAGCGCCTGACCATACGCATAAATCACAAAGCGTGGTTCCCCTATGCGCAACAAACCCAGGATTTGCTGCGGAATTCGCTCATAGGCGTAATCGTCAAGGCCATGCAAAACCTGATTCGGAGGAAGGTAATTCAGGAACGGTGATCGAGTTGTCAGCTCAGGTATCGCAAGCAGCTCAGAAAAGTCATTAAATGTCGCGCCCCGCAAAGTTTGACGCTTCTTTTGAACGGCGTCCCAAATAACCCAAAGCGGTGAGTTCGTATTCCCGCCTGAGGGTTGAATCACAATCGGCTCATAGCGCTTGTCGAGTTGAGTTTGGGCGCGCTTTTGCGGGTCCGCCACATCATCGTCGTTCAAAACGTTGGTCACGACCACCATGCCCGCCATAGCGGCAGACCATGCGGCGAGGCGAGGCTGATTGATTGAAAGGAGACCGCGCGCGGCGTTATCCGTCAGTGCCGCAGTGAAGATATCAATCAGGCGATAATCATTGGTGGGATGATTACAGACGATATACTGTCCAAGGCTAAGCCCTGGGGCATTGGATCGAACGTTGTTGGCATATTGCCGCCAGGTATCCAGCGACGCCGCGCCGGCCTTCAGGTACACCGTCTGCCACGGAGTTCCCCGATGAACTTTGCCGAGCCAACCCACACTCGGATACTGGTGATACGGAAAATCCCAGTCATCCGATGAAGACACGCCAGGATCGCTGATCAGCGGATCACTCGAACCCTCAGCGCTCGTGGTGACCGTTCCAATACTCTTCCACGGACGATAAGCTTTATTATAATTCGTCAGCGATGACGGATTGTCACTTGCGGTAATATCCTCAGTGCGAGTCAAGGATTTCGTGACTGTTTTGGCATAGGCCAGCAAATCCCCAGCATGGTAATGCACAAGAGGATCGTTAGCTTGCCAAGTCGTGATCGTCGCTGTGCGGGCCATTGGGTTAAATGGCGTTTCGACCGCCAATGGCGCATTTGTCTTCGCGAGCAGAAAATCATTAAAGTTCTGAACCGCTCTCTTGACGTCGCCTGCCACATCACTAAATGGCCTCCAATCGTCTGACGATGCTGGAGCTAATTGAGAAAATGTCAATTGCGCTCGAATACCCTCCGTCGGGCCGAGAGGACTTCGGAATCGATTCGTATCCCAAACGTTTCCCACCAACGTGGCTGGACTTCGCGCATTCTGAAGAATGGTGGATGTGTCATTTGTGACAATATCGGAAATTACAACGAAATCGATAATCGCGTCTCCAATGCTATGGATATAAACCAGCCGATTGGATATCGTCATATTCCAGTAAGGCAACTGGAAAGGATTGGCAGGACGAACCTCAAATTGGTTGGTGGAAATTTGCTCGAATCGATTGTTTCCGAAATGATAAACGGCGTTGGAAATGACTATGACATTCGTCAGCATTGTAAGCTTAAATCCCTTGTCATAATCGATTGTCGAAGACCAGTTGGCAGGCGTATTGGTTCGGAACGGGTTGCTGTAGAAAGCCAGCGTGTTCGAATATTGAATTCCTCCCAGATTCGTCATGACGATGGTAACCGTATTGGAGATCTCAACGATCGAAGCATGAGCAAAACGCGTAGCGTAGGAGTTCCACGATTCCACCGAAAACGAGTTTGACAGCCCCATGAAGTACATCTGGTTCGTCATCTTCGGAAGCGAATCTTTATCTGGCCGCGTCAACTGCAGCTTGCGGGTGACAAGAGTATCAGTGCGGTAAGTGTATTCATTAAAGTTTGGAAGGCCCTTCTTCGCGCCCACAACCAACGGGATTCCATTCGTGTTATCGCGAAGATAATTCCCAAGCGTGCTGACGCTGTTATCGTTGGTCCAGCCAATGATATAGAAGTTCGTTGAAGGGTGCGGCGCGGGCAGAAAACCGAAAATCGGGCGAAAAACATTCGGAAACTCGTTGGTCAGCGAAGCATCCAGAATATTTGCAGCCTGCTGCATCACCCGATGCACTGAGTTGTCGTAATAATTCGTCGGCCAAATCTCAATCGCATTCACATTGGTGACGGGAAAGAAATCCTTGATCATCGAAGTGAGAATTCGCTGCGCCGCGTTGGTAAAGAAAACGAGTGGCAAGTTGCCGTTGGTCGTATCCCACGGTGTTAGCGTGTCGATGGTGTATCCTCCGACGTTGGCCCAATTCAGATTAATGCGACCGCGACTTTCATTGCCAGTATCAGTGCCGAGCACGGAAATCAGATCGTAGAACTTGTAACCGTTCGTAATGCCCGGCGCGTTGCGCAAAACCTTAAACAAGTTGTTCGTAAACACAGCCGATGTCTTGAGTGGGTCGAAGAAATCCTGAGGCGTGAAATAATGGCGCAACGCCTCGGCTGCAGGGTATGGTTTGTTAATCACGTCCCGAGGTTCAGTGGGGCGCTCGTAGCTGAAGAATATCCCTGCGGGTCGATCATCCCCCAGGTCATCCACGCCATTCATGGTCAGACTCGTCGACTTTCCGCCGAATAAATCACCCAAGGTAAACCGGGGGACTCCAGGCGCAGTGGTTCTATAATAAACGAAATTAGTGGCATCCCAAAATGCCTGCCCTGTCGTCAAAGGGCTCGGCGCGGCAAATGGATCGTAGACATAGGGCCAGATATTGGTATCTGTTTCGTAAAGAAACGCCGCGAGATTCAATTCAAACGCGCCCACACCCTGGTTGCGATTATAAAGCGCGTTGCCATTGGTGCTCAGATTGTGGATGGAATTGACATCGAGTGCTTTCCCGGCCGGAAGAGCCAGGTAAGCGTACCGCGCGACAAATTGATTATTCGGGCCGTATGGCTGATCCGGCTTGTCCAGCATGTAAATCCACTCGGGATCTCCCACTTGATTGGTATCCGTGAGCGTCTGTTCGAATTCTCGATTACGGTTTAAATCAAGATAGGATCGGGATTCCGGAGGCCCTTTGGTTCCGTTTCGATTCGTATCGATCAGCACAGGCCCGGTTAGGTTTCCGGCGGGATCTCGCAGCGGCACTGGGCCGGTAAATGGGGGCCGCTCCAACCCGTGTGAGACCGCCAAATCAAAGCCCAGCAGATTATTTGTAAACATGATCTGCCCAACCATGTCGGCTTTGGCGCGTTGCAGCGCGTATTCAGCGGCGTATTGAGCTTCCGTCTGGCTTCCCCGCAGAGCTACACCCGCTCGATTACGGCGAGCCAGGCCAAGAAACACAACGACGAGGATCGTGATGATGGCCAGCATCATCAACGTGATCACAAGGGCGACGCCGCGCTGGGAGTTACGCTTCATCAATCGAGAGCCTCCGGCTTCATATGGTTGCGGACCGGGATGCGTTGCCGGAACAGGTGGACTTTGCCAAGCTGGTCTTTCAGGAAATTCTGCGCCGCGGTCGGATTCACTGAAACGAGCACGTTGAACTGCTTCAAGGTTTGCGGCTCAAGCATTCCGATCTCCATATCGATGTAAGCAGGCAAGAACTGTCCGCTAAACGTGAAATGATCCAAGCCAATGCTAATATTATTCGTAATATCGAGACCGTAATCCGGATCGATTCGATTAGTGAGGCCGTTAAGCCATTGTGGAGTGTACAAGCGGCCCTTTTCATCATAGGCGCGCATTTCGAAGTGCACCACTCCGTCGAGAATCCGGCTCGCATTGGTTGGAATTACAGTGGTGTATGATTTCCACCAATTGGTGAAGTAGTAACTGGTGTTCGAAAGAGAGCCAAACCACCAGCCATTCGTTGAAAAGCGATAAAGCGTTCCAATTCCCGCAGCTCGCTCGTCCACAAAATAGCCCGAAGCGAACCAGCGATCATTCTCGCGGGAAATCAGGAACAGATCCTGCATGTAGTTAGTCTGATCTCCGCCCGGACCCGGAAGAATACTGCCGGAGACATTGGTGGCGTAAACATTGAAGACGTTGGTCTGGCTTGTTGCAGTGAGTCCGGCTAAATCCCGTTCAACCAGATCCACAACGGCGCGAGCGCCTTCGAACACATCCGTTTGGTTGTTTGCCGCCCGCAATGCGCGAGACGTGTGGTTAAATACCGCAAGCAAGCCGATGACGATTAATGACAGCAACGTAACTGCCACCATAATCTCGATCAGAGAGAGGGCGGAACGACGTGAAAGCGAAGATCCCCCTCGAACGCACAGTTCACGAAGAGGCGGCAAAAACTGAACGGCTGGCGCAGGCGGCCGGCTCGGAGAGCCTACCCTATTTTTTGACAACTGAGTGTGCGCAGTCATGGAAGGAACTCCGCGACTTTAAACTGGCCCGCCAAATCGTCCCATCGACCGGAGATGAGAGTGCGAAAGACCTGCTTCTGCGAAACATCTGCGACTTCGGTGGTATAAGGCTTCAGCGGCCAGAGGAAAACGAGTCGCACCTCGAATGTGTTCTTCTCCATAAGATCCGCATGAGGCAGATTCGTGTTTACATTCTGAACCTGCCCAACCTCGGACAGCACCATGTAGCGGAACGATGGCACTCCCACTCCGCGCATCACCGCAGCACCGCTGATGGCGTGGAAAATATTGGTGCGCTTGGGTCCAGGCGCGCACATCAGTCGAACGACATCAGAACTGGTCATGGTGCCGTTGACTGGCGCGTTGCTTACGACTTCCGAGTATTTGATCAGATCGGGAATATTCGCCGCGCTGGTCCGGATCGCTTCCAGCAAGTACGTCCCGTCGGCGTTAATTACGGTGTCCTGACGATTGTCTCTCTGCACCTGCATGCCCGCCGGCAGAGCCCCCATGATCGCGATCAGCGCCACGGCAATCACGCCCAGCGAGATAGCTATTTCAATCAGCGTAAACGCCGCATCATGTTTTAACTGGGAGCGGAGTTTCATCACTTTGACACGACATCGGCTTGCTCCAACCGAGCACGGCCCGTGAGCCAATCGATGTGGATGGCGTTGAGTTCGTTGGTGGAATTGTTCGGTGGAATCTCCTGGGCGGTAAATCCAATCACCTGGCCGGTGGCGGGGTCCCGTGTGTAATTCACCACACCATTTGCCAGCGAAATAATAATGTCGTCGTTCCTCGTGAGCGCGGCAGCATCAGTGAAGCCACCCGAATTCAACACAGGGAGGCACTGTCCTTCCGGATTAAACGCGATATAAGGCAGCACGGTCCGTTTTCCACTGGTTCCAAGCGGAAATGGAAAAGGGGCGTTCGTCGCCCAATGAAAACCGTAAGGCGGAAAGTCGTTGAACATCGCCTCAGCGATGAATGTCTTTTCCGGAAGGGTTCGCCACGGTGTGATATATCGCGGCACTCCCGCCCCCGGTTGATCTCCGACATGACGGAAACCAAACACCGCGTACGTAGTCAACGGCCCGCCCTGCAGTCGATAAAGGTTTGTTCGTTCTGTCGCCGAATATCCAGCATCGGACGGATTCACATACGAGGGAATCAAAACATCACGCGGCACAAAGACCACCGCCACCGTGCTGCGCGTTGCAATAGCGTTCTGCCGCGCGAATTGAAGATCGTTAATCAATTGCCGCTTGGCCGCCTCGAGCGCCGCGCCTTCGCTGGATGCGCGGAAATTCGGGAGACTCAGTGCCAACACCAGGCCAATAATCGCGAGAACGACCAGAAGTTCGACGAGTGTGAAGGCTTCCTTAAACTCGCGGCTCTTACTCGAAAAGGACCAGTTCGTCATTGCAGATCCCCACAAAGCGCCGCCAAGGCTGCCGCACTGTCGGCACACTCCATGACGGGCCGGACGAATATCCGATCCCGGTGTCGTGGTAGATGTGAGGAAAAGACGCATGAGGCTATCTCCAATGCAGAATGTTGTCTTTGTTATCGGTGCGGGTGTAAGGGTCCTGCCCCGAAACATATTTTTCTGCTTTGCCGTCGGGGCCTAAAGACCAGACCAGAACGGATCCAGGAACAGTGCCGTAAACAGGGTCTTCAACTTTGTTGTCGTAATTAAGGTCCAGCGATATCACAAACGGGTTGCCCCAGACGTCGCAGAAATTGAAATCTGGCCCGAGTCCCTGAGCTTTGACGCTGGGAGCCTTTCGCAAGGAATTCGCGTAAGCATGATGCTGCGGGTTCCGAAGCCCCATTGGATTCACCGCCAACCCCGCCGTGCTGTTCGTGTCGACGTCAGATAAAATAATTAACGCCTCCGAGTTATCGCCGTAGAAACTTTGATCGCGCTCGGCATTTCCGCCCGGGGCACCAGCAGCAGCCCTGTTGGTGCTGGTTGGCGCAAAGGTATAATCCTGCTGATATGCCGCGATCATTTGCGCGAGCATGGCAGCCTCATTCTTCGCAAGCTTGATCTTTGCTCTCTTCTTCATCGTGGCGACGGTTGGAATCAGCAACCCAGCGAGAATTCCAATAATGGCAATCACGACGAGCAACTCAATGAGCGTGAACCCGCGTCGAAAATCCCGGCGATGGCCACGGCAAGGACGGGCGATTCCAACTGGAGGGCTCATGAATATTTCCTCCAACCGTGACTGGCTATGCTTCGCCGCATGAATTTCGACGGTCTGCCGCCAACCTTCGTCCGCCCACGTCACAGGCAACTCGATTGCCATCGATCGTTCTTTAATTACTCGCATATTAATCCTTCCAATTCCCCACAATCTTGCCGCCCTTGCGCGTCTTGACTTCGGCCCAGAGATCAACGCCTTTCGAATTATGCGCACCGTTGGTTTCACTCCCGATGCGGTAATAAATGGGATTCACGATACGGCCATTGGGACCTTCGGGCGCAACAAATACGACGATCTTCGCGCTTCCCACAGTTATTAGATTCGTCTCGTCAGAAGAAACCTGCGACAAAAAGGGCTGAAAAGCGGACCGATTTTCGGCGTCCGAAACAGAGGCCCCTGTCGAATTTGCGACAATGCTGACTCCACATCCGACCTGTAGGTCGCCTTTATCAATTGATGCGTAAGGAGTCTTGAATGTTGTTCCACTCACCTCGGCACCAACCAATTCGTAGAATAACGATGTATTAGTCGGGTCACTGAAATTGTTGGGATTGTCCGGCGGATAAAACCCCTTCTTCGATTTGTACAACTCCACGAGCATATTCAATTTTTCGATTCGAGTTTTCGCCGCAAGGATTCGCTTCTTCTCCCCCGTAATGCCGACCAAGCCGACCGTCAGTCCAGCCAGCAACGCCATGATCGCGATAACCACGAGGATTTCGATGAGAGAGAAAGCGCTCTGAGGCGAAACGATACCCGACGCGGAGAACAAGCGGAGACGCTTGGAAACCGGCGCTGCGGAACAGCCAAATTGATGTTTGTTATCCATTATTGTGACGCTCGTGAATCCTGGGCTGAGAACCGCGCACTTCTTCCTCCATGCGCTCGCTAAGCCACTGTTTGATCATACTTTGGTAGTTGAGATATCGGGACCGAGCCAATCGCTTGATGCGCGACAACATGCGCGGGTCGATGCGCAAAGTGATGTTTACGGACTCTGAGAGCTCGCTGCTCGCCACAACAGCCGATTCCATGAGGCGCAGGTCCGGCCGGTTTTCGGCCCAGAACTCCGCTTCGGCCTGTTCGGTGTCGAACAGGGGCACATCATCCCAATTGGCGAAAGTATTCATGTTTGGCCCAGGGTCTGGTCCATTTTGCGCTGATAGAAGAAGCGCTCTTCGGCCTCAAAAGGGCGCGCATGGACAATTCGGAACGTCTTGCCGTTGGTCCGATAAACGCTAAAGATTCCGGAGCCGGAAGCAGACATTCCCAGGTTGATGAATCGGGACTGGACGGAAAATCGAGATGAGGCGGGCAGCAGCCGAATGGCAAACGGATCTTCGAAGGACTCTTCAATGTCCCGCAGGTTCAAGGAAGAATTCAGGTTGAATGGTGGATTGTTCCAGTCGAAGTCCATGCGATGTCAGTCAGTCGCCCATACGTTGTATGGACAATGTATTTACATGCGGAATTCTGTCAAGATGCATTCCTCTTCGGAAGCGGATTGACTCGGCGGAAGGCGTCTCTATATTGCCGCCCTTGTTTGTGCCGGTGTGGCGGAATTGGCAGACGCGCCAGACTCAAAATCTGGTACTCGTGAGAGTGTGTGGGTTCGACCCCCTCCGCCGGCACCAATAAAATGCAGCGGGACTGGAGGGACTAGATTTACCCGTGGCCGCTTGATCTGGAATCACCACTCTCGCTGTGCCACCCCGTCCAATCTCAACGATCGGTCCGTACTCCGGTGGAAGGATCAACCGCAGACGCCGGCCCTGGCGGCACGCTGTTCGACGCGCCTCGATCTGAAGCATTCGGGCTGTTGGTCAGGATGGAGTCGCTGCGCCAGACCTTGGGCTCCGACGCGCTGCTCCCGCTTCCTGTCTGGTGCCGGTTCCCGTAGTGAGCGCCGCCGCGATTGGTTTCGACGCAGCCCGCAAACGCTGCCGCGCACACAAGGACAAGCAGGTATTTCATAATCTCTCCTGTTCCTAACTCCTTCGGCTCTCTCCCTTTGTCAAAGCTACCCGCACCAAGTGAAACTGCATGTTTTCACTCGCTCGTCCTGAATGGGCGGAAAAGGAAACGGAGATTCCATTTCAGGCTGCAATCCGCACACAAAACCCGGGGTCACATTGCAGGGTGCAAAGGGTGATGACTCCGGGCCTTTCGTGAGTTCGAATGCCGAAACTCTTTAATTTCCAGCTATTCCGATGAAAGAGGGCGATTAGGCGCCCTGCTGGCATTGATATAGCTAAGAGGCTGGCGATGTCTTACATGCCGGTGTCACAGCCAACTGGGAGCAATGGAGCGAATACAGCAGCGACTTTAAACTCCGAAAGTTCCAGCACTTCGGGTCGCAGCAACGGACGCAGTTGGACTCCATCAGCAACGCGGAATGGAGACGCAATCCAATCAGCAAAAGCTCAACGCGAAGATTTCCCGATCGTCGTTCATTCACATCTGTGTTGGGATTGGGTATGGCAACGGCCGCAGCAGTTTCTTTCTAGACTCAGCGCCAGGCACAAGATTCTGTTCGTGGAGACCATAGGTCCCGATTCGCAACTGGCAGCGCCTTACGCTCGGTTTCGGACTGCTGACGGTTTCCCGAACATCACGATTCTGCGACTGCAGTTTCCAGACTGGCAATGGCGTGACGGCGGATTCGTGGATCGCGAACGGCGACGGCTGGTTAAGGAGGCCCTGAAGAGCGACATGCTCGCAGGCCAATTCGAGCATCCAGTGCAGTGGTTTTACGACCCGATGGCAGTCACCGCGTTTGCGGGCCACATGGGCGAAATCGCAACAGTATACGACTGCATGGATGAGCTCTCGAAATTCAAGGGAGCGCCACCGGAAATCGCGCTGCGAGAGAAGGAATTGTTGAAGATCGCGGACGTGGTTTTCACGGGCGGACGGAAGATGTGGGAATCCAAGAGCCAGCACAACCAGAATTGCCACTTTTACGGCTGCGGCGTGGATGTTTCCCACTTTGGGAAAGCTCGCGAAGCGGGAACCCAAATACCCGGAGACCTTTCCGCGCTGGGCAAACCGGTTCTGGGCTATTTCGGGGTGGTGGATGAGCGGATGGATTACGATTTGGTGGCCCGTCTTGCCGACGCAAACCCCGAGTGGTCGATCGCGATCATTGGGCCAACGATCAAGATCGATCCAGCGCAACTGCCCAAGCGCCCAAATCTCCATTGGCTTGGAGGGCGCGATTACAAGGATTTGCCAGCGTGCTGCAAAGGATTTGACGTTTGCCTGATGCCGTTCGCGATGAACGAGCATACGGAATACATCAACCCCACGAAGTCGCTCGAATACATGGCCACGGGAAGAGTTGTCGTCAGCTCAGCCGTGCCAGACGTCGTTTCAAACTTTAGTACAGTGGTGAAAGTGGCCGGGAATCACGAAGAGTTCGTGGCGCTTTGCCGGGCGGCTGTATCCGCGCCCGATCAGGAGGCAATCAGCCGAGGTCTGAAGATGGCTTCAGAAAACTCATGGGAGTCGATTGTGGGCAAACTCGAAGGGCACATTCGTGATGTGCTCGTTCGAACAACGTAAATGAAGCGCTGGGCCGCCCTGAAAAGCGGCCTTTCGCATCTCAGAGGAGGATTAAGATGTTCGACTATTTGATCGTAGGCGCCGGTTTCGCCGGCAGCGTGATCGCCGAAAGACTCGCGCGAGGATTGAACAAGAAGGTGCTGCTCATTGATCGGCGCAACCACATAGGGGGCAATGCCTACGACTGCTATGATGATCACGGCCTCCTCATCCATAAGTACGGACCGCACATTTTCCACACGGCCTCGCGGGAAGTGTTCGATTTCCTGAGCCGTTTCACTGCCTGGCGGCAGTACCAGCACAAAGTGCTGGCTTCAGTCGATGGCCAGCTGGTGCCGATCCCAATCAACCTCGACACCATCAACCGCCTTTATGGCCTGAATCTTACGTCGTTCCAGATGGAAGAATTCCTCGCGAGCCGCGCGGAAAAAATCGAAACGATGAAAACATCGGAGGACGTGGTCGTGGGTAAAGTAGGACGCGAACTCTACGAAAAATTCTTTCGGGGCTACACGCGCAAGCAATGGGGATTGGACCCATCGGAACTCGACGCCCAGGTCACCGCGCGTGTCCCCACACGCACGAATCGGGACGATCGGTATTTCACGGATGCCTACCAGGCGATGCCGAAATTTGGATTCACCCGCATGTTCGAGAAGATGCTCGACCATCCAAACATCAAGGTAATGTTGAACACGGATTATCGCGAAGTGCGCAATATGGTGAACTTTGACGAACTCGTTTTCACGGGTCCCGTCGACGAGTATTTCGACTACCGCTACGGCCGCCTGCCCTATCGCTGCCTCGAGTTTAAACACGAGACGTTGAATAAGGAATGGGCGCAGCCAGTAGCAGTGATTAATTATCCGAATGATTACGACTACACACGCGTGACGGAGTTCAAACATCTCACCGGGCAGGAACACCAAAAGACGAGCGTGGTCTATGAATTCTCCCGCGCTGACGGGGATCCGTATTATCCCATCCCTCGTTCGGAGAATGCGGAGTTGTATAAAAAATACCACGCGCTGGCAGAACAGACGCCGAAAGTGCATTTCGTAGGCCGGCTGGCGACCTACAAATATTACAACATGGACCAAGTGGTGGCGCAGGCGCTCACCACATTCTCCAAGATTGCCGGGGTCACCCGCCAGGAGGCGCTTGAGCTTAAAGCCGAGCCACGCCTGACGCGTATCACAGTCCCCATGGGCGCGGAGTTGATGCCGCTGAACGGCAATGGCAACGGGCATGGCCATGGAACGGATGGCGAAACCCGTTTGCCAGCGATGAGCCCCCGCAAGCGCCGCTCGCGCGCCAGCACGAGTGATGTGCTGAGCAATGGAAATGGCCGGCACAATGGGAATGGAAATGGCCACACGACATTAGCCAGCCCCGGGTTGGCGAATGGGAATGGCCATTCCAATGGAAATAGCACCGGAAACGGGAACCACACGCGTTGATGAATCTTTAGCCGCCGCTCTGGAAAGGCTCTGTTCGGGGATTGAGGGTGAACGGAGAAACCGGCCCAGCGCGTCGGCTGATGTTTGCGAAATGTGATGGCGTGAGCGTGAAACTGGCGTCGCGTCGCCGGGAAACCGAGAGTGGAGAGCCGCGACAGCCTGGAAACGCTCGCGCCGTCTTGTTCCATCATAATTGAGCCCTCGACTACACAGGCGGATTGTGATTCGATCCGTCGTGAATGAGCCTGATAACCCCTGATGCTCGCGCGGCGCTAAAGCGCTACTTTGGTTTCGATTCCTTCCGGCCGCTCCAGGAGCAGATCATCAGCGACGCCCTTGCGGGCAAGGATGTCTTCGCGCTGCTGCCGACCGGCGGGGGAAAATCGCTTTGTTTTCAGCTTCCGGCGCTCATTCGTTCCGGGCTCACGGTGGTCGTGTCACCGCTCATCGCGCTGATGAAAGATCAGGTGGACGCGCTTCTGGCCAGCGGGGTCGCAGCCACTTTCCTCAATTCATCCATCACTTCCGGGGAAGCTCGGGAGCGAATGGCGAAGCTGCGCTACAACCAGTACAAGCTCCTCTACGTGGCGCCCGAGCGTCTGATGCTGCCGGGCTTTGTGGAGGTTGTGAAACAGTGGAATGTACAGCTCATAGCCATAGATGAAGCGCACTGCATTAGCGAATGGGGACACGACTTCCGGCCTGAATACCGCCAACTCGCGGAGCTTAGAAACTCATTTGCCAAAACGCCGGTCATGGCGTTGACCGCCACGGCCACCGAGCGCGTGCGGTCCGATATCGTCACACAATTGCAGTTGCGTGATCCGTCCATATTTGTAGCGAGCTTCAACCGGCCCAACCTGACCTATCGTATCTTCCCGAAATCAGATCCATACGAGCAGCTGCTTCAGTTTATCCGCACGCGGCCAAAAGACAGCGGGATCGTGTACTGCCACAGCAGAAAAGGAGCGGAAAGCACGGCCTCAAAACTGAATGCCGAGGGCATCCCGGCGCGCGCTTATCATGCCGGGCTGGACGCAAAGGAGCGGGCGAGGAACCAGGATGCCTTCCTCCGCGACGAAGTGCGCGTGATCTGCGCCACGATTGCGTTCGGAATGGGCATCAACAAACCGAACGTGCGCTTTGTAGCGCACTATGACCTGCCAAAAAACATCGAGAGCTACTACCAGGAAACCGGCCGGGCGGGTCGCGACGGGCTGCCGAGCGAGTGCGTGCTCCTGTTCAGCGCCGGTGACGCCGCGAAGCTGCAACGGTTCATCGATGAAAAACCGGACGAACAGGAGCAAATGATCGCGCGAGCGCAACTGTCGGAAATGGTCCACTATGCGGACTCTGGATCCTGCCGCCGCGGAACGCTGCTGGCCTACTTTGGCGAAACGTTCCCTGCGGACAATTGCGGAGGGTGCGACAACTGCCTGTCTCCACGCGCAACCTTTGACGGAACACTCGCCGCGCAAAAGCTGCTCTCATGTGTCTATCGCATTCGCGAGCATAGCCGGTTTGGAGTGGGACTAAATCATGTCGTCGACGTGCTCACAGGCAGCGCGAACGAAAAGATCCTCAAATGGGAGCACCAGAAGTTATCGACCTACGGAATCGGCAAGGAACTGAAACGGTCCGAGTGGCTTTCGGCCGGCCGCGAACTGGTGAGACTTGGACTGCTGAAGCAGGACGGCGCTCGGTTCAATGTGCTGGAGCTGACCGCCGAAGGCTGCGCAGCGCTGAAAGAGCGGCGAAAGATCACATTGACGAAGGCGGCTGCCGTCGCTGAGCGCAAGCTATCGAAGCAAGGAGACATCAGTTGCGACGAGTATCTGTTCGAACGCCTGCGGTTGGTTCGTCGACGGCTCGCGGACGAACGCAGCGTGCCGCCGTACATCATTTTTTCGGACGTCACCCTGCGGCAGGTCGCGCGGGAGTATCCAGCTTCCCAACGCGAGCTAAAAAAGATCAGCGGGATGGGCGAGAAGAAACGCGAGGAATTCGGAGCAGAGATCCTGGCCGAGGTGGCATCGCATTTGGCAGCAAACCCCAGGCAAATATTTGCCGATGACTCGTTCGCGCCCGACGTCTCAAAAGACCAGCCAGAGCAGCGGAAGAAACTGAGCAATACGGCGCGCGAAACACTTAACAAGTTTGTGTCGGGAGCAAGCCTGGCAAGCATCGCCCGGGCCCGTGAGCTTTCCGAATCGACCATCTGCAGCCATCTTGCAAGCGCCATCATCGCCGGCGAAAACGTGGACACCACGTCTCTACTGAACGCGGCTGAGTTTCAGCAGATGGGCGCGGCATTCGCCAAGCACGGCGCGGAATCTCTGGCGGTAATCAAAGAGGCGCTGGGGAACAAGTTTGATTATCCTCAACTCCATATCGGGAGAGCTCTCTTTGAGTCACAGCGTTCCCGCGGGGCCGCCTGACGAAACGAATGGTTTTGCTTGAGTGCGCACGGCGGAGTTTTAGTCTCCGCCCATGCCACGCAAGACAAGCTCCATCGCCCCAGGATGGTGGGATTATACAACGCTCGATGACGAACTGATCGCTGACGCAGCGCGGCTCACGCCAGAGATGATGCTGAAGCTTTCCCGGCCTGGCTTTCGAGTGATGTTCTACGACACCCTCGAGGAGTTTTATCTGGCAGAAGCTCTGGAATACATCTCGGCTTGGAAGCAATGCACGCCCGATAACCCGGTTGGGATCTGTGGTCCAATAGGTCCCACCGAACAGCTTCCGCTCGTCGCGCAGCTGGTTAACGAGCTGGTGTTACCGCTCAGAAACGCGCACTTCTGGGGTATGGACGAATGGGTGATAAACGGAAAGGAAGTATCGCCCAACCACCCATTGTCGTTTGAGAAGGCCGACCGCCAGCTCTGCTTTGACCGAGTTCGCCCCGAACTGCGCATGCCCGATGCGAATCTGCATTTTCCAAGGGCGGACACGACCGTCTACCGCGCCAGTTGGAACGACGGAGTTCGATGCGCGGTGATGCAGGGCGGACAGGGGGACATCAAGCATTGGGCGTTCAACGATCCGCCTAAGCGAGAAGGCGCTTATCGGGACATCCCGCCCTCCCCGGCCGAGTATCGCAAGCTCGCCACACGCATGGTGGAACTACACCCGATCACCATCGCTCAAAACGCGCGCACATCCGGAGGCGGAAATATCACGCTCGTGCCGACTCAGGCGATGACGGTAGGTCCCATCGAAACCTGGCAGGCTGAAAAGGTTTCGATCTGGCATGCCGGAAAACATGACAATCCATTTGGTCAGCGCCTGACAACCCTAATGATTTCAAAACAGGTGCCAGACTCGGCCGTGCCGATGTCGCTCCTTGCAGATCATCCAAACGTCCAGTTCAACTTCTATCGTCCAGGCATAGGCACCTGCGACGTGGAAATGCACTGATCTAACCGGTCAGGTCACTGAGTGAACCGGCGCGGCTGGCGCGATGACATCGCGTCGGTGGCTTAACCGATAATCCACTGACCAGCGCCCTGCGCCGAATACGCCAATCCAAAACAGCAAGAACGCTACGAGTGCCGAATATTCAAGATGCTGCCGCGGCTCCACCGTGGCTATGTGCGGCAGATGCACGTAAAACACAGCCCCCAGCAGGATCGGCAATTGAACAAATGCTGCCACGCGCGTTAGAAGGCCGAAAGCCAGCATCGCTCCTCCAATCATGTGGGCTATGATGATGTATTGCGCTACCGCGGCAGGCGCGAACCAGAAGTTGCCCGAATCGCCGATTACCTGCGCGAGATATTCGCGGTGGCCCATCAAGTAGAAGGCTTTGACGAAGAGCCCTGCGCCGATGTAAATGCGAACCAGATCCAGAAACAAGTCATCGTGCGCCTGCAGCCAGGCGCGGCAACGATCAATCTTTCCCATAGACTCCTTCCCGCCGGATGGCTCCGGCTTATTGTTCACAGGGGGCACGTTGAACGTAAGCTCCCGAGCGCCTGGCGCAAGAGAAAAGGTTTGAGGGCACGTCGGGGGAAATGCCTCGACTGCTTCGCAGAGAATGGATTTCCCGCGCTCCATGTCCCGCGCGGTGACCACTTGAAAGTGGAGCAGACCTACATGCCCATAATCTGGTAGCCGCAATCGACGTAGAGCACCTGCCCCGTTATCGCGGCGGCGCCGTCGCTGGCGAGAAAGGTTCCTGTGGCGCCAAGCTCCTCTGGCACGACATTGCGCTTAAGCGGCGAGTGCGCCTCGTAATGCTTGAGCATTTCCATGAAACCGCTAATACCCCGCGCCGCCAATGTATTCACTGGGCCTGCGCTAATGCAATTCACCCGAATCTTCTTCGAGCCCAGATCATAGGCAAGATACCGGGTGCTGGCCTCCAACGCGGCTTTGGCCACCCCCATGACATTGTAGTGCGGAACCACCTTCTCGGCTCCGTAATAGCTCATAGCCACCACGCTGCCACCTTCCGTCATGAGAGGCGCCGCAGCCCGTGAGAGCGCCACCAGCGAATAGGCGCTTACGTCGTGCGCCACTCGAAACGCCTCGCGGCTGGTGTTCACAAATTCACCTTCCAGCGCGTCCTTGGGCGCAAAGGCCACCGAATGAAGCATGAGGTGCAGCCTGCCGAACTTCTCCCCCACCGTCTTGAAGACCGAAGCAATATCCTCATCCTTCGTCACATCGCAGGGAAGGATCAAGGTGTCTGCGCCAAACGTGCCCGCCAGTTCTTCCACGTTCTCCTTCAGGCGCTCTCCCTGATAGGTAAAGGCGAGCTTCGCCCCGGCTTTGGCCCACGCCTGCGCAATGGCCCAGGCGATTGATCGTTTATTGGCAACACCGAACACGATTCCAAGTTTTCCGTTTAATGATGACATAGGTGACGAGAGTGCGTCCGGCAGACAGGTAGGGATTTTTGGCCTCACTGGCAAGCGACTTTGTTGACTTGATCGGCAACCCACGGAACCTTGGCCTCAAGGAGACAAAAGCATGAACCGGGCTTCATCACAAAAGCTGCAGCAACTGCGCGCATGGATTCAAGGAATCAAGATAGCCATGCTCACGACTGAGGATCGCAACGGCGGTCTGCGCAGTCGTCCCATGGTGGTATTGGACGATGCTTCAGACGATGCTTTGTGGTTCTTTGCCGAAGCCAGCAGCCACAAGATTGACGATGTTCACGGGCACAGGTACGTCAATTTGAGCTACGCCGACTCGGCTGCAAATCGCTTCGTGAGCGTAACCGGCAGAGCCCGCGTTCTACGCGAACGCTCCCGAATGCGCGAGCTATGGAATCGCTCCTTGACCGAATGGTTCCCGAAGGGAGTGGATGATCCGGAACTCGTGCTTCTCAGAATCGAAGTGCATGAAGCGGAGTTGTGGCAGTCGCCGGTTCGGCAGGTGGACGTGGAATTTGCAATTACAAGCAGCCCCTCCAGCTCGCACGAGATGATGACCTTCGCCTAGAATCGACTAATGGAGCAGCTCGAACTTTTGCCTGAGGACGTCCGGTATGGGCATCGGTCGCCCGCGCTGCGCATCCACGAAAACCCAGTCCGTTTCCCCGCGCACAAGGATTTTCGCGTCGGAGAGTCGCTCAAATTCGTACCGGCGCACGGAACGAACTCGCTCGAAGCTCGCAATCCAGGTGCGGATTTCAATCTGATCGCCCGCGTGAGCCGGAGAGAAATATTCGATCTTGTGCGACCGAACCACCCATGCGCCACCTGCCTCGCGCATCGGCTCCTCGCCGCCGGCCGCGTTAAAATGGCGCACAGCCGCATCCTGCATCCACTGAACAAACACGACATTGTTGACGTGCCCATTCTGATCGATCGCGCCTGGCGGAACGACGATCTGATAAGTGAATATGGCGGGGCTCATGGCGCAGCCGAAAGCGCTACGCTTTGAGAACTTCGATGAACGCTTCCTGCGGAATATTGACCGAGCCGAAGGATTTCATCCGTTTCTTGCCTTCCTTCTGCTTCTCCAAAAGCTTGCGCTTGCGGGAAATGTCACCGCCGTAGCACTTGGCTGTCACGTCCTTGCGGAACGCGCTCACCGTCTCGCGGGCAACGATTTTTCCGCCAATGGCCGCCTGGATCGCGATCGCGTACTGCTGCCTCGGAATGACTTCCTTCAGCTTGGCGGCCAAGGCGCGGCCCCGTCCTTCTGCCTTCTCGCTATGGACAATGCAGGAGAATGCGTCCACAGGCTCCTGGTTGACCAGCATCTCGAGCTTGACCATGTCTGACTCCTGATACCCCGCATGCTCATAATCCATGGAGCCAAAACCGCGAGTGATGCTTTTGATCCGGTCATGAAAATCGATTAGAATCTCGTTCAGCGGAACAATGCTGGTCAGCATCACACGCCGCGCATCAAGGGTTTCCGTGTGATCCACGGTGCCGCGCTTTTCCGCGATCAACGCCATCATGTCCCCGATGTATTCATTGGGACAAATGACGAATGCCTTAACGATGGGCTCCTCGATCTTCTGGATGTAATTGGGCTCCGGCAGAAACGCTGGATTGTCGATCTCCTTCATCACCCCGTCGCTCATGGTCACGTGATACACCACGCTGGGATAAGTCGCGATGATGTCCATGTCGTACTCGCGTCGAAGACGCTCCTGGACAATTTCAAGGTGCAACAATCCGAGGAAACCGCAGCGAAAGCCAAAGCCGAGAGCAACTGAACTTTCGCTCTGGAATACGAAGGCCGAGTCGTTCAACTGGAGTTTGGCAAGGTTCGCCTTGAGATGCTCGTAATCGGCGGTGTTGATGGGATAGATCCCGCTAAACACCATCGGGTGAATTTCCTTGAACCCAGGCAGCGCGGGGGAAGCCATGCGCGCATCCGTGATGGTATCTCCCATCTTTACTTCCTGCGGCGATTTGATGTTCGCCGTGAAGTAGCCCGTTTCCCCAACCTCCAGCTTCTCGCGCGTATATGGCTTGGGATTGAAACTGCCGACTTCCTTGATCTCCACGTTCTTGCCGGAGTGCAGCAACTTCACCTGCATTCCTGGCCGTAATTCTCCATTGAATACGCGAACGTGCGTCACCACTCCTTTGTACGTGTCGAAATAAGAGTCGAATGCCAAAGCTTGAAGAGACTTTTCACCTGTGGGCTTCGGCGCTGGAACGCGCTTAACGATTGCTTCGAGAATCTCATCAATCCCAATGCCGGCCTTGGCGCTGGCTTCGATAGCCTGGTCGGCCGGAATTGCCAAAATGTCTTCGAGCTGCTGTTTCGTCTGCGGGACGTTCGCGTGCGGCAGGTCGATCTTGTTGATCACCGGAATGATCTCAAGATTCTGCTTCATGGCAAGGTGCACGTTCGCCACAGTTTGCGCTTCCACGCCTTGCGCCGCATCAATGATCAAAAGCGCGCCTTCACAGGCGCTAAGACTGCGCGATACTTCATAGGCGAAGTCGACATGCCCTGGAGTATCAATAAGGTTCAACTCGTAGCTCTGACCATCCTTCGCCTTGTAAAGCATGGTCACCGGGTGAGCCTTGATCGTGATGCCGCGCTCGCGCTCAAGATCCATTGAGTCGAGCAATTGAGCCTGCATTTCGCGATCAGCGATCGTGCCAGTACGGTTGAGCAATCGGTCCGACAAGGTGGTCTTGCCGTGGTCGATATGCGCGATAATGCTGAAATTCCTGATGTGCGCCGCGTCCATGATGCAACTGCGAAAGGGAAATTTCGGCCATTGCAGCAGAGAAATCAACGCAATCATTCAGGCCAAAGCTGCCGCACACCGAAAAACGCGGGAATTGCGGGGCAAAAGCCACGTTCTGGAAATAAAAAGAGTGGTGAGACCCCCCTCAAAGTCTCACCACTCACAACCCCTGCCCACTTCCTCAGCCCGCTTAAATCCTGCTCCCCAAAACGAGCCCTCTGCTCCCCGTGCCCGGCTCGATTACATGACACAGGAAACCACAACTGCGGTACGCGAGCTACGCCTGGATTTGCACCTTATTGACCTGGTTTGCGCAGGCCATTGCGGGCGCGGTATTCGGAAGGAGAGCAGCGGACATAGCGCCGAAAGGCGCGATTGAAATACGGAAGAGACTCAAAACCGGCCTGAAACGCGGCTTCGCTGATGCGGGCGCCCGGATCCAGCAGCAGGTGCTTGGCCTTTTCGATTTTGCGCTGCACGCGGTATTCGCTAAAGGTAAGGCCGGTCTGCTTCTTGAAGAGCTTGCAGAAATGACATGGGCTCACTGAAACCCGACGCGCCACCTCGTTCAGCGAGATTTCCTCATTCTCAACTTCCTTGAGGTATGCCTCCACTTTCTCCATCAGGGTTGGCTGCGCGGATGCGGTCGTTGAAATTAGATGGCTTGCGGCCTGGGCCAGGTGTTCCGCGAACATAGTGACCAGCGTCAACACCGCGTCGACCTTCTCACGAGTGATCACAGGGCTGTGCTGCCACGATTTTCTTAACCCCGCCGTCTCATTCTCCAGTTCAAACTCTTTCAGATGCTCGGCGATGCGCTCCAGTCGCGAAGAATCAAGCTGATCCAGCGAAAAGGGCCCAGTCACCAGGTTGCCCACGTGTTTTCCCCCGATGATTACAGGAACGAGAATCTTAAAAAGGCCGGCCGGGCACAAGAACTGGACGGGCTCCGCGCCATCATTGGCACTCTGCTCAGCCTGTTTTAACTTCACCAGGCACGGTTTGCCGCTGCGCGGCCCCATGCAGCCATCGATACAGAAAGCTCCCCGTCGTTCGGCTCCATCTGCCGCTACCAGCGCGGGGACCAGTGTCAGTGGCAGGCCTGTCGCGACCGTAAAAGCCATTTGAAGCTGTCGCGCCGCCTGAGAACTGCCGAGACGCCCCCAAAGCGCTTTAATCCTGGATTCATCAGCCATCCCCTTTGAGCAGGCGCGAGATTGCGCGCCCGCGGTGTCGGTGCGGATTGGAGATTGCCGATGCGTGGTCATGCCACGCAGGAAGTTTCAATCAGTCAGAACGGTATCGCTCCACTGAAATTGACCTTTACTAACCACAATGCGGTGAACGCCCCGAAGGAGAATTCGACCCCACCGAGATGTTCCGCGTCCGCCGCTAGTCTTTCGCGGCGCCGGCACCATCGCTTTCGCCACCCATGTCATTCATGAGCGCGATGAGCGGCAGGAACATGGCTATGACAATGCTTCCCACGATGACCGCGAGAAATACGATCATCACCGGCTCAAGGAGCGAGGTCATTGCAGCGACGGCGTTGTCGACTTCCTCGTCGTAGTTATCGGCGATCTTCATCAACATTTCAGGAAGAGCGCCGGTCTGCTCACCGACGTCGACCATGCTGATAACCATTGGAGGAAACACATTGGAAGCTTCCAAAGGAGCAGTGATCGTCTCGCCCTCTTTGACGCTTTCATGAACGGCGGCAACTGCATCCCCAACGATCACATTGCCAGACGTTTCCTTGACGATCGTGAGCGCTTGAAGGATCGGGACACCGCTGCTGACGAGGGTGCCCAGAGTCCGAGTAAAACGGGAAATTGCTACTTTGCTAAACACCGGCCCAAGAATGGGCATCTTCAATTTCGCTTTGTCGACCAGATGGCGTCCTGATTTCGTCTTCGACCAGAAAACAAATGCCACGGCAAAAACGATAGCGCCGATAAATGTGAGGATGAAGTGATCCTTGATCGTATTGCTGATTCCGAGAACGAAGGTGGTAAACCACGGCAGAGATTTGCCGGGCAACATATCCTTGAAGATCAGCTCAAATTTCGGAACCACCACGACCATCAGAACAGCGAGAATGGCGACAGCAACGACCATGACGGCGACGGGATAGAACATCGCAGCCACGACCTTGCCTTTGATCTTCTGCGCCTTTTCCTGGAATTCAGCGAGACGGGAAAGGACGACTTCGAGCACGCCGCCCAATTCGCCAGCCTTCACCATGTTGACGTAAAGCTTGTTGAAAACCTTCGGGTGCTGCGCCAACCCTTCAGAAAACGTGCTGCCACCTTCGATTGAAAGAGATATCTTCCCGATGACCTCCTTTAACGTCAAATTGCGCTCCTGGCGCTCCAGCACCCGCAATCCACGGAGCAACGGAAGACCAGCGTCAACAAGAGTCGCAAGCTGACGAGTAAAAGTCGTGAGAATCTTGGGTTTAACCCGCCCGCTCAGTCCGGGAATCTTGATGCTGAGGTTGGGCCCCTTCCCCTTCTTCTTTCCACCTGCCGCTGCGGGAGCCTTGGCTTTCGCCGTAGCCTTATCCTTGCCGGCATCAGCCTGCACTACCTTGGTGGGGAAGAAACCCATCTCTTTAAGACGGGTGATTGCCTCGTTCTGGCTGGCAACGTCGAGAGATCCCTTGGTTTCTTTACCGCGGGAATCCATTGCGACGTAGCTGAACTTTGGCATAAGTATCGATTAGACCGTTATCGTATCAAAATGTCACTCAAGTGTATTTGACCACTTCTTCAATGGTTGTAGCTCCGTCAAAGATGCCACGCAAGCCATCTTCGCGCAACGTAACCATGCCAAGTTCCACAGCTTTTTGGCGCAATACGATGGAGGGGGCCCGCTCATTGATGAGGGCTCGAATGGGTTCCGAGACGGTCAACAACTCAAAGATACCGCGCCGGCCCTTATAGCCAGTATCATTGCAGACGGAACAGCCGCGTCCGTAATAGAACACTTTATCGCCAATATCATGAGGAGAAAGGTTTAGCAGGCGGAGCTGCGATTCCGTGGGCTCAAATGGTGTCCGGCAACCCTTGCAGACCGTCCGGACCAAACGTTGGGCGAGCACCGCCATGAGCGTGGATGAAATTAGAAAAGGCTCCACTCCCATGTCGACCAGGCGAGTCACCGCTCCAGGCGCGTCATTTGTGTGCAAAGTGCTCAGCACAAGATGCCCGGTAAGCGACGCTTGCACCGCGATTTGGGATGTTTCCAAATCACGCATTTCCCCCACCATGATCACGTCCGGATCCTGACGAAGAAATGCGCGCAGCGCTTTTCCGAACGTCATTCCAACCGAATCGTTGATCGCCACCTGCATGATGCCTTCAATATCATATTCCACAGGGTCCTCCGCCGTCAGGAGCTTGGAGTCCATGGTATTGACCTTGCGCAGGCAGGAATACAGCGTGGTGGTCTTTCCGGAACCCGTGGGACCGGTGACAATAAAAATCCCGTTTGGCTGCAGAATCGCCTCGTTGATGTAATCGTTGATGTAGCTTGGCAGCCCAAGGGTATCGAGGTCGAGATTGACCGCCGACCGGTCCAAAATACGCAGCACGACCGATTCGCCGAAGGCCGTCGGAAGGCAGGAAACACGCAAGTCAATCTGCTTCCCGGCGATCGGGAAATTGATGCGACCGTCCTGGGGAAGGCGGCGCTCCGAAATATTCAGATTCGCCATCACCTTAAGACGAGAAATCACGGGCGTGGCCAGGTGCTTGGGCGGAGGCGACATCTCGTAGAGAGCCCCATCAACGCGGTAACGTATCTTGAACTCATCTTCGAATGGCTCGAAATGAATGTCACTGGCTCGGTCTTGAACCGCCTGATACAGAATCAGGTTTACGAACCGGACGATCGGAGCCGCATCGGCAAGATCAACACCCTCGCCCCCGGAAGCCTCCACCTCGTTGGCCAATTCCTCACCGCCAAGATCGCTCAGAACGTCAGTCAAATCGCCGGCGTCTTCCGGGTAATATTTGTTAACCAACCGTTCGATCTGATTCGGATCAGCAACGACAACGTTGACCTCCTTGCCACCCAAAACAAACCCCAGCTCATCGACCGTTCCCGGGCTCAGCGGATCCAACAAGGCAATTTGAACCACGGAGCCAAAATCGGCGACCGGCAGCGCAAAATGAGTGCGCGCGACAGTGCGAGGCAGCAGCGCCACTAACTCGGGAGTCAACTCCCGCTCGCTCAGGTCCACCACCTCGGATCCAATGTGCGCAGCGACGATCTGAAGCTGCGTCTCCATTTCCACGATCCCAAAATCATGAAGGATCTGGGCGATGCTCTTCCCGCTCCGGGCCTGCTCCTGCGTCACCTCTTCGAGTTGAAGGTCGTCAATGAGGCCCTGCTCCTTGATCAGCGCCAGCAATGGATTGGAGATGTGATCGGCCATAGCTGAACTTCGTTAAGTTTTCTGCTGCGGTTGAGCTGGCGCCGCGCCTCCAGAACGCTGGTTTGCCGCTGCGGCCATTGCCTGCTGCATTTCCCACTCCTGCAGCTTCGCCGCCACCGTAACGGGGTCCTGCGACTTATTGACCACTTCTTCGCGGGCGATCATGCCAGCCTGGTACTTCTCCATCAGGAATCCGTCGAGCGTGACCATGCCGTACTTCGCGCCGGTCTGAATATCGGAATTGATGCGGAAAGTTTTGTTATCGCGAATCAGCGCCGCGATGGACGGCGTATTAATCATGATTTCGTATGCGGCAACACGCCCCGGCTTGTCAGAGCGCGGAAGCAGGAGCTGCGAGATCACCGCCTGCAAAACCGTTGAAAGCTGAATGCGAATCGTTTCCTGCTGGTTGGCCGGAAACGCGTTCACGATACGATCAATTGTTTTCGCGGCGCCGGTGGTGTGCAGGGTGCCGAACACCAAGTGTCCTGTTTCCGCCGCGGTGATGGCAGCCTCCATTGTCTCAAGGTCGCGCAACTCGCCGACCAGAATCACGTCTGGATCCTGGCGCAAGGCGCGGCGGAGAGCTTCCGCAAAATTTGGCACATCGACGTTAACCTCGCGCTGCGTAACAACGCCCTTCTTGTGCTTGTGGTAATACTCGATCGGATCTTCGATCGTGATGATGTGAGCATCGTCACGCTCCTCATTGATGATATTAATCATCGATGCAAGCGTGGTGGTCTTGCCGGAACCGGTAGGTCCAGTGACCAGGATCAAACCGCGCGGTTTGTACAGAAGCCGGAAAATGGTTTCGCGCGGCAAGCCGATTTGCTCCAGCGTGAGGAGCTTGTTGGGAATCTGCCGCAGCACGAGGCCGAACTGGCCCTTTTCCTTGAACACGCTGACGCGGAAACGCGCCAGTTCGCCGAAAGCAAACCCGAAGTCAGCGCCGCCGCGCTCGCGGCATTGCTGGATGTGGTCCTCGGAAGTTATCGACCTCATCAACTCCTCGGTGTCTTCCGGCTTCAGGGTTGGACCTTCCACGCGATGCAGCACGCCGTGGAGGCGAATCACCGGCGGAATGCCCACGCGCAAGTGCAAGTCAGCCGCCCCTTCGGAGACGACCAACTGCAGCAAATCGGACATCGAATACGACATATAGGCTTGGACAATTCTAAATCATTGTTGGCACGTCGGCAAAGCGCCGAAAGGAACTGACGCGAGCAGCTTCTGGGAGCGGCGCAACCACAACATCAATCCGCATCTCCCACAGTCGCGCGAATCACCTCTTCCGCTGTCGTCATTCCAGCCATCACCTTACGGGTGCCGTCCTCGCGCAGCGTTCGCATTCCCATCTCTCGAGCGCGCATGCGCAGCACCGACGACGGCACCTTGTCATAAATCAGCTTTCGCGCTTCATCATCGATCACAAACATCTCGAAAATTCCCATGCGGCCGCGGTGACCGGTTTTGGAGCAATCCGCGCACCCTTTCCCTTTCATGAATGTCGCCTCCTGGGATTGCTCCGGAGAGATATTGAGCGCTCGCAGTTCCGCTTCTTCCGGCATATGCGGCGCGGCGCACTTCTTGCAGATCTTCCGAACAAGCCGCTGCGCGATCAATGCGCGAGTCGATGACGCCACAAGGAAGGGCTTCACTCCAATGTCAATCAAACGGGCCACGGCGCTGGGCGCGTCGTTCGTATGCAGCGTCGAGAAGACCAGGTGACCGGTCAGTGAGGCGTTGATGGCAATCGTTGCCGTTTCAAGATCGCGAATTTCACCCAGCATGATGACATTGGGGGCCTGGCGGAGCATCGCGCGCAGCGCCGCCGCGAATGTCAGGCCGACTGTTTCGTTCACATGCACCTGGTTGATGCCGGCCATGACGTATTCCACCGGATCTTCAACCGTAATGATCTTGCGATCGGGACGATTGATGAAATTCAGCACTGAATACAGCGTCGTCGTTTTCCCAGAACCTGTCGGGCCGGTGACCAAAAGAATACCGTCTGGCATGCCGATCAGGCGCTCGAACGTCTGCTGGTCATCCGTAAAAAATCCCAGCTGGGGAAGTCCCAGTTTCAGCCCCTCTTTATCCAAAATACGCATGACGATGCTTTCGCCATGGCTGGTGGGGATGCACGAAACGCGCAAATCGATCGTCTTTCCACCCACGCTCGTCTGAATACGACCGTCCTGCGGAATACGATGCTCCGCAATCGACATATTGGATTGAATCTTCAGTCGCGCAATGATTGCGGCCTGGAGCCGCTTTGGCGGACTCTTTTGCTCATGGAGCACGCCGTCGATGCGGTAGCGGACCCGGAAATTCTTCGCCAATGGCTCCAGGTGAATATCTGAAGCTCGCGTCTTGTACGCTTCGACAATCACCGAGTTGACCAGTTTGATGATCGGCGCGTCGGCGTCGATCGTCGCGCCGTCGTCTTCCACCGCCCCGCCAGGCCCTGCGACTTCAACATCACCTTCGGTGATGTCCTGGATCATCTTCCCAACGGAATCGTCCGCTGCCCCGTAATACTTGTTCAGCGCCGCTTCAATTTCCTCGTCGGAAGCAACCTTGGGGTCGATCTCCAATCGCAGAAGATGGTGGAGCGCGTCGATGGTATCGAGATCAGAAGGATCGCTGAGGGCCACCGCGATCGTTCCATCGTGCCGATACACAGGCACGACACGATACCGCTTGGCAACGTGCCGGGGAATCGATGCGACCACGTCATCAGGCAGCCGCAAGTCGTTCAAATTGACGACTTCGGCGTTAAAGTATGTTGCCTTCGCCTGCGTTACAGCCGACGGGGGAAGGACCTTTCTCTGAACCAGCAGGTCAATGACGCCTTCGCCAGTCGCGTCCGCGTCGGGCTGCACGGACGCCACTTGTTCAGGCGTCACGTAGGACAGGTCCACCAGCGTATCTAACAAATAATCGTCTTTTGCGGCCACTTCTTACACTTTCTCCGGATCACGGGAAATCGGTCGCGAAATATGATCGGGCGGACACAGCGTGTCAACGAACACTCTGTGTTTCAGGCACGTAGCGAAGCCAGACTCAGACCGCAAATTGCGAGAATCCAGCAACCGCTTTCTCACCTGAACACCTGTTCACTTCCATCATGGGTCAAGCTGTTAGCCATCATACGATAATCGTCAACTCGCGCCTATTCTGAAACGTCGGCCACCTGTTTGCGCGCCGCAAGGGCGCGTTTGCCAACCTCTCGCGCCCAAGCCACATCCGCTGCATTCGCGACGGCGTACACCTCCCGGTCTTGGCGCACACGATCCAGATGGTCTTCAATATTCTGAATCGTAATCTTCCGGCCGAAATCTCCAGGAGCGCCGCAATACATGCGATCCAGCATCAATGCGCCCATGGCCGGAGAGTAATGGCTGTGCTCGAAATAGAATGTCATGCGAGTGACGCTGTCTCCAGCGGGGGGCACACGCTCCGTTGTGGGCCCGGAATATCCGCAAAAATCCCACAGCGTCACGCCGCCCGGATTCTCCTCGTCGATCATTTTCACCACGTGCCGCTTCCATTCCTCGAGCTCGTTCCATTTGCCCGCCACCCTCATAAGCTCCAGATCCAGGGCATGCACCGGGTTGACAGCTAGCGTGAGTTCAATTCCGGCCGCCCGGCAGGTCCTGATCATTTCGCGAAGCGCCGACATCTGTGCGGCAGATTCCCGGAGTTGTGAGTAGGTGTATGCCAGCGAACGAAGCGTTCTTTCGAACACCGCTCTCTGCCGGGCTCCTTTCTCTATCGCGCGCACATGAAACCCGTCCCGCTGCGCGGCTGGAGGCAGATCATTCTGCAGTTGCCTGCGCAAAAACTTGACCGAAGTATCCGTTGCATTGGCGCCAATCAGTGTTTCGCAATGATATTGAAATAGCGACAGATCCGGGTTGAAGCGGGACTCAGCAAAGTCCTCCACGTTGGGCCCTCCCACAGCTTCACGCAACAGCGCCAGATCAAGACAAAGCAGGACGCGTCGAAGCGAGTTGTACTTGCGCGCGTATTCAAAGATGGCTTGGGCCTCGCTCATTCTTCCGGCGTCCACGCTCAAGTTACAAACGTGATTTGTGGCGAAGGCCGGATGACCAACCGGCATGCCAATTTTCGGGCGGGACGTTCCCAAAATGATCATGTCCCAATCTCCGCGGCGGGCGAGTTCTGCTCTTCCCACCCGGCTGAATACGGAATCCCGCTGGTGATTGAATGCTGCCAGATGAACCTTTGGAAATACGCGAAACGGATCCACCAGACCGTTCAGGGCCGCGACGAGGGACAGCGTCGCGATTGCGCCGGTAAGGCAGAGGCCAAAGTAGCGTCTCAACGTCATGTGATCGGGGGCAGAATACAAAGTCTAGAATTGCCAATAAATGAACTCGCTCGCGCGGGAGAAACCGAGGATCGAAGCCACCGTTAAGGCAACGACAGCAATCACCCAAATCAAAGAGGGAGACCACTCCAATTTGCGCCACCAACCGGTGATCATTGGCGGCTTGATGCCTCGGCGCGCCGAAGGCGCGGCATCCTCCTCGGAGTACTCAAGAGTAGGAGCGAACTTCGCCAGCAATTGGCTGGTATTGGGAAAAAACCAAACCACAAACAGAAGTGGCACAACAAGCGTCCACGCGTTGGATTGGTGCAGTCGCGCGAGATCCGAAGTCAGGCCATGAACGCCGCAAAGCGAAACGATCATACTCATCGCGGATTTGAGCGTGTCCGCCCGAAAGAAAACCCACGCCAGAATGATCGCGAGAAATGTCGCAGCGCGCGAAATCACCACCTGCAATGCAGTTGGAGAACCGTCATTCCGAGCGCGCTCCCGCCAGGCATGATTGATCAGCAAATAGGTTCCATGAAGAGCGCCCCACACGACAAATGTCCATCCGGCGCCATGCCAGATTCCGCCAATAAGCATGGTGAGGAAGAGATTCAAGTAGCGGCGCGCATGCCCGCGACGATTCCCCCCCAAAGGAATGTACACGTAATCCCTCAAAAAGCGGGAAAGCGTCATGTGCCAGCGTCTCCAGAAATCCGCAATGCTGTCGGCTTTGTAGGGCGAATTGAAATTCATGGGCAGCCGGATTCCAAACATGCGGGCAAGGCCGATCGCCATATCCGAATAGCCCGAAAAATCGAAGTAGAGTTGTAGCGTGTATGCCAGGACGCCAAGCCACGCTTCGGTAAGGCCAAACTCGGCGCCCAGGCGGGCGGTGCGAAACACGGGGGAAGCAATCTCCGCGAGGCGGTCGGCCAGCAACACCTTTTTGCCCAGTCCCATGGCGAAAAGTGTGAGCCCTACGCTCAAATCTCCCCACCGTTCTCGCGCTGCCTCCTGTTTTCTGAATTGCGGCATGATCTCGCCGTGATGCGTGATTGGCCCTGCGATCAGCTGCGGAAAGAATGAAACGAAAAGGCAAAAATCGCGGAATCCGTAGCCCCGGGTCAGGCCGTTATAGGAATCAACCAGGTAAGCAATCTTTTGGAACGTGTAGAACGATATTCCCAGCGGCAGAGCCACGCCAAGCAACGGACAATGCGTTCCGAAGAGGTCGTTGATATTCGAAATGAAGAAATCCGCGTACTTAAAATAGCCAAGGAAGGCGACATTAAATGCGAGTGAAACTCCCAGCACAACCCTGGCTGACGGCCGTTTGGACAGGCGGCTCAGCATGGTTCCGGCCGCGTAGTTGAAGAGGATCGATCCGAGAAGCAGCGCGAGGTTGAACCAGTTCCACCAGCCGTAGAAAAATAACGAAGTCAGCACCAGCCAGCCGAACATGGCGCTGCGCCCGAGGGATTTCCCAACGAGAAAATACCCGATCAACGTCACCGGCAAAAACAGCAGCAAAAAAGCGTATGAATTAAAAAGCATGGCAATTCAGGGACATCTAAGCCTGGCTCGGGCCGCGCTCATTCAGCGTCATCCTCTCCGGCAGCATTGGACATGGCGAGGGTTTCCGTCACGAGTCGCTGCACCCACGCTACTTCGCCGGCATGTATCCGCGCGTATGTTTCGCGGTCCAGGCGGGTTTTTGCGATCTCCTGGTCGATGTTTTCACGCGTCAATCGGACACCAAAATCATTCGCGGCAATGCCCGTCGCCTGGTCCAGCATGATGGACCCAAGCACAGGGGTGTAGTGGCTGTTTTCGTAGTAGAATTGCATCCGCGAGCGAGCGTCTCCTTTGACCGGCACAGATTCGGTGGTGCGCGACGAATAACCGCTAAAATCCCACAGCGGCGCGTTGGTGGCGCCCTCCTGCGCTATGATCGACACAAGATCCCGTTTCCAGCGTTCGATATTTCCCCAATTGCCAACGGCGCGCCACAATTCAAGGTCCAACGCGTGCACGGGATTGATCGAGAGAATCAGTTCTATCTTCTTTCGCTCGCATTCGCGAACCACTCGCCGAAACGCCTCGAGGTTGCGTTCATCGGTTCGAATCGAGGCGCACATCCGAACATGCGTTCGGATGACTCTCTCAAAAAGGTCGCGCTGTTCGGTCACGCCGCGCAGTGTATGAGCGTAAAATCCGTTCGATTGACCAGGAGGCGGCGCGTAACCACGCAGCGCCTTTGTTGCCATTCTCCAGGAGCGGCTTGCCTCATCGCCGCCAAAGAGGTGTCGACAATAATAATCAAAGAGCGAAAGATCCGCGCTGAATCGCGATTCAGGAAAATCAAAGGTATAGAGACGCCCAGACCGGAACATCGCGAAATCGAGGAACAACAGGACGCGCTGGATTGGCTGACGTGCCGAGACGTATTCAAAGATCGCGGCCACTTCAGCCATTCGAGCTCCGTCCACGGCAAGGTTGAGCGCCTTCTGCCCCTGAAACGTAGCATGATTAGCTGCCAATCCCGCTTTGGGCCGGGATGTGCCCAGAATCACTGTATTCCACGTCCCGTGACGCGCCGCCTCGGCTCGCGCAGGACGACTGAAATTCCCCCAGCGCTGGGACTGGAATACGGGCAAGCTTACTCCACCAAACACGCCGAGTGGATCCACCAGAACATTTCCGGCGCAGACAATTCCGAGCGCAGCGCCCGCGATGATAAGCGCCATGACAAAAAATTGTTTGTGGCTGAGGCTCACGTTAAGCGCGAGTCGGGCTGACAGAACGCCGGAAGGACGTCGCGAGCACGGTAAAAAGCGCGCATCAATCCTGTCAACGAAAGTCGGTTATTCCCCCATGCGCCATTCCCAGGAGCGCGCCCCTGTCGATGCTCGCGCTGCGGTTGGGTTCAATCGAACGGTATTGCGCGGCCATCCGCTCGGAAAGCAACTGCGTCCGCCGCTCCACGCCCGGCCGCGCGAGATGATACCAGGTGTCGAAGAAGAATTCGAAGGGGAACACCAGATCCTCGGCCCGGTCCAACTGCGGCATCCGAACATCGCGGGCCAGCACCGTTTCGAGCTCATCGAATGCTTCTTTATTTTGCTCAAACAAGGGCCGAGGGAGAGGAGGATGCGAAAACCACACGCGGGCGCCGCGACGCTCGGCCGCTTTGGCAAAATTATTCAGGCACTCCACAGTCTCCTGCACCGAATCCGGATCATGCGGCAACCGGAACTGCCTTTCTTTAATTTTCGGCGGCTCCGCGTTCAAATGCGCTACAATGTCTCCATTCGCATTAAATCCCGCGCGCGTATAATAGGGACGCGTTTTCGAGATGGTTCGCTTCCTAAAGAAACGTCCTGGCCTGCTCAGCACCGCGCGAACTTCTTTCCCCAGCCGCCGAATGGCTCCGTCCTCAAAAACAGACACCCACTGGTCTCGCGACAGGTAACGGGCGTGGCGGGGGTCAATTTCGATGAGGTTCACCAGGAAGTCGCTGGTGCCGGCAAGGCGGCCGAACTGCTGATACTCAGGCGCCACAATCACCCAGTCATTGGCCCGCAGCCATGGTTCAGCTTCGGAAAGCATGTACTTGAGGCCGAGAGCCGCATGGAGTCCCATGTTGACCGGCAGGCGGCCACAGGCCTTCGCGATCTCGGCGGATTTTACGCCAAACGCCATCGACGATCCGCCGATGAATATCAACCGAGGAGAAGCCTGCGTGCGGATCAGGCTCTGCTTGTCCTTCGATGCCGCGAGGTAATTCTGCTCCGGAGGATACTGTCTGCGGTATGACCAGAGGACAACGAGGAGCAGCAGAAATTGGAGCACCGCGAACAATCCAAATCGTTTAAGGAATATTCGCATGTTCTACGTCATGGGGCCGGTGAATGTCATGGCGCGAAGCGTTAGGCGGGCGGCGGCAAAGGCGCGAACTGCCTCGTTTCCGGATCGTATGCAAACAGCTCAGCGGTATCGATCTTGAAGAACCACGCATGCAGGCGCAATTCACCCGAAGCAAGGCGGGTTTGCACGGCCGGATACGTGTTCAAATTCTCCAGCGCGAACAGCACGTTTTCTTCGGCCGCGGCCGTCTCGCGCAATTTCGGATCTGTCAGGTGCGTGTATTGGGACTCGATCACGTTCCGAACCGGGGCTGCGACTTCCAGCCATTGCTGAAGATGCGACAGATTCTCCCCAAGCGGCTTTTCGTCGAGCAAGGCATGCATCGCTCCACACTGCGAATGCCCGCAAACGACGATGTCCGTCACCTGCAAAACATCCACCGCGAATTCAACTGCCGCCGCCGTGGAATTCGTGGCGCCGACCACCGTCGCGGGCGGCACAATGTTCCCGACGTTCTTAACCACGAAAAGGTCGCCCGGCTCGCTTTGCGTGATTAGCTCAGCGAGGACCCTGGAGTCCGAGCAGGTGATGAATAATGTGTGCGGCTTCTGGCCTTCTCGCGAAAGCCGCTTGAACAGCCGTTTATACCGGCCGAATTCATCCGTTCGAAATTTGTGAACGCCCTCAATAAGACGCTGCATTGGGACGATTCTTCGCAAGATCGAGGCCGACAGCAAATATCAAATGCGGTCATTCGATCAACCTCCCTTTCCTTCCCCTGGGGAACCTGCTACATCGCAGCGCATGAAATCACTTTACGGAAGGATCATTTCCAGCCTCAGCGTCATCATGCTGGCGGCTGGCTGCGCAACGCAGCACCAGGCAGGCATTGGGCATAGCTTCAAGGGGCCAATCGGGCTGCAGCTTTATTCGCTGCGGGGAAATTTCTCAAAAGATGTTCCCGGAACCATGGAAATGACTCGGCGATACGGGTTCAAATACGTGGAACTGGCCGGCACTTACAATCTCACCGTTCCGCAGTTCAACCAACTGCTGGAGTCCAACAAGCTGATCGCCATCAGCGGACATTTTCCCTTTGACCGCTACAAAAACGACCCGGAAGGGGTGGCTCGTGAAGCGAAGGCGCTGGGGCTCAAATACGCAGGCTGCGCGTGGATTCCGCACACGGGCGATTTCGACGAAGCGCAATGCCGGGCGGCGGCGGCCGTATTTAACAAGGCTGGCGAAACGCTGGCGAAGCACGGTATCCGCTTCTTCTATCACACGCACGGCTATGAGTTCCGTCCCCACGGCCAGGGCACGCTCTTCGATCTGCTGATGGCTGAAACGAAGCCGGAGTTGGTCGCCTACGAGATGGATGTGTATTGGGTGGTGCATCCCGGCCATGACGCCGCAAAGCTGCTCGAGAAATACGGAAAACGCTTCAAACTCATGCACGTCAAGGATATGAAGAAGGGCGTCAAAGGCGACTTCACGGGCAAGTCCGATGTGAACAATGACGTGACACTGGGCACCGGCCAGATGGACTGGCAGACGATTCTACGCACGGCAAAGAAAACCGGCGTGAAATGGTATTTCATCGAAGATGAATCCGACGACGCCGCGCAGCACATTCCGCAGAGCTTAAGATTCCTGGAAAGTGTGCAGTTTTAATTCGGCCTCTGCCGCAACACCGTCGCGCTCCTCATGAACAGCCGCCTCAGGAGGAGGCGGCTGTAACAACAAAACAAAAAAGCGCGAGGTTTCAGCCTCGCGCTTTGCTTAAAAATGATCAGACCGGCTAGGTCAAAATGATCTTGTCGCCCTCTTTGAGCGTGACAATCGCCTTCTTCCAATCGCTGGTTGCGCCTGCGGAAGCGGTGCGTTGACGGCGATCCTTGCCACCCACATTCAAGGTGTTCACTCGCGTGACCTTGACCTTGAACAGCTCCTGGACAGCCTGGCGAATTTGAATCTTGTTCGCGCGACGATCCGCCACAACCGTGTATTGGTTGTACTTCTCGCCCTGCCGCGTGCCCTTTTCCGTCACGCGCACGGTTTTGATGATGTCGAAAGCGTTCATGTTACTTCTGGAGGCGTTCTTCGAGTTTTTCAAACGCGCCGCGCGTGAAGACAATCTTATCGCTGCGGAGCAATTGATACGTATTAACCGTGTCGCTGGTCGCAACGTCGATCTTCTCCACGTTGCGCGAAGCGCGGATCAGGTTGTCGTCGCCGGTGTCGGTGACGATCAATGCCGTGTTCTTGATGTCGAGCGCCTTCAGAACGCCGACGAATTCCTTGGTCTTGGGAGCGCTGAGCTTGATCTCATTCACCACCACGACGTCGCCCGCGTTCAGGCGCTCCGTGAGAGCCTTGCGGATGGCGAGCTGTTTCGTTGCGCGGGAAATCTTCTTTGTGTAATCACGCGGTTTCGGTCCGAAGACCACGCCGCCGCCACGCCAAAGAGGAGAAGCGAAGGAACCGGCGCGAGCGCGACCGGTGCCCTTCTGGCGCCACGGCTTCTTGCCGGTGCCAGCAACTTCGCCCATCGTCTTGGTTGAATGGGTGCCGCTGCGTTGCGCGGCGCGATATGCGACCACCGCGTCATGAACGGCCTGGGTGCCCTTGCCGCCTTCCACGAGCGGGAAACGAACTTCGAGTTCGCCGCTCGGGTTGCCTTTAATGTCTTTGATAGAGAGTTTCATGGTGCATCACTTACTTCTTGGCGGCTTTGGCTTTCTTCGCCGGCTGGGCTTTGGCCTTGGCTTCAGCTTCGGCGCGGCGCTTGGCGACGAGCTCGCGCGGCAGTTTCTTTGCTTCGCGGATAACGACGTAGTCGCCGTTCGCGCCCGGGATGGCTCCCTTGATGAGAAGAACATTGTCATCCGTGCGGACCTGGATGATCTCAAGGTTCTGAATCGTGCGGCGAACCTGGCCAAGATGGCCAGGCATCTTCATCCCGCGCATGACCGTGCCGGGGAACAAACGCTGACCGATGGCGCCGGAACGGCGATGCCATCCCTTCGCGCCGTGAGTGCTATCACCGCCACGAAAGCCGTGACGCGCAACGACGCCTTCAAAGCCGCGACCCTTGGTATAACCGATCGCGTCGACGAAATCGCCCACGCCGAACACATCCGCGCCAACGGTATCGCCGGATTTCACTTCCTTGGTGAAATCGCGGAACTCCTGGACGCGCTTGTAAGCTGCGGTGCCGAACTTCTTGAAGTGGCCGAGCGTCGGCTTTGCAACGCGCTGCTCCTTCTGCTCGTCGATTCCGAGCTGAACGGCGTTATAGCCATCGCTCTGCTGCGTCTTCGTCTGGATGACGCGGTTGGGGCCGACATGAACGACCGTGACGGAATGAGCGACGCCGCTGGCGTCATACACCCGGGTTTGGCCGAGTTTCTTTCCTAAAATTCCGAGAGGCATAAAAGCGTTAAATTGTTAAATGGTTGAATCGTTCCTAGCGCTCTTCCGCTCAGATCTTGATGGTGATATCCACGCCGGCCGGAAGGTTGAGCTTCTTCAGCTCATCCACCGTCTTGGCTGTGGGATCGAGAATGTCCAGCAGCCGCTTGTGCGTGCGCTGCTCGAAGGTTTCCTGGGACTTCTTGTCCGCGTGCGGCGAGCGCTGCACGGTAAAGCGCTCCACCCGGGTCGGCAGCGGGATGGGACCCGCCACGCGAGCGCCGGTGCGCTTCACAGTTTCCACAATATCATGCGCCGATTGGTCAATGACCCGATGATCGTACGCTTTCAACCGAATACGAATGCGTTGTCCAGCCATACAAAGAACAAGGTTGATTAAGGTTTTTTACTACGTTCGGGCCGCCGGCTTTTTCGCCGCCTGGTCCAAAATTGTATTCAGCACGCTCGTCGGCACCTGCTCGAACGTCAGCGGCTCCATTGAATAAGACGCGCGGCCCTTTGACAGCGAGCGAATCGCCGTCGCATAGCCGAACATTTCGGCCAGCGGCACCTGCGCGTTGAGAATCGTCTGTCCGCCCTTGGCGTCAATGCCATTGATCACGCCGCGCCGGCGATTCACATCACCGAGGAGGTCGCCCTGATATTCATCAGGCGTCGTGACTTCCACTTTCATGATCGGCTCGAGCAGGATTGGGCTCGCTTTCTTAAACGCATCTTTGAGCGCAAAGATTCCGGCCATCTTGAACGCTAATTCGTTCGAGTCAACTTCGTGGAATGATCCATCAATGACATCGACCTTGATGTCGATGACCTGATAGCCGGCGTACACGCCGCCCTTGATCGCTTCCTCAATGCCATCGATGACCGCCGGGATGTACTCCTTCGGAATGGTTCCACCGACGATCTTATTGTTGACCTCAACTCCTTTGCCCTTCTCGTTCGGAGCCACCTTGATGATGGCGTGTCCATATTGACCGCGACCACCCGATTGGCGAATGAATTTGCCTTCGCCGTCCGCGCCCTTCGTGATCGTTTCGCGATACGCGATTTGCGGGGCTCCCGATGTGGCTTCCACCTTGAACTCGCGCTTGAGGCGGTCCGTGATGATTTCCAGGTGCAACTCGCCCATGCCGGCGATGATCAACTGGCCCGTTTCCTCGTTGGTGAAGCAGCGGAAAGTCGGATCTTCTTCAGCAAGACGCTGCAAGCCTTCTGACATCTTGTCGCGATCCGCTTTCGTTTTCGGCTCCACGGCCATGCTAATAACCGGTTCCGGGAACGTTGGCGGTTCCAGCGTCACCTCAAAGTCCTCGTTACAAAGAGTGTCGCCGGTCGTGATGTTGCGAAGACCCACTAGCGCCGCGATGTCGCCAGAATACGCCGTGTCGACGTCCTTGCGCTCGCTGCCCTGAATGACCATGAGGCGGCTAACGCGCTCGCGTTTGCGTGTGCGCGGATTATAAATCGTGTCGCCCTTCTTCAGCTGACCCGAATAAACGCGGAAAAAGACCAGCTTTCCGGCATAAGGATCGGTCCAAAGCTTAAATGCCAGCGAGCAGAACTTGAGATGGTCGCTCGGTTCAACGACAACCTTCTGGTCGCTGCCAGGAACCATTCCTTCGGCGGGCGGAATATCCAGCGGGCCGGGCAGGTAATCGATAACAGCGTCGACCAATGGCTGCACACCCTTCTTCTTGAAGGCGGAACCGCACAGCACGGGAATCAGCTCAATCTTGCAAGTGAGCCTGCGAATGGCCGCCTTAAGTATCTCCGGCGTAATCGGCTTGTCCTCAAGGACCAACTCAGCGATCGTGTCATCCTTGTTCGACACTGCGTCGACCAATTCAGCCAGCGCGGCTTTCGCTCGCTCCTTGTGCTCGTTCGGGATCTCACGAGCATCGAAATTCAAACCTTCGTTCTGCACGTCGCCCGGCCCCCACCAGATCGCCTTCTGGTTCACCACGTCAATGACGCCGGAGAATTGGTCTTCAGCTCCGATCGGAATAAAAATCGGGAAAGCATACGCGTTGAGCTTCTTGCGCATGTCGTTGAGCGCGTTCTCGAAGTTCGCTCCCGTGCGGTCCATCTTGTTGACGAACGCGATGCGCGGCACCTTGTACTTGGTTGCCTGGCGCCATACCGTTTCTGACTGCGGCTGCACGCCGGCCACGCCGCAAAACACGGCGACTGCGCCGTCCAGCACGCGCATCGAGCGCTCCACCTCAGCCGTGAAGTCCACGTGCCCAGGGGTATCGATGATATTGACGCGATGCGGAACGTTCAGGAACGCCTTGTAAAGCTGGTCCTCGCCCGGCTTGCTGCTCTTTTGCGTCCAGAAGCAGGTCACGGCAGCAGAGGTAATCGTGATGCCGCGCTCGCGCTCCTGCTCCATCCAGTCGGTCACGGTATTGCCGTCATCGACATCACCGATCTTATGGATGAGACCGGTATAAAAAAGGATACGCTCCGTGGTCGTGGTCTTGCCGGCGTCAATGTGGGCGGCAATGCCGATATTGCGCGTGCGCTCAAGGGTATACGGCCGATTCGGCGAATTCGCCGCGGACGTCTCTTTGCCGTTCATGACTGCTGCTGCTTCCATATTCAGAGAATAAAATGTCCCGCCCCACGCTTGGGACGGGACGCAATTTCAAATTTTTAATTCTACCAGCGGAAATGCGCAAATGCCTTGTTGGCCTGCGCCATCTTATGGACTTCGTCGCGCTTGCGAATCGCGTTACCCTGCCCTTGATAAGCTTCCATGATTTCCGCCGCCAAGGCGTCGCGCATGGGCGTGCCTTTCCGCGAATCCGCGAAATTGACGAGCCACCGCATTGCAAGCGCCAACTGGCGATCAATCGGAATCTCAACCGGCACCTGATAGGTGGCGCCACCCACGCGACGAGCCTTCGTTTCGATGCGCGGCTTGGCGTTGTCGACTGCGCGCTGGAGGATTTCCAGCGGGTTCGATGCCGGGTTCTTTTCGGTGATCTTTTCGAACGCGCCGTAGACGATGCGCTGGGCGGTATTCTTCTTGCCGGAGAACATCACGGTGTTAACCAGACGGGTGACCAGCGGACTGTGGAACTTCGGATCCTCAGTCAGGGGGCGTTTATCAGCTTGACGACGACGAGACATTGTATCGTTAAAAAGTTAAATCGTTAAAACGTTGGACCGCATCTTACTTGGCGGCCGCTTTGGCTTCCTTCGGTTTCTTGACGCCGTATTTCGATCGGCTGACGCGGCGCTTCTCGACACCAGCGGCGTCCAATGTGCCGCGCACAATGTGGTAACGCACGCCGGGCAAATCCTTCACACGACCGCCGCGCACGAGTACAATCGAGTGCTCCTGGAGGTTGTGGCCTTCATCCGGGATGTAGGCGATGACTTCAAAGCCATTTGTGAGGCGCACTTTGGCGACTTTGCGCATGGCGGAGTTCGGCTTCTTCGGAGTACGCGTCATCACCTGCAGGCACACGCCGCGGCGAAACGGGGCGTTTTCAAGCGCCGGCGACTTCGACTTGTAGCGAACTTTATTGCGTCCTTTTCGGACGAGTTGATTGATTGTCGGCATTCTAAATCAGCGATTTAACCCATGAATCCCGGAAATCCGGGAAACGGAGCGGTGATATTTATCAGACGGATTTGGGGTTGCAACAGGTATTTGCAACTTTCTGCGCCTGTAAAATCGCGGAAACCGACAAGCATCCGCCTGCCGGGGCGATAGCTGTCGCATGAGTTGGATCGTTGCGCAAGTCGGCAGCAAAAACGTGGTTCTTCTGACTCGGGAAGATGCCATGATACTCGCGGGAGGCATGACAGCGATTACCTGGGAATCGAATTTGCTTCGCAAGCACCGGAAAACGCCTCCTCTCCAGCTCCGGTCGTGCAAATGTCCCCCCGCCTTTCATGAATCTTGGCAAGTTAGAGTCTGGCTTGGTCGATGGACAATCCCCAGCGCGTGTATTGCCGATAGCAACTAACTGGACTGTCCATAAGATCAGCACGCTCATGCCCTGAAGGGGTCGTGGAGGGTGCGCAATGGAAACGGGCCGGGCACACAACGGTCGCCTGGCGGCATGGGAATCGGTCGATTGCTGAACCTCAGCCGGTTGCGCGGAAAGATTGTGCAGAATTGTGCACTTTTTCGGCCTTTTTTCGTCGTGCGCAATTTTGCACAATCTTGGCAATTCGAAAGCCAAACGGTCGAAGTTCATTGAATGGTTGCATGGTTGAAGAGTTGAATCGGTGACGGGAAGCGCTTCCTGATGTGGCGGAAGCGCAGGCAGGCGTGGCTGCGGCAGGGTGTGACACTGTCGGAATTTTTTAAACCGTGCTCTGGTCCAAGAGATGGCCTGGCGACTTTATGTCCGACATCGTTTTCATACTGAGGAGGGTTGTAGCATGACATTCTCGGGATGAACCGGTCCAACACCGGAGTGAGTCCAGATGCGTCTGGATGCGGGTGGATTAGGTCCTTGACACTGCGCAGCCCGTTTGCTTCCGCTCTTCCGAATCTGATCCGTAACTGGAGGCCGGGCTGCAGCCAGCATTAACGGGCCCGGTAGAACCGCTGCGAACGGGATGTCGTTCCCGTGTCGATAAAATTGAGAATCCCGAATCCATTGGCAACATTCGTCGCGATGGGAAGCCACTCGGAATTGAGCAGGTTGGTGGCGGATTCAATGACGTATCGGGCATATGGCTGGCCGAGAACGCGAAACTGAAACGGATTGCTGCCCGGTGCCAGGGTGGCGAGTGTCGGGAGGGGCCGACTGAGGACGACGTCATTGCCTGTCCCTCCTGAATAGGTGATCTGGAACGTGTAATTGCTGCCGAAATAATCGGTGACCGTAAAACGGGAACCCTCCGGCAGGCCGGCAAAGAAGTTAGTGAACGGGCTGCTGCCCGCGCGATCGATTAATGTGAAGGCTGTGCCAATCGGAATGGCAGACCAGGAGACGGTCAGGCGCAGGGCTGCGTTGCCGAGATCAACTGCGCAGGCGGGGTTTGTGATCACAATGCTGCTGCATACCAAGACTTCGTTCTCAATTCCGATCCCGAACTCGGCCGTTGCGGTGGCAGCGAGCTTAAGCTCCCGGCCGATAATGAGCGCGCCTTCGCGGTCCTCACCAGCACTGACCACGCCCTGGGCCTGGAGACGATCGATGTAGCCGCTGCCGGTCACTTCGGTTTCAGGACTGGTCACCACATAACCGTCGGTAACTGCGCCGAGCACACGCAGTTCATCATAATTGATGAAGTTCGTCCCGGTAATGCGGTTGGTGCCGGTGATGACCCACGCGCCGGTTGCCGTTTCTTTCCAGCACATTGGGATCCTAAGCTTAGAATTCCACGTGGACAAGTTGTCGC
>JADMIO011222169.1_pt1 | contig 40866 bp, 39 predicted proteins | sample 8958161 | NCBI WGS metagenome assembly JADMIO01 (sample SAMN16585339, study PRJNA669376) | soil metagenome | isolation source: Crop rotation soil | place: USA: Cullars Rotation, Alabama | collected 2011
GCCGTCGACCCGCACGCCGTGGAGCTGCTGGGCGCCACCCCGGACCGGGTCGCGCACTGGGAGGCGCGGCTGGCCGAGGTCCGGGCGGTCCGGGCCTCGTGAGCGCCACGGAGCTCGCGCGCTCGGTCGTCTCGGCGCTGGTGGCCGACGACGTCCGGGAGATCGTGCTGGCCCCAGGCTCGCGGAACGCCCCGCTGGCCTTCGCGGCGTACGACGCCGCCGAGGCCGGGCTGCTCCGGCTGCACACGAGGATCGACGAGCGCACCGCCGGCTTCCTCGCCCTCGGCCTGACCAAGGGCGGCTCGCGGGCCGCGGTCGTCTCCACGTCCGGCACCGCGGTCGCGAACCTGCACCCGGCCGTGCTCGAGGCCCACCACGCCGGCGTCGGGCTCGTGGTCGTGACCGCCGACCGGCCGGCCCGGCTGCGCGGCACCGACGCCAACCAGACCACCGACCAGGTCGGCATCTTCGGGCCACAGGTGGCGACCGTCGACGTCGACGCACCAGTCGCCTCGGTCGGGCCGGGGCTGGTGCATCTCAACGTCCAGCTCGACGACCCGCTGGTGCCTCCCGATCGGTGGTCGCCCGCCGGGACTGCAGAGGAGATTCGCCACCCGCTTCAAGAAAAGCTGCACAGTCCCGCGCCCCTCGAGCTCGGCCCGCGCACCGTGGTGGTGGCCGGCGACGACGCCGGCCCCCGGGCCCGGGCCCTGGCCGTGGAGGCCGGCTGGCCGTTGCTGGCCGAGCCGTCGAGCGGCGCGCGCACCGGACCGGCCCTGCGCACCTACCGGCTGCTGCTCGGCACCGGGCTCGCCGAGCAGGTCGAGCGGGTCCTGGTCTTCGGCCACCCCACGCTGTCCCGGCCGGTGGCCCGGCTGCTCGCCCGGGACGGCGTCGAGGTCGTCGACGTGCCGACCGGGGCGCACCGGGCATTCCCGATCACGCGCGAGGTGCCGGACCCGGTCGTCGAGGGTGCGGACGATCCCTCCTGGCTGGCCGCCTGGCGAGACGCGGACGCCTCGGTGTCCCGACAGCTCGACGCGCTGCTCGCCGCGGAGGGCTTCACGGCCTACCACGTCGCCGGCGCGGTCAGCCGCGCGCTGCCGCCCGGTGGCCTCCTGGTCGTGGGCGCCTCCAACCCGATCCGGGACCTCGACCTGATGGCGACGGCGTACGACGTCGGCAGCCGGCGCAAGGTGGTGGCCAACCGAGGCCTCTCCGGCATCGACGGCACCGTCTCGACCGCGGTCGGCGCCGCGCTCGCCCGCGCGCCCCGATACCCGGACAGCCGGAACCTCGCGCTCATGGGCGACGTGACGTTCCTGCACGACGCGAGCGGCCTGGTGCTCGGCCCCGACGAGCCGCGCCCCGACCTCACCGTCGTGGTCGCCAACGACGACGGGGGGTCGATCTTCGCCACCCTCGAGCAGGGCGCGGCGGAGTACGCGCACGCCTACGAGCGGCTCTTCGGCACCCCGCACCACGTCGACCTGGCCGCGCTCTGCCAGGCCACCCGCACCCCGCACTGGCGGGTCGACTCGGCCGCCGAGCTCGACCACGCGCTGGCCAGCCCGAACGGCGGCGTCGAGGTCGTGGAGGCGGTCGTCGACAGGACGAGGCGCCGCGAGCTGGACCTCGCCATCCGCGCGCTCCGGCCCTGAGGCATTGCGCCCAGAGCGGAACCCCTAGGTCCGCTCCGGCCTCGTCGGGAGAATGGCCGTCGTGGAGATCACCCTGCTGCTCTGCGGCCTGGCGGTGGGGGTGCTGGCCTGCACGTGGGCGGCCCAGCGGCTGGACGTGCCGGCGCCGTTCCTGCTGATCGTGGCCGGCGTCGTGGCGTCGTTCCTCCCGATGGTCCCGGAGGTCGAGCTGTCCGAGGAGGTCGTGCTCTTCGGGCTGCTGCCGCCGCTGCTGTACGCCGCTGCGCAAGGCACCTCGCTGGTGGACTTCCGGGCCAACCGGCGAGCGATCCTGTTGCTGTCGGTGGGGCTCGTCGTGTTCACGACCGTGGGGGTCGGTGTCGTGGCGCACGCGCTGCTGCCGGGAGTCTCCTGGGCGGTCGCGCTGGCCATCGGCGCGGTGGTGGCGCCGCCCGACGCGGTGGCCGCGACCGCGATCGGCCGGCGGATCGGGCTGCCGCGGCGGCTCGTGACCATCCTCGAGGGCGAGTCGCTGCTGAACGACGCCACCGCGCTGGTGGCCCTGGGCACGGCGCTCGCGGTGGCCGACGGGGACGGGTTCAACGCCGGGACGGTCGGGCTCGACTTCCTGATCGCGGCCGGTGGCGGCGTGCTCATCGGCTTCGTGTTCTTCCTCGTGGTCGCCAAGGTCCGCAGGCACCTGACCGACCCCGTCCTGGACAGCGGGCTGTCGCTGATCGTGCCGTTCGCGGCGTACGTCGCGGCCGAGCAGGTGCACGCCTCCGGGGTGATCGCGGTGGTCGTCGCCGGGCTGCTGCTCGGCCACAAGGCACCGATCTTGCAGACCGCGCAGTCACGCATCGCCGAGCGGCTGAACTGGCGGACCATCGCCTTCGTCCTGGAGAACGCGGTCTTCCTGCTCATCGGCCTCCAGGCGGCCGCGATCGTCGAGGCCGCCGGCGACGGCGACCTGTCGTGGGGCCGGATCCTGGCGGTGTGCGCGGCCACGCTCGTGGCCTGCATCGTGCTCCGGCTGGCGTGGGTCTTCCCGGCGCGCTACCTCATCGTCCGGCCCGGCCCCGACCCGGTGACGGGGCTGAGGCCGCCGTGGACCTCGACGTTCATCCTCGGCTGGGCGGGGATGCGCGGTGTGGTGACGCTCGCGGCGGCGTTCGTCATCCCGGACGACACCCCGCACCGCGAGGTCCTGCTGCTGATGGCCTTCACAGTCGTGGCCGGGACGCTGTTCCTCCAGGGCGGGACCCTGCCGTGGGTCGCCCGCCGGCTGCACGTCCGCAGCCCCGACCCGGCCGAGGACGCGCTGGCCCGGGCCACGCTGCTGCAGCAGGCTTCGAAGGCGGCGCTGCACCGCCTCGACGAGCTCGAGTACGACGACTCACAAGGCGTCGTCGACCTCATCCGGCAGCGGCTCGACCAGCGCAACTTCGCGGCCTGGGAGCGGCTCACCACGGTGGCCGACCGCGAGTCCCCGAGCGAGCTCTACGCCCGCGTCCGGCTGTCCATGCTCGAAGCCGAGCGGGCGAAGGTGCTGAAGATCCGCGGCTCCGGGAAGGTCGACTCCGAGGTGGTCGCCGACGTCCTCGCGATGCTCGACGTCGAGGAGTCGATGCTGGACATCGCCACCGAAGAGCGCCGCGAGCTGCGCGAGTACACGACGCTGCGGCGCACCGGCTACACCTGCGACGACCTCGACCACTACCCGGTGGTCGAGACGGTCGACGAGCCGTTCTGCCAGCGCTGCCTCGACGAGCACCTCGAGTGGGTGGCGCTGCGGCAGTGCCTCGAGTGCGGCAACGTCGCCTGCTGCGACTCCTCGGTCGGCCAGCACGCCACCGAGCACTTCCACGACACCACCCACCCGGTGATGGAGACCGCGGAGCCCGGCGAGGACTGGCGCTGGTGCTACGTGCACCACGCCACCGCGTGACCAAGCGCCCTTGTGAAGAGATGGTGCAGACCGACCCGAGCCTATTGATTCTCGATAGATACCCACCGAAACTCAACACATGACGCTCGTCCGCCGGCTGGTCCCGCTGCTGCAGGCGGCGCTGGGGCTGCTGTTCGCGCTGCTGGTGATGCTGCAGTGGTTCTCCTTCCCCGGCCAGTTCGCCTACGTCGCGCGGGAGCACCCCGACCAGGCCCACCTGCGGTGGCCGCTGACGGTCTTCGTCGGCATCCTGATCCTCTGCGTCCAGGTCGTGGTGGTGTGCACCTGGCGGCTGCTGTCGATGGTCCGCAAGGACGTCATCTTCACCGCCACCGCGCTGCGCTGGGTCGACGTCATCATCGGCGCGCTGGGCACGGGCTGGGTGCTGGCCGCGGCGGGCTCGCTCTGGGCGGTGTGGGATGCGGACGACCCGGGCACGCCGCTGCTGCTGTTCGTCATCCTGCTCGTCGGGGCGGCCTCCGGGCTCGTGGTCGTCGTCCTGCGCGAGCTGCTCCGGCAGGCCAGCACCCTGCGCTCCGAGCTGGCCGAGGTCATCTGATGGCGATCGTCGTCCGCATCGACGTCGAGCTCGCGCGCCGCAAGCTGAGCGTGGGGGAGTTCGCCGAGCGGGTGGGGCTGACCCCGGCCAACGTCGCGGTGCTGAAGAACGGCCGCGCCAAGGCGGTGCGGTTCAGCACCCTCGAGGCGATGTGCCAAGTGCTCGAGTGCCAGCCGGGCGACCTGCTCGAGTGGGTGGAGGAGGCTACGACCGACCCGACTCCTGAAGTGCCTGCTCCAGCGTCCGGGCCGGGTGGCCGCTGACCCGCTGCACGTCGTCCGTCACCTCGGCGCACGAGCCGTCCCGGATCGCGGTGTAGGTCGACACCCAGGCGTCGAGCTGCCAGTCCTCAGCCCACGGGTACGCCGCCCGGCGGCTCGCGTAGGCCTGCTCGACCGTCTCGTCCTCGAACGTCTTGCCGGTCCGCTCGGCCACCTCGGAGAGCGTGAGCGCCTCCGGGCCGGTCAGGACGTAGGTCGCGTCGACGTGGTCGGACGGCGCGCGCAGCACCGCGACGGCCACGTCGGCCACGTCGGCCCGCGCCACCGCGGCCACCCGCCCGTCGCCGGCGGGCCCGCGGATGACGCCGGCCCGGTCCGCGAAGTACGGCAGCAGGTCGCTGTAGAAGTTGTCGCGGAGGAACGTGAACCGCATCCCGGTCTCGCGGATCGCCTGCTCGGCGTCGAAGTGGTCGCGGCCGAGGGTGAACGTCGCGTCCGGCGCGGCACCCGCGAACGAGGTGTACACGAGGTGGCCGACGCCCGCGTCGGCGGCGGCACCGATGAAGGTCCGGTGCTGGTCGCGCCGGTCCACGGCCTCAGCGGCCGAGACCATGAACAGGGTGTCGACGCCGCGCAGCGCCGCCACGGCGGCGGCGCGGTCGGCGTACTCGCACGCCCGGACGTCGGTGTCGAAGTCGGGCGCCCGGGACGGGTCGCGGACCACGAGCCGGAAGTCGTTGCGCATGTCGTCGGCCAGGGCTCGAGCCACTCGCCCGCCTACCGCGCCGGTCGCTCCGGTGATGCCGAGCACGGTCAGACCTCCCGGGGCGTGGGGGTGAAGCGGATCGGGAAGGACACTGCGCCGGTGTTGCCCGAGACCGGCAACCACTCGCCGGGTCCGTCCCCTTCCGCGTCCGGCATCCGCTGGGCCAGCAGCGGCAGCGCCACCGACATGTCCGTGCGCGCCACGAAGTGGCCCAGGCAGTGGTGGATACCGGCGCCGAAGCCGTGGTGCGGCGGCCGCTGCTGGGTGATGTCGAACGACGGGTCCGGCACGGCGCGCGGGTCGGTCCCGGCCGCGTGGGAGAGCATCTGCACGATCCCGCCCTGCGGGATGTGCAGCCCCTGGAACTCGACGTCCTCCAGCGCCTCGCGGGTCACCCAGGTGACGGTCGGGTTGACCCGCATCACCTCCTCGACCGCGTTGGCGCCCAGCTCCGGGCGCTCGGCCAGCAGCGCCCACTGGTCGGGGTGCCTGAGCAGGGTCTGCAGGGCCAGCCCGAGCTGGTTGCGGGTGGTCTCCATCCCGGCGAAGGCCAGGAACACCAGCGCCACCGACAGCTCACGGTCGGTGAGCTCCTCGGCCCGGACGAGCGTGGTGACCAGGTCGTCGCGCGGGTGCGCCCGCCGGTCGGTCACCACCTCCTGGACGTACGCGGTGAGCCCGGTCAGCGCGGTCTCGATCCGCGGCACCTGGTTGCCGACGTCGATGGAGAACGACGCGCCCAGGTCGTCGGCCCAGCGCGCCACCTGCGGCCAGTGGTCCTGGGGCAGGCCGAGCAGGAGGCAGATGATGCGGGCGGCGTACGGCTCGGCGAACTCGCGCACGAACTCGACCCGCCCCCGCGCGGCGAACGCGTCGATCAGCTCGTTGGCGATGCCCTGGAAGGTCGGCCGCAGCTCGGCGATCACCCGGTTCTTGAACGCCGGCACCATCAGCCGCCGGATCCGGGCGTGGTCGTCGCCCTCCAGGCTCAGCAGGGTCTCCTGCCACCAGTCGGAGAACAGCCCGGAGTGGATGCCGTTCTGCTCGGGCCACCGCGCGTTGCCCTGCCGGAACCGCCGGTCTCGCAGCAGCGCGCTCACCTCGGCGTACCGCAGCACCGCCCAGCCCCACGTCGTCTCGACGTACCAGTCGTCCTCGCGGGCCGCGTGCACCTCCTGCGACGTCACGTCGAAGGCCGGGTCGCCGAGGTCGAATCGGCGCGTCGTGTCCGGTCTCATGCCGCTGACCATGCCGCTGACCCTAGGCCCGAGACCCAGTCGGCGGGCGTTCGGCTCGGGGTCCCCGGATCTGCACCGACATTTCGTCACCAGGTGACCGAAAGTCGGTGCAAACCCCCCGGCCACTGGTTGCGCTCCACGACTGCACCGCATTTCTTGACGTGGGTGCGAGAAATGCGGTGCAGTCGGAGAACATCCGACCTCAGGTGCCGGCCCGCACCATCCGCACGTGCAGCCCCTCGTCGTGCTCGTCCTCGGTGCCGTCGAGCCGGAACCCCTGCCGCTCGTAGAACCGGATGGCCCGGTCGTTGCCGGCCAGCACCCACAGGTAGCAGGCCTGGTCGCCGACCGCCTGCTCGAACAGCGCGTAGCCGAGGCCGGTGCCGTAGTAGCGGGCGCGCACGTACAGCGCATAGAGCTCAAGGTCGAGGTCGACGTCGTTGTCCCGGCCCGGGCCGGAGCCCGAGAACCCCGCGAGCCCCTCGGCGTCCTCGGCCAGCCAGGTCGGCCGCTCCCCGCCGAGGATGTCGCGCCACCGTTCGGCCCGTTCCGCGACCTTGGCCCGCCGGTCGTCGAGGATGCCCTGCGGCACCAGCCCGGTGTAGGCGTCGTCCCACACGTCGACGTGCAGGTGCGCGAGCCGGTCGGCGTCGGCCGGGTCCGCTTGCCGGATCGACACTCCGTCGGGCAGGGCCATGGGTGGCAGCCTAGGCACGTGCGGATCACCAAGTTCGGCCACGCCTGCGTCCGGATCGAGCACGACGGGAGCGTGGTGGTCCTCGACCCCGGGGTGTTCACCGAGCCGGACGCGGTGGACGGCGCCACCGCGGTCCTGGTCACCCACGTCCACCCCGACCACCTGCACCCGGACAACCTGCGCGCGACCGACGCGCCCGTGTTCAGCGTGGGGCAGGTCGCCGACCAGCTCGCGAGCGACGCGCCCGACGTCGCCGAGCGCACCACCGCCGTGGCGGCCGGCGCCCTGTTCGACGTCGGTCTGCCGGTGCGCGCGGTGGGCGAGCTGCACAACGTGATCCACCCCGAGCTGCCCCAGCCCTACAACTCCGGCTATCTCCTCACCGTCGGCGACCAGACCGTCTACCACCCCGGGGACGCACTCGCGCTCCCCGAGGTGCCGGTCGACGTGCTGCTCTGCCCGTCGTCCGCACCGTGGCTGCGCAGCGAGATGGCGATCGAGTTCGTCCGCGCGGTGGGCGCGCCGACCAACCTGGCCATCCACGACAGGGTCTACTCCGAGGCCGGACACAACTTCCTGGCCGCGCAGATGGACCAGCTCGTCGGCCCCCGGGGCCAGGAGTGGCTCCGCCGCGGCGACGGCGAGGACCTCTGAGTGACCGACCCGCAGGTGCCGTACGGCGAGCCGGAGGTCCCGTACGGCGGGGCCGAGCCGCTGCCGGGCGGGACGGCGCCACGATGGCTGCGTCGTCTGTTCGACGAGCCGTCGCCACCAGGAGACCCGGGCATCGGTACGGCGGTGCTGCTCGCCGAGCCACCCCGCCCGGTGCCGCTGGCCTACCGGCTGGCGGCGCTCAGCCTGGGCGGCTGGGAGGTCTTCGCCCTGCTCATGGCGGCCGTCGCCCCCATCGCCCTGTGGATCGCCAGCCCGCTGCTCCGGACCGTCGCGCTCGTCCTCGGGGCGGTGGTCGTCGTCGTCACCCGGCTGCGCAGGTACGACCGCCGGGTGGGCATCCTGCGCTGGGGGAGGGTGGCCACCGTGACGGGCAGCACCCCGCGCAGCTCGAGCTCGTCGTTCACCAACTGGCCGATGCGCGAGGCCCGCGGCTGGGACGTGACCACCGTCCTGTTCACCGGCAGCGGCACCACCACCGACGTCAGCTACCTGGCCGACGGGCAGAGCGGCACGCTGCGGCTCCGCGGGCTGCCGTACGTCGACGGCGTCATCCTCGCGGACAGTCGGAACCCGCAGCGGGCCATGGCCGTGAGCCAGTTCCCGCACTCGGTCAAGCCCGGCCTCGACGGCAGGCTCGTGGGCTGGCTGGCGCCTGGCCGGTGGGTCTCGGTGGTGCTCTGCGTGCTGTTGGAGCTCGGGCTGGTCGCGCTGGCGGCGCTGTCGGTTCTGGCGACCCTCCGCGGCGCTTCGTGACAGGAAACCGGCCCGGACGGCGTCGTCACAGCTGCAGCCGGCGCGCCCACAACGCCTCGTACGCCGGCCGGCAGGCCTCCGCCACGGCGGCGTCGTGCGGGGAGAGGTCGACCTCGCGCGGGCGGTAGGGCGCGAAGCCCGTGGACGCCAGCACCGCGTCGTACCAGTACGGCGCCCAGACGCCGTCGGAGTCGCGCGGGCCGGGCGGCCACGACAGCATCCGGTCGGTGAAGGGGATGCCCAGCCAGTCGCACAGCCAGCGGAGGTGGGGCTCGGGCGCCTGCAGGAAGTCGGCGGCGTCGATGACCGGCACGTCGAGGCCGGCCATGTCCCAGCGGTCGAGCAGCCACCGCTCCTGGAGCAGGCCGATGTCGTCCGGCTCGCACGCCTCGCGGGAGCGGACGTACGACGCGACCACCTCGCCCGGGTCCCGGATCAGCAGCACGTTGCGGAACGCGTCGGTCCACGAGGCGTCGGCGGTGAGGTCCAGGTGGTGGGCCATGTGCTTGGCGTAGTGCACGGTCCTGCCGTCCGGCAGGGGAGCCAGCAGCTCGTGCACGACGTCGTCCAGGGAGCTGGGCTGGGCGGCGATCACCTCGTCCCGGCCGGGGTGGTCGAGGCCGGTGCGGAGGAGGTACTCGGCGTACAGCGGCTCGTCCACGACGACCGTGTCCGGCCGGTTCTCCCAGGCCCGCATCATCGCGGTCGAGATGTTGCGCGGGCCCGACCACATCGCGAGCCGCACGGTCATGGCCGGGACCGCCCGGCCACGTCGGCGGCCAGCCACTCGGCGTACAGCTCCTGGAGCCGGTGCACGACGGGGCCGCGGGCCCCCGAACCGATGGTGCGCCCGTCCACCGAACGCACCGGGGCTACGCCCGCGAAGGTGCCGGTCACGAACGCCTCCTGCGCGCTGTAGACGTCGGTGAGGCTGAACGTCCGCTCGTGCGCGGTGATGCCATGTGCGCGGCACATCGCCAGCACGTTGCCGCGGGTGATCCCGCCGAGGCAGAACCGGCCGTCCGACGTCCACACCTCCGGCTCGTCCGGGGTGCCCTTCACCACGAAGAAGTGCGTGCTGTTGCAGGTGGCGACGAAGCCGTGCGGGTCGAGCATGAGCGCCTCGTCCGCCCCGGCCTGGTAGGCCTGGATGCAGGCCAGGATGTCGTTGAGCTTGCTGTGCGCGTTGAGCTTCGGGTCGAGGGTGTCCGGGGTCGCCCGCCGGACGTGCGTGGTGAAGAGGGTCAGCCCCTGCTCGACGGTCTCGGGTGTCGGCAGCTTGTGCTCGGCGATGATCACGATCGTCGCCGGCCCGACGGTGACGCGGGGATCCTGGTACGGCGTCGACTTCACCCCGCGGGTGCACATCAGCCGCACGTGCACGCCGTCGGTCATGCCGTTGGCGTCGAGGGTGTCGTAGACCGCCTGGGTGAGCTCGGTGCGGCTCACCCCGAGGTCGATCATCAGCGCGGTCGCCCCCTCCCACAGCCGGTCGAGGTGCTGCTCGAGGAAGGCCGGGTGCCCGTCGTGCACGCGCAGCCCTTCCCACACGCCGTCGCCCAGCACGAAGCCGGAGTCGAACACGGAGACGACCGCCTCGCTGCGCGGCTTCAGCTCGCCGTTGACCCAGATCCGGATCGCGTCGTTCCGCGGGTCGTGCGCGTGGTCGTGGGCGCCCGATGGCATGTTCGTGACTCTAGGGACTCAGGACGAGAGCGCGTCCCGGACGGGCACGAACTTGCCTTGGGTCTCGGCCAGCTCGGCCTCCGGGTCGGAGTCGGCCACGATCCCGCAGCCGGCGTACAGCCGGACGGTGCGGCCCTCGATGGCGGCCGACCGCAGCGCGATGCCCCACTCCCCGTCGCCGGCGGCGTCCATCCAGCCGACCGGGCCGGCGTAGCGGCCGCGGTCCATCTGCTCGAGCTGCGCCAGGAGCTCGACGGCGACCGAGGTCGGCGTACCGCCCACCGCGGCCGTCGGGTGCAGGGCCGCGGCCAGCTCGAGGGAGGACACGGTGGCCGCGTCGTGCACCACCCCGGCCACGTCGGTGGCCAGGTGCATGACGTTGGGCAGGTGCAGGACGAAGGGGGCCTCCGGCACGTTCATCGACGAGCAGTGCGGCTCGAGCGACTCCGCGACCGACCGGACGGCGTACTCGTGCTCCTCGAGGTCCTTCGACGACCGGGCCAGCCGGGCGGCGAGGCTGAGGTCCCGGGCGTCGTCACCGGTACGCCGGATGGTGCCGGCCAGCACGCGCGAGGTGACCAGTCCGCGCTCCCGGCGGATCAGCAGCTCCGGGGTGGCGCCGAACATCCCGTCCACGTGGAAGGTCCAGCAGGTGGGGTACTCGGTGGCGAGCCGGCGCAGCGGCCACCGGACGTCGATGGGCTCGGCGGCGGTGGCGACCAGGTCGCGGGCCAGCACGACCTTCTCGAGGTCGCCGCGGTTGATCCGGCGGACCGCTTCCCCGACCACGGCCATCCACTGCTCGCCGTTGAGGGCGCCGTCGGTGAACCGCACGTCGACCGGCGCGGGGGGCGTGGTGGCCAGCTCGAGTCGCCGGTCGAGCTGGTCGAGGCCGCCGACCGACGAGACGGTGGTCAGCCAGGAGGTGTCGCCGCGGCGGCCGAGGATCACCTCGGGGACGACCAGCGCCGAGTCGCCGGGGTCGTCGGCGAACGCGAAGCTGCCGAACGCCACCAGCCCGCAGCCCGGCTCGTCGACGTCGCTGCGCACGATGGCGCGGCCGGTGACCTCGCGCCACCAGGCGTCGGCGTCCGCGAACCGGCTCGCTCCCCGGGGCCGCAGCTCGGCGGCGATGCCGCAGCCGACCAGCCCGTCGCCCCGGCGCAACCAGGTGACCGGGTGGTCCTCAGGGAGCAGGTCGAGGAGCGAGGCCTCGGCCGGCAGCTCGAGGGGCACGGTGCGGACCACGAGGGGCGCGCTGGTCGCCTCCCGCGAGGCGTCCGGGGTGGGGCCGCTCGTCACAGGAGTCGAGGCTACTCATGACCGGGCGGTCTCCCCGATTCCGGGCGCCCGCGTCCGACGGCTAGCTCCAGTAGACGACGACCTCGTCGCCGACCTGCACCTGGTCGTAGAGCCGGGCCACGGCGTCGTAGTCGCGCACGTTCACGCAGCCGTGCGAGGCGCCGTTGTAGCCGGTGGCCGCGAAGTCCGAGGAGTAGTGCACGGCCTGGCCGCCGGAGAAGAACATGGCGAACGGCATCGCGCTGTCGTAGAGCCTCGAGACGTGGTCGCGGCTCTTGAGGTAGACCGAGTAGACGCCCTCGCGGGTGGGGGTGGCGGACGCGCCGAAGCGCACGTCCACGGTCTCGAGCACCTTGCCGTCGACCAGCCAGCGCAGGGTGCGGCTGGTCTTGTCGATGCACAGCACGCGTCCGGTCCGGCACCGCTCGTCGAGCGGGCCGGGCACGTTGTGCAGCCCCATCTGGTCGCGGGTCGGCTCGCCGGTCATCGCGTGCAGCCGGTCGAGGGTGCGCTGGTCGACCCGGCCGGTGACCGGGATCTCGCGCTTGCCCTGGAAGCCACGGACGGCCTCGACCGTCTCCGCGTCGTACGTCCCGTCGGGGCGGCTGAAGTACCACGCGAGCGCCGCCAGCCGGGCCTGCAGGTCGCGCACCTCCAGGCCGTGGTCGCCCTTCGCCAGCAGCGTCCGGCCGGGCTCCATGACGTGCACCGGGAGCCGCGTCGGGCGCGGTCGGTGGTGGCGGGTGGGTGCCGGCGCGGGCGGCTCGGCCACTGGCTCGGCGTCCGGCTCGGCGTCCGGCTCAGCGTCTGGCTCGACCACGGCCGCCTCGTGGCTGACCGGCGACGGGGTGGCCGCGACACCGGCGTCGCCGACGTCGGCCCCGGTCGGCTGTCGCATCGCGTAGCCCACGGCGGCCGCGGCGACGGCGAGCAGCAGCACCGTCAGCAGGCCGAGACCGACGCGGCGCGGTGCCGTCATGGTTGGGCAGTCATCTGGTGAGGCTCCCGACGGGGAAGTGGAGTCTGGTCAGAAGAGTGACGCCTGACGGTGCCTTCGGGTTGCCGACACGCCGCCCCTACTGTGTCCGCGTGACCCGCGCCGACCTCGACAAGCAGCCCGCCGACGTCCGGCGGATGTTCGACGCGGTGGCGAAGCGGTACGACGTGACCAACGACGTCCTCTCGCTCGGCCAGGACCGGCGCTGGCGCCGTGACGTGATCGAGGCCGTCGACCCGAAGCCGGGGGAGCGGGTGCTCGACCTGGCCGCCGGCACCGGGACCTCCAGCCAGCCCTTCGCCGACCGGGGTGCGGTCGTCGTACCGTGCGACTTCTCGCTCGGCATGCTCCGGGTCGGCAAGCAGGCCAAGCCCGCGCTGCCGTTCACGGCCGGCGACGGGACGCGGCTGCCGTTCGCGGACGGCACCTTCGACGCGGTCACGATCTCCTTCGGGCTGCGCAACATCGTCGACCCGCTGGCGGGCCTGCGCGAGCTGCTCCGTGTCACCCGCCCCGGTGGCCGGCTGGTGGTGTGCGAGTTCAGCCACCCGACCTTCCCGCCGTTCCGCACCGTCTACGTCGAGTACCTGATGCGGGCACTGCCGCCCATCGCCCGCGCGGTCTCCTCGTCCCCGGACGCCTACGTCTACCTGGCCGAGTCGATCCGCGCCTGGCCCGACCAGGAGGGCCTCGCCGCCCTCATCGCCGAGGCCGGCTGGCACCGCCCCGAGTGGCGCAACCTCTCCGGCGGCATCGTCGCCCTCCACCGCGCCACCGCCCCGTGACGCCGAGTCGGCGTTGCTGCTGACGGGTAACCCGCCGAGTCGGCGTTGCTGCTGACGAGTAACCCGCCGAGTCGGCGTTCCTGCTGACGGGTAACCCGCCGAGTCGGCGTTACTGATGAGCGGTAACGCCGACTCGGCGACGGGGGCGGGCACGGGGGCTCGAATTAGAGCATGCGCCCGTCACCTATTTCCGCAGGTCAGGGGCGGCAAGACCCCGACTTTCCGGCGTGGATCGCGAGTGGCAGTATGAGCAGCGCGCGACTTAGTGATTCCATTCACAAGTTCACGAATGCGATCTGGATCACGTCGGATCAGGTGTGGATCGGCTGGCGTCACGGGCGCGCGGAGCGGCTGAGGAGAGCCGAGCGGCACGACGGAGAGAAGGCGCACTCGGATGGAGCTCTACTACCCGGTCCTGGCGCTGGCGGCCCTGGCGTTCCTGTTCGCGGCGGGCTCGGTGGTGATGAGCAGCCAGGTCGGCCCGAGGCGCTACAACCGGGCCAAGCTCGACAGCTACGAGTGCGGCATCGAGCCGACGCCGCAGCCGGTGGGTGGCGGCCGGTTCCCGGTGAAGTACTACATCGTCGCGATGCTCTTCATCGTCTTCGACATCGAGATCATCTTCCTCTACCCGTGGGCCGTGCAGTTCGACGCGATGAAGTTCTTCGGCCTGGTCGAGATGGTCATCTTCATCGCCACCGTCTTCGTCGCCTACGTCTACGTCTGGCGGCGCGGGGGCCTGGACTGGGACTGACCGAAGCAGCACAGAGGCGAGCAGCACAGAGGCGAAGGGTCCAACAGTGGGTATCGAGGAGAAGCTGCCCAGCGGCGTACTCCTGACGACGGTCGAGGGCGTCGCGGGCTACATGCGCAAGGCGTCGTTCTGGCCGGCCACCTTCGGCCTGGCCTGCTGCGCGATCGAGATGATGACCAGCGGCGGCCCGAAGTACGACCTGGCCCGGTTCGGCATGGAGGTCTTCCGGGCCAGCCCGCGCCAGGCCGACCTGATGATCGTGGCCGGCCGGGTCAGCCAGAAGATGGCCCCGGTCCTGCGCCAGATCTACGACCAGATGCCGGAGCCCAAGTGGGTGCTCGCCATGGGCGTCTGCGCGAGCAGCGGCGGCATGTTCAACAACTACGCGGTGGTCCAGGGCGTCGACCACGTCGTGCCGGTCGACATGTACCTGCCGGGCTGCCCGCCCCGGCCCGAGATGCTCATCGACGCCATCCTCAAGCTGCACGACCAGATCCAGCACGGCAAGCTCGGCAGCAACCGCCTCGCCCAGATCGAGCAGCAGGAGAACGACGCCCTCAAGGCGCTGCCCACCTCGGAGATGAAGGGGCTGCTCCGGTGAGCGAGAACCAGAACGATGTCATCCCGGCGCCCAAGGGCCCCGAGCAGGCGGCCGTGGACGCCTCGCCGGAGAACGCCCCCGCCACCCTCGAGCCCGAGGTCCGCCCCGTCGGCGAGCGGCAGGGCATGTTCGGGGTCACCGGCTCCGGCGACACCAGCGGGTACGGCGGGCTGGTCCAGCCGATCGTCTTCCCCGGCCCGGCCCAGCGACCGTTCGACGGCTGGCACGAGGAGGTCGCCGCCGCGCTCGAGACCGCGCTGGCCGGCGGAGGGGTGGAGCACGCGGTCGAGAACGTGGTCATCCACCGCGGCGAGATCACCTTCCACGTACGCCGCGAGGACCTGCCCGCGGTGGCGGGGCTGCTGCGCGACGACCCGGCCCTGCGGTTCGAGTTCTGCTCAGGTGTCTCCGGCGTGCACTACCCCGACGACACCGGCCGCGAGCTGCACGCCGTCTACCACCTGCTGTCGATGACCTTCAACCGCCGGATCCGGCTCGAGGTCACCTGCCCCGACAGCGACCCGCACATCCCGTCGGTCGTCGCGACGTACCCCACCAACGACTGGCACGAGCGCGAGACCTTCGACATGTTCGGGATCGTCTTCGACGGCCACCCCGCGCTGACCCGGATCCTGATGCCCGACGACTGGCCGGGCCACCCGCAGCGCAAGGACTACCCCCTCGGCGGTGTGCCCGTCGAGTACAAGGGCGGCACCATCCCGCCACCGGACCAGCGGAGGTCCTACAGCTGATGAATCACGCCACGACGTTCTTCGTCTCCCCCGCTTCGCTCCTCCGACTCACCACGCCGAGGGGACCCCGACCAGCATGAGCACCACAGAAGACATCTACGCCGGCACCAGCGAGACGAGCGAAGGCCGCGTCTTCACCGTCACCGGCCAGGACTGGGACTCGATCACCGAGGGGCTCGCCGAGGACGTCAGCGAGCGGGTCGTGGTCAACATGGGCCCACAGCACCCGTCCACCCACGGCGTGCTCCGGCTGATCCTCGAGCTCGAGGGTGAGACGGTCACCGAGGCCCGGTGTGGCATCGGCTACCTGCACACCGGCATCGAGAAGAACATGGAGTACCGCTCCTGGGTGCAGGGCGTCACCTTCTGCACCCGGATGGACTACCTGAGCCCGTTCTACAACGAGATGACCTACGTGCTCGGCGTCGAGCGGCTGCTCGACATCGAGGACGACATTCCCGAGAAGGCCCAGGTCATGCGGGTCCTGCTCATGGAGCTCAACCGCATCTCCTCCCACCTGGTCGCCATCGCCACCGGCGGCATGGAGATCGGCGCCCTGACCGTGATGACCATCGGCTTCCGCGAGCGCGAGCTGGTCCTCGACCTGTTCGAGCTGATCACCGGGCTGCGCATGAACCACGCCTTCATCCGGCCCGGCGGCGTGGCCCAGGACCTCCCACCCGGTGCGCTGGACGAGATCCGCGCGTTCATAGCCCTGATGAAGAAGCGGCTCCCCGAGTACGCCGCGCTCTGCAACGCCAACCCGATCTTCAAGGCTCGCCTCGTCGACGTCGGGCACCTCGAGCTCGCGGGCTGCCTCGCCCTCGGGCTCACCGGGCCGGTCCTGCGCAGCACCGGCTACCCGTGGGACCTCCGCAAGTCGGAGCCCTACTCCGGCTACGAGGACTACGACTTCGAGGTGCAGACCTGGGACACCTGCGACTCCTACGGCCGGTTCCGGGTCCGCCTCAACGAGATGTGGGAGTCGCTCAAGATCGTCGAGCAGGCCGCCAACCGGCTGGCCGGCCTCGAGGGTGCGCCGGTCATGGTCGGCGACAAGAAGATCGCCTGGCCCAGCCAGCTCGCCATCGGCAGCGACGGCATGGGCAACAGCCTCGACCACATCCGCCACATCATGGGCGAGTCGATGGAGGCGCTGATCCACCACTTCAAGCTGGTGACCGAGGGCTTCCGGGTCCCGGCCGGCCAGGCCTACGTGCCGGTCGAGTCGCCCCGCGGCGAGCTGGGCGCCCACGTCGTGTCCGACGGCGGCACCCGCCCGTTCCGTGCGCACTTCCGCGACCCGTCGTTCACCAACCTCCAGGCCACCAGCGTGATGAGCGAGGGCGGCATGGTCGCCGACGTCATCGTCGCCATCGCCTCGATCGACCCCGTGATGGGAGGCGTCGATCGATGACGACCCTGACCCAGGAGACGTACGGCGAGCTCGAGGAGATCGCCGCGCGCTACCCCGAGGCCCGCAGCGGGCTGCTGCCGATGCTGCACCTGGTGCAGTCGGTCGAGGGGCGGATCACCCCGGAGGGGATCGAGGCCTGCGCCGCGATCCTCGACATCTCGGCCGCCGAGGTGAGCGGCGTCGCCACCTTCTACACGATGTACAAGCGCAAGCCGGTCGGCGACTACCTGGTCGGCGTCTGCACCAACACCCTGTGCGCCGTGATGGGTGGCGACGCGATCTTCGAGCGGCTCAAGGACCACCTCGACGTGGGCAACGACGAGACCACCGAGGACGGCAAGGTCACCCTCGAGCACGTCGAGTGCAACGCCGCCTGCGACTACGCACCGGTGATGATGGTCAACTGGGAGTTCATGGACAACATGACCCCGCAGAGCGCCGTCCAGCTCGTCGACGACCTGCGCGAGGGCAAGCAGGTCACGTCGACCCGCGGTCCGCGGCTGTGCACCTGGCGCGAGGCCGAGCGGGTGCTCGCCGGCTTCCCCGACGGACTCGCCGACGAGGGCCCCGGCGCCGGCCCCGCCTCGCTGGCGGGGCTCGACCTGGCCCGTCAGAACAGCTGGACGGCTCCGGATCCGGGCGACGCGAAGAGCGTCGGCGCCGGGTCGCGCGCGGACAGCAAGCCCGGCAGCAAGCCCGGCACCAAGTCCGGCACCAAGTCCGGCAGCAAGTCCGGCAGCAAGCAGCGCGCCGCCGCGCAGGCCGACACCGGCCGCGCCGAGACCGAGACCGAGCAGGAAGAGGGCAAGAAGTGACGGCCGACATGGGCACCCTCACCCCGGTCCTCACCGACATCTGGGACGCCGAGGAGTCCTGGAAGCTGTCGACCTACGAGGACAAGGGCGGGTACGCCGCGCTCGAGACCGCGCTCGGCATGGCTCCCGAGGCGATCGTCGAGGCGGTCAAGGAGTCCGGCCTCCGCGGTCGCGGCGGCGCCGGCTTCCCCACCGGCATGAAGTGGTCGTTCATCCCGCAGGACAACCCCAAGCCGAAGTACCTCGTGGTCAACGCCGACGAGTCCGAGCCGGGCACCTGCAAGGACATCCCGCTGATGATGGCCAACCCGCACGTGCTGGTGGAGGGCGTCATCATCAGCTCCTTCGCGATCCGCGCGAACAAGGCGTTCATCTACATCCGCGGCGAGGTGCTCCACGTCATCCGCCGGGTGCAGGCCGCCGTCGACGAGGCGTACGCCGCCGGCCACCTCGGCAAGGACATCCACGGCTCCGGCTACGACCTCGATGTCGTCGTGCACGCCGGCGCGGGCGCCTACATCTGTGGCGAGGAGACCGCCCTGCTCGAAGGCCTCGAGGGTCGCCGCGGCCAGCCCCGGCTGCGTCCGCCGTTCCCCGCGGTGGCGGGCCTCTACGCCAGCCCGACCGTCATCAACAACGTCGAGTCGATCGCCTCGGTGCCGAGCATCATCGAGCACGGCGCCGAGTGGTTCGCGTCGATGGGCACCGAGAAGTCCAAGGGCTACGGCATCTTCAGCCTCTCCGGCCACGTCACCCGGCCCGGCCAGTACGAAGCGCCCCTGGGCATCACGCTGCGCGAGCTGATCGACCTCGCCGGTGGCATGCGCGAGGGCCACATCCTGAAGTTCTGGACACCCGGTGGGTCCAGCACCCCGCTGCTGACCGCCGAGCACCTCGACGTACCCCTCGGCTTCGAGGAGGTGGCCGCCGCCGGCTCCATGCTCGGCACCCGTGCGCTCCAGCTGTTCGACGACACCACCTGCGTGGTCCGCGCCGTGCTGCGGTGGACCGAGTTCTACAAGCACGAGTCGTGCGGCAAGTGCACGCCCTGCCGCGAAGGCACGTGGTGGCTGGTGCAGACCCTGGCCGCGTTGGAGCGCGGCGAGGGCAAGGAGAGCGACCTCGAGCTGCTGCTCGACCAGTGCGACAACATCCTCGGCCGGTCCTTCTGCGCGCTCGCCGACGGTGCGGTGAGCCCGATCCAGAGCTCGATCCAGTACTTCCGCGAGGAGTACCTCCAGCACCTGTCCGAGGGCGGCTGCCCCTTCGACCCGATGAAGTCCACCCTCTTCGCCGACGAGCTGGAGATGGCCTGAGCGATGATCACCCCACGAAATCGCACCGCTCCCCCGCTGCGCTCCTCCGCAGCACGATTCCGCGGGGACCCCGAAAAGCGATGACGACGGCACCCGAGAAGTCCGACGCCACGACACCGGACACCGTGAAGACGGTCTCGCTGACCATCGACGGCATCGAGATCGACGTCCCGGAGAACACCCTCGTCATCCGGGCCGCCGAGCAGATCGGCGTCCAGATCCCGCGCTTCTGCGACCACCCGCTGCTCGCCCCGGTCGGGGCCTGCCGGCAGTGCCTGGTCGAGGTCCCGAACGCCGGCAACGGCCGCGGCTTCCCCAAGCCGCAGGCCTCCTGCACCCTCCCGGTCGCCGAGGGCATGGTCGTCAGCACCCAGGTCACCAGCGAGGTCGCCGACAAGGCGCAGCAGGGGATCATGGAGTTCCTCCTCATCAACCACCCGCTCGACTGCCCGGTCTGCGACAAGGGCGGCGAGTGCCCGCTGCAGAACCAGGCCATGTCCAACGGCCGCGGCGAGTCGCGGTTCTTCGAGTCGGGCGGCCTCAAGCGCACCTTCCCCAAGCCGATCAACATCTCCGCCCAGGTGCTGCTGGACCGCGAGCGCTGCGTCCTGTGTGCGCGCTGCACCCGCTTCTCCGCGCAGATCGCCGGCGACCCGTTCATCGAGCTGGTCGAGCGCGGCGCGCTCCAGCAGGTCGGCATCTACGAGAAGGAGCCCTTCGAGAGCTACTTCTCTGGCAACACCATCCAGATCTGCCCGGTGGGGGCGCTCACCTCCGCCGAGTACCGCTTCCGCTCCCGCCCCTTCGACCTGGTCTCGACGCCCTCCATCGCCGAGCACGACTCCTGCGGCTCCGCCATCCGCGTCGACCACCGGCGCGGGAGGGTGATGCGCCGGCTCTCCGGCAACGACCCTGAGGTCAACGAGGAGTGGATCACCGACAAGGACCGCTTCGCGTTCCACTACGCCACCGCCGGTGACCGGCTCAGCTACCCGCAGGTCCGCGACATGCGGCCGGACGGCGGACGCGGCGAGCTCCGGCCCGCGTCCTGGACCGAGGCGTTCGCGGTCGCCGCGCGCGGCCTGGCCGAGGCCGCTCGCAGCGGCGGGGTCGGCGTGCTGCCCGGTGGCCGGGTCACGGCCGAGGACGGCTACGCCTACAGCAAGTTCGCGCGGGTCGCCCTCGACACCCACGACGTCGACTTCCGGGCCCGGCCGCTCTCGGCCGAGGAGACCTCCTTCCTGGCCGCGCACGTGGTGCTGACGGGTCCGGGCGGCGGCGGGGTGACGTACGCCGACCTGGAGCGAGCCGGCACCGTCGTGCTGGCCGGCTTCGAGCCGGAGGACGAGGCCGGAGCGGTGTTCCTGCGGCTCCGCAAGGCCCACCGCGCCTCCGGCACCCAGGTCGTCGCCATCGCGCCGTACACCTCGCGCGGCCTCCGCAAGATGGGCGGCACGCTGGTGCCGACCGTCCCCGGCCAGGAGGCCGGCGCCCTCGACGCGCTCGGGCTGACCGGCGACCACCCGCTCGACTCCACGTCGGTGATCCTGGTGGGGGAGCGGCTGGCCACCTCGCCCGGCGCTCTGTCCTCCGCCGCCGGTCTCGCCTCCCGCACCGGCGCCCGGCTGGCGTGGGTGCCCCGCCGGGCCGGCGACCGCGGCGCGATCGAGACCGGCTGCCTGCCCAACCTGCTCCCCGGCGGCCGCCCGGTCGCCGACGCGCAGGCCCGGGTCGACGTGGCCACCACCTGGGGGCTCGAGACCCTGCCCGAGACACCGGGCCGCGACGCCGACCAGATCGTCGCCGCGGTGCTGACCGGCGAGCTCGCCGGCCTGGTGGTCGGCGGCGTCGACCCCGACGACACCGCGGACCCGGCGGCGTTCCGCACCGCGCTCGACTCGGCGTCCTTCGTGGTCGCCCTCGAGCTCCGCGAGACAGACGTGACCCGCGCGGCCGACGTGGTCTTCCCGGTCGCCGCGGTGACCGACAAGGCAGGCACGTTCGTGACGTGGGAGGGCCGGCCGCGCTGGTTCGACGCGGTGTTCACCAACCCGCAGGCGCTGCCCGACAGCCGGGTGCTGGCCGGGATCGCCGAGGAGCTGGGCCGCCCGCTCGGTTTCCGCACCGTCCCCGAGGTCCGCGCCCAGATGGAGGAGCTCGGTCCCTGGGACGGCGACCGCGCCGGGCACGATGCCGACCTCACGACCGGCGCGCCGCACAGCTCGGACGGTCAGGCCCTGGCGACCTGGAAGCAGCTGCTCGACCACGGCTCCATGCAGGACGGCGACGACAACTTGCGCGCCACCGCCCGGCCCGCGGTGGCCCGGGTCGGCCAGTCGGTCTTCGACGCCTGCGGGCCGACCGTGACGATCACCGGTGACCGCGGCGAGTGGAGCCTGCCGGCCGAGGTGGCCGACCTGCCCGACGGCGTCGTCTGGGTCCCGGCCAACAGCTTCGGGAACGGCGTCCTCGCCGACCTGGCCTCGCCCGGTAGCCGGGTGACCGTGAAGGGAGCCCGGTGATGAGCGCAGGCGTGGTCAGCCCCCTGGCCCTCGAGCAGTTCGGCCACGACCCCTGGTGGATCGTGCTGATCAAGACCCTGCTGATCTTCGTGATCCTGGTCCTGCTCACGCTGTTCAACATCTGGTGGGAGCGCCGCGTCGTGGCCCGCATGCAGCACCGCATCGGACCCAACGTGCACGGTCCGTTCGGACTGCTCCAGTCGCTGGCCGACGGCGTGAAGCTGGCCCTCAAGGAGGACATCATCCCCAAGGCCGCGGACAAGGCGGTCTTCCTCATCGCGCCGGTGCTGGCCACGGTCCCGGCCTTCGTCACCTTCTCGGTCATCCCCTTCGGGCCCGAGGTGACCTGGTTCGGCCACGAGACCCCGCTCCAGCTGACCGACATGCCGGTGGCCGTGCTGTTCGTGATGGCGATCGCGTCGATCGGCATCTACGGCATCGTGCTCGGCGGCTGGGCCAGCGGCTCGACGTACGCCCTGCTCGGCGGTCTCCGCTCGAGCGCCCAGATGATCTCCTACGAGGTGGCGATGGGGCTCGCGCTCGTCGCGGTCTTCCTGTACGCCGGGTCGCTGTCGACCTCGGAGATCGTCGCGGCCCAGGAGGACCTCTGGTACGGCCTGATCCTGCTGCCGTCGTTCGTCATCTACGTCATCTCGATGGTCGGCGAGACCAACCGCGCCCCGTTCGACCTGCCCGAGGCCGAGGGCGAGCTGGTGGGTGGCTTCCACACCGAGTACAGCTCGCTGAAGTTCGCGCTCTTCTTCCTGGCCGAGTACATCAACATGGCCACGGTCTCCGCGCTCGCGACGACGCTGTTCCTGGGCGGCTGGCACGCACCGTTCTGGATCGACCACCTCTACGCCGGGTTCAACGAGGGCTACTGGCCGGTGCTGTGGTTCTTCGGCAAGCTGCTCTGCTTCATCTTCCTGTTCATCTGGCTGCGCGGAACCCTGCCGCGGCTCCGCTACGACCAGTTCATGGCGCTCGGGTGGAAGTGGCTCATCCCGCTCTCGCTGGGCTGGATCGTGGCGGTCGCGACGATCCGGGCCATCTCGCTGGACGGCGGGATCGACCGGCAGTACCTGCTGGCCATCATCGGTGTCGTCCTGGTCGCCTTCGTGGCCCTCACGTTCTGGCCCGGCGGCGACGAGGACGAGGAGCAGCGGGCCGTGGCGCCCGACGTCGACGCGGTGCGCGGCGGCGACCAGGGGTTCCCCACCCCGCCGATGCCGACCGGCGGCGCCGTCCAGGGCGCGGCCCGACCGCTCACCTTCCAGACGACCACCACCACCGTGCCTGCGGGCAGTGGGGAGGACTGACCAAGTGCCCACGCTGAAGGAACAGTTCTGGGACCCGGTCGCCGGGTTCGGGGTCACCTTCCGGACCATGTTCAAGAAGGTGGTGACCGAGCAGTACCCCTTCGAGAAGCTGCCGACCGCCCCTCGGTTCCACGGCCGGCACCAGCTCAACCGCTGGCCCGACGGGCTCGAGAAGTGCATCGGCTGCGAGCTGTGCGCGTGGGCCTGCCCGGCCGACGCGATCTACGTCGAGGGCGCCTCCAACACCGAGGACGAGCGGTTCAGCCCCGGCGAGCGCTACGGCCGCGTCTACCAGATCAACTACCTGCGCTGCATCCTGTGTGGCCTGTGCATCGAGGCCTGCCCGACGCGGGCGCTGACGATGACCAACGAGTACGAGCTGGCCGACGACAACCGCGCCGACCTCATCTACACCAAGAGCGAGCTCCTGGCGCCGCTGCTGCCCGGCATGGAGCAGCCGCCGCACCCGATGCGGCTCGGTGACGACGAGGGTGACTACTACCGGGGCACCTTCCGGCAGCCGGCGTCCGAGACGCCGGACTTCGACCTCGAGGAGTCCGCGCTGCGCGACCTCGCTGCCGGCCAGGAGGAGGCCTCGTGAACACCCCACGAAAGCGCCCGGAGGGAGCGCCCCGCGCGGTAGACCGAGCGCTTCCGCGGGGACCCCGAAAAGCATGATCGCCTTCTGGATCCTGGCGCCGATCATGGTGCTGGCTGCGCTCGGCATCCTCGTCGTCCGCAAGGCGGTGCACGCCGCCCTGCTCCTGGCTGTCGTGATGATCTCGCTGGCCGTGCTGTACGCCGACCTCGACGCGCCGTTCCTGTTCGCGGTGCAGATCGTCGTCTACACCGGCGCGATCCTGATGCTGTTCCTCTTCGTGATCATGCTGGTCGGTGTCGACGCCTCCGACTCGGTGGTCGAGACGATCCGCGGCCAGCGGCTGTTCGCCGTGCTCGGCGGGCTGGTCCTCGGCGTGACGCTGGTGCTCGGCGTCAGCCAGATCAGCCTCGGCACCATGGACGGGCTCGACGAGGCGAACGAGCCCGGCAACATCGAGGCGCTCGCGAACATCCTGTTCTCCCGCTACGTCTACGCCTTCGAGGTCACCTCGGCGCTGCTGATCACCGCCGCCGTCGGCGCGATGGTGCTCGCCCACCGCGAGCGGCTGACCGTCAAGCCGACCCAGCAGGTCCGCGCCGCCGAGCGCGTCCGCTCCTTCGCCGAGTCCGGCGCCCACCTGGGCCCGCTGCCGCCGCCGGGCGTCTTCGCCCGGCACAACGCGGTCGACACCCCGGCCCTGCTCCCCGACGGCACCGCGGCGGAGGCCTCGGTCTCGCGGGTGCTGGCCGCCCGCGGCACGGTCCGCTCCGCGCCGCGCGACGTGGACGCCGTGCAGCGGTCCATCGACTTCGCCCCCGACGGTGCCCCGGTCGCCGAGGACGCACCCGACGGCCGCTCGACCAGCACCGGTCGCGGGCCCGGCTCCAGCAGCGGAACCGACACGGAAGGCGGTGAGTGATGGACGACGTGACGCCGTTCATCGTGCTCTCCTCGATCCTGTTCACCATCGGAGCGGTCGGGGTCCTGACCCGGCGCAACGCCATCGTGGTGTTCATGTGCGTGGAGCTCATGCTCAACGCGTGCAACCTCGCGCTGGTCGCGTTCGCCAAGCAGCACGGTGACCTCGACGGCCAGATCGCCGCCTTCTTCGTCATGGTCGTCGCCGCGGCCGAGGTCGTGGTGGGCCTGGCGATCATCATGACGATCTTCCGCACCCGTCGCTCGGCCTCCGTCGACGACGCCAGCCTGCTCAAGTACTGACCCGGACAGGACAGGTTCTCCATGTTCTCCATGCACGAGGGAGGTCCCCCGGTGGTCGACCCGACCACCGCGGACGGCGTCTTCTCACTGGCCTGGCTGGTCATCGCGCTGCCGGCCGCCGGCGCCGCGATCCTGCTGATCGGCGGGGCGATCGCGCCGCGGGCGTTCGCGAGGTTCGGCCACCTGCTCGGCTGCCTGCTGCCGATCACGTCGTTCGTGATCAGCCTGGTGATGTTCGTCCAGCTGCTGGGTCGCGACGACGACGACCGGCAGGTCGTCCAGCACCTCTACGACTGGATCCAGGTCGGCGGCCTCGACGTCGGGTTCGACCTGCTCTACGACCCGCTGACCGCGCTGTTCCTGCTGCTGATCACCGGCGTCGGCTCGCTGATCCACATCTACTCGATCGGCTACATGGAGCACGACCCGCGGCGGGTCCGCTTCTTCGGCTACCTGAACCTGTTCGTGGCCGCGATGCTGACGCTGGTCATGGCCGAGAACTACCTCCTGCTGTTCCTGGGCTGGGAGGGCGTCGGCCTGGCGTCGTACCTCCTCATCGGGTTCTGGCAGCACAAGCACTCCGCGGCCAAGGCCGCCACCAAGGCGTTCGTGATCAACCGGGTCGGCGACATGGGGCTCTCGACCGCGATCATGCTGGCCTTCGTGACGTGGGGCTCGACCAGCTTCACGATGATCAGCGCGAACGCCGAGGGCGCCGGCGAGAAGACGATGACCGCGATGGGCATGCTGCTGCTGCTCGGGGCTTGCGGCAAGTCGGCCCAGGTGCCGTTGCAGGCGTGGCTCCTGGACGCCATGGAGGGCCCGACCCCGGTGTCGGCGCTGATCCACGCGGCCACCATGGTGACCGCGGGGGTCTATCTCGTCGTCCGCTCCAACTTCATCTTCGACCTCGCCCCGGACGCCCGGACCGCGGTGATCATCGTCGCCACGGTCACGCTCCTGTGGGGTGCGGTCATCGGCTGCGCCAAGGACGACATCAAGAAGGTGCTGGCCGGCTCCACGATGAGCCAGATCGGCTACATGATGCTCGGCGCCGGCCTCGGCCCCGCCGGCTATGCCTTCGCGATCTTCCACCTGCTCAACCACGGCTTCTTCAAGGCGGACATGTTCCTCGGTGCCGGCTCGGTGATGCACGGCATGAACGACGACGTGGACATGCGCCACTACGGCGCGCTGCGCACGGTCATGCCGGTCACGTTCCTCACCTTCTCGATGGGCTACCTGGCCATCATCGGCTTCCCGGGCTTCTCCGGGTTCTGGTCGAAGGACAAGATCATCGAGGTCGCGCTGACCGAGAACTGGGTGGCCGGACTCTGCGCGCTGCTCGGCGCCGGCATCACCGGCTTCTACATGACCCGGCTGATGCTGATGACGTTCTTCGGGGAGAAGCGCTGGGACAAGGACGCCCACCCCCACGAGTCCCCGGCGGTGATGACGGTCCCGCTGATCGTGCTCGCCGCGCTGTCCGTCCTGGGCGGCGTGATGCTGATCGGCGACTGGATCGTGGACTTCCTGGCCCCGGTGGTGGGCGAGGAACCGGAGCTGGAGCCGCCCATCCCCGCGCTCGCGATCTCCGGCCTGGCCGTGCTCATCGTGGCGGTCGGCGTCGCCGTGGCCATCGCCTTCGTCGGTCGCCGCCCGGTCCCGCGGGAGTCCCCGCAGGACGTCTCGTTCGTCACCCGGGCCGCCCGGGCCGACGTCTACGGCGACGCGATCAACGACGAGCTCGTCGTGAAGCCAGGGCTCCGGCTCACCTCGGGGCTGGTGACCTTCGACCGGTCGGTCGTGGACGGCGCGTTCAACGGGGGCGCGGTCACCGTCGGCGGCGTCGGCGCCCTGGTGAGACGCGCGCAGAACGGCTTCGTCCGCTCCTACGCCCTGTCCCTCCTCGCCGGCGTCCTGCTCGTCGTGCTGGCCCTCCTGGCGGTGAACCTCGCATGACCGAAGGCTGGAAGGTGACAGCGATCGTGGGCCGGTCCCAGCAGATCGTCCGGTCTCGACAAGCTCGACCGGCGGTGGCTGGGTCCACGGGAAGGGGTCAGTGATGGATTCCTTCCCCTGGCTCACCGTCCTCTGGCTCGTCCCACTGATCGGCGCGCTCGCGGTCGCCTTCGGCCCCAAGGGCGCGCTGGCGAAGCAGACCGCGCTGGTCGCGGCGCTGATCACGTTCGCGGTCGGCCTGGCCGCCGCGATCCGCTACCCGGTCGGCAGCAGCGGCTTCCAGCTCACCGAGACCCACGAGTGGATCGAGGCGTTCGGCGTCCACTACGCGCTGGGCCTCGACGGCCTCGGTGTGCTGCTGATGCTGCTGACCGTGTCGCTGGTCCCGATCGTCCTGGCCGCGGCGTGGAACGACGCGTCCGACGAGGACTCCAAGCGGTGGTTCGCCTGGGCGCTTGCCCTCGAGTCCCTGTCGCTGGTCGTCTTCCTGGCCACCGACGTGTTCCTCTTCTACGTCGTCTTCGAGGCCACCCTGATCCCGGCGTACTTCCTCATCGGGGGCTTCGGTCGCGAGCGCCGTTCGGCCGCCGCGCTCAAGTTCCTGATGTTCCAGCTCGCCGGCGGGCTGGTGCTGCTCGGCTCGATCATCGGGCTGTACGTCGTCTCGGCCGACGCGGGGTCGCCGTCGTACCTCTACGACGACCTGCAGCAGCTCGACATCTCCACCACGGCCGGCCGGTGGCTGTTCGCCGGGTTCTTCATCGCGTTCGCCGTCAAGGCGCCGCTGTTCCCGGTGCACACCTGGCTGGCCGACACCACCGAGCAGGCCACGCCGCCCACGAGCGTGCTGCTCGTGTGCGTGCTCGACAAGATCGGCACCTTCGGGATGCTGCGCTTCTGCCTCGGGCTGTTCCCGGAGGCGTCCGACTGGGCCACCCCGGTCGTCGTGGTGCTGGCGCTGATCTCGATCGTGTACGGCGCGTTCATGGCGATCGGGCAAGACGATCTGCTGCGGTTGATCGGGCTCACGTCCCTGAGCCACTTCGGCTTCATCACCCTGGGCATCTTCGTGTTCACCACCCAGGGCGCGAGCGGCTCGATCCTCTACATGGTCAACCACGGCGTCGCGACCGCGGCCCTGTTCCTGGTGGCCGGCTTCCTGATCAGGCGCCGGGGGACCACGCTGATCAGCCGGCTGGGCGGGCTCGAGAAGGTCGTGCCGGTCACCGCCGGGCTGTTCCTGGTCGCCGCCCTGGCCACCGCCGGCCTGCCCGGGCTGAGCCAGTTCGTCTCCGAGATCCTGGTGCTGATCTCCGCGTTCGACTACCGCTGGTACGTCGGGGCGATCGCGGTCACCGGCATCGTGCTGGCCGCGGTCTACATGCTGTGGGCCTACCAGAAGATGTTCACCGGCCCGAACCCGCACGACCTGCATGTCGACGTCGACGCCGGCGGCGACTCCGTCGCGGACCTCGGGCGCCGCGAGATCGGCGTGCTCGCGCCGCTCATGCTCGCCCTGGTGCTCTTCGGCTTCTACCCGATGCCGCTCCTGGACGTCAGCAACCCGTTCTCCGAGCAGCTGCTCGAGCACACCGGTGTCTCCGACGACGGCCCGCGGGTGCCGCCGGAGGCCGCGTCCGACGAGCACAGCGAGGGTGGAAACTGATGTTCGACAAGCCCACCATCGAGTACGCCACCCTCTGGCCGATGCTCGTCGTCTTCGGGGTCGCCTGCCTCGGCGTGCTGGTCGAGGCCTTCCTGCCCCGTGAGCGGCGCTACCTCACCCAGGCCGGGCTGGCCGTCGTCGGCCTCGCGGTCGCGCTGGGCGGGTCGATCTACGTCGGTCTCGACCTCGACGAGCTGCGGGTCGCCGGGCAGGGCGTCGTCGCCCGCGGTGGCCTGGCCGTCGAGGACACCCTGGTCGTCGACGGGCCGACGGTGTTCATCTGGGGCCTGCTGCTGATCTTCTCGATCGGCGGGGTCCTGCTCTTCGCGGAACGGCGCCTGGAGGCCGGGGTCTCGGCGTTCGCCGGCCAGGCCGCGGCGCTGCCCGGCACCGAGGCCGAGCGCGAGGCGTCGACCCGCGGGCTCGACCACACCGAGGTCTACCCGCTGCTGATGTTCGCGGTGGGCGGGATGATGCTGTTCCCGACCGCCAACGACCTGCTCACGATGTTCGTGGCGCTCGAGGTGCTCTCGCTGCCGCTGTACCTGCTCTGCGGACTGGCCCGCCGGCGCCGGTTGCTCAGCCAGGAGGCCGCGCTCAAGTACTTCCTCCTCGGCGCCTTCTCCTCCGGCTTCTTCCTGTACGGCGTCGCCCTGGTCTACGGCTTCGCCGGCTCCATGCAGTTCAGCGACATCAACGAGGCGGTCCACAACGACGCCACGAACCAGCCTCTGCTGCTGATCGGCCTCGGCATGCTGGCGGTCGGCCTGCTCTTCAAGGTCGGCGCGGTGCCGTTCCACGAGTGGACGCCCGACGTCTACCAGGGCGCTCCCACCGCGGTGACGGCGTTCATGGCCGCCTGCACCAAGATCGCGGCCTTCGGGGCCATGCTGCGGCTGCTCTACGTCGCCTTCGGCGCCGACCGCTGGGACTGGCAGCCGATGCTGTGGATCGTCGCGATCCTCACCATGCTGGTCGGCTCGATCCTGGCCGTCGTCCAGACCGACGTGAAGCGGATGCTGGCCTACTCCTCGATCGCCCACACCGGCTTCCTGCTGACCGGGCTGCTCGGGGTGCAGGCCGCCTCGGCGCTGGGCGACAACGAGATCACCTCGCTGCAGGCCATGCTGTTCTACCTCGCGACGTACGCCCCGGCCACCGTCGGCACGTTCGCGATCGTCACGCTGGTCCGCGACGGGGGCGGCGAGGCGACGGCGTTCTCGAAGTGGGCGGGGCTGGGCCGCCGCTCGCCGCTGGTGGCGGGCGCGTTCGGCTTCCTGCTGCTCTCGATGGCGGGGATCCCGCTGACCGGCGGCTTCGTCGGCAAGTGGGCGGTGTTCACGGTCGCGCTGTCGGCCGGCGCCTGGCCGGTGGTCATCGTGGCGATCGTGGCCAGCATCATCTCGGTGTACTTCTACGTGCGCGTGATCCTGCTGATGTTCTTCAGCGACCCGAGCGACGCTCCGGCATCGGTCACCAGGCCCTCGCTGCTCACCTCGGCGACCATCGGCTTCTGCGTCGTGGTCACCGTGCTGCTGGGCGTGGTTCCGGGCCCGGTGCTCGACCTAGCCGGAAATGCGGGATCATTCATCAGGTGAGCCCATCCACCGGTGGGGGCGGCCTGGCTCTGCCCGTCACCGACGCCGACCTCGACGCGCGGCTGCGTGCCCGCCTCGAGGAGGTCGAGAAGGCGCTCTACGGGCACGTCCAGAGCCGGTTCCCGTTCGTCACCGAGGCGGCCGGGCACCTGCTGGACGCGGGCGGCAAGCGGTTCCGGCCGCTGCTGGTCCTGCTGGCGGCCGAGGCCGGTGACCACCCGGACGCCGACGAGGTGGTCACCGCGGCCTGCGTGGTCGAGATCACCCACCTCGGCTCGCTGTACCACGACGACGTCATGGACGAGGCCGAGCTCCGGCGCGGTGCGCTGTCGGCCAACGCCCGGTGGGACAACCTGGTCGCGATCCTGACCGGCGACTTCCTGTTCGCGAAGTCCTCCGAGCTCACCGCCCAGCTGGGCGCGGACGCCGTCCGCATCCAGGCCGAGACGTTCACCCGCCTGGTCGAGGGCCAGATCCTCGAGACCGTCGAGCCCGGTGCCGACGAGGACCCGCTGGCGCACTACCTCGAGGTGGTCGCCGGCAAGACCGGCTCGCTCATCGCCACCTCGGCCCGCTACGGCGCCCGCTTCGGCGGCGCCTCGGCCGAGATCGAGGAGGCGCTCGCGGCGTACGGCGAGATCGTCGGCTCCGCGTTCCAGCTCTCCGACGACATCATCGACATCGCCTCGGACTCGACCGAGTCGGGCAAGACCCCCGGCACCGACCTGCGCGAGGGCGTCCCGACGCTGCCGGTCCTCCTGGCGCAGACCTCCAGCGACCCCGCCGACGCCCGCCTGCTCGAGCTGCTGGACGGCCCGCTCACCGACGACGCCCTGCACGCCGAGGCTCTCGCCCTGCTCCGCGCGCACCCCGCGATGGGGGAGGCCCGCGCGTTCGTGGTCGAGCGCGCCACCGAGGCCAAGTCCCTGCTGTCGGTGCTGCCCGATGGGCCGGTCCGGGCCGCGCTCGAGGCGTTTGCCGACGTGGTGGCCACGCGGTCGAGCTGACCCAGCCATCCCGTCGAGCTGACCCAGCCACCCGGTCGAGCTGACCCAGCCACCCGCTGTTTGCACCGCCTTTCAGTCACCTGCTGGCGAAATGTCGGTGCACATGGCCGACCGGCGGCCGCGCCCCGGTCCCGACCCAGGACTGCACCGACTTCTTGCCAGCATGTGACTGAAATGCTGCACAGTCGGGGAGCGCCGGCACGTCCCGACATCCGGCGCACGTTGGGTCAGGTCGCTCAGGCCGGGCTCGCTACCCGGCCCGGCTGCGCGCCACCAGGTCGCGGGCCGCCTCGTCCCACGTCGGGTAGGCGAAGGTGAAGCCGGCGTCGAGCAGCCGGCCCGGGACCACCCGCCGGCTCTTGAACAGCAGCTCGGTGTCGCTCCGCATGGCCCAGGCACCCATCTCGGCCATCCACGCGGTGGCAGGCAGGCCGACGAGACCGCCCCAGCCGCCCCACGCCCGGCGGAGCCCGGCCATCAGCTCGGACTGCGGCAGCGGTTGGGGTGCGGCCAGGTTGACCGGGCCGGACAGGTCACCCTCGAGCAGCAGGGTGACCGCGGCGACGAAGTCGGCATCGTGGATCCACGAGACGAACTGCCGACCGCCGGCCACCGGGCCACCCAGCCCGAGCCGTGTCATCCGGAGCAGCACGTCGAACACGCCGCCGCGGTCGGGGCTCATGACCATCGAGGTGCGGAGTGCCACCCGCCGGGTGTCCGGCACGTCGGCCTCGGCCTGCGCCTCCTCCCAGCGGCGCGCGATCCGCACGCTGTACTCCCAGTAGAGCGGGGTGTGCGGCTCCTGGCCGCCGATCACGCCTGTCGCCTCGTCGTTCGCCGGGTTGCCCGGCTCGTCCGAACGGTCGGCGTAGATCGTGGCCGTGCTCATCTGCAGCCACGCGCGCGGCGGCCGGCCCGCCGCCTCGATCGCCGCCCCCACGGCCCTGGTGGAGTCGACCCGCGAGTCCATCATCTGGCGCAGGTTCTCGTCGGTGTACCGACAGCTGACCGTGCGCCCGGCCAGGTTGACCACCGCGTCCGCACCGTCGAGCTCGCCGGCCCAGGCGCCCAGCGTGCGGCCGTCCCAGCCGACGTGGCGAACGCCCGGCTCGAGCGCGACCTCGGGGTGGCGGCTGAGCACCACCACCTCGTGCCCGGCACCCACGAGCGCCCGGCGCAGCAGACCGCCGACCTGCCCGGTCCCGCCCGGGATCACGACCTTCACCACCACAGGCTAGTCAGGCCGCCGACGCGAGCGCCGTGAGCCGCAGCTGCCGCCGCCGGTGGGTGGTGGCCTCGGCGGTGAACACCACGAGCGCGACCCACACCAGGACGAAGCCGACCCAGCGTCCGGCCGGCATGTCCTCGTGGAAGTAGAGGACGCCGAGCGCGAACTGCAGGATCGGGGCCAGGTACTGCAGCAGCCCCAGGGTGACCATCGAGATCCGGATGGCGGCGGCGCCGAAGCAGATCAGCGGTACGGCGGTGACGATGCCGGCCGAGCTGAGCAGCAGCGCGTGGCCCACGCCGTGGGAGCCGAAGTTCGACTGGCCGGCGGCCACCAGCCAGGCCACGTACGCCGCGGCGAAGGGCGCGATGAGCGTCGTCTCCAGGGTGAGCGACTCGACGGCGCCCACGTTGGCGGACTTCTTGGCCAGCCCGTAGGTGCCGAACGAGAACGCAAGCACCAGCGCCACCCACGGCAGCCGGCCGTAGTCCAAGGTCAGCACCACCACGGCCAGGGTGGCGATGCCCATCGCCACCCACTGCAGCGACCGGAGCCGCTCGCCCAGGATGAGCACGCCCATGAGCACGGTGACGAGCGGGTTGATGAAGTACCCGAGCGAGGTCTCCACGACCCGGCCGTTGTTCACGCCGTAGATGTAGGTCGCCCAGTTGAAGGTGATCGTGAAGGCCGCGACGGCCAGGAGCAGGAACGTCCGGCGGCGTCGCCACAGCTCCCCGAACTGCGCGGTCCGCCGCAGCAGAACCACCAGGATCCCCATGGTCAGCAGCGACCACAGGACGCGGTGGGCGAGGATCTCCAGGGCGCCCGCCGGCTCCAGGAGCGGCCAGTAGAGCGGGAACCCGCCCCACAGGACGTAGGCCGTGACGCCGAGCAGCAAGCCTCGGCGCTGCTCCGTCACCGAGCCAGACTAGTGACGGGCCCGGCTGCGTTTGCGCACACCCCCCGCGGGATAGGGTCAAAGCGGTCAAACCCACACCCGACCTCGTCCTCGGAGGGAAACAGATGCGCCTTGCTCGAATCGTCGGAGCCCTCGTGGCCCTGATCCTCACGGTCACGATGGGGCAGGCTCTCACCCAGCCGTCGCTGGCCGCGGCCAAGTCGAAGCACTCCGTCAACGCCCACGGCTACGAGAAGGGCAACACCGACAGGTTCTACATCAAGGGGAAGGTCGCCACCTTCCCCAAGGGCAAGATCAAGGTCCTGCGCAACGTCAACGGCGGAGCGTTCAAGACCTACAAGAAGGTCAAGACCAGGAAGAGCGGCAAGTTCAAGACCCGGATCTTCCAGGTCGGCCGCAAGAAGACCTGCTTCAAGGTCCAGGTGCCGTCGACCCCGACGTACAAGAAGACGACCACGCCCAACCTCGGCTGCATCACCAGCCGCTGAGCCACGCACGTCGTACGCCGGCCCCCACCGTTCGGTGGGGGCCGTGCTGCGTGGGCGGCATCGTCACCGAATGACCCCTTTCGACTAGTGCGGGCCAGGCCTGTCGGGGGCTAGTGTCGCCGCCGACAGACCCGAACATGTCATGGAGGGGAGCACCCATGCGCTTCAGTCGAACCGTTTCACTGTTGCTGGCCGTCGTCGTGGCGGCCACCTTGTCGGCGGCGTTCGTCGCGCCGTCGCAGGCAGGTGTCACGTCCTCGTCGCACCGGCTGATGAAGCCCAAGCACGACCTGCGGGCCGCCGCGACCGAGGTCGGCAACACCAACCACTTCGTCATCTACGGCACGTTGAGCACGTACCACAAGGTCTTCATCTTCCGGAAGGTCGCCAACGGGAACTTCTTCCTGTACCGCAAGGTCACGGTCAAGGACAACGGCAAGTGGCGCACCCGCGTCTACCAGCACCAGAGCGACCGCACCTGCTTCAAGGTCGGCGTGCCCGAGACCGACGCCTACCGCCAGAAGATCATCTCGGTCGGCTGCATCGTCTCGTACTGACCCGAGCACCCGTCCAGCACGGACCCGACGGCCTCCACCTGAGGGTGGGGGCCGTCGTTGTTCGACTTCCAGCGAGGGCTGCGGTGGTTTCGACACGGCTCGCTCAGCCCTCGCAGGCTCGGTCTGAGCCGAGCCTGCTCAACCTCCTCGGCTGACGCGTGACCGCGAGCAAGCTCGCGGCCTCGCGGCCTCGGACCTCAGACCACCGTCCAGGTGTCGCCGCCGCCGATCAGGGCGGCCAGCCGCTCGCTCGGCGCGCCGGTCACGGCCTCGCGCGCGGTGGCGACCTGGGCGCGGGCCTGGTCGTCGTACGTCGGCCGCTCCACCTGCCGGAAGATGCCGATCGGTGACTGGTGGATGTAGCCGGCGTCGGTGAGTCGCGAGATCGCGAACGCCATCGTCGGGTCGGGGTTGTACGCGTCGTGGACCAGCAGCGCGTCCGCTCCGACGTCGGCCACCAGCGCCACCTTCACGCCGCCGGTCTCGCTGTCGCGGATCAGCCCCTTGGCGCCCTCCACGCCGAACCGGATCGGCTGGCCGTGCTCGAGCGGGATGATCGCGTCGGCCTTGGTGTCCGCGCCCTTGATCGCGTCGAAGGCGCCGTCGTTGAAGATCGGGCAGTTCTGGTAGATCTCCACGAACGACGTGCCCCGGTGGGCGGCGGCCGCGGACAGCACGGCGGTGAGGTGCTTGCGGTCGGAGTCGATCGTCCGGGCCACGAAGGTGCCCTCGGCGCCCAGGGCCAGCGAGACCGGGTTGAAGGGGTGGTCGACCGAGCCCATCGGCGTGGACTTCGTGACCTTGCCCGGCTCCGAGGTGGGGGAGTACTGCCCCTTGGTGAGGCCGTAGATCCGGTTGTTGAAGAGCAGGATCGTCATGTTCACGTTGCGGCGCAGCGCGTGGATCAGGTGGTTGCCGCCGATCGAGAGCGCGTCGCCGTCACCGGTGACCACCCACACCGACAGGTCCTCGCGCGCGGTGGCGATGCCGGTCGCGATCGACGGCGCCCGGCCGTGGATCGAGTGCATCCCGTAGGTGTCGAGGTAGTAGGGAAACCTCGAGGAGCAGCCGATGCCGGAGACGAAGACGATGTTCTCCCGGCGCAGCCCCAGCTGGGGCAGGAAGCCCTGCACCGCCTTGAGCACGGCGTAGTCACCGCAGCCGGGGCACCAGCGGACCTCCTGGTCGGAGGTGTACTCCTTGGCGCTCTGGCTCTGTCCGTCGGGGGCGTCGTAGGTCGGGACGCCCTCGATGCCGGACCGGAGGCCGGGGAAGGGCAGCTCGGTGCTGGAGGGGGTGGTCATCCGATCTCCTGCGGGGTCGTCATGCCGTGCACGCCGAGGTCGACGTCGATGCCTTCGGCCTCGGCGACCAGGTGGCCGATCGCCTGGGCGAGCTCGGTCGCCTTGAGCGGCAGCCCGCGCACGTGGTTGTAGCCGATGGCGTCGACGAGGTACTTGCCGCGCAGCAGCAGGGCCAGCTGTCCGAGGTTCATCTCGGGCACCAGCACCTTGTCGTAGCGCGCGAGGATGTCGCCGAGGTCCTTGGGGAACGGGTTGAGGTGGCGCAGGTGCACCTGCGCGACGTTGAAGCCCGCCTTGCGGACCCGGCGTACGCCGGCGCCGATCGGGCCGTAGGTCGAACCCCAGCCGACGACCAGCACGCTGGCCTCGCCGGACGGGTCATCCACCTCGAGCGGCGGCAGCGAGTCGGCGATGCGATCGACCTTGGCCTGGCGGGTCCGGACCATCAGGTCGTGGTTGGCCGGGTCGTAGGAGATGTTGCCGTGTCCGTCACCCTTCTCCAGCCCACCGATGCGGTGCTCGAGGCCGGGCGTCCCGGGCACCGCCCAGGGCCGGGCCAGGGTGTCCTCGTCGCGCAGGTAGGGCCAGAACTCGGCATCGTCGCCCTCACCGTGGTTGGTCGCGGTGGCGAAGGACGGGTCGATGGACGGCAGGTCCTCGAGGTCGGGGATCCGCCACGGCTCGGAGCCGTTGGCCAGGTAGCCGTCGGAGAGCAGCATCACCGGGGTGCGGTAGGTGACCGCGATCCGGATCGCCTCGAGCGCGGCGTCGAAGCAGTCGCCGGGCGACTGCGGCGCCACGATCGGCACCGGGGCCTCACCGTTGCGGCCGAACATCGCCTGCAGCAGGTCCGCCTGCTCGGTCTTGGTCGGCAGCCCGGTCGAGGGGCCGCCGCGCTGCACGTCAATCACCACCAGCGGGAGCTCGGTCATCACCGCCAGCCCGATGGACTCGGACTTCAGCGAGATGCCCGGACCGGAGGTCGTGGTGACCCCGAGCTTGCCCGCGAACGAGGCGCCGATGGCCGCGCCGATCCCGGCGATCTCGTCCTCGGCCTGGAACGTCGTGACGCCGAACGCCTTGTGCTTGCTCAGCTCGTGGAGGATGTCCGACGCCGGGGTGATCGGGTAGGCGCCGAGCACGATGTCAAGACCGGACTGCGCGCTGCCCGCGATCAGCCCGTAGGACAGCGCCAGGTTGCCGGAGATGTTGCGGTAGGTGCCTGCCGGCATCGGCGCCGGCTTCACTTCGTACTGGACGACGAACGCCTCGGTGGTCTCCCCGAAGTTCCAGCCCGCCTTGAACGCCGCGATGTTGGCGTCACGGATGTCGGCGACCCGAGCGAACCGCTTCTCCAGGAACGCGATGGTCGTCTCGGTGGGACGGCCGTACATCCACGAGAGCAGCCCCAGCGCGAACATGTTCTTGGCCCGGGCGGCGTCCTTGCGGGACAGCCCGAACTCCTTGACCGCTGCCACCGTCATCCCGGTCAGGTCCACCGGGTGCACCGAGAAGTCACCCAGCGACGCATCACCCTCCGCCAGCGGGTTCGAGGCGTAGCCGGCCTTGGTCAGGTTGCGGTCGCTGAAGTCGTGGGTGTCGACGATGATCGCCGCGCCCTTGGGCAGGTCGGCCAGATTGGCCTTGAGCGCGGCCGGGTTCATGGCCACCAGGACGTCGGGGGCGTCGCCCGCGGTCAGGATGTCGTGGTCGGCGAAGTGCACCTGGAACGACGAGACCCCGGGCAGCGTGCCCTGCGGCGCCCGGATCTCGGCCGGGAAGTTCGGGAGCGTCACGAGGTCGTTGCCGAACGCCGCGGACTCCTGGGTGAACCGGTCCCCGGTCAGCTGCATCCCGTCGCCGGAGTCCCCCGCGAACCGGATGATGACCCGGTCGACCTGCTTGACCTGCTTGGACACCTACGTGCCCCCTCCTTGGTGCTACAGCCTCAGTGTGGCCCGTCTGGCGGGCCCGCGTGCGGATGCGGCGTCGGCCCTCGATCGTACTCGCGGTATGTCAGGAACTGGAACGCGTTCCAGTTCCTCTTCGTCAGGAGCACCCGACGCACCCGGCCAAGGGTAGTGCCGCGCGTCGCCGGACCCCATTCGTCTCTGCCCGCGGATGCGTGACGCGCGCCACGTGGACCCCATTTGCCATCAAGGCACCTAAGTCGAGTAGTCTGCTCGTAATAACTGAGCAACGCCGTAATCTCGGGTGCGGCTCGGTGCAACGGAGAGATGAGGAAATGAACAAGACGATCAAGGTTGCGGCGACACTGAGCATCGCCGGGGTGCTGGCCTTGACCGGGTGCGGGGGAGACTCCGACGCCTCGGAAGACGGCGGCACGACGCTCAACCTGGTGGGCTACTCGGTCCTCGAGCAGGCCAACAAGGGCGTGATCTCGGCCTTCCAGGACACCGACGCCGGCCAGGACGTGGAGTTCAAGGAGTCCTACGGCGCCTCGGGCGACCAGTCCCGCGCGGTCGTGGCTGGTGCCAAGGCCGACGAGGTCCACCTGTCCCTGGAGCCGGACGTGACCCGCCTGGTCGACGAGGGCCTGGTCGCGGAGGACTGGAAGGACAACGACACCAACGGCATCTGCACGAGCTCGGTCGTGGTGTTCGTGGTGCAGAAGGGCAACCCCAAGGACATCGAGTCCTGGGACGACCTGGTCCAGCCCGGTGTCGGCATCGTGACCCCGAACCCGGCCTCCTCCGGGTCCGCGAAGTGGAACCTGCTCGCGGCGTACGGCGCGGCTCTCGACGAGGGTGGCAGCGACGAGGCCGCCCAGGAGTACATGACCGAGTTCTTCGGCAACGTCGCGGCCCTGCCCGACAGCGGTCGTGACGCCACCACCGCGTTCACCAGCGGCACCGGTGACGTGCTCCTCTCCTACGAGAACGAGGCGATCCTCGCCCGCCAGAGCGGCCAGGACTTCGACTACGTGATCCCGGACGAGACCCTCTCCATCGAGAACCCGTGCGCGATCATCGACGGCGCCACCAAGGCCGCGCAGGACTTCATGGACTTCCAGAAGAGCGCCGAGGGTCAGAAGCTCTACGCCGAGACCGGCTACCGGCCACTCACCGAGGTCGACGACCTCGAGGTGGACGGCGCCAACGACCCGAGCGACCCCTACCCGGCGCCGGGCACGTTGCTCACCATCGACGGTGACTTCGGTGGCTGGGGCGAGGCGAACACGAAGTTCTTCGATGAGAACGACGGCATCCTCACCAAGATCCAGGCCGAGGCCGGGCAGTAGGACACATGTCTACTGCGACAGCCAGTGTCGCGGGAGGCCGGCCGGCGCGCGTGCGCCGGTCGGCCTCGCGGCACACCCTGACCCGGGGCTCGGCCCTGGGCCTGGGCGTGATGATGGTGTGGTTCAGCCTTCTGGTGCTGATCCCGCTCGCCGCGGTCGTCGCGACCGCGGGTGAGAACGGGTGGGGCACGTTCAAGGACGCGCTGACCAACGATCAGACCTTCAATGCGCTCAAGCTCACCGTGCTCAGCTCTCTCGGCGTCACCGCCATGAACATCGTCATGGGCACCGTCATCGCCTGGGTGCTCGTCCGGGACCGGTTCCCGGGCAAGGCGCTCATCGACCTGGTGATCGACATCCCGTTCGCGATGCCCACGATCGTGGCCGGTCTGGTGCTGCTCTCGCTCTACGGACCGGAGAGCCCGCTGGGCGTCGAGGTGAACAACACCCGCAAGGCGGTGTTCCTGGCTCTGGCCTTCGTCACCGTCCCGTTCGTCGTCCGCACGGTCCAGCCGGTGCTGGAGGAGATGGAGACCGACGTCGAGGACGCCGCGGCGTCCCTCGGGGCGACCCGAGCGACGACGTTCCGCCGGATCATCCTGCCCACGCTGACGCCGGCGATCTTCGCCGGCGCGACGCTGTCCTTCGCGCGGGCGATCAGCGAGTACGGCTCGCTGGTGCTGCTCAGCGGCAACCTGCCGAACCGCACCGAGGTCGCCTCGGTCCGGGTCTACAGCGCGATCGAGGGCGGCAACCAGCAGTCAGCGGCCGCGGTGGCCACCATCCTGCTGCTGGTGGCGCTGGTGGCGATCGTGGTCTTCGACGTGATCCAGAGGAGGTTGGCGCGCCGTGGCTAGCACTCAGTCGACGATGGTCGGCACCGGCAGCCCGCTCCTCAAGTGGGCGCTGCGCATCGTGGTGGTCGGCTACCTGTTCCTGCTCATCGCGTGGCCGAGCCTGTACGTCGTCCGGCGTGCGTTCGAGGGTGGCGTCAGCGCCTTCCTCGACGTGTTCTCGGACCCGGACGTCACCCACGCGCTCCAGCTGAGCGTGAAGATCGCCGTCGTCGCGACGCTGATCAACCTGTTCTTCGGCGTGGGCATGTCCCTGCTGCTGGTGCGCTACGACTTCCCCGGCAAGAGGGCGCTCTCCGCACTCATCGACCTGCCGCTGGCGGTCTCGCCGATCGTGGTCGGCCTGGCGCTGATCCTGGTCTACAACGGTCGCTACGGCTGGTTCGGTCCGACGCTGGAGGACAACGGCCTCCAGGTCGTGTTCTCGTTCCCCGGCATGGTCATGGCGACCACGTTCGTCGCGCTCCCGCTGGTCATCCGCGAGGTGGTCCCCGTCCTCGAGGACATGGGTGACGAGCAGGAGCAGGCCGCCAGCAGCCTGGGTGCCAACGCCTGGCAGACGTTCTGGCGGATCACCCTGCCCGGCATCAAGTGGGCGGTCGTGTACGGCGTCGTGCTGACGCTGGCGAGGTCGCTCGGCGAGTTCGGTGCGGTCAAGGTGGTCGCCGGGAACATCAGCGGCGAGACCACGACGGCGCCCGTGCTGGTGCAGCAGAAGTACCAGAACTTCGAGCAGCAGACGGCGTACGCGGTGTCGTTCGTCCTCGTCGCGGTCGCGGTGATCAGCCTCATCGTCGTCGCGCTGCTGCGCCCCAAGGACCACAAGCCCAGCCGGGCCACGGCCACGGCAGCCATCCAGGAGAAAATATGAACAGCCCACGAAATAGCGGGCTCCTCCCGCTTCGCTCCTTCCGCCCACTATTCCGAGGGGACCCCGAAAAGCTATGAGCATCGACGTCTCCGGCGTCACCAAGACCTTCGGTGACTTCGTCGCCCTCGACGACGTCACCGTCTCGCTGCCCACCGGGCAGCTCACCGCCCTGCTCGGCCCGTCCGGCGGCGGCAAGTCCACGCTGCTGCGGATCATCGCGGGGCTGGACCAGGCCGACACCGGCACGGTGACCATCGAGGGCCGCGAGGCCACGAACCTGCCGGCCCGCAAGCGCAACGTCGGCTTCGTGTTCCAGCACTACGCGGTCTTCAAGCACATGACGGTGGCCAAGAACGTCGCCTTCGGCCTCGAGATCCGCAAGCGACCCAAGGCCGAGATCGCCCATCGGGTCGAGGAGCTGCTCGACCTGGTGCACCTCTCGCAGTTCCGTGACCGGATGCCGTCCCAGCTCTCTGGTGGCCAACGGCAGCGCATGGCGCTGGCCCGGGCGCTTTCCAGCACATTGGGATCCTAAGCTTAGAATTCCACGTGGACAAGTTGTCGC
>JADMIO011602874.1_pt1 | contig 40865 bp, 25 predicted proteins | sample 8958161 | NCBI WGS metagenome assembly JADMIO01 (sample SAMN16585339, study PRJNA669376) | soil metagenome | isolation source: Crop rotation soil | place: USA: Cullars Rotation, Alabama | collected 2011
GCGACAACTTGTCCACGTGGAATTCTAAGCTTAGGATCCCAATGTGCTGGAAAGAATAAAAGTTTTTAGCGGGGGAAGTGTAACAATTGGATCAACGGCGTCTCCTACTGTCAATGCTGTAATGCATCAAATAATCGGGGGCAAAACAGTATTTTCTGATATTACTACATCTGTGACATCTGCACCGCTAATCGTTGGACAGAATGCTGTCTCCTCTTCACCAGGTTTTGCATTCGCAGGTGATTATCAAACAGGAATTGCGCATCCTGCTTCAAGTGTTTTAGCAATTACAATTAGTAATTCTGAAAAATTCAGATTTAATTCAAGCGGACAAATACTTAATAAAAACTCCACTTCCTCTGTTAGTACACCAGATTATAGCTGGGACAGTGATCCTAATACTGGAATTTATCGTCCAGGGGCTGACATATTAGGTTTAGTTGTGAACGGTGCCGAAGCCTTCAGAATAACTGGTAGCCAAGCTTTAGCGAATGGCAGTGGCGGTGCTTCAACCCCTCAATTTAGTTTTTATGGTAACCAAAATACTGGAATATTTAATCCTGCCACTAATGCCATTGGATTTAGTACTAATGGTTCAGAAAGAGTAGAGTTAAATAGCACAGGACAAATTTTAAGTTATAACTCACCACATACTGCTTCAACTCCTGATTATAGTTGGTACAATGATGCTAATACGGGTATATATAATCCCGCTTCGGACGTTCTTGCATTAAGTACTAACGGAAGCGAAAGAGCACGCTTTACTAGTACAGGGGATTTATATGTTGGCGGAACATGGACTAATGGAGCTCGCTTAATCGTCACAGGTGCAAGTGACGCCGCAGCTTTAACTGCTACTGTAAACCATACAAGTGACTATGCTTATTGCCAGGTTAATTATGTGAATAAAAATACGGCTAAAGGTTATGCTTTGATTAATACCGCATCCGGTTCAGCGGTTGAAACTTTTAAAGTATCTGGGAATGGCGACTGCTGGAATACTAATAATGTATATACCAGCGATAAAAACTTAAAAGAAAATATTGATAGCCTTACAGGTGCACTAAGTAAAATAAAACAATTACAAGGAGTAAGATATAATTTCAAAGCATCGTATTTGGGAGCTGATGTTGCAGCGAGAAAAGAAATAGGTTTATTGGCACAGGATGTTGAACCAATAATACCTGAAGTTGTGGCAACTGATGATAACGGAATGAAAGGAATTAAATATGCAAACATTGTTGCTTATCTAATTGAAGCTATCAAAGAACAGGATAAAAAAATGACGCAATTACAAAGTGATCTGAATAATTGCTGTTCTTCAAAAAGCCCGTCGCAAAATAACAGGACAATAACTAATCCGGAAAACAACACAAGTAATCCAAGCGAAGGTTATACTGGCAATTCTTTTATAAAACAAAACACCCCTAATCCATTTGACAAAGAAACTGTCATAAATTATTTTGTGGAAGAAAGAAGTGCTGCTTCCTCAATTCTTGTTTTTGACATGAATGGAAAATTATTGAAGACATACAAGCTTAATGGCAATGGTAATGGAAACCTTACAATAAGTGCGAATGATTTCCAACCAGGCATGTATTATTACAGCCTTATCATAAATAATAAAGAGGTTGGTACTAAAAAAATGATTTTAACTGAATAAAATAAAACTTATGAAAAATATCAAAATATTATTTCTGCTTTTTCTTTTATTTTGTTTAGAAGAAATAAAAGCACAATTGCCAAATAATGATGCTACGTTTACTCAAGTGGCCCTTGATGATTTTAATGGTTCATCCATTAATACTGCATCATGGACTCCTAATTGGTTATGCCATGGATTTGAATCAGTATTTGACCCTGCTAATATTACCGTAAATGGCGGCTATTGTAAACTAAAGATCGAGGATTTAAGACCGTCAACAACCATTAGCTGTTCACCCGCTGATACTGCATCTTTTAGGGGAGCAAACATGATCTCGACTTTTAAATTTAAATATGGTTATTATGAGATATCTGCTATTTGTCCAGTGGGTAAAGGTCTTATGTTTGCGTTCTGGACCTATGGGGATTGTCAATCATCTGGTAATTATATGGAGCATGATATAATTGAGGATAACGGAGCTTACTCACAATCGGGAACAAATATGTGCATGAATTACCATTGGGGGACTAATTGTGGTAATAATGCAAACCAGATTCAACCGTACCCGCCCCCCACAGCGGCCGTGGCAAGCCTTAGTAATGAACATAAATTCGCACTATTTTGGGAACCAGACCGTATAACCTGGTATTTTGATGATAATCCTGTATACCAATATATTGTGGCAGGAATAGATGCAGCTTTTATTATTTTTGACATTGATGTAGAAACAGGATCAACCGGAGGAGTAATTACAGCTACATTTCCGGCTTATTTTCAAATAAATTATTTTAAAGCAAGTCAGCTTCAAAAAGATTGTAGTACCCCAGTAACCTTTTGCAGTAACTTTAATGCGACAACATGGAATAGTGCAAGTAAGGTTAAGAAATCTATCACTTTTGAAGGCTCAGGTTGCAGTGACAATATAAATACTAGCAGTAACGTAAATTTTTGGGCCACAGATTTTGTTCTTTTGGATGAAGGCACAACAATAACAGACGATGGCTCTGGTAGCTTTATGGCAAGAGTCACTGCATGTCCTAATTAAAATTATAAAACATTAAAATCTTTATTATGAAAAAATATTTTTCAATTTTAAGTTTAACATTAACGTGTATAGTAATTTTTTCCTTTTCGAAACCAATAACGGTGGATTATAGGGATAACTATTGCGGTAGTTATGTATGCAAAAGTGTTTTTACACACATGAATCAGGAACTTACAGGTTTAATAAATGATACCAGTACAGCAACTATTGTTGTGCAAAAAAATACCGAAGATTCGATTATAGATATAATAACCCCCATTCGTACCTTAAATGTAAAAGTTCGTAGTGGAATCTATTATGCTTTTCAAATCAAGGGTAGATTCTTCGGCGACAGTTTGTATTTAAAGGATAAACCATCTCATGGACCCACTACTTGGACATATTTTGGAAAGAAATAATTTTTTCGTAAATTTATTAACATGAAGCAAAAGTATATATTGTTTTTTACTGCGTTACTGGGAATGTGTTATTTCATACAGGCTCAGAATATCTATACATATGCAGGAACAGGTAATCTAGCAACTTCAGGTGATGGCGGGCAGGCTGTGAATGCAGATATATATAGACCAACTGCTGTTTACATGGATGCAGGGGGAAACCTTTTTATTACTTGTTTGGATAATAGTGTTAGAATGGTGAACCCTTCAGGAATAATAAACACAACAGTGTGTTGTAGCGGTGGGGATGGAAACCCCGCTAACTCTGCTGGCCTCAGTTTTCCCTATGGTGTTACTTTTGATGCTTTTGGCAATATGTTCATTGCTGATGCCAACAATAACAAGATAAGAAAAGTAAATACTTCGAGCATTATAAGTACTTCTGTAGGGGTTGGAGGTCCATGTTATTTTGGAGGAGATGGTGCCGCTGCGGTTTCAGCTTCACTCTGTTCGCCATTCGATGTTTCATTTGATCCAGTAGGCAATATGTACATTGCTGATGGAGCTAATTATTGCATACGGAAGGTAAACACTTCAGGAATCATAACTACCATTGCAGGAATTGGCGGTTCTCCAGGATTCTCAGGTGACGGAGGGTTAGCGACTTCTGCCCAACTAAATTATCCAAAGTCTGCAAAATGTGATGCATTTGGAAATATCTTTATTGCAGATGGGACGAATAATCGTATTCGTAAAATTGCTCCTACAGGAACAATAACTACAATAGCAGGAACAGGAGTTGGAGGTCATTCAGGAGATGGAGGACTTGCAACAGCAGCACAACTTAATGCACCTGAAGATTTGGTTTTAGATGCGTCAGGAAATATTTTTATCTCAGAAAGAAACTATATACGTAAAATAAATACATCTGGCATAATCAGCACCATTGCAGGAAGCTCTATAACAGGAGGCTATTCAGGTGATGGGGGACCTGCAGTCCTTGCTCAATTTGACAGACCGTTTGGCTTATGTCTGGATGCTTCTGGAAACATTTATGTTGCAGATTTTTGGAATAACCGCATTCGTGTTATTTGTATGAGTGCTTGTCCTTTAGGTGTAAAAGAAAATTATCTTGCACGGAGTATAAAAGTTTTCCCAAATCCTACAAGCGAAAAAATAATGGTGCAAAGCGAAAATAATTTTGAAATTCTAAGCTGCACTTTATTGGATGTAACAGGAAAAGAAATAGCATTTAGTCCTAAAAAGAAAAATGAATTGGATGTAGGTGCACTTTCAGAAGGTTTGTATTTTTTGAATATTCAAACCAGCGAAGGGGCTTTAACTAAAAAAATTGTTATCCAGAGATAAAAATAAAAAGGCAACCAATTCAGTTGCCTTTCATACTAAAACTTCCCTACTTTAACCCTTATTCCCTCGCTATGACTTGTAAATTCAGGCGCGTACATGCACTGGATTGTTGTTACTCCATTGCTGAAATCACCGTTATGGTTAACCACTAAAGGATATTCAAATACATAAGTTCCTTTATTTAAGTATGAGAAAAAGAAATTAGTTGAGGCATCTCTTGTGCTTTCGTAATAACCTAAACCATCCTGCCATTTGTAACCGCTGAATACATTTGTTGGCTCAAAACCAGCGGCACGCATGTCTTTCATGTGTACATAACTCATATCTCTGTCAACACGCAATTCTATTCTTACTTTTATTTTGTCGCCCAATTTTAATTTAGTAGCAGCAGTTATCGGTTCAATTACCGGTCCGCCCGCTGTGTTCTTTTGCAGGAACAATTGTTTTTTAATTTTTAGCGGCGTTTCGTGCGGTGTAATTTTATCAAGCTGTTCAAAATACTGCCAGTAAACCGAGCCGTAACTAACCCCAACATCTTTTTTCACGACTTTCACTTTGCTCATTTCGGGTTTAATATCAGAGCCGTTCCAAACTTTTTTAAAGTAACCTGTTCCGGGTTCAACTTTAATTGTTTTATCATTTTTAGGATCGAGTACAATATTTCCGACTGTAATTTCAACATTCGGTTCTGTTGCCAGCCAATCTGTTCCTTTCAATAATAAAGCATAAACAGCTTCGGTGGTTGAACGTGTTGTTCCCCAATGTTGAGTTTGTTTGCTTTTGATCAGCCAGGTTTTCAGATCATCAACGGTTTTCACATCATTATTTATTTCATCATAAGCTTCGATCATTAAGGCCTGCATTTCTATTGGGGCTTCATACCAGTAATAGCCGTAATTTTCTTTCCAGTACATTCCCATTTCTTCGCTGTTGATGGAATTTTCTTTTAGTGATTTTAAAATATCTTTCGGCGTTTTCAGATCTGAATTACGGAATAAACTCAATGCGATCATGCCTTGCATGTAACGACCGTTCTGCAACCAATACGTTTGCTCCTGTTTTTTGTAATAATCAAAATGCTCCTTATTTCTGTTAGATAATGGAATGTCCTTATAAAAACTGCGCATGTACAAATACTGGATCGCGTTATAACTTAGATTATTTTCAGTTTTGTATTTCGGATTGTGTTTCTTCATCCATTCGTATTCTTCACGCATTCTGTTATCGCAATATTGAACGGCGTTGGTAACCATGTTCCAAACCTCGCCGTTATCACGTATTTTGATCGCGCCTAATTTATCGATGTGACCAAATCCACAGGCAATGTGTTGTGTGATGTACCAATCATCCGGTCCGCCTTCAAACCACCAGAATCCGCCATTGGAAGTTTGTGCTTTCTGTAATTTTTTAAATGCACGCGCTTGTTCGTTCGCCATTTTATTCAGGTCAAATAATAAACCGACACGTTTTTTATTTTCTGTTTCGCTTTTCGATTGGAGAACCCACGGTGTTTCTTCCAATACAACTGCTTTTAATTCCTGGTTTTTTTCGAGGTTGGATAAAAATGCATCAGGACTAACAGACTTCCAGGAATCAAAAATAGCTTTGATCTTTGGTTTTGAATTTACAACGTAAGATGATAGTGTGTTTGCATAATATCTTGAAAAAGTTTGTTCTGCACATTCGTAAGGATATTCCATTAAATAAGGTAATGCCTGGATCGCGTACCATGCCGGATTAGCAGTGAATTCTAAGGTATACGAGTGATTTTTTAGAGTAGTGGAATTATTATTCTGATTTCCGAACTTCACAAAATTAAATTCTTTGGTTTGATTACTTCGGATCGGCAGCGGCATGCTTTCGGTTACCAACATACGGTTAGTAAGCACGGGCACCGCCATTTCTTCACCGTCACTGAAATTTCCAGCCTTCGCAACCACCTTATATTTAATAGCAGAATATCCTTCCGGGATCATGATATTCCATTCGATGGAAGTACTTAGTCCTTTTTTCACAGCGAAATCCCTGTAACCAATTGTTGCAAATGTTCCGGTAACTGCTTCGATCATTTTTACAGAAATTTCCTGCTCGGTTAAAGCATCATATAATTTTAATTCTGCGGAACCTTTCATGTCAGCCTCTGATAAATTGGAGATCTTAGAAATGAAGGTCATTTTATCATTCTCCCTGAAAAAACGGGGAACGTTCGGAGCAACCATTAATTCTTTTTGTGTTACGACTTCTTTTTCAAACTGACCAATTTTCAGATCTTTGGTATGAGCCAATCCCATCACTTTCCATTTGGTTAAACTTTCGGGGACCGTGAATTTAATTACGGTCTCACCTTTCTCGTTTGTCTGCAGAGTAGGGAAGAAGAAGGCAGTTTCATTAAAATTACTTCTTGCTTTTACACCTGATAATTCATCACCTTTTCCTTTTTGCGCTTCTTTTCCGCCAGCCGGTTTGTTTTCGCCTGCAATTCCTGTTGCTGTAGTGGTCAATTCAGCTTCTTCTTTTCCTTCATGGTTTTTCTTATCACTGTCTTTTGCTTTTTCAGCATAAGCTAAAGATTTTTTCGGAGAAGCTTTTGTTGTTACTTCATCAGCCATTGCAGTATTCCCTGAAGCTTCTGTTGCAGGCGACGCATTATAACTGTAGCTATCATATTCTCTTCCGCCACCCCAGGAATAACTATAAAAATATACACCAAAATAATCGAGATAATCATAATAGCGTGAAGGAACCGAAACATAATTACTGCTTAAATTATTGAATTCAGTGGATTGAACCTGCTGCCCGATTCCCGACGACCAATTTAATCTTGCATAATAAGTGTTGTAAACATTAAAATACCAATTATTAGCAGCGAAGGCATCCAGTGATGCATCGTACATTGATGCCATTAATTCAGCGGCAGCTTTGTCGCCCTTTTTATCTTTGATGATCAATCTCCATTCTTCTTCCTGTCCCGGCAATAATTTATTTCTGAATGTTTGAAATTCAATATCCAGTTCTTTATTGGTGTAAGGAACGGTTACCACATTACTGTGATGATAGAAACGGTTATTTTTTATGAAAGTAGTATGAAAGGCAAAATTACCTCTGTACGCTTCTTCAACTGCAATTTCATTTGGTTTCATGGAACCCGGTATTGTTTTTGTCACCAGCGCTTTTCCCTGGTGTTCCAGTTCAAACATGTAATTTGTGTTCGGATAACCGGATTGTAAAATGTAAGAAACTTTTTCTCCCGGCTCAGCTTTTGTTTTCGGGAAATAAAACCAATCAGGCGTTTGCTCAGGTATCACATCAGAATTCTGATTGAATAAAGTAAAATAATTAAATGCTTTTACTTCTTCACCAAATTTATCTTTACAAACCGCTTCGATAACATATACACCGGGTCCCTGAGTTTTTAATTCGGCCGACAGATCGTATTCTGTTTTTGCACCTGTGTCGAAGGTTTTTTCAAGAATTTTATTTTGTTTTTCCCATTTGTATTTGTTCAATTCATCAGCGTAAAGATCGGTTGGGAAAGTTTTATAATAGTCTTCTTTATTCAATGTTTGTCTGTCAGGCTGCGGCCACAAACGGCTTCTGAAAACTTTTTCCGGCTGTTTTAATTTGTAAACAGTAAAGTTTCCTTTTGTAGCTTCCGCAACTCCATTTAAATTATAAGTCGTTAAATTAATGGGTTTAATACTTGTCTGATCAATGATATCATCGCCGCCAATATTTAATTTTATGGCCTGGTAACCAACGGTTGCATAAGTTTCTGTGCTGTGCGTTTCACCATTGATGTCCGTAACATCTGCCAATACTTTGTATAAATAAGTGGCCTGACTTTCTTTCGCAATACTTTCATCCGGCAATGCTTTGAATTTAATTATGTAAGCGCCTGTATCGTTTGTAACGGTTTCGCCATTGGTAATTTCAACTTCAGAACCTGAATTGTAATATGAGCGGTACCACCACCACCAATAAGGATAATTAATTTGACGAACAACTCTGTAACTTACTTTTGCTCCGTCAATCACGTTTCCTGCGTAAGCTTTTGCAATTCCTGTAACTGTGATCTCATCATTTATTTTGTAAGAACCTTTTACGGGATTAAAATTCGCTTCGAATTTCGGACGTTTATAATCTTCAACTGAAAAATAAGCCGTACCATGATTATCGGTGATCCGCATTTGTCCGTTCAATACTCCCTGCGGCGCAACGAATGAACCACTCACGGTTCCAAATTCATTTGTGGTCAGATCCTGCGATGCCACTTTCTGGTAATTCACATCGTAAAAAGTAACTGTAACCGGATAATTTGTTTTTATTTTGTAATTGTCATTATTTTTTCCTTCTAAAACAATGGATTTAAAATAAACCGTTTGTCCGGGACGATAGATCGCCCTGTCTGTAAAAATAAAAGAGCGCATCTGAACATAGTCATTGTTATAAGGCTTGTAAGTATAATAACTGTTATTATTAAAATACGAATCGTTGCCATTAATTAATTCTACAAAGAACGAACGGTCCTCATCTTTATCATAACGGATATTAAAAAAACCTTTGTCATCCGTTTTTAAGCTCTCGCCTTTTTTTACTTCGTATTCGCGCGTTACATAACTGTATTTTTCATGCCACACCTGTACGTTAATTGATTTTAGCGGATCGCCTGTTTGCCTGTTCACCGCGTAAAAATCATACGATCCATCTTCTTTACGGCGCTCAATGGTCGTAATATCAGAGGCGATCACTTGGGCATAAGAGGTTAAATTGCTGTTGTATTTAAAATCCGGAGTTAAGGAAGAAATAAGAATGTAATAACCGGCCGGAACATCGGGAACTTTTATTTCTAAATTGTGACTTTGATAATCTCCATCGTTAGGAATTTCCTGCTCAAATGTTTTTACGATTGGCATTCCGTTTAATTTGGCATATAGTTTTTCGCTGTAATAATTCCTGTAGATCTTGCGTAATTCAAGATGAGAGGTCTTTACAATTTTAAAATATAGTTTATTGATGTTAGATGTTGTCACCAAAGCGCGGAATGGTTTATTGGGTTCGTTCACTTCTTCCACAACCAGGTTCACACTTTTCGCTTCAATGGAAGAAATTAAATTCTGACATTCTTTTGCACCGAAAGATCCCGGAAATTTTTTAATGGCCGCTTCGCAAATTTCCTTAGCTGTCTTTTTATACCATTTGTAATTATCACTTTCCAGCGGCTTGTATTGCGAGGCTTTTTGTAAATACCAGTTCGCCATCCGGTAATCAATTTCAGTCACGCGCTGACTTGCAGAGAATTTATTTTGTAAACCTTTCAAAGAATTAAAATACAAAGTATCTTTTTTTGGATTTTGAGAATGGCCGAGAACATAATCCAGTCTTAATAATTCTACATCGATCAAAGCATCCGGATTCGCGTCATTGTGGTGAAAGCGGATCACATCCTGCATTAATTTAAGTGCGTAATATTTTGTCTCCAGACTATCGGATGGATTTGTAATGTTTGCATTCAAAAATTCCGGATAAGCCTTTAGATAAATATCATCATTAACAGTAAAACGATTGGCAGGACGAGTGATATCAGGTTCTTGTCCCATAAAAAATGCCAATGCCCTGTGCGCTAAAAAATCATAGAGTGTCGGGCGCCATTTTCTGCATTCCTCTGTACCTTCGACGATCACTGCATCATAAATATCAACCTTAGTGCGTTTCAAACTATCCGGTTTATCTAAAGATGCTTTGTAATTTTTAATGGTTGCATCAGTGATGGTTTTCAGATCCCAGGTGGTGATATCATCATTTTTAAAATTAACTGTTGTGCTTCTCTCATAAAATTTCCAGCGGTTATTTTGAAAATATTGCCAGTAAGCATCAGCTAAAATACTTTGCAGAACCGGTTTCACAGGATATTTTGCATCGTTCGCTTCATCGCGTAATTTGATAATTGATTTTTCTAAAGAAAATTCTTCTTTGTAAGCCTCAAATTTCATGCGGTGCAAAACAGCTTTTACAAACTGCGCAGCATTATTATCTGCTTTGGCTTTTGCATAAATAACTTCCACAACTTTTAATGCAGATTCAGTTAAGCCTTTATTGTTGCAGCTGTCAACCCGCTTCCAAAGTTTTTCATAACTATCGCCTTTGTTTATGATGAGATCGGGAAGTTTTGTAAAAAAATTACCGAAAAAACCCATCGAAATGATCGTGGTTGCAGTGCACATCAGTAAAACGGTATACAATTTTTTGAAAGTCATAATCTTGTTTTTATACTATTTAGATGCAGGAGAGCAGGCCTTTCCACAAAAAAACAGAAAAATTTGCTGTTTATTGTATTTTCCTGCAAAATAGACCGTTATTTATTGAAATCAGGCTGTAAATTCAATAAAAATCGGTCAAATTTTTAGATCAAACTATGGTAAAATGAACAAAAAAATCACGAAATTTATCCCTTAGCTTAACAAATTATGGAACCAATCATCGACTTACTAAAAATTGTTTTGCCTGCCGCCGCCGTTTTTTTGGCTGCCTTTTTTTTAGTGCAAAGATTTTTGAAGGATGCTCAAAGCCGCCGCGACCATGAACTTAAAAAAGCAAGTTTAAATTTAACTACGCCGCAAAAAATTCAGGCCTACGAGCGGATCGTGATTTATTTAGAACGGATCAATCCGAATAATTTAGTGGTGCGCGTTAATAAACACGGAATGAACAGCAGGCAGCTTCACCAGGAATTAGTGAATACTATTAAGGCGGAATACGAACATAATATTTCGCAGCAGATATTTGTATCGCATAATACCTGGGAGCTTGTAAAAACATCGAAAGAAGAAATAATCAAACTGATAAATATTTCTGCTACCAAAGTTCCACATGATGCACCGAGTAATGAGTTAGCAATGATGATCCTGAACATTGTGGCGAACATTGACAAGAAAATGCCAAACGAGATCGCCTTAGAGTACGCTAAAAAAGAGATCGCAAAAATATTATAATAAGAACATTCTTCAATTAAGAAGAAGGTAGATCATGGAAAAACTTTTCTCAGAATTCAAAGGCGTTACTTCCGCCCAATGGAAAGAACAAATAATTAAAGATCTGAAGGGAATAAATTTTGATCAGTTGGTGAGTAAAAGCCACAACGGTTTTGACATCAATCCCTTTTATACATCTGAAGATCTTAAAGAAAAAAAGGAACCGCTTTTTACCGCAAGCGATTGGGATATCTGCGAACAAATAATGGTTGGAGATGAAAAGGAAGCAAACAAGGGGGCATTAAAAGCGTTGGAGTGCGGAGCAAGCGGATTATCTTTTTTCATCAGCAAAAAAATAAACACTTCAGCATTGCTGAAAGATATTTCTTTAGAACATATTTATTCTCAGTTCAACATTACTAACGACGCGCTTCATGTACTGGACGACCTGAAACAGTATTACGGAAAAGTAAATGAGCATGACGGGAAAATAAAATGTTTTGTGAATATAGATCCTCTGCATTTGTTTGCGTTTTACGGAGAGTGGCATGATGACCTGGAAAAGGATCTTTCTGTTTTGAATAAACTGAAACATATTCCTGTAAATGTTGGTTTGTATGAAGACGCGGGAGCGAGTACCGTAAACGAGCTGGCGATCGGGCTTTCACATGCCAATGAATATTTGAATTATTTATCGGAGCAAAATGATTTGAAAGACAAAGTTCTGCATTGTTCTTTTTCTGTTGCGCCTGATTTTTTTACAGAGATCGCAAAGTTCCGTACTTTCAGAAAACTGATCGCGCTTCTCCAGGAACAATACAAAACAAATTTTCCTGTTCACATTCATGCGCAAACAACAATGGCCGACAAAAGCAGTTTGGATATTTACAATAACATGCTGCGCACAACCACTGAAGCAATGAGTGCCGTTATTGGCGGCGTAAATAGTTTAAGCGTTTTGCCTTTTAACGAAGGATTTGAAAAAACAAATGATTTCAGTTCACGCATTGCGATCAACCAGCAGCATATTTTAAAGGATGAAAGTTATTTGAATAAGGTCGCTGATATTTCCGCAGGTTCATATTACATTGAGTCCATCACTGATTCCATTGCTGAAAAAGCATGGGAACAATTTAAAGTGATCGAAAGTAAAGGCGGATATATAGCTTGTTTAAAAAATAATTTTATTCAAAATTTAATTTCTGAAGGAGCAAATTCTTTGCAACAGGAATTTAAAGAAGGAAAGTTAATTTTGGTGGGCGTAAATAAATTCCGGAATAAAGACGAGAAAAGTAAACCGGGAACTGAAAGTTCAAAAAATGCTCCCGCAAAAAAAGACATTAACCCTATAAGGCCGATTCGCTTAGCGCAATCCGTTGAGAATGGAAAAACTGTACCGGTAAACTAATGAGAAAGGATCTTTCTAAAATAAAATATACTTCTAAAAACTCTTCAGTTAAAGAGAGCAAAGCAAACGCGTTCACCACTGCTGAACAAATTGACCTGAAGCCAATTTATACTTCTGAAGATACAAAACAATTTGAACATTTAAATTTCGGCGCCGGTATTGCTCCATTCTTGCGTGGACCATATTCCAGCATGTATGTTCAAAATCCCTGGACCATTCGTCAGTACGCCGGATTCAGCACAGCGGAAGAAAGCAATGCGTTCTACAGAAAAAATTTGGCAGGCGGACAAAAAGGATTGTCTGTTGCATTTGATCTCGCAACGCACCGCGGTTACGATAGTGATCATGAACGAGTGGAAGGTGATGTTGGAAAAGCGGGAGTTGCCATTGATTCTATTCTGGACATGAAAATTTTATTTGATCAGATCCCATTAGATCAGATGAGCGTGTCTATGACCATGAATGGAGCGGTTTTACCAATACTCGCATTTTACATTGTTGCCGCGGAGGAGCAGGGCGTTAGTATGGAAAAATTAAGCGGCACCATTCAGAATGATATTTTAAAAGAGTTCATGGTTCGCAACACTTATATTTATCCGCCGGCAGCATCAATGAAGATCGTTGCGGACATTTTTAAATTCACTTCACTGAACATGCCGAAGTTTAATTCAATATCCATCAGCGGCTATCATATGCAGGAAGCAGGAGCAACTGCTGATATTGAATTAGCGTATACTCTAGCTGACGGATTAGAATATTTGCGCACCGGTGTAAATTCCGGTTTGGATATTGATGCGTTTGCGCCGCGCTTATCTTTTTTCTGGGGCATTGGCATGAATCATTTTATGGAGATCGCAAAAATGCGCGCTGCAAGAATGCTATGGGCGAAAATGGTAAAACAATTTAACCCGAAATCTGCAAAATCATTGGCACTCCGTGTTCATTGTCAAACCAGCGGATGGAGTTTAACGGAACAGGATCCTTACAATAATGTTGCGCGTACTTGCATTGAAGCACTCGCCGCAGCAATGGGCGGAACACAAAGTCTGCACACCAACGCACTGGACGAAGCAATTGCGTTACCAACGGATTTCAGCGCGCGTATTGCACGTAACACGCAATTATTTTTGCAGCAGGAAACAAATATTTGTAAAGTGGTTGATCCCTGGGGTGGTTCTTATTATGTGGAAAGTTTAACTCACGAGATCGTAAACAAAGCCTGGAACTTGATTCAGGAAGTGGAAGAGTTAGGTGGTATGGCAAAAGCAATTGAAACAGGAATTCCAAAAATGCGCATTGAAGAAGCCGCTGCAAGAAAACAAGCACGCATCGATAGCGGAAAAGATATTATCGTTGGAGTGAATGCTTTTCAAACGGATGACAAAACAGAGATCGAAGTAAGAGATGTTGATAATACAAAAGTTCGCAATCAGCAATTAGAGCGGTTAAAAAAATTAAGAGCTGATCGCAACGACGAAGAAGTAAAAAAATCTTTGAATGCTCTTACTGAAGCTGCAAAGACAGGAAACGGAAATTTATTGGACCTCTCCATCAAAGCAGCCCGTGTCCGCGCATCGTTAGGAGAAATATCATTGGCGCTTGAAACTGTTTTTGGAAGATACAAAGCTAACATCCGTTCAATAGCCGGAGTTTATAGTAAAGAGATCAGTATGGATAAAGATTTTGCAAAGGCCCGCGAATTAGCAGATGCGTTCGCAAAAAAAGACGGACGCCGTCCGCGTATTATGATCGCAAAAATGGGACAAGACGGCCACGACCGCGGCGCAAAAGTAATCGCAACCGGTTTTGCCGACATGGGTTTTGATGTGGATATCGGTCCGCTTTTTCAAACTCCAGCAGAAGCTGCAAAGCAAGCTATGGAGAATGATGTGCACATTTTAGGTGTGAGCAGCTTAGCCGCGGGGCACAAAACGTTAGTTCCACAGGTAATTGCCGAATTAAAAAAATATAAACGCGATGATATCATTGTTGTAGCAGGTGGCGTAATTCCCCAGCAGGATTATGATTTCTTAAATAAAGCCGGCGTATCTTTTATTTTTGGCCCGGGAACGGTTATTGCGAAAAGTGCTATTGATATTTTAAATAAACTTCTTGAAAGGAAATAGCAATTACATATTTCTTCTTTTTTTATTTTTTTTCGCCTGCACCCGGGAGAAAAAGCAAGAACTGATTTCAACTGAAAAAAACATTGCCGTAGAAACGGAAGCGGTAACAGTTTCCCAGGACAGTATTAGTTTGCCCTCCGTAAATCCTGCAACGGCCCCTGAAATGTTATCTATCAGTGAAGGAGCTGCCATTCCATACGAAAACAATGTACATCCGCTGCAGCAGCCAACTGTAATTACACTCGGAGAAAATTATTTTAAAGAACATAAAGTGTCTATTACCATTCTTCCGGCGATAACCGCAGCTGCAGGAAGAACTGTTGCATGTAATTTGCCTGAGCCTAAACCGGCGGGGGAAATGCGATTTAAAGACAATGCGAGTTTCAATATACAATACCTCGATGTCGCACAGGGTTTAGAACGATCGTATGTAAACGAATTGTTCGAAGATCACACCGGAAATATATGGATAAACACCAAAGGTGTGATCACAAGATATAACGGAAGATCGTTCGTGAATTTTTCTGAGATGAATAAAGTGATCGGTAAGTACCCTTTACTGAAGGAGGATAAGAAGGGAAATATCTGGATGGCAACCCGGAATGGTTTAATTGAATATAACGGAAAATTCTTTACCGTTTACGATACACTTGGTGGTTTGCCGGCCATGGATGTTTCTGCTCTCGAATTTGATAAAGAGGGAAACATTTGGATCGGTACTCCCAAAGGCATAACAAAATTTGACGGGAATAAATTCTACACCTATTCAAAAGAACATGGAGTTAGAGGAGGGTGGATCACTTCAATGCAATTTGATAAGTCGGGCCAACTGTGGTTTGGCACAACTGATGCCGGTGTTTTTTGTTTCACTGCGAATTCGATAGTTAATATCAGCACTAAAGAAGGTCTTCCTTCAAATTTCATTCTTGCAATGGCAGTTGATAAAATAGGTAATGTCTGGATATGTGGTACGGGAATGCAAAAGATCACCGGGAGCACTATTGAAATATATGACCAGAAGCAGGGATTAATAAATGGAAATACTAGGAATCTTATTGTTGATCGCGAAAATAATATATGGTGTTCAGCGTACAGAGGAGGAATGAGTTGTTTCGACGGAAAAAATTTTACCTGGTATACTGAGAAAGAAGGCTTAAGCATAAGCACAGTTGATTGTCTAATGGAAGATCATAACGGAAATATCTGGGCCGGAACAGACGGAGGAGGATTATGCAAATTCACGCCAAGATCATTTAATCACTTTATTCCAAGCAGAGGTTTTAAAGCCATCATCATGAGTGTTTGTGAAGACGATAATAAAAACATCTGGCTTGGTTCTTATGATGAAGGATTATTTAAATACGATGGCTCAAACATTCTTGCCATTAACGACAAAGCCCGTGCTATTGGCACAGTTCTATTTATGTTCAGGGATAAGAAAAATGCAATATGGATGAACGCTGCTTCCGGCGGGACTATAAAATACGACGGAAAAAGTTTTGTGCGTTATCGTAAAGAGCAAGGACTATTTTCAAATGATGTGGGCGGAATGATGCAGGACAGAGAAGGAAATATCTGGTTCGGGACAGGAAGCGAAGGAGCTATGAAATTTGATGGGAAACAATTTACGCGTTATAATAAGGACCAGGGATTGTTAAGTAACACAGTCGGACACATTGCACAGGATCAAAAAGGGAATATCTGGTTCGCAACCGCCGCCGGAATAAATAAATTAGAAGAAGGCGTAATGAGATCTTTTACGGATACTAACGGTTTGCCAAGAAAGAACATCAAAAATCTAACGATCGACAAAGCAGGAAATATTTGGGTAGGCACCGTGGGTAACGGACTTTACCGTTACGATGGCAAATACGTGATGAAATTAACTAAAGAACAAGGGTTAAGTGATAATATAATACGAAGTATAATTGAAGATAAAGAATGGAACGTGAGATCAGGTTATTCCGGTGTTTGGGTAAGTACAGATAATGGTATCGATCATATCACTATAAAAGACAAAAGTAATTCCCTGAAGGATGTGCAAATAATTACTTACGGACGACAAGATGGTTTACGCGGGGAAGATTTTTGCAGCAACAGCGGATTAATGGATAGCAGGGGACGTGCATGGTGGGGAAGTGTAAAAGGATTGACCACTTTACAAACAAATAATCTGCAAACAGATGTTGATACGCCTAAAATTAAACTTGATGACATTAATCTTGAACAAAACTACATTGACTTTAATGCTCTCGAGGATTCAATTAAGCATGGGAAAGCATGGTTCATTGGTGAGAAAGAAAAAAGAGATCTGACGAAAATAAGATTTTCAGGCACACATCCTTTCGGAAATTATCCTTTGGATCTTGAACTTCCTTATAACATCAACAATGTTACATTTAATTTTTCTGCCATAAGCTGGTTAGGCGGACATAAAATAAAATATCAATATGTTCTGGATGGCTCCGATAAAGAATGGCATCCTGTAACATCAGAAACAAAAGCGATCTATACAAGCCTTTTGCCGGGAACATATACGTTTAAAGTGAAAGCAAAAGGTGTAACGGAGAAATGGAGTCAGCCTTTGGAATATACTTTTGTGGTTAGACCACCCTGGTGGAAAACAATTTGGGCGTATCTATTGTATGCTTTTATTTTCATTTCTGTAACATTGATATATTTAAATTCAAGAACAAAAGCTCTCCGTAAACGGCAAAAAGAATTAGAACAAACTGTTATTGAACGAACAGCAGATGTAGTGGATGAAAAAAATAAAGTTGAAGAGAAGAACAGGATAATTGAGATCAAACAAAAGGAAATACTCGACTCGATAACTTATGCTGAAAACATTCAAAGAACTCTTTTAGCCAATCATGATTTTGTGAATGAAACCATACCTGAAAGTTTCGTTTTCTTTAAGCCTAAAGATATTGTCAGCGGAGATTTTTACTGGGCCACAAAAGTTGATGATCTGTTTTACCTGGCGGTGTGTGACAGTACGGGACACGGCGTACCCGGTGCGTTCATGAGTTTACTGAACATTAGTTTTTTAAATGAGGCTATCAATGAAAAAAACATTTACGAGCCGCAAAAAGTATTTGATCACGTGAGGCAGCGTTTAATAGACAATATTTCCCAGAACGGAAGAAAGGATGGTATGGATGGGATCTTGCTTTGCTTTAACATGAAAAAGAATTCCATTTCATACGCTGCTTCAAATAACGCTCCCATCCTTATTTCCGGCGGAGAATTAACGCATTTGCCAATGGATAAAATGCCGATCGGCAGCGGCGACAGGAATGAACCATTCAAACAATTTGATATCCCCTATAAAAAAGGCGACATGCTTTATGTTTTTACGGACGGTTATGCTGACCAGTTTGGCGGTCCGAAAGGTAAAAAATTCATGACAAAGCAATTACAGGAAATTCTTTTTGAGAATTACAAAGCCCCACTTGGAGAACAGGAAAAAATGATCAGGACTGCGTTTGAAAAGTGGAAAGGCGACTTAGAACAAGTTGATGATGTATGCATCATCGGAATTAGATTATGATGAAAAAATATTTTCGGTTTTATATTTCTTTGATGTTGGTGCTGAGCGCAACAGTTCTTAACGCGCAAAATATAGATTCATTAAAGCAATGTCTTAAAAACGCAAAACACGATACTTCCCGCTTGGAAGTTTTAGAACAATTAGCGGAATATGCCTCCGATGATGAATGGCAAAAGTACAATGACGAAATAAATATTATTTCTGAAAAAAATTTAAAAGCGCATCCGGGCAGCAAACTGGAAAAAATATTTTTGAAATATAAAGCTGTTTATCTTAATAATATCGGCACACTTTATGAAGAAAAAGGCGAAATAAAAAATGCAATAGCAAGTATTGAAGAGAGCGCCAGAATTCTCGAAAAAGTAGGTGATGAAGATGGCGCTGCTAATGCATATAATAATTTAGGATCGATCGCGCACCGTACCGGAAAGGTCCCGGAAGCATTGGATTATCATAATAAAGCTTTAGCTACATTCAGGAAAACGGGAAATAAAAACGGAATGGGCGCGGTGTTAACCAATATCGGATGGATATATGAAAAGCGCGCGGATATTCCCAAAGCGCTTGAACTCTATATGGAAGCTTTAAAGCTACAGGAATCCGTAAATGATAAACGTGGAATCTCACTTTCTTATAATAATATTGGTACCCTCTATGATAAACAAGGCTTAAAAGGAAAAGCGATAGAATACGTAAAAAAAAGCCTGAAGATGGATGAAGAGGCAGGATATACCGAGAGCGCAGGCGCGTGTCTGCTTAACCTTGGCTTTATGTATACAGAGACAGGTGATACAGTGAACGCCAGGATCAATTTTAATAAAGGACTGGAAATTTATGAAAAGTCGGGAAACAAAGATGGTATCGCAAGCTGTTTACTTAATTTGGGATTTATTAATTATAATAAAAAAAATTATACTGCCGCTCTTGCCTATTATGAAAAAAGTTTAGCGATAAGAATTGAGATTGGCGATAAACACGGCGAATGCAATTGCCTGAGAAATATAGGCAGCATTTATTTTTATACAAATAATATCAAAAAAGCTACCGACTACGCATTAAGGTCATGGAAGATCGCAAAGGAATTGAACTATCCTGTAAATATTTGTGATGCCGCCGGACTATTATATAAAATCTATAAGAAAGAAGGAAAAGGAACACAGGCGCTTGAGATGTATGAAGTTTACATTGCGATGAGGGATAGTGTTATGAATGAAAAGACAAGGAAGATCAGTTTAAGAAAACAATTCCAGTTCGAATACGATACCAAAGCAGCAGCTGACAGTGTGAAAGCAGCAGAAGAGAAAAAAGTAATTGCTTTGCAGTTAAAGCAGGAACAAACAACCCGTTATGCTTTATATGGCGGACTTGCGTTAATTATTGTTTTCGCAGGATTTTTATTTAAACGGTTCAAGGTAGAGCAGGGACAGAAAAAAGTAATTGCAAACCAAAAACATTTGGTTGAAGAAAAGCAAAAAGAGATCGTGGACAGTATTAATTACGCAAAAAAGATCCAGCAATCACTTTTGCCAACCGAAAAATATCTTGAAAGAAACATTACTAAATTAAAAGACAAGAAATAATATTTAACTTGTGTGATCAACAACGATCACCCATTTCCCTTTCAGTTTTTTCCAGAGCAAGGAATAATGGCCGCCAACATCTCCCTGTTTTCTTTTTAAACTCCATTTTCCAATAACAAATATGCTTTCAGGAGATAGTTGTTCGATGGTAATATTTTCAAAAGTTAAAACACCCATCGCTTCAGAACCGGGATAATTCTTTTTATAATTATCCAGCGTTTTTTGCCAGCCGTAAGTGATCCCGCTTTTTCCAATGAATCTCAGACTGTCACTCTTCCAGTAATATTGCATGAAACCCTCAATATCTGCTTTGTTCCAGGCGATTTCCTGTTTTTTCATAAGTTCATTTATCTCTGAAATGTCAGTTTTACCCTGGCCGAAACCTAAGAAAGAAAAACATGAAAAAAGGACTAAAAAGCGGAGTTTCATAGGCTTATTTTATAGCTAAAGTATCATTTTTTCTATAATATAAAAATTCGTATCTTTACGCCAGTTCTTTACAGCATGCTTATTGCGAAAGGAGGAGGGACACGCCCTATGATACCTTACCAACCCTGAGTTAATGATTAGTTTTTAGTGTTGAGTTTTTAATATAATTTATTAGACGCTAACCACTCAACACTAAAAATTCATTCAGAAGGTGGGAAATCGTGGTCTTGATTTAATTCAGGATGCAAATAAGCCGGAGTAATTAGTATTTTAAAAACAAAATATAACTAATCCCTTCCGGTAAAACGTAAGGGATTTTTTTATTTATGACAACAGTAACAAATAGATTTTCTGACCGGGTTGACAATTACGTCAAGTATCGTCCACATTATCCTAAGGAAGTAATTGATTTTTTGAAAACGGAGAAGATCATTTCTGAAAATTCTGTCGTTGCTGATATCGGAGCGGGTACAGGAATTTCTGCGGAGTTGTTTTTAAAGAACGGTTATAAAGTTTTTGGCATCGAGCCGAATGAACCAATGCGCCAGGCCTCAAAGATAATTTTACAAAAATACACGAACGAAAAACTTTTTGTTTCCATTAATGCAACAGCCGAAGAAACAACCTTGCCGAATAAAAGTGTTGATGTGATCGTTTGTGCGCAGGCTTTTCATTGGTTCAATAATGATAGATTTAAAACGGAATGTAAGCGAATCCTGAAACCAAACGGACATGTTGTTTTAATGTGGAATGACCGTCGCACCGATACAACTGATTTTTTAAAAGTGTATGAAGATTTTTTACAAATGTTCGGAACAGATTATTTAGCAGTGAATCATAAGAACACCCAGGATAAAAAAATATTCGAAAAATTCTTTGGCGCGGGAAATTATAAAGAGCAGGATTTTTATAATTACCAGGATGTGGATCTCGAAGGATTAAAAGGGCGTGTGTTATCATCATCGTATATGCCGAACGAAGGACACAAGGATTTTGAACACATGATCTACTGCTTGCGGAAAATATTTAACCGCTACCAGGAAAATAATTTAGTAAGATTAGATTACGATACGAAAATTTATTTCGGGCAACTCAAATAAGATTATGAACTCAGATATTAAAAAAGAATTAGAAAAACGTGTTTTGGTGATCGATGGAGCAATGGGCACCATGATCCAGCAATGTAAACTGGAGGAAAAAGATTACCGAGGAAAACGTTTTGCAGACTGGCCTAAAGATCTTAAAGGCAATAATGATTTATTGTCCATTACGCAGCCTCAAATAATAAAAGCGATCCACAAGGAATATTTAAAAGCAGGGGCGGATATTATTGAAACCAATACTTTCAGCGCAACAACTGTGGCGATGGCAGATTATGGAATGGAATCTTTAGCGTATGAATTAAATTTCGAATCTGCAAAGATCGCGAAAGAAGCCATTGAAGAATTTAAAAAAGAATTTCCGGAATTTGCATCTGTTCCAAAATTTGTGGCCGGTGCATTCGGACCAACAAACAGAACTTTATCATTATCTCCCAATGTAAATGATCCGGGATTTCGTGCAATTACATTTGATGAATTGGTTACCGCTTATGCGGAACAGGCAAAAGGATTAATTGAAGGCGGCGCAGATCTTTTATTGGTTGAAACTATTTTCGATACACTTAATGCGAAAGCGGCCTTGTTCGCAATTCAAAATGTTTGCAAGGAAAAAAACATTAAAATGCCTGTGATGGTTTCCGGAACAATTACCGATGCCAGCGGAAGAACCTTATCAGGACAAACAACGGAAGCATTTTTAAATTCCATTTCACATGTTGATCTTTTAAGTGTTGGATTAAATTGTGCGTTAGGCGCAAAAGATATGCGTCCGTATTTGGAAGAACTTTCCTCTAAAGCTCCTTTTTATGTTAGCGCTTATCCAAACGCCGGTTTGCCAAACCAGTTTGGAGAATACGATCAGGATGCACACGCAATGGGACATGAGATAGAAGAATTTTTAAAGTCCGGATTTTTAAATATTGTCGGAGGCTGCTGCGGAACAACACCGTCACATATTAAACGCATTGCAGAATTAGCAAAAACTTCCAAACCAAGAAAAAAACCGGAAGCAGATACATTGATGCATTTAAGCGGACTGGAACCCGTTACTCTTCGTCCTGAAAGTAATTTCATGAACGTTGGTGAACGTACAAATGTTACCGGCTCTAAAAAATTCTTACGCTTAATTAAAGAAGGAAATTACGAAGAAGCATTATCCATCGCGCGCGAACAAGTGGATGGCGGCGCACAAGTGATCGATGTGAACATGGATGAAGGAATGCTGGACAGTGAAGCGGCCATGACAAAATTCTTAAATCTCATTGCATCTGAACCGGATATTTCACGTGTTCCGATCATGATCGATTCTTCAAAGTGGACGGTTATTGAAGCGGGATTAAAATGCGTGCAGGGAAAAGCGATCGTGAATTCAATTTCCATGAAGGAAGGCGAAGAAAAATTTATAGAACACGCTCTTAAAATAAAACAATACGGTGCCGCTGTTATCGTCATGGCTTTTGATGAAGTTGGCCAGGCTGATACTTTACAGAGGAGAATTGATATTTGTAAACGCGCTTATGATATTTTAGTGAACAAAGTTCATTTTCCGCCGCAGGATATTATTTTTGACCCTAATATTTTTCCGGTTGCAACCGGAATGGAAGAACACCGTTTGAACGCACTTGATTTTTTCAATGCGACAAAATGGATAAAGGAAAATTTGCCATTCGCAAAAGTAAGCGGCGGTGTAAGTAATGTCAGTTTTTCGTTTCGCGGGAACGATCATGTGCGTGAAGCAATTCACTCAGCATTCTTATTTCATGCCATTAAAAATGGAATGGACATGGGAATTGTAAATCCGGCCCAATTGGTAATTTATGATGACATCGACAAAAAATTATTGGAGTTGGTTGAAGATGTTTTGTTGAACAGAAGAGATGATGCAACGGAAAGATTGGTTGAACATGCGGAATCATTGAAAGGTATTTCCTCACAAAAAACTGAAAAAGATGAAGAGTGGAGAAAAGGGACCGTGGAAGAAAGATTAAGTCATGCATTGGTAAAAGGACTGGTAGAATATATTGATGCAGATACTGAAGAGGCAAGATTAAAATTAGGACGACCTTTACATGTGATTGAAGGTCCGCTAATGGATGGAATGAATGTTGTTGGTGATCTTTTTGGTAGCGGAAAAATGTTTTTACCGCAGGTAGTGAAAAGTGCGCGTGTCATGAAAAAAGCCGTAGCCTACCTGGAACCATTTTTACAAGCAGAGAAAGAAGCCAATAAAAAAGCAGGAATTGTCGGAGACGGCAGACAAAACGCAGGAAAAATTTTAATGGCAACTGTTAAAGGTGATGTGCACGATATCGGAAAAAACATTGTCGGAGTTGTTTTGGCTTGTAATAATTACGAAATAATTGACCTTGGTGTGATGGTTTCGTGTGACAGAATTTTAGAACAGGCACGTCACCATAATGTTGATGTAATAGGGTTAAGCGGATTAATTACGCCATCGCTTGATGAAATGGTTCACGTTGCAAAAGAAATGGAACGTCTCGGTTTTAAAACACCGTTACTGATCGGCGGCGCAACAACTTCAAAAGTTCATACAGCAGTAAAAATTGCGCAAAATTATTCCGGGCCGGTTGTGCATGTGAATGATGCAAGTAAATCGGTTCCTGTGGCAAGCAGTTTAATTTCGGATGAATTGCGAGATGCTTTCATGTCGGATGTAAATAAAGATTATGAAAGAGTACGGGAGCAAAACAAGAATGCGCAAGGACAAAATAAATTCATTCCGCTTTCTGAAGCAAGGGACAATAAATTGAAATTGGATTTCAGTAACGGAAGCATCACTAAACCTTCCTTGTTAGGCAAAAAAGTATTTACGGATTATCCTTTACATGAAATTTCTGAATTCATCGACTGGACACCGTTTTTCCATAGCTGGGAAATGAAAGGGTCTTACCCTAAAATATTTGATGATAAAGAAAGAGGAGCAGAAGCAAAAAAATTATTTACGGATGCACAGGCAATGCTGAAAAAAATAATTGAAGAAAAATGGCTGAAGGCAAATGCTGTGATCGGAATTTATCCTGCTAACACAGTGAACGATGATGATGTTGAGGTTCTAAGTGAAGACGGCAAGAAAGTGCAATGTACATTCCATACCATTCGTCAGCAAACAAAAAAACCGGCAGGACAACACAATATTGCCCTAGCAGATTTTATTAAACCGAAAGAAGTTGCAAATAAAGATAACACCACAGATTACGTCGGCGCTTTTGCTTTAACAACAGGGATCGGAATTAACGAACACGTAAAACGTTTCGAAAAAGACCACGATGATTACAGCGCCATCATGTTAAAAGCATTGGCCGACAGATTAGCGGAAGCATTTGCTGAATTATTACACAAAAAAGTGCGTACCGAAATTTGGGCTTATGCAAAAAGTGAAAAGTTAAGTAACGAAGAATTGATCAAGGAAGAATACGCAGGAATTCGTCCGGCACCAGGTTACCCTGCGCAGCCTGATCACACTGAAAAATTAACCATCTGGAAATTATTGGATGTTGAGAAAGAAACAGGAATAGTTTTAACCGAGAGTTTGGCTATGGTTCCGACCGCAGCAGTAAGCGGATTGTATTTTGCCAATAAAGAAGCACAATATTTTGGTGTTGGAAAGATCACTAAAGAACAGGTTGAAGATTACGCTAAGCGAAAAAACATGGACTTCACAACTATTGAGCGCTGGTTAGGCCCGGCTTTAGGTTATTAGCAAATTTTTCTGCAATTTTATAGGGGAAATGCATACCCATTCCTCATATAGATCGCTCTTAATTATATTATTATTTTTCTGCTGTGCTCTTTTTAAGGCGCAGGATACTTCGGGCATAGCCGTATTAATAGTTAAAACTTCGTCTTTAATTGATAATGCGGAATACGATAAAGCCAACAAAAATATTGATCTGATCATTCAACGGTCAACGGCTGCGAATTATAAACAAGGAGTAGCCGAGGCTTATAATTTGCGCGGATCTATTTTTTCAGATCAATCCAATGTAAAGGAGGCGCTCGAAAATTTTTTACAATCCATCAGCATTTATGAAAAGCTGAATCATAAAACCAAAATGGCAGGACTGTATAATAATATTGGTCTGCTATATGCTGAATTAAAAGAATACAAAGTGGCTCTTTCAAATTATTTTAAAGCAGTTCAGATCTATAAGGCAGCAAATAACCAGGAATTTTTAGGGATCATCTATAATAATATTGGCACATCATATCAGCGTCTTGGACAAACCAATTCGGCAGGATATTATTTAAAAGAAGCTTATAAATTAAACCTGCAGTTGCATGATACACTCAGAATGGCGATGACGGCGCATAACATCGGCACCACATTCCAGGCAGAAAAAAATTGTGATTCAGCGATGCATTATTTCCAGGCTTCACTCAGATTTTTGAAAAAATACGGAGAGGGTCCGGGACATGTATATAATTTTACTGAAATGGGCGCTTGCTTACTCGTAAAAGGAAAATATAAAGAATCCGAGAGTTATTTGTTAAGAGCATTGAAGATAAGTGAAGCGACAGAGCAATTATCAGAACGTGAAGGTATTTGTGGTTATTTAGCTGAACTTTATGATAGGACCAACGAATATAAAAAAGCGCTCGAATACAAAGACCTGCAATTACAGATCCATGATTCTGTTTATAATGAATCATCGCGGAACAATATCATTAAAAAAGATCTTGAACACGATTTCGCAAACCAGCATGCAATGCAAAAAAAGGAACAGGAAGCAAAAGATGTAATCGCTGAAGCAAAGATCCAAAACCAGAAGAGAATTATTTATGGCGCGGCTGTTGCGCTGGCAATCGTTTCTTTATTGGTGTTACTCGTTTTAAGAGGTTACAACCAAAAAAGAAAAGCCAATAATATCATTTCAAAACAGAAAGAAATTGTGGAAGCCAAACAAAAAGAAATTCTTTCTTCCATTTATTATGCAAAGCGGATCCAAAATGCTTTATTAACTTCTGAAAATTATTTTAAGAAAAGATTATCAAACTTTTTTATTCTCTACAAACCAAAAGATATTGTAAGCGGAGATTTCTATTGGTCGTTAGAACATAAAGGGATTTTTTATTTGATCGTGGCGGATTGTACCGGTCATGGTGTGCCCGGAGCATTTATGAGTTTGCTGAATATTTCCATTTTGAATGAGCTGATCATCGAGAAGGAAATTTCAACGCCGGATCAAATTTTAAATGAAGCGCGGAAAGAAATTATCCGTTCCTTAAATCCGGAAGGCGGCGATGAAAGTAAGGATGGTATGGATTGTATCTTATGCGCCATCGATCTTAAAAAAAATAAAATGCAATATGCCTGCGCAAATAATTATTTTTTATTGGTGCGGAACAAGGAATTAATAATTTCTGCAACTGATAAAATGCCGGTGGGACTTTCTCATGACAACGAAAAATCTTTCACGCTTCATGAAATGGAACTTTGCAAGAATGATACCTTATATTTGATCACGGATGGTTTCCCTGATCAGTTCGGCGGCCCGAAAGGAAAAAAGTTCAAGCATAAGCAAATGCAGGAATTAATTTTAAGAACAAACGACATGAGTGCCGAAGATCAAAAAGCAGAATTAAATAGAACTTTTGAAAAATGGAAAGGTGATCTGGAACAGGTGGATGATGTTTGTGTTGTTGGAATTAAAATATAAAAGGGAGCAAGGAAAAAACTTTCCTGCCCCCTTTTGCTTCGTTAGTAGCTATAACGAAAGCGCTTCTTTTTCAATCAAACGAACATTGTTTTGTAATTTGGAAAAGAAGTCAAGCATAAATATCAAAGGATAATTATTGATCTCTCTTCTTTCCCATTCTCCCGGAATGTTGTTTTCGTATTCGTCATTGTCACTCAAATCGAAAAGTTCCTTTGTCAATTCTGCTAATTCAGGACTAATATTTTTATCAGATAAAACGGTTTCGCGGAAGGTTTTTATTTTTTCTTTCAGAAGTTTGATCTTCCCTGCACCTTCTTCGGATGTGAAAGTCTGATCAACCCGATCCATAGTAGAAATTTTTTCTACGGCATAATTAGAATTGGTTTTATTTCCATCGCACATTTCCGGATCATTTGAACTTAGTAACACACATTTCAATTCATCGGCATAATTAAATAAATCGTTAGCTGCCTTACTTATATTGCCATCTTTTTCTCCGGCATTAATTAAATTTGTTTCGGTCTCATTATTAATGACTGTTACTACTGCATAGCGAACAATTTGTTTGCTTATACTCATTGCTAAGAATACGCTGAATACTGCGAGAAAAATAAGACTGAATGTTAAAGCAAGGAAATTTTTATTACCGGTTTTTTCTTCTTCGCGGGTGTGATATAAATACACAGGAAGAAACACGACAAACGGCAACATTATTCCCGGGAACAAAAGCATTCCTGCTCCCGGCCAATGCATAACTTTAAAAAGAATAGACAACATACAAATTGAGAACACGAGAAATGAAACAATGTGCAATGTTTTCATTTTTTTGAGGGGAAGTAAATTGTAACTATTTATTAATCCTGATGGTAAAAACCAAAAGCAGAATAAAAATACAGAGGCGATGATCATAGGTCCGGCTCCCGGCCAGTGCATGATCTTAGAGACGCAGCCCAACAACATTAATATTGCGCAGCTGATCCCTGTTATATAAACTGATCTTTTCATGGCTTAATTTTTTAGAGTTAGTATTTCAGTTTCTATTAAATAAACATTTTTTTCTATATCGCTTAGCCGTATAAGTGTGCTGATCAAAGGACTATGATAGAAATTATGTTGCTCCCAGGACATTTTTAATTCTTCCGTGGTCTTGTCGTCTGTATTTAATAATGCTTTTATTTTATTAGCAAGTTGTTCGTTTTGCCCCACCGCTTTTAGCGCCTCCACACGATAATTTTCGACCGTTACTTTTAAGGCAGAGGCTTTATTCTTTTCTCCATTTGACGCATATCCGGTTTCACCATTAGACGTAACTGCAGTTGGCTCACCATTAAACATAATCGCAGTTGGTATATCGTAATTATCTATTTTCATCATCCGGTCGGGGTGTAATAAGAGATCCTTAGCTGTAGTTTTATCCACACCTTCAACAGCAGAAATTAATTCTAAACTAATATCGTGAATTAATGTTTTTGCTTTATTGGCGCTTTCAATTACTGATTTTTTGCTTTCAGTTTGAAACGATGCACTGTCACTTGCCATTTTATTTGTCAGTCTTGCATTTTTCTTTTCAAAATAATTTACGATCTGTGAATTGTCTTTTTCATCACTCACAAAACGTTCAAGCACATGTCTCGAAACATTCATTGACAATAAAGAAGTCAGAACAACAACATACATTGATAAAGTGATCACGAATACAAATTGTCCCGGATTCATTTTATTAGCTTTGATCTGTATGTTAGTGTACATTGGCACAAATAACACGATCAGTAAAAAAGATCCGATTATCAATAACGGACCGGCTCCTGGCCAATGAAGGATCTTAAATAAAAGTGCTGAACCAAATGGAATGATTCCACATGCGCCAATCGCATAAGTCAATTTTTCTTTGGAAGAAATACTTTCCCTTAATTTTGAAAGCAGAAGTAAAGGAACCAGTATGATCAATAAAACACCGAAACCATAGATCAACAAAAGATGTGATAATGGCCAATGCATTACCTTGAACAGAATACCGATCATTAAAATAGTCCCACCGGTAAAAGCTGCGAGATTAGTGCCCAGGCTTTTTTTAGCAGCACTGTAATTAAGATAAAGTGCAGAAGGAAAAAATACAAGAGAGAGAATAATGAAACCAAATAGCAATAGAGGCGAAGCGCCCGGCCAGTGGAAAATTTTGAAGACGGTACCTAACGCAATTAGCGAAAGGGAGAAGACGCCTCCGTATATCATCGCTTTTTTCATAGTGTAATAGTTTTTATAGGTTAGTAATAAGATGGTTTCTTCTTCTATCTCCCAGAGTTCGTGTTTAAAGAACTTGGGAATTGTTTTGTTATAGAAGTCCTCGAAGTTGCCATCGCTCTCGAGGTTTTGCTCAACAATGCAACAAATATGATCAAGGAGATTTGACTGCAGGTCCTCCATCTCAACGCCACGACGTCTGATGTCGTTGAGAATGTAATCTATTTGTTTATCATTGACGGAGTACATTTAAGCTTCTTTTGGTTTTATCTCAAGCAAAAATTTCATCGTGTTCATGAAGTCGGCAAATTCATTTACTTTTTCTTTTGATTTTGCTTTGCCTTCTTTGCTGAGTGAATAATATTTTCTTACGCGCTTGCCGATGTATTCGGTTTCGGTAATTAAAATACCATCAGCTTCCAGCGCGTGCAGAGTAGGATAGAGCGCGCCTTCGGTAATTTGAATTTTGTTACCGGTGAGTTCTTTCACTTTTTGCGTGATCTCGTAACCGTACATTTTTTTGTTTTCCGCGAGCATCTTTAATACTATTGTTTTTAAAGTGCCCTTAATTAATTCTGATGAATACATGATGTAATAATGTTGATGATAAAACAAAGATACATAAGAAGTGGATACATAAGACTTAGATGTATTATAATTAACATAACAGATTGATAGCCAATCAGATTAATTTTTGTCATTTTAAAACGTGTAAAGAAATAAAACAATAAAACGGGACGACTAAATTATTTAGATAATTTTTTTGATCGGCTTTATTAAAAAAAAGGCGACCAACGTAAGTTATGTTCCGACCAAATGAAGAAATAATTTTTCATTCACTCATTCATAATAATGTTTACAATAATTAACGAAAAGACATCAATCCATCCCCTCTCCTGTTTCGTATATTAATATAAGCGTAGTATTTTTATAACCGTAAATGAACACAGTAGCAGAATTTATAGAATCAGGAATTTTAGAAATGTATGTTTTGGGAACTGCCAGTCGCGAAGAAGCGAAACAAGTTGAAGAAATGGCGCTCTCACATCCTGAAATTTTAAATGAGATAGACGCGATAAACACTGCTCTCGAAAAATTCGCACAAAAAAATGCCATTACTCCTAATCCAACTATCCGTCCGTTTTTATTAGCAACGATCGACTACAGCGAACGGTTGAAAAAAGGAGAGAAAATTAATTTGCCTCCTACGCTGAATGAAAATTCTAAAATAGAAGATTACAAAGAATGGCTGAACCGTCCGGATATGGTTTTGCCGGATGACTTTAAAGACATACACGCGAAAATAATTGGTTACACACCCCAAATTATAAGCGCGATCGTTTGGTTAAAAAACATGGTGCCGGCTGAAGCGCATGATGATGAATTTGAAAAATTCCTTATTGTAGAAGGTACCTGCGATATTACAATTGAAAATAAAGTTCATCAATTAAAACCGGGAGATTATCTTCAGATCCCTTTACACGCTTCTCACAATGTGAAGATCACTTCTGAAATACCATGTAAGATCATCTTACAGCGGATGGCAGCTTAAAAACTTTCTATTTCGGAATTGCTTAAAGATTCTCTTAAGGTACTGATCGCTTTTCTGCAGCGGGTTTTAACCGTTCCCAATGGAATTTGTAATATTTCGGCGATCTCATTCTGGGTATAACCTTCGAAAAAAGCAAGGTCGATAATTTCTTTATGTTCTGTTTTAAGATCGCCAACTAATTTTTTTAATCCGATGTGCTCATGATGGGAACCGTTAACTTCATAAAGAAAATATAATCTCTCAACCGGCTGTACCGTTTTATCAAATTGCCCCTGTTTTGATCTCAGGTAATCAATGGACGTGTTGCGCGCAATATTCAGCATCCAGGTAAATAATCTTGATTTTTTCGGATCATAGGAATCTGAAGCATTCCATATTTTTAAAAATACATCCTGCAAAATATCTTCAGCCTGTTCATCGTTCTTCACAATACGGTTAATGATCCCCAATAAAGCCCCGGAAAAATGATCGTATATTAAAGCGAATTTCTTTTGGTCTTTCGACAAAAGATGATCAGCAAATTCTTCTTCAATATTACGTTTTATAGCTTGCAAACGGGGTTATGTCAATGTTTAAATATAAGACGAAACAAGCAATTATAACTTACAGAAAAACCGTCTGCATGTGGGATTTATGTAAACTTTTGCCGCTTAAACGGATTTAGAAGAAAACTGACAGGGTAGCTTTTAAATAAAAAGGGGTTCCGGGAGTAAAATGAAGCTCATCTACCGAACCGGATTCGTTTTTCAAACGGCTCTGGGTATCAAATTGGGCCTGGTTCCATTTGGTATTTAACAGATTTTCGGCGGTTAAACCTATTTCAAACTTTGGCTGCGTATAATTAATAACCCCGTCCAAAAGAAAATAACCTAGTGCTTTAACTGTATTATCTTCATTCGCCGGACGGGAATTTATATACCTGTAACGCAAACTGGTATTGATGCCTTTTATTTTTTTGTAACTGATCCCGCCGACACTTGTTAAAGAAGGGGCTAAAGGAATATAATTATGTCCTTGTGGTAAATTCAAATAACGGCCATGATTATAATTTACATCAGCGTCCATGAAAACATGATCGGTCATCTGACAACGCAAAGAAAGATCAGCGCCAAGTCTGCGTGTTGCGCCTGTAATTTTTACAGTGGCATCATCACCAACATACACTAATTCGTTTTGAAGATCTATTCCCCACAAAGCAGCGTTCACAACAATACGCTTGCCTAATTTAAATGTTGAACCCATTTCATACCCCAAAGCAGTTGGTAAATTATGTTCGCTGCTTTTTAAAACAACTGCACGCGCATCATTGGAATGAAATCCATAGCCTGCGTGTGCAAATAATTGTGTGGAAGAATTCAGATCATAATATAAATTTAATTTAGGACTCACTTTCGGAACCTGCTTTCTGCCGCTCACACTATCGTACTGATAATTTTTAAAACTGAAATCAAAATAATCTAAACGCACGCCAACGTTGGCAGAAAATTTTTGAGTCAAAGAAAGTGTTTCATCAATGTATGCATTAGCATTTTGCTGGTATAAATGACCGATTGCCATTGTATCAAGCGGATTTCTTTTTACAGTATGCGTTAATAAAATATCGCCGTCATCAATCCTGGTTCCTAAACCAATAATTGACCTGAGGGTTTTTCCAAACAGGGTTGAATTTTTTTCGTAAGTGAATTTGTAACCGTAAATATTTCTTCCTTTTTCTCTTTGATTAATTTGATCACCATTGATGCTGTCATTCAGAAAAAAAGTAAAATTGGAATAAAGATTAAAATGATAATTACTATAGAAGGCCTGATTTTTAATGATGCCGCCATTACGTAAAGAGGTAGTTAAAATTAAATTGACGTTGGTGCGTTTTGTTGCGCCGCCTTCGGTGGGATCAATGCTTCCATAACGGGAAATAATTCCTTCATCAACAGCCCGGTCAGGAATTTGTCCGGAAGCATCCCAGCCTGAACTGAATGTAGAGGCCGAGAAAGAAAGAAAATTTCTGTTATTTAATTGTCCCGTATATTTCCCGAAAATATTATACCTGGAAAAATGTTGTTTATTCTGGAAATAAGAATTCGTATAATAATATTCTCCTGATACATAAAAATTTTCGTTCAGATGTGTAAACAAATGATTGCCTTTTAGCAGATCGAGCATGGCCATTGCCCTGTAAGTATCAAAACGGCCGAATTCTAATTTTACAATGCTTTTTTCTATTTTGTTTTTGGTTGTAAATTCGCCTGCACCTGATGTTGCAAAATCTCCGTATTGTGTATTATAAGTTCCTTTGAATACTTTTAATTTATCAACGGTTTCAGGAATCACAAAATGAAAATCGGCATAACCTTGTCCGTGCGCATGCGACACCATGTTCACAGGCATTCCATCTAAATTCACTGAGAAATCCGTTCCATGATCGCAATCGAAACCGCGTAAAAATATTTGTTCAGCTTTTCCTCCGCCTGCATGTTGCGCAATGAAAAGTCCGGGTACCAAACGCAAAAGATCTTGTGCGGAATTCGTTGGGCGCAAGGTTTTATCGATCTGACTGATAACTTCAGTAGCGTTAATATTATTTTTACTGTCGGAAATAACGATCTCTTTTAAATTAATTCCGCCTTTGGCCAAAGAATCGTTCTGTCCGTTTTGCGAGAACAAAACCGATTGAATGAGTGCAGCAAAAACAAAAATGCATATAGATCTTAAGATCATAAATTAAAACAAATAATAATTTAAATAAAGCGGTAAGGTGATCTTACAGCAATGAAAATTAACCTGTAAAATTTATGCTTTTGGCGGGGGAGAACTGATCGTTGTAAACCCGGAAATTTCTTCAGAAGAAGAAATAATAAAATTCAGGGAAGAATTATTCTCCGAATTAAAACTAAGATCAAAATTTTGCAACACGTGCGAGGAAACTATTTCCGTTTTTTCTGAAGTAGGAATTTTTTCCGATGAAGAACTGTTATCCTCCTCAGCAATATCTTTCATTTCATTATGCAAATGGTAATGCCCATTCTCGAAATGCACGGTGGCCATGTGCTGCATTTTGAAAAAAGTGTGAGCAACAACATCCTGTAAAACTGCGGTAAGCGGGCGTAATTGCACGAAGCAATAAATAAATAAGAGGATATATATTGATGCTTTTTTCACCAATCATATATACGAAAAGGGAAAGTTTTTGGATTTCGGCTTATTGCAAAAAGGCCCGCTCAATGGTCCAATAAAGGGCTATTACAGCTATGAGAATTGATAAAGGGTTGACAATCCGTTGTCTGTACCAGGGCTTTTGGTTGAACCATTTACCGAATAGCCACCAGGCCCCTAAAATAATGGTGATCTGGCCCAGTTCCACCCCAATGTTGAAGCTGATCAGAGCATTTATAAATTCCCGCTGAGGTAAACCCAGATCTTTTAGAACACCCGCAAAACCAAGTCCATGTATCAGCCCAAATGCAAAAACTATGAGAATGCGGGTTGGTTTTAATTTATCTGTGATAATATTTTCTACTGCCACAAACATAATGGACAATGCAATGATGGGCTCAATGATATGTGATGGTGCTGATACAATATCGTACATGGCTAAGCCTAAAGTGATGGAATGCGCAATGGTAAAAGCGGTGGCCTGCCAGATGATGGTTTTAAGTTTTGGACTTAATAAAAATAAACTCAGAATAAATAAAATGTGATCGAAGCCCAGCGGAATAATGTGCGTGAAACCTAATTGCAGGTAAGTAAAAAAAATATCGGTTCGGGATAAATTTTCTAATTGCGAATTATTGGTATGTGCTTGTACGGAAGCAGAAGTCAGACAGACAAATACCAATATCAAAAATAATACCCGGTGTCTTGTGTAATTTTCTTGCTTTGCAATTTGCATAAATTAATTTAACGCTAAAAAAGGACTGGCTTCATTGCGCAATTCAATATCTAAGAAAGGATTCGTTTCCAATGCTTTTTTGATCAACCCTTTTCCTTTATCCGTTTCACCTGCTTTTATTTTTATTAAACCGGCATGACATAACAGCACAGGACTTTTGCTGTTTGTTTTAAGCGCTTTGTTAATTAAGGTATTTGCCTCTGCAAATTCACCTTTTTTGTATTTTACCCATCCTAAAGTTTCACATACATCAATGTTTTCAGGACGACGTTTGTACTCGAGCTGAGCGTGCTTCAAAGCATTGTCAACATCATTTATTTTTAAATACGCATAAGCTAATTCTTTATCAGCATAATGGCCGTGGCCTGTTTCGCCTTCTGCATTGGCATTCGGACCTAACATTTCAATTACTTCCGCTGCGGTCTTTTCTGCTTTTTCTTTTTCATTGTTAAGGCGGTACAGGTCTGTTAATTCATCGGAAAAAGAAAATTCAATTATTAAACTTTTTGCTTTTTCAAAAAATGAAATAGCTTCTTTGTAATCTTTATGTGCTTTTGCAATTCTTCCTAATCCTGCATAAGCGAATGCATACCCCGGCCTTTCTAACAAAGCCGTTTTATATTCTACTTCCGCGCTGTCCAAGCTTCCTGACGATTCATACAAATGTCCGAGAATGCATCTTGTCCATTCTGTTTGTTCCAGTCCCGGATAGCCCGCGGCTACTGCTAATTTTGCAGCTTGTATTGCTCCGGGAATATCCCCATAAATTTCCCGCAGATAAGAAACGCGCGCATACGAACGGATGTCAGGCCTTACGGAAACCATTTTATCCGCCATCTTAATGGCTTCATCATATTTTCCTAATTCCAAATTAGCATCACACAGAATCCCATATATAAATGCATTATCCCGGTTAATTGGCAATGCGGTTTGCGCTACTGCTAATCCTTCAGCAAAATGATGTTGCGATAAAAGTACAGTTGCTTTAAAACACAGCGCGTCGAAATTTTTTGGTTCTGCTTCCAAAACTTTATCCAATAATTCCAATGCAGCCTTATCATAATAGCCATGATCACCTGTAATTCTGCTCTCTTGTATGTAAGCCTGTGAAAGTGTGAGCATGGATTTATAATCATTTGGATTTGCTCCAATGGATGCGATCAATCCTTCCATGGCTTTTTTTGAATTCAGCCATTCTCCCGACAGATCAACGCTTCCCTGCCGTTCTTTGAAAGACGGGATTTTCTTTTCCGGTTTTTTTGAGAACAAAAGAATACAAAGCAACAGAACGCCCGTAACACCAATTAAGATCAGGTAAGAATATTTGCGCATAATATTGGAGCTTAAGTTAAAAAAAAGAATCGGGTAAATTTACCCGATTCTTTTAAAACTTGAAAAAAATTAAACTTATTTAGCTACTGAGATCTTTATGGATTGTACCTGGTGGTTATTTGAAGATAAACTTGCAATATAAACACCCGTACTTAAATGTTCGCCATTGTAAGTTACTTCATGTTCACCCGCTTGTTTCACCTGGTTAACAACTGTTCCAACTTTTCTGCCCGCAAGGTCATAGATAGAAATATTAACCTGTGCAGTTTCAGTTAAACGGAACTTAAATGTAGTTTCATTGCTAAACGGATTCGGATAGTTCTGGATCATTGATAAAATCGGCACACTTACACCAACACCATAATCATGAATTCCCAATGGATTATAATAATACGCAGTTGGTCCGCCGCATTTTCCGTAACCGCTCCAAGGCGTTTGGCAATAAGGGAAATTGGCTTTAAATGTTGTGTCGTTATTTTGAACACCTGTGCTGTAACCTAAAGTAGCTAACAACTGAGGAGTCACCGGTGCAGTATAAGGTGAAGGACAATCATCATACCATAAACCTATTGCAGCCAGAACAACACCGCCCACAGCTTGTAATTCAATACGAGTTACATCATCCTCAAGGCGTCGACCGTTAGGGAAACCATCCATGTTAGGAATGAACTGCATTGCAATTGTGCTGTATGTTGGATTTGTCAAACCTAAAACACAAGCCTGTACCAAACCAAGCGAGCTGAAATTAGGATCGCTTCTCTGTGTAACAGGAACTGCCATGTTTAAGCGTAACATATCACCAAATGTCGGCAGGAAGTTATTGATGAATGGTTTTCCTGCTGCTAACGGATTACCTGCAGGTTTTCCTGTTGCTAATTGGTAAGGACGTAAATTAGGAACTCCTGTATGGAAAATTGGAAGTAGATCCACAGAACGAGGCTTATTCGCACGTAATAAATAATTTCCAAACAAAGCCGCATCTAACGCAGTGCCCGCAATGGCAGCAGTATTGGAAGCTAAAGGATATAAACCTTGCTGTCCGTTCGCGAAATTGTAAGTTCCTAAGGAAGCAGTTTGCGTACGCAATGAAGTAGATAATGCAGGAACAGCTGCAGCATAAGGATTGTTACCTATATACAAAGCTAATTCAGGATTACAGAAATAATTTTCCTGCCATGCAACCTCATTATAAGGCGTGCGTGAATTCCAAACATCTTTTGAGCCGATCGGAATAATTGCTTCGTTGGTTAAAGGCATACCAACACGGGATACCTGCACATAACTTCCCGAATAAGATTCTGTACCATTTGCATTTAAAGTACGGATCTGTTGTCTGCTTGCAGAGGCCCACACACCAATGATAAAACGGCTGTCTAAAATATTTGTTGCAGAACTAACTGATAAACCGGTTTGTTGTAAAGTGCTGATCGGAATTTGTAAAGCGATCGTGTGAACATTCTTACAAGCAACACCATCTTCAGGCCTGTTAACACCTGTACCGCCCTGACGTGTTTGTCCCAGATCAAAAATTCCGCCCAGGTCAACAAAGAAAGGATCATCAACCGGCCCGCAAAATACTTTTTCGTTGCCGCCACCTGTAGCAGTTGCTATTGCTGCTGCCATTAGTGTTGTATAGTTAGGAACCGCTAATCCTGCAGGGCCGCTAATTGAACGCGGACCAATATTCGGAGGAGGAACAATTCCGGAACTTACAATTGTAACGAAAGGACCGCCATTTGTACTTTTCTCACAGATGTAGGAAGTTTTTAAATTTTCTTTTCCTAAACGGATATTAAAGAAAGTAGTTGTATCCTGGTTTGTTTTTGAAAATGTAAAACGGTAAGTGATGTCATCACCCGGACCAGGAGTTACCGTGCTTCCGTTCTCGATGTGAATTTCATAACGAACGTTTTCACCGAACGATGCGTAGTTTGGTCCGCCTTGCGGTAATTGCAATGGAACATAATTCGCAATGATGGTTACTTTGTTAGTATCATCCGGACTACGGAATGCGTAAAGGTCCGTGTTATCTGCCAGCGGATCGTTTGCGATCAGCGGCGCCTCCCTGTGACTCGAAGCCTGCAAAGGAGAAGTTTGTGAATTCAGGATGCTTAGCGATATAGCAGAAGCTATAACACAAGTTGCACCGAGAATTTTTGCTATTAATATCTTATTCATGATTTTAATTTTTAATGTTGGTTAAATAATTATTGTCCGCTATGATTATTATATCCGCTCCATGGCGCTTGCACATAAGGGAAACTTGCTTTAAATGTGGTGTCGTTATTTTGAACACCTGTGCTGTAAGATAAAGTAGATAATAATTGTGGGGTCACCGGTGCAGTGTAAGGTGAAGGACAATCATCATACCATAAGCCAATAGCAGCCAGAACAACTCCGCCCACAGCCTGTAATTCAATACGAGTTACATCATCCTCAAGGCGGCGACCGTTAGGGAAACCATCCATGTTAGGAATGAACTGCATTGTTGTTGTGCTGTAAGTTGGATTTGTTAAACCTAAAACACAAGCTTGTACCAAACCTAAAGAGCTAAAGTTTGGATCATTTCTTTGTGTAACAGGCACGGCCATATTTAAACGTAACATATCACCAAAAAGAGGTAAGAAATTATTGATGAAAGGTTTTCCTGCTGCTAACGGATTACCTGCAGGTTTTCCTGTTGCTAATTGGTAAGGACGTAAATTAGGAACTCCCGTATGAAAAATTGGAAGTAGATCTACCGAACGCGGTTTGTTTGCGCGGAGTAGATAATTTCCGAATGCCGAAGCATCTAATGCAGTTCCCACCACAGCAGAAGCAGGTAAACCAAATAAGCCATTTTGTCCGTTACGGAAATCGAAAGCTCCGAGGGAAAGACTTTGTGTGCGTAAAGAAGTTGATAATGCAGGAACAGCTGCAGCATAAGTATTGTTACCTAAATACAAAGCTAATTCCGGATTACAGAAATAATTTTCGTGATAAGCAATTTCATTATAAGGTGTGCGTGAATTCCAAAGATCTTTTGATCCGATAGGAATAATTGCTTCATTAGTTAAAGGCATACCAACACGGGATACCTGTACATAAGCACCTGCATCATTCGGATTTCCGCCTGTACCGCTAAGTGTTCTTGTTGTAGGACGACTTGCTGAAGCCCAAACACCAATAATAAAACGGCTGTCTAATATATTTGTAGCAGAACTAACTGCTAAACCTGAACTTTGTAAAGTAGCAATTGGAATTTGCATGGTGATGCTGTGAACATTTTTATGTCCTACACCATCGCGTGCAGTTCCTGTCGAACGTGTTTGTCCTAAGTCGAAAATTCCTCCTAAGTCAACAAAGAAAGGATCATCAACCGGACCGCAAAATACTTTTTCGCCGCCGCCGCCTGTTGCATTTGCAAATGCAGCAGTCATTAATGCATCATAAGATACAGCATTTAATCCAACCGCTGAACTAATTGAACGCGGACCGATATTCGGAGGAGGAACAACACCTGAACTTACAATAGTTGTGAACGGACCGGCATTTATACTTTTCTCACAGATATAAGTAGTTTTCAAATTCTGCTGTCCTAAACGGATATTAAAAAAAGTAGTGGTATCCTGGTTTGTTTTTGTAAATGTAAAACGGTAAGTGATATCATCACCGGCTGTACCATCATTCTCAATATGAATTTCATAACGGATGTTTTCTCCGAATGATGCGTAATTTGGACCGCCCTGAGATAATTGCAGCGGAACATAATTCGCAATGATGGTTACTTTATTAGTATCATCCGGACTGCGGAAAGCGTAAAGGTCCGTGTTATCTGCCAGCGGATCGTTCGCGATCAGCGGTGCCTCCCTGTGGCTCGAAGCCTGAAGGGTGGATTTTTGTGAATCCCAGGCATAAAATGCAATTGCAGAAGCAACCACGCAAGAAATGCCGAGAAACGTTTGAGTAGATTTTTTCATTTTTAACAGGATTAGTTATACCTATATCTACGATAATAAAGGAACTTTAGATTTTTTTAACGGATAAATTAATTGCCTAAGAACTAAGGAATTAAGAAAAGAAAAATTTAATGAAGGGTAATAAAGCTCCGGCCTTTTTTAACGGAAGAGTATAATATATAGGAAGCCTTACCTATAACATGACTTTCCGGAACAAAACCCCACGCGCGCGAGTCGATGGAATTATGACGGTTATCGCCCATCACAAAATAATAGTCTTGCTTAAAAATATAATGCGTTGCGGGTTTGTTATTGATGAATGTGGAGTCCTGTCTTAATAGTATTATAGCGTTCTCGTTTTTTTCAATGAGTTTTTGGTAAAGGGAAATATTGACATCGGTAATTTTTATGCTGTCCCCTTTTTTGGGGATCCAAACCGGGCCGAAGTAATCATAATTCCATTTTATGGTTGGTGTATAAGGAAAACAATTTGGCGTATAAAACTCTTTTAAAAATAAATTTATGTTTACCGATGTGATATTTTTTAATTTGGAAAGAGAATCGGCGGTTAATGCATTTATGAAACAGGTAATGCTTTTTTTATCGATGGATAAATTTCCATTCAATTCTTTTATAAAT
>JADMIO011624602.1_pt1 | contig 40864 bp, 31 predicted proteins | sample 8958161 | NCBI WGS metagenome assembly JADMIO01 (sample SAMN16585339, study PRJNA669376) | soil metagenome | isolation source: Crop rotation soil | place: USA: Cullars Rotation, Alabama | collected 2011
CGACTTCAAGTCACGTGAATTCCAAGCTTCGGATCCCACTGTGCTGGAAAGGCCCGCGCCCGGGTCGGCATGGACCTGATCGAACTCACCGATCGCCCGCCCACCGTCCGCTTCCGGCGCTCGGGCGTTTCGATCGATCTCGGCAGCATCGCCAAGGGGGCCGCGCTCGACGCCGCCGCGGCGACGCTCCGCGAGTGCGGTGTGCGCTCCGCGCTGATTCACGGCGGTACGAGCTCGGTCGTCGCGATCGGCGCGCCGCCGGGGCGCGACGCCTGGCCGGTCGCGATCGAGCAGGGTCGCGCCCAACCGACGACCGTTCACCTCCGCGACACGTGCCTCTCCGTCTCCGCCCCGCGCGGCCGGACGATCGCCACCGACCGCGGGCCCGCGGGCCATATCATCGACCCGCGCACGGGAGAGCCCGCCGCGCGCGTCGGCACCGCCGCGGTAATCCACCCCCGCGGCGCGCTCGCCGACGCCTGGTCCACCGCGCTCGTCGTGCTCGGTGATCGCCCGTCGTCGATGCCCCCCGACCTGATCTCGATCATCGACATTCATCCCCCGTCCCCTGCCCACGAGGCCGCCGCATGAACATCGACCGTCGCACGTTCGTCTCCCAGGCCGCGGGCACGATCGCCGCACTCTCGCTGATCCCCGAAGCGCTGCCGGCGCCGGTGCGGCGGCGCGGCGCGCCGCTCCCCGTCGCCCTCATCGGCGTCGGGCGTCAGGGCCGCCAGGCGATCATGCCCGAGCTCGCCAAGCTCGAGGCGGTGAAGCTCGTCGCGGTCTGCGACGACGACCCGTCGCGCCTCGAAGCCGGGGTCAGCCGCGCCGGCGGCGCCAAGGGCTACGCGACCCATAAGGAGCTGCTCGAGAAGGCGACCGACGTCAAGGCCGTGATCATCGCGACGCCGACCCACCTGCACAAGGACATCGCCCTCGACTGCATCGCCGCGGGCAAGCACGTCTACTGCGAGGCGCCGATCGCGTCCACGATCGACGACTGCAAGGCGATCGCCGGCGCCGCCCGGGGCGCCAAGACCGTGTTCGCCTCGGCGCTCGAGGGTCGCTCCGACCCGGTCTACGCGCTCTCGCGCTCGTTCTTCCGCACCGGGGTGCTGCGCGAGCTGGTCAGCCTCCGTGCTCAGCATCACGAGAAGACCTCGTGGCGCACCCCCGCACCCGACCCCTCGCGTGAAAAGGCCCGCAACTGGAAGCTCGACAAGGACGTGTCAATCGGGCTGGCCGGCGAGCTGGGCACGATCCAGTACGACGTCTTCCACTGGTTCCGCGGCGAATACCCCGTGAGCGTGAGCGGCGCGGGCTCGATCCGCCTGCACAAGGACGGTCGCGAAGTCGCCGACACCGTCTCGTGCGCCTTCACCTTCGCCGACGGGCTGCGCCTCGAGTACAACGCGACCCTCGCCAACGGGTTCCAGGGACGCCACGAGATCCTGCACGGCAGCGACGCCGCGATCAAGCTCGCGTGGACCGCGGGGTGGATGTTCAAGGAGTCCGACTCTCCCACCCAGGGCTGGGAGGTCTACGCCAACCGCACGCAGATCTACTCGCAGGAAGGGATCACGCTCATCGCCGACGCGACCAAGCTCGCCAGCCAGGGCAAGCTGAAGGAGGGCGTGGGCATCCCGAACCCGCCGGTGTACTACTCGCTCAACGACTTCTTCACCAGCGTGCTCGAGGGCAAGCCGCCCGTCGCCGGCGCCGACGAGGGCGCCCGCGCGAGCATCATCGGGATTCTTGCGAACAAGGCGGTCGTTTCAGGTTCGACCGTTCCGATCGACCCCGCGCTGCTGAAGGGGATCTGAGATGACCACCGGCCCGACCGGCCTCGGCCCGTTCCGCCTGCGCGACCTGTCGCTCGGGGCGCGCCTCGGCGTCGCGTGCGCCGTGATCGTCATCCTCGGCGGTCTTGGCGCGTCGGCGCGCCACGTCGCCGACCACCACGGGCCCAAGGACGATGTAAAGGGCCTCTCCCTCGACGACATCATGGGCGCGTACCACGGCGTGCAGGCGCCGGCACGCCTCGCCGCGGCGTTGGAGCGCGGCCACCCCGAGAATCTCGCCCCGGCGGCGCGCGAAGCGCTGATCACGTGGATCGAAGGCCCGCGCGGCCCGAACGGCAAACGCACGGGCCCGAAGCGCCTGGCCGACGACTACGACAACTTCGACCTGGGCGACATGGCGCCCAACGAGCTCATCGCCAAGAACTGTCTCTCGTGCCACTCGGCGAAGGTCGCCGACACCAGCCCCATCGCCAAGACCATACCGCTGGACCGGCGCGACGACGTGCTGCGGCTCGCGCTGCCCAAGAACCTCACGCCCGTCCCGACCGAGATCCTCGTGACCAGCACGCACACGCACGCGCTCTCGCTGGGCACGCTCGCGGTCGTCACGATCGCGCTCGTGCTCGCGACGAGCTGGCCGCGCCGCTTGACCGGTGCGCTCGTCCTGGCCGTCGGCGCCGGGCTGCTCCTCGACCTGGGAGGACAGTGGATCGCGCACACGTGGGACGCGAACTCGGCGCGCGAGCCCTTCGGACGCGCCGGCATCTACATGGTCCTCGCCGGCGGCGCGGTGTACGGCATCGGCAGCACGCTCGCGCTGCTCTCGGTGCTGATCGACCTGTTCATGCCGCGGACTCGCGCGCCGTAGCCACGCGAGCACGATCCCCGCCGCCGCTCACGCGTACTCACTCATCGGCGGGCACACGCACACCAGGTTCCGGTCGCCGAACGGGTTGTCGATGCGGCTGACCGCCGGCCAGAACTTGTGGTCGCGCGTCCACGGCGCGGGGAACGCCGCCTGCTCGCGCGGGTACTTGTGCTTCCACTCGTCGGCGCACACGACCTGCATCGGGTGCGGCGCGTGCTTGAGCGCGTTGTCGACCTTGTCGGCGCGCCCCTCCTCGATGTCGCGGATCTCCTGACGGATCGAGATCATCGCCTCGCAGAAGCGGTCGAGCTCGGCGCGGCTCTCGCTCTCGGTCGGCTCGATCATGAGCGTGCCCGGCACGGGGAAGCTCATCGTCGGCGCGTGGAAGCCGTAGTCCATGAGTCGCTTGGCGATGTCCTCGGCCTTGATACCGGTGGACTTCTCGAACGGACGTATGTCGATAATGAACTCGTGCGCGCACGTGCCGTTCTTGCCGCGGAAGAGGACGGGGTAGTGCGTTTCCAGGCGCTTGGCCATGTAGTTGGCGTTCAAAATCGCGACCTGCGTCGCGCGCTTCAACCCGTCCGCGCCCATCAGCGCGATGTACACCCACGAGATGAGCAGGATGCTCGACGACCCCCACGGCGCGGCCGACACCGGGCCGATCGCCGCGGAGCCGGCCTGATCCGGCTTTGAGATTTGAGATTTGAGATTTGAGATTTCCCCGAACGGGCTCACCACCGGATGCCCCGGCAGGAACGGCGCCAGGTGCTTGGCCACGCCGATCGGCCCCATACCCGGGCCACCGCCGCCGTGCGGGATGCAGAACGTCTTGTGCAGGTTCAGGTGGCACACGTCCGCGCCGACCGCGCCCGGGCTCGTGAGCCCGACCTGCGCGTTCATGTTCGCGCCGTCCATGTACACCTGCCCGCCGTGCTCGTGCACGACCTTACAGATCTCCTTGATGTCCTCCTCGAACACGCCGTGCGTGCTCGGGTAGGTGATCATCAGGCAGGAGAGGTCGTCCTTGTGCTCCGCGGCCTTCTTCCTGAGGTCCGCGAGATCGACGTTACCGTTCGCATCGCACTCGACCGCGACGACCTTCATCCCCGCGATCACCGCGCTCGCGGGGTTGGTCCCGTGCGCGCTGTCGGGGATGAGGCACACGTCGCGGTGCCCTTGGCCTCGCGACGCGTGGTATGCGTGGATCACAAGCAGGCCCGCGTACTCGCCCTGCGACCCCGCGTTGGGCTGGAGCGAAACGGCCGCGAAGCCCGTGATCTCCGCGAGCCATTTTTCGAGATCGGCGAAGATGCGCTGGTAGCCCTTCGTCTGATCGAGCGGCGCGAACGGGTGAATCCGTCCGAATTCCGGCCAGGTCACCGGGATCATCTCGCTCGTCGCGTTGAGTTTCATCGTGCACGAGCCCAGCGGGATCATGCTGTGGGCGAGCGAAAGGTCGCGGTTCTGGAGCTTGAAGATATAGCGAAGGAGTTCGTGCTCGGAGTGATAGGCGTTGAAGACCGGGTGAGTGAGGAACGGCGTCGTTCGTCCGAATCCAACCGGTGGCGCCGCGGACAACCTGCTCCGTCCCGCACCATTGGAACTCACTAGGTTTGCAACCGAGACGTTCTTGTCACCATTGACCGCAGAAGTGATCGCGTCGAGGTCGGAAAGCGTGGTCGTTTCATCACACGAAAGCCCAATCGTGCCGTCCGCAAAACCCCTTGCGTTGATGCCCCGCTCCTGCAACCGCGTAAGAACTTCTGATCCGCTGCCCATGAACGACGCTGGCCGGACTCGGATCGTGTCAAAGCATTCGTGGTTACCGACGACCCCGCAGTCCAAGCACTCCATCGCCCACCGCAGCGATCTGGTCATCTCTTGGACGCGCCGAGCAATGCTCTTGAGCCCCTCCGGGCCGTGCCAGCACGCGTACATCCCGGCCATGATCGCCAGGAGCGCCTGCGCCGTGCAGATGTTGCTCGTGGCCTTCTCGCGCTTGATGTGCTGCTCGCGCGTCTGGATCGCCATGCGGTACGCGAGCCTGCCCTGCGCATCCTTCGACACGCCGATGATCCGCCCCGGCATCTTTCTCGCGTACTCGTTCTTGGTCGCGATGAACGCCGCGTGCGGGCCGCCGTAGCCCAGCGGTACGCCGAAGCGCTGCGCGCTCCCCACGGCGATGTCGGCCCCCCACTCCCCGGGCGGCGTGATGAGCGTGAGCGCGAGCAGATCGGTAGCCGCGACGACGAGGCACTCGTTCTTGTGCGCGGCTTCGGTCAGCGCGCGGTAATCGATGATCGCGCCGTCGGTGGTCGGGTACTGAATCAGGACCCCGCACACCCCGTCGAAGGACATCGGCGCAGCCCGTCGCTCACGCTCCGGGTTCGCAATCACGCGCAGCTCGATCCCCAGCGACCTCGCGCGGGTCGCGCACACCGCGATCGTCTGCGGATGGCAGTCGTCCGCCACGAGGAACGCCTTCTTCGTTCCGTCGTGCCCCCCCGCGACGCTGAAGCACATCGCCATTGCCTCTGCCGCGGCCGTTGCTTCGTCGAGCAGCGACGCCCCCGCCAGCGGCAGAGCCGTCAGGTCCGACACCATGGTCTGAAAGTTCAGGAGCGCTTCGAGCCGCCCCTGCGAGATCTCCGCCTGGTACGGGGTGTACTGCGTGTACCAGCCCGGATTCTCCATGATGTTCCGCAGGATCACCGGAGGCGTGATCGTGTCGGAGTACCCCATCCCGATGAACGAACGCGTGACCCTGTTCTGGCCCGCGATCGACTTCAGCTCCTGGAGAAGTTCAAACTCACCGCGGGCGCGCCCGTCGCCGATGGCCAGCGGCTTGCTCAGCCGGATCGATGCCGGCACCGTCGCGTCCGTCAGCGAGTCCAGCGTGCGGAACCCGAGCGTCCCGAGCATCTCCGCGACGTCCACCTCGCTGGGCCCGATGTGCCGGCGCGGGAATGTGTCGAGCGGCTCGAACCCCGGCGCACTCGGCGCCGGGGGGCGTGGGGATCCTTCGGATAGACTCTCGACGGAAGCCGGTTTCGGACGCGACGCGGCGGTGTGGGCCATGACGGGTTCGAGCCTCGGGAAATGCCGTGGAAACGGGACGGGCACAAGGATCCGCGGCCCCGGGGCAAGACTCGCGAAGGGACCCGCTCGCCTCCGCCTCCGGCGCCGTGCAACTGTAGGCGGACGCGTACACTTTTTGCGCGCGTCGGATCGGTGTTGGCAATAGCCGCGAACGCGCATGCGCACCTTGGAAAGGTCGGACATGGCCCGATCGCGATTCGTTTCGACCGTTGTTCTGGCGCTGATCGCGGGTTCGATCGCACGATCGTGGGCCGGTGCGCCGTGCACGCCCCCCGCCCCCGCCGCGCCGGCCGACGCCAAGGTCCTCGCTCCCGCGGCGCCAGACGTGCTCGCCGCGGACACGATCGCCTTCCGCCTCAACGACACCACGCTCGCCCACCCGTTCTTCGAGGGGCGCTGCCCCGGCACGCGCGGCAACCAGCTCGCGGCGGACCTGCTCGAGTTCCATTACAAGAACCTGAAGCTGGTCCCCGCCTTCACCGACGATCTCACCGGCGCGCCCAACGGCACCTACCGCCAGACCTTCGAGATGGGCAAGACCAGCCGCGTGCTCGGGCAGTCGACGTCATGGAAATTCGGCGACGAAGCGCCGATCCCGCTGAGCGCCGGCACGGACTTCAACGCGCTCTCGTTCTCCGCGAGCGCCGAGGCGACCGGTCCCCTGGTCTTCGCCGGCTATGGCATCAACATCGGACAGGACGAATACACCAGTTTCCCCGACGGCACCGACTTCAAGGGCAAGATCGTCCTGCTCCTGCGGTACGAGCCGATGACCGCCGAGGGGCGGAGCCGGTGGGGCAAGGACGCGTGGACGTACCAGTCGCAGCTGGAGTCGAAGGTCTCCGCCGTGGCGCGCCTGCACGCCGCGGGGATTGTCATCGTCAACCCTCCGGGCCTCGACATGGGCTGGGTCGATGAGCAGCGCGAGCGCCTCAAGCAAGGCCTGCTGCCCAAGGTCGAATCGTTCGAGTCGCTCCCCTCGGTCACCGGCGCCGCCCCCGTGCCGGTCGTGATGATCACGACCGAACGGGCCGAGGCGCTGGTGAAGGGCGCCGACCCACAGGGCCGATCGCTGCTGGACCTCCGCAAGGTCGTGGACGAGAAGGGCGAAGTGATCGATCTGCCCGGGGCGACCGTGACGCTCAAGGCCGACATCGAGCGCAAGCCGACCCTGACCTCCAACGTGGGCGCGATCCTGAAGGGGCGCGGCGCGCTGGCGAGCGAGTACGTCGTGCTCGGCGCCCACTACGACCACGTGGGCTACGGGAACTTCGGCGCCCAGCCCGAGAACAAGGGCAAGATCCACCCCGGCGCCGACGACAACGCCTCGGGCACCTCGGGCCTGATGGTGCTGGCCGAGAAGCTCGCGCGCGCGTACGGCGCGGCGCCCGAGAGCGAGCCCGCGCGCTCGATCCTCTTCCTGAGCTTCACCGGCGAGGAGTCCGGCCTCAACGGCTCACGCCACTACACCAAGCACATGATCGCCGGCAAGGACAAGCACTACCTCATGCTCAACCTCGACATGATCGGACGCCTGCGCGAAACGCCGCCCCTTGAAGTCTCGGGCGTCGGCACCGCCGAGGGCCTCGAGGATTTCATGCGTCCCTACCTCGACAGCTCGGGCCTCAAGACCGTGAGCAAGCCCGGCGGCGACGGGCCCTCCGATCACGAATCGTTCAACCAGGCCGACATCCCGGTGCTCTTCTTCTTCACCGGAACGCACGACCAGTACCACAAGCCCAGCGACACGCCCGACACCATCAACTGCGAGGGCGCGGCACAGGTCATCGACCTGGCCTACCGCGTCACGCTGGGGGCCGCGTCACGCGCCGAACCGCTCGTGTACAGCCGCGAACTGCAGAAGAAGCGCTCCACCACGTCCGACCCGCACGCCGCGGCGGCGAACGACGCTCCGGGCGCGGTCAAGGTGACCGTGAAGTTCGGCATCATGCCCGGCAACTACGACGAGGAGGGCGCGGGCGTGCTGGTGGGCGGGCTCTCGGCCGGCGGCTGGTCGGCGGAAAAGGCCGGCATCAAGAAGGGGGACCGCATCGTGCGCTGGAACGGCGAGCAGGTCCCGAGCGTCGTGGGCTGGATGTCGATGCTCGGCAAGGCCAAGCCCGACGAGAAGGTGAACGTGACCGTGCTGCGCGACGGGAAGGAAATGGACATCGTCGTGACGCTGATGGCCAACGACCAGGGCGGCAAGTAGCGCGACACCTCTACTTCGCGCGGAAGCGCACGAAGTACAGGACCGCCGCCAGCGCGATCCAACCCAGACTGAAGAGCGCCGCCTCGCGGTCCTTCGCGGGCACGAGCGCCCCCGCCAGCACCCCGAACTCGCCGAGCACGAAGAGCAGCGGGACGACGGGGTAGAGCGGAGTGCGGAACTCCCCCTCGACCCGCGCCGTCGAGCCGTCTCGCGCGCGGAAAATCATGAGCGCCACGCCGGTGAGCGCAAAGAAGACCGTGTCGGGAAAGACCACGCCGTTGGTGAGCTTGCTCATGATCGGACCCGGCGTCACGCGCGCCAGGACGATCAGCACGATCGACATCCCCGTCAGCAGGAGGATCGCCGCGACGGGCGTCGCCGATTTTCCGTGCAGACGCCCGAAGACCTCGAAGAATCTGCCGTCCCGCGCCATTCCGTAGACAAGGCGCGGCCCCGAGAGCAGCTGCGCGTTGAGCACGCCGAAGGCCGAGATCGCCACGGCCCCCGCCACGACCCGCGCGCCCCACACCGGGAACACCTTCCCCACCGCGTCGGCGGCGACCGAAGAGCTCCCCACCAGACCCGCGTGCCCGAGCAGGTGCAGGTACGCCCAGTTCGCCAGAACATACACCAGCACCACGAGCGCGACGCCCGCGACGATCGCGCGCGGCAGGGTCCTGCGCGGGTCGCGCACTTCGCCGGAGATCCACAGCGCGTGCTGCCACCCCCCGTACGAGAAGAGCGCCGGGACCAGCGCCGCAAAGACTCCGAGCGCCCCGGGCGATCCGGGCGCGGGAGCGCCGGGCACGGGCCGGGCGGACGCCGGCGCGAACGCCGCGATCCCGATCACGGCGAAGAGCGTGAGCACCTTGCTCACGACCGTGACGTTCTGGATCCGCGAGCCGGCGCGCGCGCCCAGGAGATTGGCGGCGGTCACACCGAGTATGAGCAGCAGCGCCGGCGCGAGGATGAACGGCTCGTGCAGCGGGTGCCCCACCGCGATGGTGAGGTACTCGGCGCAGATCACGGCGATGATGCCGATCGCGCCGCCCTGGATCAGCGTCGCGTTGCAGAAGACAAAGAGGAAGCCGGAGAGGGGGCCGAAGGCGTCGCGCAGGATCTCGTACTGCGCGCCGTTGGAGTTGTACTTCGTGCCCAGCTCGGCGAAGACCAGCGCCCCGCACAGCGCGATGAAGCCCGCCGCGCCCCACGCCACGAGCGTCAGCGTCGCGGTGCCCGCCGCCGCGGCAGCGTCGGACGGCTGACGGAAGATGCCGACGCCGATGATGGCGCCGATCACCACGCTGGCCGCGCTGAACGTGCCGAGAATCCGCGCCGGCTTCTGTGCCTCTGGCTCGGGCATCGCGCGAGCATAGCGAATCGGCCCCGGTCGTGAGCGACCGTGCACGCGGTCCCGTGCGGGCAACAATCGCCCATGGTTCCCCTCCGCATCCACCATGTCGCGATCATCGTCTCGGACTACGAGCGCTCGAAGCGGTTCTACACGGAGGTGCTCGGGCTCCCGGTCATCGCGGAAACGCACCGCGCGGAGCGCGGCTCGTACAAGCTCGACCTCGCGCTGGCCGACGGCTCGCAGCTGGAGGTTTTCTCGTTTCCGAACCCGCCCGCACGGGTGAGCCGACCGGAGGCGTGCGGGCTGCGGCACCTGGCGCTTGCCGTGGACGACCTGGACCGGGCTGTCGCGGAGGTTGTTCGCCACGGTGTCTTCGTTGAGCCGGTGCGGATCGATGAAATAACGGGCCGGCGCTTCACGTTCTTCGCCGATCCGGACGGGCTGCCGCTCGAGTTGTACGAGCGGGTGTAGTCGCGGTGAACCGAGCCGCGCGAGAAGCGCGCACGGTCTGCGCCGTGCGCGCCGCACGCCTTCGGAAGCTGATCACACCGTCGCAAAGCTCACTGGTCGACAGCCTTGGGAGCGAGACGCTCGATATTCACGTGCGGCCTCCGCGTGCGGCGGTCGACGGTGACCTCACCCACCCTGATCGCGCCCGCGCGCCGCACGTCAGTGCGCGCCGATGAACAGAGCCTGAGCGTCCTCCTGCACGTCGGGGGCCGCGACACCCTCCAGTGTTCCGGCAACCGGGTCGTCGCGACCAGACCCGCCACTCCCTTCGTGGGTTTCCCGGGCGAGGAATCTCGCGAAGGCGTTGAGCACGCGGAACGGCTGGTCGCCGGGCGGCGCATGCGGGTCGGCGCTGCCGAGCCGGACAACGACGACAAGCGTTGACGGCCCCGACGTCCTGGTCGCGCAAGTACTCGACACCTGGCAGTCGTACACCCCCCGATCCTGGCGCATCACGGGGGTGATCGTCAGTGAAGAGGTCTGGGACCCCGTCGTTCGTGGTCCGTCGGTCAGCGCGTTGGCGTTGCGGCGCCATTGGTAGGTGAGCGGCGCTCCCCCGGGAGCCGTCGCACTGACCGTCAAGGTCAAGGATTGTCCGGTGCTCCGCCGAACGACCGAAGGAGGACTCGACAGTATCACGGGCACTTTGGTGCACGGCTCGAAGACGACATCATCGACGGCGAGGTCGTTGCCGTCGGGGGCGCTCTCGAGGTCGTACATGTACACCTCGACCTGCGTGGTGCTCTGGCTCTCCCAGCCCGTCTCGAACTCACGCCAGACGCAGTCCGCCGCCGAGGTGAGTTGCGTAGCCGCCGCGTTCGTCAGGCCGGTCGCGATATCACGGAACCCAACTCCGACGTACGGCGGGTGACGGTGGGCCAGGTCGAGCGTGAGGGACCAGAAGCGAAAGCTGTACGCCGTGTTGGGCTGCACGTTCACGGTCTGAGACCAGAACTTGCTGAGGTATATGCCGTCGACAAGGAGCATCTTGTCGCCGGGGGACGTGTGATCGGTGCAGGTCGGCCACCCCGGGTTCCACGCGCTCGGGTTGGTTCCGACCGTCGATCGTCCGGGCGCGCTCACGGGGCCGGTCGAGTACTGCGTGCTATAGCCCGTGGCGCCGTTCTCAAAGCTGGGGTTCTGGAGCAGGTTCTGCCGCGCCGCGGCGTGCTGGGCGATGGCCGCGATCGCGCAGGCCAGCGCCCAGATGCACGATCGCAAAGGCCGGAACGGTTTGGGCAACGTCGTGGAACCAGGCAGCCGCGGAGCGGACGTGAGCGGGACAGCGAGTGCGCGCATGATCCACCTCCTGCAAAGGGAGACGATCTCCGCCGCTCGGGCGGCTCGCAGGGATGGGTCCAGAACGAAAGATCGACCGCGTGTCACGGCCGGACGCACCCTCCGGGCCCACACGGGCGCGGCACCAGTGATGCACAGCTCAGACGCGGCAGGCCAGTATGCGACGCTCGCAATCGGGCGTCAAGGGTCATTGTGGGCGGGCCAATGAAAACGTGCCCGGCTTCGCCGGGCACGCATGATCTGACCCACGCTCGGTGTCGAATCGTCGGGTTCTATTCGTCGTCTTCGTCCTTACCGGCTGCTGCCACGGCGGCCGGCGCACTCGCCTTCGCCGCCAGCACGGCCTGCCGGATCTCCTTGAAGAGGTCGGGGTTCTCCTTGAGGAAGGCCTTGGACGCCTCGCGCCCCTGCCCGACGCGCACCTCGCCGTAGCTGAACCACGCGCCACTCTTCTGGATCACGTTGATCGACACGGCGAGGTCGAGCAGGTCGCCGGATGCGGAGATGCCCTCGTTGTACATGATGTCGAACTCGGCATCGCGGAAGGGGGGCGCGACCTTGTTCTTCACCACGCGGGCGCGGGTGCGGCTGCCCACGGTGACGTCGCCTTCCTTGATCGCGCCCGTGCGGCGCACGTCGATGCGGACCGACGAGTAGAACTTGAGGGCGCGGCCGCCGGTCGTGGTCTCGGGGCTGCCGAACATCACGCCGATCTTCTCGCGGATCTGGTTGATGAAGATGACGGTGCAATTGCTGCGGGCGATGACGCCCGTGAGTTTGCGCATCGCCTGGCTCATGAGACGGGCCTGGAGGCCCATCTGTGCGTCGCCCATCTCGCCCTCGATCTCGGCGCGGGGGATGAGAGCGGCGACCGAGTCGACCACGATCAGATCGACCGCGTTGGAACGGACGAGAAGTTCGCAAATCTCGAGCGCCTGCTCGCCCGAGTCGGGCTGGCTGACCAGGAGATCGTCGATGTTGACGCCGATGCGCCGGGCCCAGGAGGGGTCGAGGGCGTGCTCGGCGTCGATGAACGCAGCGACGCCATTTTCCTTTTGTGCGTGCGCGGCGACGGTGAGGGCCAGCGTGGTCTTGCCGCTGGATTCGGGGCCGAAGATTTCGACGATGCGCCCGCGGGGGATGCCCTTGCCGCCGAGGGCGAGGTCGAGGGAGATGGCGCCGGTCGAGATGCCGGGGACGGCGAGGTAGGCGGCCTCGTCCATCTTCATGATTGAGCCCTTGCCAAAGGCTTTCTCGATCTGGCCGAGGGTCTGCTTGAGGGCGAGGTTCTTCTGCTTGTCTTCGAGCTTGACTTCAACTGCGGTTGCGGACGCCATCGGGATCTCCTTGCCGCGGGTGGCCGCCCGTTCCGGTGAAGGAGGGAGGGTCCGCGGACGCCGGTGCGGGTGCTGAGTGACTCGGGCCCGACAGGTGCCGGGAATACCCAAGAATTCAGGCCAAGGGCGGCATCGGACGCGAGCTTGGCGAGGAAAGTTTACTAAGAACCAAACACGCTGTCAACTTTCAGGTCGGTGGAAAGCATACCTAACATCTATCCACAGCTCCTCCACTATTCTCGATCCGATGAGCGTCGCACTGGTCTATTTGCGGAGTTGAGAGTCCTTTGTTACGCTCACGACGCCTCAGGAGATTCGAGTGCGCGCGTGGGCCAGACTCAGCACTACCGGCCTGTTGCTCTCGCTGTTCTGCGGCGCACTCATCGGCATCGGCGCGATCACCGCCAACGAGGCCGAGGCCACCAGCTACCTCTCCAATGACCCGCGCGCCTGCGTGAATTGCCACATCATGCGCGAGCAGTACGACGGGTGGCAGCACTCCGGGCACCACGCCGCGGCGACGTGCAACGACTGCCACGTCCCGCACGACTTCTTCGGCAAGTACCTGACCAAGATGGAGCACGGCTACCGGCACTCCAAGGCCTTCACGCTCCAGGATTTTCACGAGCCGATCCAGATCACCGCGTCGAGCCGCGACGTGGTGCAGCAGAACTGTCTGCGCTGCCACGGCGAGTTTGTGAGCGACATCGCGGGGCACGGCGCGCCCGGTGCCGCGGCGACCGAGTTCGACTGCATCCACTGCCACCGGCGCGTCGGTCACGACACACGCCGGTGAACGCTCCGACCGGAGACCGATCCCATGGCATCACCGAGCCCCTCCGAAACAAAGCCCGCCGGCGCCGGTCGCGCGATCTCGTGGGTGCTCGTCGTCGTCGCCGCCGCGGCGACCGTCGGCGTCATGCTCCTGCTCCAGAACATCCGTCAGCGCAAGGCCGAGGCGCAGCTCGCGGCGTTCCCGCTGACGGCGCTGACCGAAGAGACGGTGGACCCCGCGGAGTGGGGGAAGAACTTCCCGCGCCAGTACGACGCGTACCTGCGGACGGTGGACAACGAGCGGACGCGCTTCGGCGGGAGCGAGGCGATGCCGCTGGGCGACGGCAAGTTCTCGAAGGCGGTGCAGAAGCTGGACACCGACCCCTTGCTCAGGACCATCTTCGCCGGGTACGCCTTCTCGATCGACTACCGCGAGCGGCGCGGGCACGCGTTCATGCTCAGCGATCAGCGCGAGACCGAGCGCGTCACGAAGAAGCCTCAGCCCGGCGCGTGCATGCAGTGCCACGCGACCAACGTGCTGGCGTACCGCAAGATGGGGCTCGAGAAGGGAGCGCCGGGCGCGCTCTCCGACACGTTCCTTTCGGAGAACGGCCAGGCCCAGCTCTTCAAGGGGTTCGAGACGATCTGCTCGATGAAGTTCGACGACGCGAGCAAGCTCGTCGATCACCCGGTGGCGTGCATCGACTGCCACGAGCCGTCGTCGATGCGCCTGCGCGTGACGCGCCCGGGCTTTATCACCGGCATCCGCGCGCTGGCCCGGAGCGACGAGCCCGTGCCGCACCTGCCCAGCATCGAGCGCTGGCGCAAGGGCGACCGCAGGCACGACTACGACCCCAACGCCGACGCGATGCGCCAGGAGATGCGGAGCATGGCGTGCGCGCAGTGCCACGTCGAGTACTACTTCAAGGGCGAGCAGAAGCTCGTGACCTACCCGTGGATCAACGGTCTGAAGGTCGAGCAGATCGAGAAGTACTACGACGACCAGAAGTGGACGGACTTCACGCACGCCGAATCCGGGGCCCCCGTCCTCAAGGCCCAGCACCCCGAGTTCGAGATGTGGAGCCAGGGCATCCACGCCAAGTCCGGCGTCGCGTGCGCCGACTGCCACATGCCGTACGTGCGCGAGGGCGCGGTCAAGATCAGCGACCACCAGGTGCGCAGCCCCCTGCTCTCGATCGCGCGCGCGTGCCAGACCTGCCACCCCTCGAGCGAGGAGGAGATGCGGGCGCGCGTGGAGACGATCCAGGGCCGGCACTCGGCGATGCTCGCGCGCACGGAGCACGCGGTCGTCGATCTCATCAACGACATCAAGGGCGCCAAGGCCAAGGGCGCGACCGACGAGCAGCTCACGACGGCGCGCGACTTCCAGCGCAAGGCGCAGTGGCGCTGCGACTTCGTGAACGCCGAGAACTCGATGGGCTTCCACGCGCCGCAGGAAGCGATGCGGATCCTCGGCGAGGCGATCGACTTCGCGCGCCAGGGGCAGGTCCAGATCGGCAAGCTCCCGGCCCGCGCGAACTGACGCGCGCCCCGTTCGACGCCCGGGACCGCGCGCGCCCACCGGTATACTCCGGTCATGAGCGACGCGCCCAACGCCCGAGAGCTCTTCGCCCGGGTGATCGAGCTGGGCGCGGAGGAGCGCCGGCGGCTGCTCGACCAGGTTCGGCGGACCGACCCGGGCGTGTGCGCCGAGGTCGAGTCCCTCCTGGCGTACCACGAGCCCGCCGGTGAATTTCTCGAGGGCTCCGCGCTCGAGGACGTGGGCATGCCCGAGCCGGCGCCGACCGAGCACGAGCGCATCCCCGAACGGCTCGGGCGCTACGCCGTCGTGCGCGTTCTGGGCACCGGCGGCATGGGGATCGTCTACGAGGTGCGCCAGGATTCGCCGCAGCGCACCGTCGCGCTCAAGGTGATCCGTCCCGGGATGCTCGCGCCCGGTCTCCTCAAGCGCTTCGCGCAGGAGGCGGCGGTGCTGGCCCGCCTGCAGCACCCGGGGATCGCGCAGGTCTTCGACGCGGGCGTGATCCAGGAGTCCGGGCACCCCCGCCCGTACATCGCGATGGAGTTCGTGCAGGGCGTGACGCTCACCGAGGCCGCCCGCCCCATGGACCTCCGCGCGCGTCTCGAGCTCTTCACGCGCATCTGCGACGCCGTTGAGCACGCGCACCGGCGCGCCGTCGTGCACCGCGACCTCAAGCCCGCGAACATCCTCGTCACGCCCGACGGCACGCCGAAGATCCTCGACTTCGGCGTGGCACGCCTCACCGACGCCGAGGCGCGCGTCACGACCATCTCGACCAGCGTCGGCCAGATCGTGGGCACGCTCTCCTACATGAGCCCCGAGCAGGCGTCGGGCGATCCCGGCGCGATCGACGAGCGGGCGGACGTCTACGCGCTGGGCGTGATCCTCTACGAGCTGCTCTCGGGGAAGCTGCCGATCGACCTCGGCAAGGCGCCGGTCCACGAAGCCCTGCGCGCCATCTCGAGCGACGAGCCCCGCGCGCTCTCCACCCACGACCGTCGGCTGCGGGGCGACCTCGACACGATCGCGCGGCGCGCCCTCGAAAAGGACAAGACCCGCCGCTACGAGCACGCCGCGGACCTCGGCGCCGACGTGCGGCGCTACCTGAACCACGAGCCGATCGCCGCCCGCCCGCCCAGCGCGATCTACCAGTTCACCAGGTTCGCGCGGCGCAACCGGATCCTGGTCGGGGGCGTGGTCGCGGTGATCGTGACGCTGGTCGCGGGGATTGTCGCCACGTCATGGCAGGCGGTGCGGGCCTCGAACCAGGCGGCGCTGGCATCCGAGCAGGCCCTGCGGGCCAAGGAAACCGCCGCATTCATGAAGAGGATGATCCGCTCGGCGACACCGGAGGAGACGCTAGGCAAGGACACCACGGTGCGACAGATGCTCGACGGCGCGGCCCGCGACATGCTGGCCGACACGTCGGTCCACCCCGCGGTCGCCGCCGACGTGCACCGCATGTTCGCCGAGGCGTATGCCAAGCTCGGCGACTTCCTCAAGGCCGAGGACCACGCCCGTCGCGCGCTCAAGCTCCAGGAGGAACGCGTGGGTCCGGACCACGCCGACGCTCTCATCATCATCCCGGCCTTGGCCAGCTTTCTGATCGAGACCGATCGCGCGGGCGAAGCTCTGACGATGGCCCGGCGCGCGTGGGACGTCGCCGATCCGACGCTCGGCCCGGATCACGAGGTCACGACCATGCTCACTTCGGTCGTTGCCCTGGCGCTGGGCGCGCAGAACCCCGTCGACTGGCCGGAAGTGCTCAAGTGGCGGCGGCGCTCGTGCGAACTCAGCACCGCGCGCTGGGGGCGGGAATCGAGCGAGACGCTGATCGAGCGGACCAACCTCGGCGTCGAACTTATGGACTCGGGGAACATCGAAGAGGCCGGGGAAGTCCTGTACGAGGTGCTCGAAATCCGCCGGCGCGTGCTCGGCCAGGACCACCCCGACACGCTGGTGGCGATGGCCAACGTGGCGGCGCTGCTCCAGCGCCGCGGCGAGGACGACAAGCTGATCCCGATGTACCAGGAGTTGATCGCGGTGTCGCGACGAATCCTCGGCCCCACCCACCCCAGCACGCTGGTACGCCTGCGGAACCTGGGCTACGCGTACTACAGGAACAAGCGCTTCTCCGACGTCGAGCTCGTGGCCAAGGAAGCCCACGAGGGCTGCGTCCAGCGCTTCGGCCCGACACACAGCAGCACGCTTCTCGCGATGGCCCTCTACCTCTCCTCCATCATGGAGCAGAAGCGCCTGGCCGAGGCCGAGCCGCTCGTGCACAGCCTGTGTGAGACGGCGCTGGCCAGTTTCCCGAAAGAGCACCCCGCCGCGGTCAGCGCGGCGTCGCTCGAGTTCGACCTGGCCGAGCACCAGGGGAGCCTCGACCGGATGCGCCAATGGGCCGAGAAGCTCCGCGGCACCGACGCGGAGGAGGCGGTGTTCAAGCAGCTCAGGATCGCGGAAGAGGCCGCGGCGAAGGGCGCCCCACCCCGGTAGCACGAGCCCGCATCGAGACCGGCCGGCCGCACCCTCCCCTCTCGTTCAGCGCTTTCGCGGAGCGCGCGATCGAACGGCCCCCGCTACGCTACAGAAACATGGCGAGCCCGACCCACGACATTCGCCCAGCGCCGCCCGCGCCGTCGTCCGCCCCCGCAACGTTGCGCGATTCTTCCGCCGCAATGCTCGCCGCGGAATCCCAGATCAAGCTCGGCGGCGGCGCCAAGGCGATCGACCGCCAGCATGAGAAGGGCCGCCTTACCGCGCGCGAGCGCGTCGAGAAGCTCATCGACAAGGGCTCGAGCCTTCAGGAACTCGGCCTCTGGTGCGCGTGGGAGATGTACAAGGAGTACGGCGGCGCCCCCGCCGCCGGCGTCGTGACCGGAATCGGCGTGGTGCAGGGCCGCCGGTGCATGATCATCGCCAACGACGCGACGGTGAAGGCCGGGGCGTTCTTCCCGATGACGTGCAAGAAGATCATCCGCGCGCAGACCATCGCGCAGATGGCCCGCCTGCCCCTGATCTACCTCGTGGACTCCGCGGGGGTGTTCCTGCCGCTGCAGGAAGACGTGTTCCCCGACACCGACGACTTCGGGCGCATCTTCCGCAACAACGCGGTGATCAGCGCCGAAGGAATCCCGCAGATCGCCGCCATCATGGGCTACTGCGTCGCCGGAGGCGGGTACCTGCCCGTCTTGTGCGACACGCTTCTGATGACCGAAGGGAGCGGGCTCTACCTCGCGGGCCCCGCGCTCGTGAAGGCGGCGATCGGGCAGGAGGTGGGCGATGAGGAACTCGGCGGCGCGGCGATGCACGCGTCGATCTCGGGGACGATTGATTTCAAGGAGAAGGATGACGAGGCGTGCATCCAACGCGTCCGTTCGTTGATGGACAAGTCACACGGGCTTGAAAGCAACCCTGTCGCGGAAACTCGCGAACGTTCAGGGGCGCCAGCGATGTACCGGGTGGGTAACGAAGCACACCGCTTCTTTGCTCGACAAGACGAAATGCTTGGCGATACCGCGTATCAGGATGCGATGGGCGAGAATCCGTTTTCCTCAGCGCGCCCCACATCCGACGTCTACGCGTTGTACTCCGACAAGCCCGGCAGCCAATACGACGCGCGAGAGATCATCTCGTGCATCGTGGATCGCAGGCTTGCTGGCGACGAGAAAGAGCCCGTTCCTCAGAGTCCCGACTTCGACGAGTACAAGTCCGACTACGGCCAATCTCTCGTCTGCGGCTACGCCAAGATCGGCGGCCACTCCGCGGGGATCATCGCCAACCAGAAGAAACTCACCACCCGCCAGATGCCCGGCGGCAAGGCTGGCCCTTCCAAGGCCACCAACATGCCCGGCGTCATCTACGACGACTCGGCCGACAAGGCGGCCCGCTTCATCATGGACTGCAACCAGCGGAAGGTCCCCATCATTTTCCTGCATGACACCACCGGTTTCATGGTCGGACGCGACTCGGAGCAGGGCGGGATCATCCGCGCGGGCGCCAAGATGGTGAACGCGATGAGCAACTGCATCGTGCCCAAGATCGCGGTGATCCTGGGCGGTTCGTACGGCGCGGGGAACTACGCGATGTGCGGGCGCGCCTTCGACCAGTTCATGAGCTTCGCGTGGCCGGGCGCCCGGTGCGCCGTGATGGGCGCGAACCAGGCGACGGGGACCCTGGCGACGATCGAAGAGGCCTCGCGCAAGCGCCGCGGCGAGACCATCGACGAGGAGACGCACAAGGCAATCCTCGCCGCGGTTCACGCGAGCTACACCGAGCAGGCCGACATCCGGCACGGCGCGGCGCGCGGGTGGGTGGATCGGCTGATCGAGCCGCACCGGACGCGCGAGGAACTGATCGCGGCGCTGGAGGCGGCGAATCAGGGGTGGGATTACTCAAGGGCGTTCAGGACTGGGGTGTTGCAGACCTGACGCGCCGGCGCGGCTGTCAGTCGCCCCAGTTGTAGTATGCACCATCCCATTCCTTCGCCGACGGACTCCACAAACTGCCTTCGATCCTGATCTCCCGCCCGTAGATTGGTCCGACTCCAGCGCCGTCGCGCACGATCCCCGCATTCGGACGGAGTATGAACTCGCACCGGCCTCCACGCAAACCGGTCCCGGCGGCGCTCACTCCGGTGTTCCATTCCGTTCCGGCCGGGGCCAATACCCAACCGATCCGCTTTTCCGTGCCGTTCTGACGGACGAAAACATCCGCTGGCACGGTCACCGGCGGCGGCGCGAGAAGACTGGAAAAATCCACGTGAACCAGGTCCGCCGCTTGACACTTCCACCCGAAGATTCCCGCATAGACCCGCCTGTTCTTGACGACCTCCTCCGGCTCAGGGTCCGAGACCATGCGGACCGGGGATAGTGCGGCCGCGGGAAGTGTTGTGATCGAGACCGAGCACGGCTCGACCACGCGCAGCCGCGGCGAAGCCAGATCGCCAAGGCGCGTCGGGTCGGCGTATGTCGCCGCCACCACGCCCATCGAGCCGTGTTCCTCCAGCTCATAAATCATCAGTTCAAGTTCCGCGTTGACTTTGTGCTCGCCCGGCGACTCGGGCAGAGTCATCCACCACGACGGCCCGCACCCTGACAGCGAATCGTGACGCATGACCGCAGGATCAATGTCCTGGCCCGCGGTCGGCCACGATGCGCAATCACCCCGGAGGTGAACCCGATACGCGAATCGCGTGCCGATGACCGAGAGCGGAAGGCAAAGGTCCATGTCCACCCGCACCGTCGATCCGGCGTGCAGGGACTTGCCGTCGTTCAATGTCAGCGTGGGCGCGATCGTCGCTTCGAAATAGCGTCGAAGGTGCTCCGTTGAAACCCGGCCTCTCCCGGCCTCTCGCCCAAACGCGTGCGCCAAGGGCGTGCGATGCCAGCCGGAACGACCACGCGACGGCGCGTGACGCGCGCCCTGGCGCAGGATGACCAGTTCGATCAGTCGATCTCGACGCTCAGCGGGCAGGTCGGCCCGCTTCAAGAGAGCGGCCAGGTCGTCCTCCAATGTGGGGCAATCCGCGCCGGGGTTCCCTTCGAGTTCGGACATCAACGCCTCGAACGCCATCCGCGCACTCGGCAACGACGCGTCCGGCGCGCCCAACTTCGCCCTGAGGGCGTCCGTCAATGCGTTGCTCCACGATCCCCGGCCCGACAGGGCCGGCCAGATCGCCTCAATGAGGGCCTGCCACTGCTCGGCGGTGAGACGGTCTTCTTCAACCCTCTTCGCCATCACGTCCACCGGCACCCCGAAAAACCGCCCGCGCGCCGCCAGGGCACGGAGGTCCTGGATCAGCCACGAAGTCGGCTTCGCGTGAACCAGCGCACTGGGCAGCGCCATCGTGAACGCGGTTCCCGCGACGATCGCCGCGAGCGTTGAGACGGCGAGCAGAAGCCCCGGCAGGATGAGCCGGCGGCGATACACCGCCCGGTGTCCGATCGCGACCGCGCCGGGACGGTCGAGCGCCGCCCCGCATTCCGAGCATCGCACACCGCGCTCTGGCGCAACGCCGATTTCGTAGTCACACGCATCGCAGACCGGCGCACTCCCCCTCCGGCCCGTGCGGATGACGCGGCGGATCGATCGAACGCACAGCCCGACCGCCAGCAGCGCTGCGCCCAGAAGGGCCGTGATAATCCAGAGTTTCTCGAAAGAGAAAGCCACGCGTGACCAATCGTAACGACCGCTCGCACCGGTGAACGCAACTTTCGTCGGTTATCACTGCCACTCCGGCAGCATCGACTCGCGCGTATTGAGCCTGCCGGCCACCGAAACCCCGCTGACAAGTCTTTCACGCCCCGCTCATCGACCCCCGCTGGCACGCCGTTCGTACATTCTGTTGAGGCGTCCTCCGGCGCCGGCGCGTGACTGCGCTGGGCGAACTCCGGCGCAACGCCTCACACGATGCCCGAGAAGAAACCACATCCCGAGAAGCCCGAACGACCGCGACGCACCAAGAGCGCTGCCGGAAGCCCGGTCAAGCCGGCGACACCCGCTGCTCTTCCAACCTCTGACGGCGAACCGAGCACGCCGCCCCTGGTCACGCTCCCGACCGATGCCGCCAACCCGATCGCGCTGACGGAAGATCAGTTGAAGGCCGCCACCACCGCCAAGCCCCGCCCGTGGCTCATCACCGCCTGGCCGGGCATGGGCAACGTCGCGATGATCACGGCCGTGTACCTCCTTGAAGAGCTCGATGCAGAGCCGTTCGCGGAACTCTCCTCCGTCGGCCACTTCGACGTCGAGAAGGTGGACGTCAAGGACGGCGTCGTCGGCTCGACGCGCATGCCGCGCAGCATCTTCTACCGCTGGAAGAACCCCAAAGGGCGAGACCTCATCATCTTCGTCGGCGAGGCGCAGCCCTCGGCGAACACGTACGCGTTCGCGCACTCGCTCCTGGAGCACGCGACCAAGCTCGGCGTCGAGCGCGTGGTCACGATCGCATCCATGGCCTCGCAGCTCCACCCTTCCGCCGAGCCGCGCGTCTTCGGCGTCGCGACCGACAACGAAGCGCTGGAGGAGCTGCGCCGGCTCGAGGTCAAGCCGCTCGAGGACGGGCAGATCGGCGGCCTCAACGGCGTGATGCTCGGGGTCGCCGCGGAGCGCGGCGTGCCGGGCGTGTGCCTGCTGGGCGAGATCCCCTACTTCGCCGCGGCGGTGCCGAACCCGAAGGCGGCCAAGTCGGTGATGGAGGTTCTGTGCGTGCTCGCGGGCGTCGAGATCGATCTCGCCGAGCTCACCAAGCACGCCGCGACCATGGACAAGGCCATCCTCGAACTGCTGAAGCGCCTGCAGGAGCAGCAGGGTGAAGAGGGCGAAGAGCCCGGCGCCTTCGCGCCCGACGACGGGGACGAGAGCGAGGGTCACGACGGCGTGAGCAAGGCGCCCGACATCCCCGAGCCCAAGCACCCGGACTTTGCGACCCGTTCGCGCATCGAGGAGATGTTCGCCGAGGCTCGCAAGGACCGCAAGCGCGCCGTACGCCTGAAGGAAGACCTCGATCGCCTGGGCGTGTTCAAGCTCTACGAGAACCGGTTCCTTGACCTGTTCAAGCGCGCCGGCTGAGCCGGGCGGCCCGGCCACGTTCGGCGGACGCTTTCAGTCCACGTCTTTCTGAGCACCGCGCGGCTCACGGGAGCGGCGATCTCCACGCGGCGCGGACTCATCCTGATCGCGTGCCGGTCGACGGTCCGAGTCGGGCCCGCGCTTTTCGCGCGGGGGCGCGCCGCGCGACGAGCCGTCCGGTCCCTCGCGCTGCGCGCCGCGCCGGGGCGCCCCCTCGGGACTCGGGGCTCCATCGCCCGGACGAACGCCATCGGGCCCGTCGGGACGCGCGTCGCCCCGCTTCTGATGCTTGCGATGCTTTTTGGCCTTGTGCTTTCCGGCCTTCGGACGATCGTCCCCGGGCGGCGCGAATCGCGGACCGTCAGCGCCGGGCGGACCGCCACGGAATTGCGGGGCGCGACGCTCAGCGCCAGGACCGCGGTCGCCATCGAATTGCCCCTGACCACGCGGCGCACCGGGGCCGAAGCCGTCGGGAGCGCCGCGCCCGGCGAAGGGAGAACGAGGTCCAGGACCCGCTTGGCGCGGGCCGAACGGGCCGGGCGCGAACTCACCACCGACATTCGGGCCCGGCCCGCGCCGGTCGAATCCGCGCGGCCCGCCCCGGCCACCACCGGGCATCGGCGGAGCGTGATCGAACTGCTGTGGGCCTGCACGCCCGTCGCGTGGTGGCATCTGCTGGCCCGGGCCGAACGGATTGTTCATCCCTTCAGCACCCTGCCGACCCTGCGGTCTGCGCCACCATTCACCCGGAGCACGGTCGTCGCCGCGCGGGCGGCGGAAGTTTGGCGCGCCGTCGGGGCCCGGTTCCCGAGACCTCCCTCCCTCACGCATGGCCGGGGGACCATCGTCCTGGGGCGGGCGATCCGACTGTGCGAGCAGGAGGTTCGGAACGGACGCGACCAGCAGCGCGACGCAGGTAAGCCTGAGCATGATGCCTCCGACGAGTAAGGACGAGAAGATTGTCGCCCCGCCCAACGCCGCGGCGTCACGCCGATTGCATCGCCGATTCGGGCCCGCGTCTCACGCCGCGTCGAGCAGGTGGTTGATCATCGCGTTGACGAAGCTGAAACGCGAGCCCTGGAAGGAGCCCGACACCTTCGACGCGGCCTGCATGCGAGCGTGCTCCAGCTTCCCGGCGATCGTGCGCATCTGAGCGGGCGCACGGTCCTGCCAGGTCTCCATCAACGCCTGGACCTTCTCGAGTTCGTCGTGGTCGAGCCACATGCCGCCGCAGAGCGAGCACCGGTCAACGCACACGCCCGAGTCGCCGCTGTAGTTCATGGTGCGCATGGCGTTCTCGCACGCGGGGCACGAGAGGGCGCGTGCCTCGCAGAAGTCGCCGAACTGCGGCTTGCACGTCCGCATCTGCGCGACCATCGCTTCGGGGAACTTTTCCTGTCGTGCCCGCACGATCGCCGCGAGGCTCTCGCCGGCGACGAACTCGCCGCCGCAGGACTCGCAGGTGTGGATCGAGCATCCCTCGTACCGGACGGGCTTGAGGGCCTTGGCGCAGTTGGGGCAGTTCATGCGTGGCTCCGGCAGTGAGAAGGGACCACCCGGAGCATCGGCAGATTCGTGGCGCGGGCTGAGCGCGTCATGCGCCGCGCACACGGCATAGATGGACCCGAGGACGGATCGTCAACGCGGGCTGACTGTCAATCCTCGTCGTCGCTGTCCGGCGTCGCGTGCTTCGACTCGCCGAAGATCGCGGTCCCGATCCGCACCACGTTGGCGCCCTCGGCGATCGCGTCCTCAAAGTCGCTCGTCATCCCCATCGAGAGGATGTTGACGTTCCCGCCGCTGATGCCGCTGATGCGGAGCTCTTCGTACAGTTCGCGGCAGCGGGCGAACGTATGACGCGTCTCGCTCGGGCTCTCGCCCGGCGCCGCCATCGTCATCATGCCGCGCACCCGCACGTTGATCATGGTGTCGATCTGCTCGGCCAGCGGGATCGCCGCGGGGACGGGGCAGCCGAACTTGCTCTTCTCGCCCGAGCAGTTCACCTGCACGAGCACGTCGATCACCTGGTCACGCCGCAGCGCGATCTGCTGGAGTTCCTCGGCCAGGCGCAGCGAGTCCACCGAGTGGATCAGGCGCACGAACTCGACGACCTTGCGGGCCTTGTTCCGCTGCAGGTGCCCGATCATGTGCCAGCGCACGGCATCGCTCGGGCTTCCGCTCGCCGACGTCTGACCGGCGTCGGGTGCGGGGGCCGCCTTGGCGCTCGGGGCCACGCGGAGCCGGGCCGCGTACTCCTCGACCAGCGCCGCCTGCTGGATCAGGTGCTGGACCCGGTTCTCGCCGAAGTCGCGGTGTCCGAGGTCGATCAGCGCACGCACCTGCTCGGGTTCGGCGTGCTTGGTCACGGCGACCAGCATGATGTCATCGGCGCTGCGCCCGGCGCGCTCCGCGGCGGCGGCGATCCGTTCCTTCACGCGGGAGTAGCGCTCGTGCAGCGGGTCGGTCATCGGTCGTGGTGTCGCGGCGGCGGGCATCGCGTTCCCTCCGTGGAATGCGTGTCTCGTCCGACCGGCGGCGGCGGGCCGCGCCCGCGCCCCGGGAAGATCAGCGACTAGCATAGTCCCGGCGCGGCCGGGCGAACAATCCGGCGCGACCCGTGACGCCCGTTCAATCCGCTCGCCCGCCCGGCATGGCCCGCGGGACGGAGGAAGGAGATCTGAATGTCCAGCGAGCAGCTCCAGCCCCGTGAGAAGGCGATCTCCACGGGCGAGATTGCGCCCGACTTTGTCCTCAAGGACCAGCTCAAGAACGACTGGCGTCTCTCCGACCACGTGAAGAAGGGCGACGTCGCCCTCTGCTTCTTCCCGATGGCGTTCACCAGCGTCTGCTCGACCGAGATGAAGTGCGTCAACGACGAGATCGACTCGTGGCAGAAGAAGGGCGCCCAGGTGGTCGGCGTCTCCTGCGACAGCTTCGCCGTGCTCAAGGCGTGGGCCGACTCCCTCCATCTCAAGCAGACCATGCTCGCCGACATGCACCGCGAGGTGTGCAAGGCCTACGGCCTCTACTGGCGCGAGCTCAACGTGGCCAGCCGCGCCACGGTGGTGATCGGCAAGTCCGCCGACGGACGCGGCAAGGTCAAGTGGGTGCAGTCGCGCGAGCCCGGCAGGGCGATGCAGTGGGACGAGGTGCTGGCCTGGCTGGCGGCCTGAAGGGCGGACGCTACTCGCCGCGCCCCTCGAACGCCAGGGCGAGGGTCCAGCGCCGACTCTCCTCGCGCGTCAGGTCGTGACCGGCAAAGGCAAACAGCGACGGCGAGAGCATGATCGGGTTTCCGGTTGCGCCCGGGCGGGTCGTCGGGCGCGACCGCCCAGCGCGCGTCGGCGAGCTGATGGGGCGCGGGGGTTCGGGTGCGAGCGCCGGCGCGCTGCCGGGCGCCGTGACGCCGGGCATGGTAATCGACACGTGCGTCGCGCCGCCCGGCAGCACCGCGTGCTCGACCGTCGTGCGCGCAAGAACCTCTTTCGTCCGCGCCTCGTTGAGCACGGGCCTGGCGACCGCCGAGAGCGGCTTTCCGTCCGCGTCGCGCCGCAACATGTTGGGCGCGCGGAAGGGATCGATCACCCAGAGCCGGCGCGCGTAAGGGTTCACGCGGGGCTCGCGCGCCGCGGGAGCGGTCTCGTCGGTGGGCGCCGCGGGAGAACCCTGCGCCGGCTTCGCGGGCTCACCGGCCGGCGCGGCCGGTGCGCCCGAACGCGCGACCGCCGACGCGAGCTGGTCCTCGGCCGGGGCCCGGGACGGGCCCGTGCCGACGACCACGCGGTGCACGGCCACCGACAGCCCGAGGATCATGCACAAGATCAGCGTGCGCCGCGACGCCGGCCCGTTCTCGATCCAGACGTGGCTCATGTCCCTCTCCTTGACGCCGGCGCGCCCTTTCGGACCCGCGCGGCGATTCTCTCCGAGCGCGACCATCGGCTCGCCGCTCCCCTGAATCATGGGGCGGACGACTCATTGGCGGTCTGGTAACACCACGCCCGGCGCTACCCTCGGCACATGCCGAAGACACAGAACACGCCCCTGGTCCTCATCGTCCGCGACGGCTGGGGCGAGAACCCGAATCCCGAGCACGATCCGTTCAACGCGGTGAAACTGGCGAAGACACCCGTCGCGAACCGGCTGATGCGCGAGCACCCCTGGACGCTCATCAAGACCAGCGGCGAGGACGTCGGGCTCCCCGAGGGAACGATGGGCAACAGTGAGGTCGGGCACCAGAACATCGGGGCCGGTCGCATCGTCCCGCAGGAATCGCTGACCATGACCAGGGCGTGCCGCGCGGGGCTGCACACCAACGCGGCGATCCGCGAGGCGGTCGAGCACGCCATGTCCCGCGGATCGTCGCTGCACCTCCTGGGCATCAACTCCGACGCGGGCGTGCACGGCCTGCTCGAGCACCTGTTCGCGATTCTCCGCGCGTGTGTCGCGCTGGGGCTCCGCCAACGCGTGTTCATCCACCTGTTCACCGACGGGCGCGACACCGGGCCGTTCACCGGTCTCGGCTACGCGAAGCAGGTTGCCGAGGCGTGCCGTCAGATCGGTGTCGGCCGCATCGCCTCCGTCGCGGGGCGCTACTACGCGATGGACCGCGACCACCGGTGGGAGCGCGTGAAACTCGCCTACGACTGCCTGACGGGGCGCACCGCACACCGCGCGCCCTCGACCGACGAGGCGATCCAGCAGTACTACGACAGGCCCTCGGGCGAAACGCTCAAGGGCGACGAGTTCATCACCCCCACCGCCGTCGGCACCGCCGAGGAGGTCGTCGAGTCGCGCATCAAGGACGGCGACGCGGTCATTTTCTACAACTACCGCGGCGACCGGCCCCGCGAAATCTCCGCCGCACTCTGCTTCCCGGACGCCCTCTGGGCGAAGGTCAAACCGAGCCCCGACTCAGGCCGGATCGGCTTCGACCGCGGCACGAAGCTCACCCTGCACTATGTGATCATGACCGCGTACTGGGAAGCGGTCCTCCCGCACGTGCAGGGGGTTGCATTTCCCAAGCCGCCACGCATGGAGAACACCGCGGGAGAGTACCTCTCTGGGCTGGGGCTCAGGCAGTTCCGCTGCGCCGAGACCGAGAAGTACCCGCACGTCACCTTCTTCTTCAACGACTACCGCGACGAGCCCTACCCCGGCGAGAAGCGCGAGAACCCGCAGAGCCCGAAGGTCGCGACCTACGACCTGAAGCCCGAGATGGCGGCGCCGGAGGTGCGCGACGCGGTGCTCCGACGACTTGCAGCACCGGACTGCGAAGAGTTCATCGTCGTGAACTTCGCCAACGGCGACATGGTGGGACACACCGGAAACCTCAACGCCGCGATCCGCGCCTGCGAGACCGTCGACGCGTGCGTCGGCGTCGTCGTGGAATCGGCACTGGCGCGGGGCGGGTCGCTGATCGTCACCGCCGATCACGGCAACGCCGAACAAATGTGGGACCCGGTGACCAACTCCCCTCACACCGCGCACACCGTGTACGACGTGCCGCTCATTGTTGTCGAGTCTTCACGGGGCTCGCGCCGCCTGCGCGGCGACACCGACCGGGCCGGATGGTTCGATCCCGCCGTCCGTGCACGGCGCGGACGCCTCGCGGACATCGCACCGACCGCCCTGGCGATGATGCAACTGCCGCAGCCCGGACACATGACCGGGACATCGCTCCTGGCCTGACCGCGACCAGAATCAGAACACGAGCGACGCCAACTATTCTCTGGCCGAAGCGGCCGATTTTGCATGAATCGGCCATGGCCGGCACATTTGACTATCCGACGAGCGGCGCCGCCTGAACCGCGGTGTACGTCCCGTCAGCTCTCAGGAGGAGCGATTTCATGAGCTATGCCAAGTCCTTCGGGGCGTTCAGCGCCCTTGGAATCGCGGGCCTCGCGCTCGCGGGTGTGACCGACGTCAACATCACCGGCGCGTTCGCGAACAGCAACTGGAACAATTCCAGCGGCTGGGATGAAGGCCAGGAATGGGGCTGGAACCTCGCCGCAAATCTCAACGACGCGTCCGCGTGGACCAACGAGATCTGGACCGGCGGCGGCGCGGCCACCCTGAACATGCAAATCCTCACGGACGGGATCGATCCGGACGTGACCATCACCAAAAACCTGACGAACACGACCGGCTTTGCGTGGACGTCCTTCAATATTGATCTCTTCCAGGTCAGCGGATTTGGTCCGATTTCGGTCTACCCCTCGTCGGTCGCAAGCAGCCGCTTTGGCACCACTTCCACGATCAACGCGGCGGGCAACTCGTTCATGGCATTCAGCCTGCTTGGGCCGCAGACGCCGGTTCTTCCCGGCGAGAGCGTGTCCTTCTTCTTCACGTTCAATATCCCGGGTGATGTGGTCGTGAAGATGGTGCAGACACCGGTGCCCGCGCCGGGAACGCTCGGAGCGATGATGGCACTGGCGGCGATCGGCGTGCGCCGGAAGCGCTAGTCGTCTCGATCGATCGAGACGCGTAAGAGTCGGGTCCCACCGCCAGGCACATGCTGGCGGTGTTTTGTTTGGTAGGCAGGAGTGCCAGCCAGCTGACCCAGCGGCGAAAATGTCCGAAAGCACGTCGAAGTCGCCTTGCACCGCGCGGAAGTCTCGATACAATTTTTGTTGCCGCGCAGAGTGATTGAACTCTGTTCGGTGCACTGTTTCCGGTGCGTTTCGCTGCGTTGGCACATTTCGTTCTTTGTCGCGCCCGGCCTCGTGGAGAACCTCGCCGGGCAATGGAGGAGACCATGAGGACTTCGAAGGCTTCGTTGCTGGCGATCGGCGCTGCGGCATTTGCGGCCGCGGCGGCTCAGGCGGACATCTCGGATCCCGGCCTGACGATCGAGGCGAGCAACGCGAGCGGCAGCGGCGTCTACCAGGTGTTCCTCTCCAACGGCCAGTGGAAGGACAACGGAACGACTTGGACCTGGACATCCCCGACCGAGGGGTACGACATCTTCGATGACAACTTCAACGTCGTCGCGCACGTGAACTACATGCACTGCACGATGATCAACGATCCCCAGGTGACCGTGAATTTCGACGTCTCCGCGATGTCGGTCACCACGCACTTCGCCATCACCACCGGCCTGCTGACGTTCCCCTCGGGGATCGCCTCGGGCGCGATGGGACGCGCCACCGCCGGCGTCGCGATCACGGACAATGACGGCGACGGCGCCACGCTGACCGGCGGATTTGGCGGCAGCGGCTATCGCGCCAACTACAACGGCACGATCCCCACCGGCACGGTCTTCTCCGACCTGCTCCCGGGACCGCTCGTTGCAGCTCCGTTTGACTCCAACGGGATCAGCGGCGACAGCGCCGGCTACCCCGCGTACATCCCGATCGGCGGCGCCGTCAACAGCATGCAGGCGAAGTTCAATTTCGACCTCAGCGCCAATGACTCCGCGGCCGGCACCAGTTTCTACGAGATCATCCCGGCCCCAGGCAGCGTGGTGCTGCTCGGCGCAGCGGGAATGATCGGTGCAGCCCGCCGTCGTCGCTGATTCAGCACGCTTCCTTGGCCTTGAATACCGCCCGACCTGGGCGGTTTTTTTTTCGAGCCGTTCGAGATCGCACGTGGAATACCGATCAAATCATGAACGACATGGCCCATAAAAAAATCGGCATTCCGCGCGGAACTTGCCTTGCAGGAAATCTTGGCCGCGGGTAGCATGTTTTCATTGCGGGGGTACAGTTTTGGATCGTGGTTGGTAGAGATTGACAGAGAGTAGAGCAGTCGCGTTTACGGGCGTTTCCGCTGATCGTGGGTCCAGTTTCCGCGGACCACGATCAGAGCCCGAGGCGCGACACGCAGGAGGAGATCATGAAGAAGTTGTCGATGAACATGCGCGCGACGTTGAGCGCTGCGGCCGCTTTGGCGGTTGCGGCGGCGGCACAAGCCGGTATTACCGATCCGGGTCTCGTCATTACGGCGAGCAACGCGAACGGCTCCGGCGTGTACCAGGTGTTCCTCTCGAACGGTACGTTCAGCACCACGAATACGCCCAATGACACGTGGGAATGGACGTCGCCGCTCGGTGGCTACGACATCTTCGACAACAGCTTTGCTGTTGTGGCGCATGTTGACTTCATGCACTGCAAGATGGTGGCTGACCCTCAGATCACCGTGAATTTCCAGGTCGATGCGGGCGCGTTGACGACGCACTTCAACATCGCTTCCGGCGTGTTGAGCTTCGGCACGCTCAACCCCGCGTCGGGTCGCGCGACGGCGGGCATCGGCATCACCGACAACGACGGTGATGGCGCGCTGCTGACCGGCGGCTTCCCCGGCGTCAGGGCGTATCACTCCGACTTCAACAGCGGCTCCACCTTTGCGAACCTGGTGAGCCCCGTCCTTGCCGCGCCCTTTGACAGCGGCAATGGCAGCGAGGACAGCCTCGGCTATCCGGTCTATCTCCCCATGGGCGCGGTGTCCGACATTTCGGCCGCGTTTGACTTCGATCTCAGTGCGAACGATTCGGCGGTCGGCACCAGCTTCTACGAGGTCATCCCGAGCCCCGCTGTGGCCTCGGTCATGGGCCTTGCGGGCTTGGTCGGCATGAGCCGTCGCCGCCGGTAAGTCTGCTTGGTACCCGAAAACAAGCCTCGGTCACACCGAGGCTTGTTTTCGGTTTGCAGTGTGTGGCAAGACCGATCCGTCGCTCGAGGACGGGCGTGCGAGGAGAGGGATTCGATCCGATAAAATTGTGCGCGTTCAAGGCACAGTTTGACTTGCACGTTCACTCGCCGACGGATAGCATGGATTTATTGCCGGGGGCTGGTTTCGGAGTTTGGTAGGAGGCGTTCGCCGCGTTGGAGCCGTTCCGCTGACTGGCGTGCATCAGAATCTCTGAGGCATTCGAGTCAGGGCGACGGCGCGGTGATCAGGAGGAGATCATGCAGAAGCTTCTTTCTTCGACTCGGCTGATCGGTATGAGTGCGGTTGCCGGGCTCGCCCTCGCTTCGAGCGCCAACGCTCAGTCTGTCACAGACCCCGCGCTGACGATTTTCGCGTCCAACGGGACGGGAGTTCACAACAGCACGGTTCTGCTTGGCGCGTTCACCGCCGGCAGCTTCACGATCAACACGTTCTCCTATCCGTCGAAGGTCTACACCATTCCGACGCAGAACCTGCTGGATGGCGGTGGAAATTTCATCGCCAAGATCAACAGCGGGTCGGTTCGTTTCACTTCTGGAACGACCAATGAGCACGCCCAGCAGATCCTGTTGAACCTCAACGTCACCGCCGGTACGTCGGACACGACGTTCACGTTCACGACAGGTCTGATGTCGTTCACGGGCTTGGCGAGCGCGATGACGCTCGCCACCACGACGTCGGCGACGCTCACGGACTCGAATGGCTCCGGCTTTGCGGGCTATTCGGGGCTCCAGGATGGTCTTTTCAGAGGGTACCGGGCCAATATCAATGGCGCGATCCCCGGCCCGACCGACTTTGCCCACCTGAATGCGGGATACACGACTGGATCGTCGAAGACCCAGTCGGATTCGATCCCCACCAAGACGGCGATCCCGGGTGTTGTTTCCAGCATGCAGACTCAGATGAGCTACATCCTCTCTGCCAACGACTCGTTCGGCATGAACAGCAACTTCATCGTGATCCCCGCTCCCGCTACGCTCTTGGCGTTCGCGGGCGGCATGGCCGGGCTGGCTCGCCGCCGCCGCTGATCAATCGTGTCATCTCACGGATTCCAGACCGGCGGCTTCGGCCGCCGGTTTTTTTTCGGGCCTTGCCGGCCGAGGCGTGAAGTCTTCCCGGACTCTGTACGATCCCTCTTGTCATGTCGGAGGGGGTGCTGGTACACTGAGCCACGCGGCAATCAGTGCCGCAGGTTCGAATTGCGCGTGGGGCGCCCTTCCTTGGAACGCGGGAACATGCTGGTTCGGCGCTACCTCATCGCTTCTGTCATTGCGCTGGCGATGAGCGCCCTCGCCGTGCCGCGCGCGCTCGCCAATTTCCACCTGATGCAGATCGAACAGCTGATCGGCGGTGTCGAGGGGGACACTTCCGCCCAGTGCATCCAGCTCCGCATGCGGGCCGCGGGGGAAAAGCTCGTCTCGATGGCTCGGGTGCGCGTGTGGGATGCCGCGGGTCTGAACCCCGTCATCGTGAGCGACCTACTCACCGACGTTACAAATGACGTCACGGGTGACCGGGTTCTCATCTGTACCGCGGCCTTTCTCTCCAGGACCAGCCCGACAACGTCCGCCGATTTCATCATGGACAACCCCATCCCGGCCTCGTACATGGCCGCGGGACGGCTGACGTTCGAGGCCAACAACGGGGCGATCCTGTGGTCGGTCGCATGGGGCGGGGCGTCGTACACGGGCTCGAACGGCGGCACGAGCGTCAACGACCCGGACGCCAACTTTGGACCGGCGTTCCCCGGCCCGCTGCCCACGACCTCACTGCAGTCGCTGCTGTTCCAGGGATCGGCGACGGCCGCCAGTTCGAACAACGCCGCGGACTATGCCCTGAGCAGTTCCCCCTCGGTCTGGATCAACAACGCCCGCACGAGCTTCACGCTGCAAGCCTCGTGCGCCGCGCCCGCGGTTACCCAGTCACCCGATCCGGGGAATGACCGCGTGGGGCGCGATTTCACATTCACGGTGACCGCGACGGGGACCACGCCCCTGTCGTACCAGTGGCGCAAGGACGGCTGGGACCTCACGGACGACTCCCGCATCATCGGGTCGCAGACCGCCGCCCTCACGATCTGCCCGCTCGAGCTCGGGGACTCCGGAAGCTACGACGTGGTCGTGACCAATACCTGCGGCCAGGACACCAGCGACCCGGCGACCCTTGCGGTCTTCTGCCCGTCGGACTTCGACATGAACGGCTTTGTGAACGGCGAGGATTTCGACCAGTTCGTGTTCCTGTTCGAACAGGGCGACCCGGGAGCCGACTTCGACGAAAACACTTTCGTCAACGGCGACGATTTCGACCAGTTCGTTTTCTACTTCGAGGCCGGCTGCTGAGGCCAGCTGCTGAGGCCAGCTGCTGAGGCCGGTTACTTGAGCAGACGCTCGAGGTAGTGGATGTCCACGCCGCCGCGCCGGAAATCGGAATTCTCCATCAGGCGCCGGTGCAGGGGGATCGTGGTCTTGATCGGCTCGACGCGGAACTCGTCGAGCGCACGGCTCATCCGCGCGATGCACTGCTCCCGGTCGTCGGCGTGGACGATCAGCTTGCCGATCATGCTGTCGTAGTTGGGCGGCACGGAATAGCCGGTCACCACGTGCGTGTCGACGCGAACGCCGGGGCCCCCGGGGGGCTCGAAGCGCGTCACCTTGCCCGGGCTTGGACGGAAGGCGTGATCGGGATCCTCCGCGTTGATGCGGCACTCCATGGAATGCCCGCGGATGTGGATGTCGCGCTGCTTGTAGGGCATGGCCATCCCCGCGGCGATCATGATCGATGCCTTCACGATGTCGATGCCGGTGATCATCTCGGTCACGGGGTGCTCGACCTGGACGCGCGTGTTCACCTCGAGCATGTAGAAGTTCTGCTGCTCGTCCATCAGGAACTCGACGGTCGCCGCGCCGGCGTAGTCGGCGGCCTTGATGAGGCGCGCCGCGGCGTCGCAGACGGCCTCCATCTTCTTGCGGCTGACGTTGGGCGCGGGCGTCTCCTCGATGATCTTCTGGTGGCGGCGCTGCATGGAGCAGTCGCGCTCCCAGAGGTGGATGGCATGCCCGTGCTTGTCGCCCAGGCACTGGACCTCGACGTGGCGCGCGTGCTCGAGGAACTTCTCGATGAAAACGGCGCCGTTGCCAAACGCGGCGAGCGCCTCCTGCTGGGCGTTCTTGATGTTGAGGCGGAGCGTCGCTTCGTTCCGGCAGACACGCATCCCGCGCCCGCCGCCGCCGGCCGAGGCCTTGATGATGACGGGGTAGCCGATCTTGGCCGCGACCGTGACGGCCTCTTCCTCGTCCTCGATCGCGCCGTCGGAGCCGGGGAAGACCGGGACCTTGTTGGCCTTGGCCGTGTTCTTGCAGGCGACCTTGTCGCCGAGCTTGGCCATGGCCTCGGGGCTGGGCCCGATGAACTCGATCTTGCAGTCGCGGCAGGCCTCGGAGAAATCAGGCCGCTCGGAGAGGAAGCCGTACCCGGGATGGATGGCGTCGACGTCGGCGATCTCCGCGGCGGAGATGATGCGCGAGACGTTGAGGTAGGACTCTTTGGAGGGCCCGGGACCTATGCAGACGGTGCGGTCGGCGAGGCGGAGAAACGGCGCGTCGGCGTCGGCGGTCGAATACACGCAGACGGTCTCGACGCCCAGTTCGCGGCAGGCGCGGATGATCCGCAGCGCGATCTCGCCACGGTTTGCAATCAGGACACGCTTGAACATGGTGAGGATTGAGAAGGGACCAGGTCGCAAATGGCCGAAGGGCCAGAGTCAGAAGGAACGCCGGGTCTCGGAGGGATTGGCCGTCCGGCCCTTGGCCAGGCGACCCGTCAGCACGCCCCCGCACCTCACGACGGCTTCACCATGAACAGCTTCTGCCCGAACTCGACGGCCTGGCCGTTCTTGACGAGCACCTGCTGCACGGTGCCGTCGAGCTCGGCCTTGATCTCGTTGAAGACCTTCATGGCTTCGATCAGGCAGACCGTGGTGCCGGCGGTCACGGCGGCGCCGGGGGTGATGAAAGGTGGCGAGTCGGGGTTGGCGGCCGAGTAGAACGTGCCGACCATGGGGCTCTCAATGGCCTTGAGGCCGCCGTCGCCCGCGGGGACGGGGGCCGGAGCGGCCGCCGCAGCGGCAGGCGCGCCGTGGGCGATGCCGTTCTGAGGCACCACGGCATGGTGTACAAGGGGCGGGGCAGACGAGCCGCCTCGCTTGATGGTGACGGTCTCACGCTCGTCTTGCAGGTCGAGCTCGCTCAGGTCATTGTCGACCATGAGCTGCACGAGTTCCCTGAGCTTGCTGGTGTCGATCATCGGGGCGGAGCCTCCGTGCCGCGACGGGGCTTGGGACCCAATCCGGCGAGGGCGGCATCGTACCTGAAGTCCGGCGATTCGGCGAGGGCGTACCGAACAAATGCCTCGCGACGGTGTGTGACCGCGGATTTCGGCGGCGCCACCGTTGGTTCGCTGGAGCACGCCGCGCTCACGCGCTGACCGCGAATCACAGCGTGCACCACTCCAGATCGAACGGCAGGCTGCAAAGGTTGCGGCACCCGCTCTTTGTGATCAGGTAGTCGTTCTCGATCCGCACCCCTCCGACCCCCGGCAGGTAGATGCCGGGCTCGTTGGTCACCACCATGCCGGGAACGAGCGGCTTGGGCGGGAGCATGTGGCTTAGGCGTGGGTCTTCATGGACGTTCATCCCGATCCCGTGACCCAGTCCATGCCCGAAGTACTCGCCGTATCCGGCTTCGGAGATGTGGTCGCGCGCCACAGCGTCGATTTCCTTCGTGCTTTTGCCGGGCGCGAGCGCTTCGGCGACGCGCACGTGGGCCTCGTGCACGACCTTGAAGATCTCGCGGATCTTGGCGGGCCATGTGCCCAGCGCGAACGTGCGGGTCATGTCGCCGGTGTATCCCGCGGCCATCGCGCCCCAGTCGATCAGGAGCCCCTTGCCCTTCACGATCTTGTTCCGGCCCGGCCGGTAGTGTGGGAGCGAGCCCTTCGCCCCCGCCGCGACGATGCTCTCGAAGCCGGCGCGGCTTGCCCCCAGCGTCTTCATCGCGGCCTCGAGCATCGCGGCAACTTCCATCTCGGTCTGACCGGGCTTGATCGTCGGAAGGACGGCCTTGAGGGCGCGCTCCTGGATGCGGATCGCACTCTCGATGAGACCGACCTCGTGTTCGTCCTTGATCGCGCGCAGGCTGAGAAGCACGCCCGACACCGGCACAAGACGGTCGCCCAGTTTCTCGGCCAGGGCGTTCCGCTCGCCAACGGTCATGTGGTCGGCCTGGATCGCCACGCCCCCCACGATCGAGCCGAGTACCTCAACCGCGGCCTCGGTCATCGACTTCTTGCGGATGAAGACATCGACCGTCCCGGCGTGCTCCCTCATCTCCTCCGCGTAGCGAAAGTCCGTGAGGATCAATGGTTTGCGCGATCCGTCGAGCCTGACCAGGAGGTAGCTGTCGCCCCCGAGAAAGCCGGTGAGGTAACCCACATCGACCGGGTTGCTCACCAGGATCGAGCTCGCCGCATGTTCACGCATCGCGTCCCGGAGCCGGGTCAGGCGGAGAGCATGGGGCGATGCGGCCTTGGACTTCTTTCGTGGCGTCAGGGTGGCGGGCATGGACCGATCATACCGGGCGCGCGGAGGCGCGCGCCGGAATGTGGCCGGTACACTCCCGCCCAATGACCGCAGCGCGCGGCGGGAGTCGCCGACCCGTTGACTGGATCGGATGGGCCGTCGCGACGGGCGCGGGCACGATCGTGGCGGTGTGCGCGATCGCGCCGCTGGTGGGAGCCGGGGCGCGGATCGTCGCGGGAGCGCTCTCGTCACCGGCGCTGCCGGATGGCGCGCCAGGTCTCGCGCGCGGGTCGCTCGGTCTCCTGATGTCCGGCGTCGCGTGGTCCGCGCTGATCGCGGTGCTCTGTGCGCCACTCGCCCTTGCCGGCGCGTGGTCGCTGTGGAGAGGCGGGCGTGTGTGCCGCGCGGCCCTGCTGGCGCCGCTTCTAGTCCCGTCGACTCTTGCCTTCGCGGGCTGGGGGCTCCTGCGGGCGCCGGACACATGGCTCGGCGCGGCCCTGGAGCGCGCGGCCCAGCGCGGGTGGCACGAACTCCCCGTGATCGTGGGGAAGACGCTGGCGGCGACCGGGCTTGCGCTGTGGGTGTTCCCGCTGGGCGCGATCGCGGTGTGGAGCGGCCTGCGCGCGACGGACCCGGCGGTGCTCGACGCGATGAGGGTGGACGGCGCGTCGCGCCGGCGCACGGGGATTGAGTTCGCCCGCCTGTGCCGCGCGGACCTGGTGCTCGGCTCGTTGCTCGTTGCGCTGCTGATGTTGGGCTCGGCGGTTCCGCTGCATTTGGCGCAGGTCGAGACGCTCGCGATCCAGGTCTGGTTCGCGCTCGACAATCTGGCGCGCGACCAGCAGTGGCGCGCGTGGGCGGCGGCGTGGCCGCTCCTTCTCATCGCGGTGGCCGCCGGATGGGGGCTCGGAGGGCGCGCCCGATCGTTCGATCCCGGCGAAGTGCGCTCCAGCCCGGGCGCGCCGCGCGTCATCGACGCGCTTCCTGGTGCGCTCCCTTGGTCGCTCGGAGTTCTGGTGCCGCTGATCCTGTTCCTCTCCAACCTCGGACGGGCGGGCTCGCTCGCGCGGTTCTGGGAAAACAACGGCGGCGCTATCGCCCGGAGTGCCGCGGTCGGCGCCTGGGTCGCCCTCGGCACGCTCCTGATCAGCATCGGAACCGCGTGGGCGGTCTCACGGCGCGGGGTCGCGGCGCGCCTCGGCGGTCTCGGGCTGCGCGCGCTGATGATCTCGGGCCTCGTCCCCGGAGTGCTGATCGGTTCGGCGATCAGCGCCCTGGTGACGCGCCTCGATTCGCCCGCACTCGACAATTCGCTCGCGCCGGTCGTGGCGGCCCACCTGGCCCGGCTGGGCTTCCTCGGCGCGCTGGCGGGATGCTGGAGCGCCAACGCCGCGCGGCGCGTGACCGACGATCTCGCGCGCATGGACGGCGCCGACGCGGGGCCCGGCTGGTGGCGGGCGTGCCTGCGACCGATGCTGTTCGTTCACCTGGCCGCGGCGGGGAGCGCGGGCATCTTGAGCCTTCACGAGATCGAGGCGGCGGTCATGGTGATGCCGCCGGGCGACTGCCTGGCACGGGTGATCCTGGGTGACCTGCACTATTCGCGCGTCGCGGACATGTCGGCGGCCGGGGTGTGGTTGCTGACCCTGGGCCTGGCACCGGTCGTCCTTGCCGGGGTGTGGCAGACCTGGAGGAGATTTGCTGCGATGCGTAACGGCACCGGTTGAACGTGAACCCTTTTTCTTCCCAGCAAGTACCATGAGGGACCATGGGTAGGACCGCCGAGCCACGCCGGCCGAACTGCTGGGTCGCTGCGCGCGCGGCTGCGGTGTTCATCGGGGCAGCCGGGGCCCTGGTCGCAGGATGCGGGCAGAGCGCGCCCCCGGGTTCCGGACCCTTCCGAGTCGCCGCGATGTTCGGCGAGGTTGGCGTATCGCCGGGGCAGATGTCGTACCCGCGCGCGATGGACAGCGACGGCCGCTCGCTCTGGGTGATCGACAAGATGGCCCGCGTCCAGCACCTCGATGCGGCGACGGGCGCGTACCTCGGCGGCTGGAAGATGCCCGAGTCCAAGTTCGGAAAACCGACCGGGGTTACCGTCGGCCCGGGTGACAACGGCGAGACGCTCGTCTACGTCCCCGACACCCACTACCACCGCGTGATGGTCTACCGGCCGGGCGACGCACGGGAGGGTGCGACCGGCCCGACTCTCGTCTCGGAGATCGGCAGTTTCGGCGAGGAACCGGGACAGTTCATCTACCCGACGGACATCGCGATCCTGGTTGAGGCCGGCGCCCCGAACCCGTCGCGCCTGTATATCAGCGAGTACGGCGGGAACGACCGCATCAACGTGTTCGAGCACGCCGACGCATCGAACTCGTACCGCTTCGCGTTCGCCTTCGGCACGTTCGGAGACTCGGCGGCGCCGGAGAACGTCCAGTTCAAGCGCCCGCAGTCGATGATCCTCGATGCGCGCCGGCGCGAGCTCCTGATTACCGACGCGTGCAATCACCGGCTCGGGCGCTTCACGCTCGAGGGGAAGCTCATCGCGTGGATCGGGGGCGAAGCGACGGACGCCGCGCCGGCGAGCGTGCCCGGAGCGGCGCCGTCGGATGACCGGCCGCATTTCCAGTACCCTTACGGCCTGAGCCTTCGCGCCGATGGAACGGCGCTGGTGTGCGAATTCGGGGGCGGGCGCGTGCACTGGATCGATGTGGAACACGGACGATCGCTCGGCGTGTTCGGCGTCCCCGGGCGCGCGCCCGGACAGCTCGCCAGCCCGTGGGCCGTCGCGGCGATCGGGGAGCGTGTCTTCGTGCTCGACTCGGGCAACAACCGCGTGCAGGCATTCGATCTGCCGCTGCGACCAGGCGGGTTGGCCAGCAGCGCAACGAACGGCGCGCGGGGGGTCAACTGATGGACCCCGGAGCGGCCTTCCCGAACTTCGGAGCGATCGCGCAGCGCCCGACCCTGGGCGCGCTCCCGGTCGGTCCGGTTCAGTTCGATGCCCCGCACTTCCTCGTCCTGGCGCCGATCCTGTGGCTCCTGGCGTGGTGGATGGGGCGGCGCTCGCTGGCCGGCCTCGGATCGGTCACGCGCTGGATCGCGCTGGCGGTTCGGCTGGGCGTGATCGGGATCCTGTGCGCCACGCTGGCCGAGCCGCAGTGGCGGCGCGTCAGCGAGGACGTGGCCGTCACGCTCGTGCTCGACGTGAGCCAGTCGGTGCCCCAGGGCGAGGGGGGCTTTACCAAGGACTACATCGAGCGCGCCGTGAGCCAGGGGCGCGAGAAGGTCACCGACCGCCTCGGCATCGTCACCACCGCGCGCGACGCGTTCGTGCAGGCGCTGCCCAGCAGTCATACCGCGCTGGTCGAAGCCCAGCACACCGGGATCGCGGACGCGACCAATCTCGCGGCGGGGATCCGGCTCGCGATGGCGGTCCGGCCCACCGACGCCGCGAACCGCATCCTGCTGGCGACCGACGGGAACGAGACGGCGGGGAGTCTCCTGAGCGCGGCGGAAGCGGCCAAGGCGTCGGGCATCCCGATCGACGTGCTCCCGCTGCGCTACAGCTACAAGAACGAGGGCGAGGTGATCGTCGATCGGCTGATCTCGCCGGCGACGGCACGCTTCGGGGAAAACGTCTCTCTCAAGGTCGCGATCCAATCGACCCGCGCGGCCAAGGGTCGGCTGTCGATCCTCCTCAACGGCGAGCCGATCGACCTCGACCCGGATTCGCCCGCGTTCGGGACGCCGATCGAGCTGACCGCCGGGCTCAACGTGCTCACGCAGACGGTCAAGCCGCCGCGTGACGGGCCGGCGCAGTTCGAGGCGGTGTTCGAGCCCGAGCTGGTCAGCGGCAAGGCGCGGGGCGACTCGATCGCGGAGAACAACCGCAGTTCGGCCGTCACGTTCGTGGTCGCCGAGGCCAAGGTGCTGCTGATCCGCGAAGACCCGGCCGAGTCCGAGGCGCTCGAGCGGGTGCTCACCGACACCAAGATCGCGGCCCGCGTGGTCACGGCGGCGCAGGCGCCGTCGAACCTGACGGAGATGGCCGGTTACGACGCGATCGTCATCGTGAACGAGCCGTCGTACTCCTTCAGTCAGAAGCAGCAGGAGGACTTCAAGCAGTACGTGCACGACGTCGGCGGCGGGCTGGTGATGATCGGCGGGAAGGACTCGTTCGGCGCGGGCGGGTGGATCGGCTCGCCGCTCGAGGACGCGCTCCCGATCCGGCTGGACC
>JADMIO010921791.1_pt1 | contig 40860 bp, 40 predicted proteins | sample 8958161 | NCBI WGS metagenome assembly JADMIO01 (sample SAMN16585339, study PRJNA669376) | soil metagenome | isolation source: Crop rotation soil | place: USA: Cullars Rotation, Alabama | collected 2011
TGCTGCGTCGCCCGCCGCATCGGCAGCCGCCGCGACCGCGCCGCAGCCGGCGCGCTCCGTCCGCTCCACGAACCCGATCCTGCCCGCGGAGTCCTACGGCGGCGATCAGAGCTGCGACCTGCTCGTCCTCGGCGCCGGTCCCGGCGGCTACTCGGCGGCGTTCCGCGCCGCCGACCTCGGCCTCAAGGTCGTCCTCGTCGAGCGCTATCCGACGCTCGGCGGCGTCTGCCTCAACGTCGGCTGCATCCCGTCGAAGGCGATGCTGCACGTCGCCGCGGTGCTCGACGAGGTCGCGCACTTCGACCGCGTCGGCGTCACCTTCGCCGCGCCGACGATCGACCGCGGCAAGCTCGTCGCGCACAAGAACAAGGTCGTCGGCCGGCTCACCGGCGGCCTCGCGCAGATGGCGAAGATGCGCAAGGTCACCGTCGTCACCGGGACCGGGAGATTCAGCGACGACCACCACGCGAGCGTCGAGCTCGCCGCCGGCGGCACGACGACGATCGGCTTCGCCCGCGCGATCATCGCCGCCGGCTCGGAGGCGGTGAAGCTGCCGTTCATGCCGAAGGACGACAGGAGAGTCGTCACCTCGACCGGCGCCCTCGAGCTGCCGAGCGAGCCCAAGCGGATGCTGATCGTCGGCGGCGGCATCATCGGCCTCGAGATGGGCACGGTCTATTCGACCCTCGGCGCCCGGCTCGACGTCGTCGAGATGCTCGACGGCCTGATGCAGGGCGCCGACCGCGACCTGGTCAAGGTCTGGCAGAAGCTCAACGCGCCGCGCTTCGACAACGTCATGCTGAAGACGAAGACCGTCAGCGCCGAGGCGCGGCCCGACGGCATTCTGGTGAAGTTCGAAGGCGAAGGCGCGCTCAAGGAGCAGCTCTACGACCTCGTTCTGCAGGCGGTCGGCCGCGTGCCGAACGGCAAGCGGATCGGCGCCGAGGCGGCGGGCGTGAACGTCACCGACCGCGGCTTCGTTCCGGTCGACATCCAGATGCGCACCAGCGTGCCGCACATCTTCGCGGTCGGCGACATCGTCGGCCAGCCGATGCTCGAGCACAAGGCGGTGCACGAGGCGCACGTCGCCGCCGAGGTCGCCGCAGGCGAAGCGACGGGCGACGCGAAGCTCGCGAAGACCGCGTTCGACGCGCGCGTGATCCCGAGCGTCGCCTACACCGATCCCGAGATCGCCTGGGTCGGCCTGACCGAGGACGACGCCAAGGCGCGCGGCGTCAAGGTGAAGAAGGGCCTGTTCCCATGGACCGCGTCGGGCCGGGCGATCGCCAACCTGCGCGACGAAGGGTTCACCAAGCTGCTCTTCGACGAGGCGAGCCACGCGATCGTCGGCGGCGGCATCGTCGGCACGCACGCCGGCGACATGATCGGCGAGATCGCCCTGGCGATCGAGATGGGCGCCGACGCGGTCGACATCGGCAAGACGATCCATCCGCATCCGACGCTCGGCGAATCGATCGGGCTGGCGGCGGAGGCCTTCGAAGGCGTCTGCACCGACCTGCCGCCGGCGCGGCGCTGATCGCTTGGTGGCCTCGACCGCCAGCGTGCGCGGCCGCGGTCGCGATCCCGCGGCCGACCGCGCGGCGACGCTGCTCGCGATCGCCGATCGGCTGTCGCGGGAGCTCGCGACGCTGCGCTTGCGGACGCCGGTGGCCTTCGTCTACAACCCGCTCGAGTACGCTCGCGAGGCCTACGCCGCCTACGTGCGGCGCTTCGCGACGGCGCCCAAGGAGGTGGTGCTCGTCGGCATGAACCCGGGTCCGTTCGGCATGGCACAGACGGGGGTGCCGTTCGGCGAGGTCGCGAGCGTGCGCGACTGGCTGGGCATCCGCAAGAACGTCGCCAAGCCGGCGCTCGAGCATCCGAAGCGGCCGGTCGACGGGTTCGATTGCCATCGTTCCGAAGTCAGCGGGCAGCGGCTCTGGGGCTGGGCGCGCCGCCGCTTCGGCACGCCGGACGCGTTCTTCGCGCGCTTCTTCGTCGCCAACTACTGCCCGCTGCTCTTCCTCGAGGCCTCCGGCCGCAACCTGCCGCTCGACAAGCTCGCCGCCGACGAGCAGCGCGCGATCGCGGTCCATTGCGACGCGGCGTTGCGCGAGACGGTCGAAGCGCTGGCGCCGCGCTGCGTGCTCGGCATCGGCCGCTTCGCCGAACGGCGTGCCGCGCTCGCGCTCGCCGGCCTCGACGTCGCGCTCGGCGCGCTGCCCCACCCGAGCCCGGCGAGCCCGGCGGCGAACCGGGGCTGGGAGGAGGCGGCGGAGCGCGCGATCCTCGGCTGCGGCATCGCCCTGCCGACGTCGCCGCCGGGTCGATCGTCGCCCGCGTAGCGCCGCGCCGCCTTCGGCGCAGCGCCTTCGGACCGGGCTCAGGCGATGTCCGCCGCGTGGAAGGCGTAGCGCCCTTCGCGCCGGTCGGCGAAGTAGAACTCGAGCGTCCTCTTCGTCGTCCGGAACGCGATCTCGTCCCACGGCACCTCGCTCTCCGCGAACAGGCGCGCTTCGAGCGATTCGGGGCCGGGCACGAAGTCGGTGTCGAGCATCCGCGCCCGGTAGAACAGGTGCACCTGCCCGACCCGGACCACGTTGAGCAGCGAATAGAGGCCCTCGAGCTCGACCCGCGCGCCGGCCTCCTCGACGGTCTCGCGCAAGGCGCCTTCCTCGGTCGTCTCGCCGAGCTCCATGAAGCCGGCGGGCAGCGTCCACAGGCCACGGCGCGGCTCGATGGCGCGCCGGCAGAGCAGCACCTTGTCCTCCCAGACCGGCAGCGTGCCGACGACGTTGAGCGGGTTCTCGTAGTGGATCGTCGTGCAGACGGTGCAGGTGGCGCGATCCCGGTTGTCGTCGGCAGGCGTCGCGTAGCGGACCACGCCGCCGCAGGCCCGGCAATGCTTGATGCTGCGCGGCGTGAACATGGGGTTCAGTTTAGGACCACCGCGCGCCTCCCTCTCCTGCGTGCGGGAGAGGGACGGGGGGAGGGTCGGACTTCGCGTGGCATCATGTTTCTCCCCTTCCCGCGAGCCCGCACATGAGCCACGTCTTCGCCCCGCCCGCCGCCGCCAGCATTCCCGTCGTCGGCTCCGCCGAGACCTTTCCGGTGCGCCGCGTCTACTGCGTCGGCCGCAACTACGTCGAGCACGCCAAGGAGATGGGCTTCACCGGCCGCGAGCCGCCGTTCTTCTTCCTCAAGCCCGCCGACGCGCTGCTCGTCGTCCCGGAAGGGCAGACCGGCAGCATGCCGTACCCGAGCCTGACCAAGGACCTGCATCACGAGGTCGAGCTCGTCGTCGCGATCGGCAGCGGCGGCCGCGACATCAAGGCCGCCGACGCGATGCAGCACGTCTGGGGCTACGCCGTCGGCCTCGACATGACGCGGCGCGACCTGCAGGGCGAGGCGAAGAAGCTCGGCCGGCCCTGGGAGATCGGCAAGGGCTTCGACCACTCGGCGCCGATCGGCCTGGTGCGCCGCGCCGCCGAGTGCCGGGTCGGCGCCGAGACGCGGATCGCGCTCGAGGTGAACGGCGCCATCCGCCAGCAGAGCACGATCGGCAAGCTCATCTGGAACATCGGCGAGATCATCGAGCACCTGTCGGCAGCGTGGGAGCTCGCACCGGGCGACCTGATCTTCAGCGGCACGCCGGAGGGCGTGGCCGCGGTGAAGGCGGGCGACGTGCTGAAGGCGAGCGTCGACGGGGTCGGCAGCCTGCAGGTGCAGATCGTCGAGCGCCGAGCCGCGTCGCCCGCGCGATGAAGCTCTACAGCTACTGGCGCTCGTCGGCGTCGTACCGGGTCCGGATCGCGCTCGCGCTCAAGGGGTTGAGCTACGAGTACGTCGCGGTGCACCTGGTGAAGAACGAGCAGCTCGTCGACGCGTTCCGCGCCCTCTCGCCCGGGCAGCTCGTGCCGGCGCTCGAGCTCGACGACCAGAGCACCGCGCCGCTCACCCAGTCGCTCGCGATCATCGAGTACCTGGAGGAAACGCATCCCCGGCCGCCGCTTCTGCCCAAGGACCCGCTCGGCCGGGCCCGCGTTCGCGCGATGGCGCTCGACATCGCCTGCGAGATCCATCCGCTCGACAACCTGAGGGTGCTGCGCTACCTGGTCAAGGACATGGGCCTCACGGAGGAGGCCAAGGACCGCTGGTACCGGCACTGGGTCGAGACCGGGCTCGAGACGGTCGAGCGGCAGCTCGCCGGCAGCGTGTCGACCGGCCGCTTCTGCCATGGCGACGCGCCCGGGCTCGCGGACTGCGTGCTCGTGCCGCAGATCCACAACGCCGAGCGCATGAAGTGCCGGCTCGACCACGTGCCGACGGTGATGCGCGTCTACGCCAACTGCATGGCCGAGCCCGCGTTCGCTTCGACCCAGGCGTCGGCCTGTCCGGACGCGGCGTGAGCCGGCCGTCGGGCTGGCTCGCGCCGCCGTGGATGGGCGGGGGCGTCGGCGCGTTGATGACGACGCGTGAGGGCGGCACGAGCGTCGGACCGTACGCATCGATGAACCTCGGCGTCGCCGTCGGCGACGAGCCGGCGACCGTCGCGGTCAACCGCGCGGCATTCGCCGCCGCGTGCGGCGCTGCGCCGGTGTTCCTGCGCCAGGTGCACGGCGCCACGGTGGTGCGGATCGGCCGCGTCGACGCGGCGGCGGGAGCCGCCGACCCTGTCGCCGACGCGAGCGTCACGACCGAGCCCGGCGTGGCGTGCACGGTGCAGGTCGCCGATTGCCTTCCGGTGCTGTTCGCCGCGCGGGGCGGTCGCGGTGTGGCCGCCGCGCACGCGGGCTGGCGCGGCCTGGCCGGCGGCGTGCTCGAGGCCGCGATCGGCGGCCTGTGCGACGCGGCGGGGTGCAGGCCGGGCGAGCTCGACGCGTGGCTCGGCGTCTGCATCGGCCCGCGCGCGTTCGAGGTCGGCGCCGACGTGCTCGAGGCGTTCGGGGCCGCGCCGGACGCACCGACCCATCGCCGCTTCGTTCCGCGCGTGCCCGGGAAGTGGCTTGCCGACCTCGCCGGCTTGGCGCGCGACCGCCTCGCCGCCGCGGGCGTCGAGCGCATCGGCGCGGCCACGGGATGCACCTACGAGGACGCGTCACGGTTCTTCTCGTACCGGCGCGACCGGATCACCGGCCGGATGGCCGCGGCCGTCTGGATCGAGCGCGCTGCCGTCGTCGGCTGACGCCGCCTCGGCGCGACGACGGGCCTTCCGTCTTGCCGGCGTGCCGAGCAGGTACAGGGCGATGCCGAGGGGCAACGCGCCGTAGAGGAGGAAGGTGAAGGCGGCGCCGAGCCAGCTCCCGCCCGGCGACGTCCCTTCGGCGAGCGCCATGAGGACCACCACGTAGAGCCAGGCGATCGCCACCAGGTACATGTTTGCGGCAGGAGGGTCTTTGAGCGGCCCCACGATAATCGCCGCCATGGAAACGAAGGGCGATATCCACGAGGCCCCGGCGCTTCCAGGGTTCGGCGTCGCGGCCGAAGCCCTGGCCAAGCTCCAGGCGGACTACCTCTCCGGCGCCATCGAGGCGTGGAACCGGGTTCTGCTGCCCGGCGCCGCGTCCGGCGGCGCCGCATCGGACCGACGCTTCGCCGCGAGCGAATGGTCGGCGTCCCCGGGCAGCGCGTACCTCGCCGAGATGTACCTGCTCAACGCCCGCACGCTGCTCGGCATGGTCGAGTCGCTGCAGGCCGACGAGAAGACGCGCTCGCGGGTGCGCTTCGCGGTGCTGCAGTGGATCGACGCGGCGTCGCCGAGCAACTACCTCGCCCTCAATCCCGAGGCGCAGAAGAAGGCGATCGAGACGCGCGGCGAGAGCCTCGCCGAGGGCATGCGCCACCTCTGGGACGATCTGCAGCGCGGCCATCTCTCGCAGACCGACGAAAGCGCCTTCGAGGTCGGCCGCAACGTCGCGACGACCGAAGGCGCGGTCGTGTTCGAGAACGAGTTCTTCCAGCTGCTCGAGTACAAGCCGCTCACCGCCAAGGTCTACGAACGGCCGTTCCTGATCGTGCCGCCGTGCATCAACAAGTTCTACATCCTCGACCTGCAGCCGGAGAACTCGCTGATCCGCCACGCCGTCGGCGAGGGGCACCGCGTCTTCGTCATCAGCTGGAAAAACGCCGGCGAGGAGATCGCCAAGCGCACCTGGGACGACTACATCGAGCACGCGGCGATCAAGGCGATCGACCTGGTGAAGGAAATCAGCGGCAGCAATCAGGTCAACACGCTCGGCTTCTGCATCGGCGGCACGATCCTCGCCAGCGCGCTCGGCGTGCTCGAGGCGCGCGGCGAGCGACCGGCCGCCAGCATGACGCTGCTCACCTCGTTCCTCGACTTCTCCGACACCGGCATCCTCGACATCTTCATCGACGAAGGTTCGGTGCGGATGCGCGAGATGACCATCGGCCCGGAGAGCCCGGGCGGCGGCAGCCTGCTCAAGGGCCAGGAGCTCGCCAACACCTTCAGCTTCCTGCGCCCGAACGACCTCGTCTGGAACTACGTCGTCGGCAACTACCTGAAGGGCGAGACGCCGCCGCCGTTCGACCTGCTCTACTGGAACAGCGACGGCACCAACCTTCCGGGGCCGATGTACTGCTGGTACCTGCGCAACACCTACCTCGAGAACAAGCTCAGGGAGCCGGGCGGCGTCACGATCTGCGGCGAGAAGATCGATCTCGGCAGGCTCACGGCGCCGGCGTACCTCTATGCCTCGCGCGAAGACCACATCGTGCCGTGGAAGGGCGCCTACCGCAGCACCTCGATCCTGAAGGGCAAGCGCCGGTTCGTGCTCGGCGCTTCGGGGCACATCGCCGGCGTGATCAATCCGCCGCTGAAGAAGAAACGCAGCCACTGGATCGGCAAGGGCAGCGCGCTGCCGGCCGATCCGGACGACTGGTTCGCCCAGGCCGAGGAGAAGCCGGGCAGCTGGTGGACCGACTGGAGCGACTGGCTGCGGCCGTTCGGCGGCAAGCAGGTGGCGGCGCCCAAGGCACCGGGCAACCGCAAGTGGAAGGCGATCGAGCCCGCGCCCGGTCGCTACGTGAAAGAAAAGGCCTGACCCCGCTGTCGGCGCCAACCGCTGTCATCCTGAGCGAAGCGAAGGATCCCGGCCCGGGTGGAAGAGATTCTTCGCTTCGCTCAGAATGACAGCATCCTTTCCTCGGAGATCGACATGAGCACAGACATCGTCATCGTCGCTGCGGCCCGCACGGCGGTCGGCAAGTTCGGCGGCACGCTTTCGAAGACCCCGGCGCCCGAGCTCGGCGCGGCGGTCGTCGCCAGCCTCCTCGAGCGCGCGAAGCTCAGCGGCGACCAGATCGGCGAGGTCATCCTCGGCCAGGTGCTGACCGCCGGCTCGGGCCAGAATCCGGCGCGCCAGACCGTCGTGAAGAGCGGCCTGCCGCAAAGCGTGCCGGCGCTGACCATCAACGCCGTCTGCGGCTCGGGCCTGAAGGCGGTGATGCTCGCCGCGCAGGCGATCCGCGACGGCGACTACGAGATCGGCATCGCCGGCGGCCAGGAGAACATGAGCCTCGCGCCGCACGTGCTCGCCGGTTCGCGCGACGGCCAGCGCATGGGCGACTGGAAGCTCGTCGATTCGATGATCACCGATGGCCTGTTCGACGTCTACAACAAGTACCACATGGGAATCACGGCGGAGAACGTGGCCAAGAAGTACGACATCAGCCGCGAAAAGCAGGACGCGCTCGCGCTCGCCTCGCAGCAGAAGGCGGCGGCGGCGCAGGAAGGCGGCCGCTTCAAGGAGGAGATCGTGCCGTTCTCGATCGCGCAGAAGAAGGGCGACCCGATCGTCTTCGCCGCCGACGAGTTCATCAACCGCAAGACGAGCGCCGAGGCGCTGTCGGGCCTGAAGCCGGCGTTCGACAAGGCCGGCTCGGTGACCGCGGGCAACGCCTCGGGCATCAACGACGGCGCTGCCGCCGTGGTCGTGATGACGGCGCAGCGCGCCCAGCAGCTCGGCCTGACGCCGCTCGCGCGGATCGCGAGTTACGCGACGGTCGCGCTCGATCCGGCCTACATGGGCATGGGCCCGGTGCCCGCTTCGCAAAGGGCGCTGCAGCGCGCGGGCTGGAAGCCGCAGGATCTCGACCTGCTCGAGATCAACGAGGCGTTCGCGGCGCAGGCGTGCGCTGTCAACAACGAGATGGGCTGGGACACGAGCAAGGTCAACGTCAACGGCGGCGCGATCGCGATCGGCCATCCGATCGGCGCATCGGGCTGCCGCATCCTCGTGACGCTGCTGCACGAGATGGGCAAGCGCAACGCGAAGAAGGGCATCGCGTCGCTGTGCATCGGCGGTGGCATGGGTGTCGCGATGTGCGTGGAGAGATAAGGCTGCGCGCGCGAACCCCGGGAAGATCCCCTACGTCACGGGAGGAATGAGAGGCATCGGCACCAGCCAGTGCCAGCGCCTGCACCAGGAGGGGTTCCAGGTCATCGCCTGCTGCGGGCCGCGCCGCGACCACGCCAAGTGGCTGGGAGAGCAGGCGGCCCTCGGATACGCCTTCCATGCCTCGGTCGGCAACGTCGGCGACTGGAACTCCACCGTCGCGGCCGTCAGCCCCGGCTGCATCGCCACCGCCATGGTGCCGATTTTCCGGTCAACGGCGGCCTGCACATGGGCTGAACCGGGAGGGCCTCGCCGGCCGGCGCGGGCACGACATCTGCCTGCCTTGCGTCGACGTCACAGCGCGAGGCCAACCCATGCCGACCCCCGAAACCCTGCCGAACAAGGAAGGCCAGACCGTCCCCGACGTCACCTTCCGCATCCGCCGCAACGACGAGTGGGCGACGGTGACGAGCGACGAGATCTTCAAGGGCAAGAACGTCATCGTCTTCTCGCTGCCCGGCGCGTTCACGCCGACCTGCTCGTCGACGCACCTGCCGCGCTACAACGAGCTCGCGCCGGTGTTCACCGACCTGGGCATCGACACGATCGTCTGCGTCTCGGTCAACGACCCGTTCGTGATGGCGGAGTGGGGCAAGGACCAGGAAGCGGAGAACGTGATCCTCCTGCCCGACGGCAACGGCGCCTTCACCGAGGCGATGGGGCTGCTCGTCGACAAGAGCGACCTGAACTTCGGCAAGCGCTCGTGGCGCTACTCGATGCTGGTGCGCGACAAGAAGATCGAGAAGATGTTCCTCGAGCCGCAGAAGCCCGGCGATCCGTTCGAGGTGTCCGACGCCGACACGATGCTCGACTACCTGGCGCCCGGGTCGAAGCGGCCCGACCAGGTCGCGATCCTCACGCGCGAGGGCTGCTCGTTCTGCGCCAAGGCGAAGAAGATGCTCGACGAGGCCGGCGTCGAGTACGCCGAGGTGCCGCTGCCGCACACGGTGCGCAGCAAGGTGCTCGGCGCGATCGCCAAGGCCGGGACGGTGCCGCAGGTGTTCGTCAACGGCGAGCTGATCGGCGGCTCGGAGCAGCTGGAGAAGTGGCTGGGGAGCCGCGCGGGGCGCTGACCCGTCGCCGCGTGGGTTCGCGGCCAGGCCCGGCGACTACCGGCTCGGCCTGGTGACCGTGAGCGCTGCGCTCGCCGCCGCGGCCGCGGCCGCGGCCGCGGCCAGGGCGGCATCGCTGCCGTCCCACGCCAGGCGCGCCAGCGGCGTCGCCGTGCCGGGAAAGTTGCGGCGGATCGACTGCAGGTAGATCGGGTCGTAGTGCGTGACCAGGAGGTCGCGCACCACCGCCTCGAGGCGTCCGCCGCGCGCCGCCTCCTGCCAGGCGTTCACCGTCTCGTGCCCGCGCAGCACGCGCAGCGCTTCGAGGCGGGCGCAGAAGGCGTCGACGTCGCGAACGAAGAAGTCGTACTCGCGCAGCAGCAGCGCCACCCGCGCGTCGTCGGGCAATTCGAGCCAGACGCACGGCGCCGCGCGCATCCGTGCAAGCAGCGCCGGCGGCACGCGCAGGTCGCCGACCTTCGCGCTCTCGCTTTCGACGAACACCGGCCGCGCCGGCTCGAGGCGGCGCAGCGCGTTCCAGACCGCGGTGTCGAACGCCTTCTGCGACGGCTGCGCCTCGCCGGGTGCGAGGCCGAGGACCGAGCCGCGGTGGTTGGCGAGCGCCTCGAGGTCGAGCACCTGCTCGCCGCGGGCGGCGAGGGCACGCAGAAGCAGGCTCTTGCCCGACCCGGTGACGCCGGCGACGACGACGAAGGAAAGCGCCCCGGGCAGCGTCTCGAGCGCCGCGACGACGGCACGGCGGAACGCCTGGTAGCCGCCCTCGAGCACGTGGACCCGAAAGCCGATCTGGCCGAGCACGAGGCCGAGCGAGCCGCTGCGCTGGCCGCCGCGCCAGCAGTAGACGAGCGGCGACCACTCGCGCGGCAGCTCGAGCACGTGCCGCTCGACGTGGGCGGCGATGTTGCGCGCCGCCACCATGGCGCCCCGCTTTCGCGCGGTGAACGGCGACACCTGCTTGTACTCGGTGCCGACCGCGGCCCGCTCGGCGTCGTTCAGGGTTGGCCAGTTGACCGCGCCCGGCAGCCGGTCGAGCGCGTATTCGCTCTCGGAGCGCGCGTCGACGATCGCGCTGAAGTCGTCGAGCCGCGCGATGGCGTCGGCGGCAGCGATGGAAACGAGCGGCACCGACGGTCCGGGACGATCAGGCGCTGATCGCGTCGAGCATCTCGCTCTCGATCTGCAGCTGCAGCCTGTTCTGCTGCAGCGCCGAGCCGTCGATCAGGAAGGTATCCTCGACGCGCTCGCCGAGCGTGGTGATCTTGGCGAGCTGCAGGTTGATGCCGTGGTTCGCAAGGACGCGCGAGATCGCGTAGAGCAGCCCCGAGCGGTCGCTCGCCGAGACGCCGAGCAGCCAGTGCTGGGCCCGCTCGTCGGGGCGCAGCGTGACCCGAGGCGTGACCGGGAACGAGCGGACCCGGCGCGAGATCCGGCCGCGGCTCGGCTCGGGCAGGGGGCCGGTCGCGTCGAGCGCGATCGCGAGCTGCGTCTCGACGTACGCGATCAGGTCGCGGTAGTGGCTGTCGACGTGGGTGCTGACGACGAGGAAGGTGTCGAGCGCGTAGCCGGCCTTCGACGTGTGCACCTTGGCGTCGAGGATGTTGAAGTTGGCGTTGTCGAAGTAGCCGCAGGTGCGCGCGAACAGGTCCTGCCGGTCGGGCGCGTAGACGAGCACCTGCAGGCCCTCGCCGAACGGGCTGACGCGCGCGCGTACGACCGGCGTGGGCGTGTCAACCCGGTCGACGAGCGAGCGCGTGTGCCAGGCGATCTCGGCCGCGTCGTGGCGGGCGAAGTAGCTGAGCTCGAGGGTGCGCCAGAGCGGCAGCTCGACGGTGCCAGCGAGGCCCGCCAGGTTGAGCAGCAGCCGCGCCTCGAGCTTGGTCGCCTCGATCTCGGCGTCGAGGTTCGGCCGCGCGCCGCCGAGCGCGCGCAAGGTCAGCCGGTACAGGTCCTCGAGGAGCTTGCCTTTCCAGGCGTTCCAGACCTTCGGGCTCGTGCCGCGGATGTCGGCGACGGTGAGCAGGTAGAGCGCGGTCAGGCGCCGCTCGCTGCCGATCAGCTTCGCGAACGAGGCGATCACCTCGGGATCGGAGAGGTCCTCCTTCTGCGCGACGCGCGACATCGTCAGGTGCTGGCCGACCAGGAACTCGATCAGCTGCGTGTCCTCGCGGTCGACCCCGTGCTCGCGGCAGAAGCGTCGCACCTCGCGTTCGCCGAGCACCGAATGATCGCCGCCGCGGCCCTTGGCGACATCGTGGAAGAGGGCCGCGATGTAGAGCACCCACGGCCGGTCGAAGGTCGAGATCAGCTGCGAGCAGAACGGGTACTCGTGGCCGTGCTCGGGGATCTGGAAGCGGCGCACATTGCGCAGGACCATCAGGATGTGCTGGTCGACGGTGTAGACGTGGAACAGGTCGTGCTGCATCTGCCCGACGATGCGGCGGAACACCCAGAGGTAGCGCCCGAGCACGCTGGTCTCGTTCATCAGCCTGAAGGCGTGCGTCTGCCCGCCCGAGGCGCGCAGGATCTGCATGAAGGTGGCGTGGTTCGCCGGGTCGCGGCGGAACTTGGCGTCCATGAGATGGCGCGCGTTGTAGAGGGCGCGCAGGGTCCGCGCCGACAGGCCCTTGGGCCCGACCGTCTGCTGGTAGACGAGAAAGGTCTCGAGGATCGCGTGCGGGTCGCGCTGGTAGAGGTCGTCGCTCGCCACCTCGAGCATGCCGCCCTTCTCGAGGAACTTGTCGTTGATCGGCCGCATCGGCGCGTCCTCCAGGCCGGTCACCCGCTCCTCGATGTTGAGCATCAGGATCTGGTTCAGCTGCGTCACCGCCTTGGCAGCCCAGTAATAGCGGCGCATCAGCCGCTCGGACGGCCGCTGGCCGTGGGCCGCACCGTAGCCGAAGCTCTCGGCCACCGCGGTCTGCAGATCGAACACCAGCCGGTCCTCGCGCCGCCCCGCGATCATGTGCAGCCGGGCGCGGATCAGCTTGAGCACGCCCTCGTTGCGCTGCAGCTGGCGCACCTCGAACGGCGTGATCAGGCCGTGCGCGGCGAGTTGCTGCCAGGTGCGGCCGAAGCCGGCGGCGCGCGCGACCCAGATCACGGTCTGCAGGTCGCGCAGGCCGCCCGGGCTCTCCTTGCAGTTCGGCTCGAGCGAGTACGGCGTGTTCTCGTACTTCTGGTGGCGCTGCCCCATCTCCAGCGTCTTCGCGCGCAGGAAGGCCTTGGCATCCATCGCCGTCGCGGTCGCCTTCTGGAAGGCGGCGAAGACCTTGCGGTCGCCGCCGAGGAAGCGTGCCTCGAGCAGCGCGGTCTGCACCGTCACGTCCGACACCGCCATGGCGACGCATTCCCCGACGGTGCGCACGCTCGAGCCGATCTCGAGCCCGGCGTCCCAGCAGTCGGTGATGAAGCGCTCGATGGCCGGGCGCATCCGGTCGAGTCCGTCGGTGCCGTCGCCCGGCATGAGGACGAGCACGTCGACGTCGGAGTGCGGGAAGAGCTCGCCGCGGCCGTAGCCGCCGACGGCCACGAGCGACGGCCCGGGGGGCATGCCCGAGCGCTGCCACAGCGCGAGCAGCGTCTCGTCGACGCGACCGGCGAGGCCACGCACGAGCGTCAGCGCCGCGCGCGCGGTCGGCCGCGCCGCGGCGAAGCGCGCCAGCAGCGCGGCCTTGCCGTCGCGGTAGCGCGCACGCAGCTCGGGCAGGGAGGGGGGCGGGTCGTTCGCCGGCTCGCTCGCGACGCCGGCGCGAAGCGTGACCGCGCTCACCCCGCGTTGACGAACGCCGGCGGCGGCGGCGAGCCGGCGGAGAGCGTCATGACCTCGTAGCCGCTGTCGGTGACGAGCACCGTGTGCTCCCACTGCGCCGAGAGCGACCGGTCGCGGGTGACGATGGTCCAGCCGTCGCCGGTCTCGCGGATCTCGCGCTTGCCGGCGTTGATCATCGGCTCGATCGTGAACATCATCCCGGGCTTGAGCTCGTCGAGCGTCCCCGGGCGGCCGTAGTGCAGCACCTGCGGCTCCTCGTGGAAGCGGGAGCCGATGCCGTGGCCGCAGAACTCGCGCACGATCGAGAAGCCGTTCGACTCGGCGAAGGTCTGGATCGCGTTGCCGATGTCGCCGAGGTGGGCGCCGGGCTTGACCTTCGCGATGCCCTTCCACATCGCGTCGTAGGTGATCTGCACCAGCCGCTTCGCGGCGATCGAGCCGTTGCCGACGACGAACATCCGGCTCGTGTCGCCGTGCCAGCCGTCCTTGATGACGGTGACGTCGATGTTGACGATGTCGCCGTTCTTCAGCGGCCGGTCGTTCGGGATGCCGTGGCAGACCTGGTGGTTGATCGAGGTGCAGATGGACTTGGGGTAGGGCGTGTAGCCGGGCGGCGCGTAGTTGAGCGGCGCCGGCACGGCGCCCTGCACGTTCACGATGTGGTCGTGCGCGAGCTTGTCGAGCTGGTCCGTCGTGACGCCCGGCACGACGTGCGGCGTGAGCATGTCCAGCACCTCCGACGCGAGCCTTCCGGCGACGCGCATGCCCTCGATGTCGGCGGCGCTCTTGATCGAAATCGTCATCCGCGAATTATCGCATCGGGGCCCTAGAATTGCGGGTTTCCACGGGGGTGACCCCGCCTCCGGAAGCCGCCGCACTCGATGTCCAGCCGCAAGCACCTGCATCACCTCGAGGGCGGCAATGCGCTCTCCGACTTCCGGGCCCAGGCCCTTCTCGAACGCCTCCGCGCCGCGGTCGACCGGACCGAGTCGATCCGCGCCCGCCACCTGCACGTCGTCTGGAGCGATGCGCCGCTCGAGCGCGCCGAGCTCGATCGGGCCGCGGCGCTGCTGCGCTACGGCGATCCGTTCGTCGAAGACGGTCGCGACGACGCGCGCATCATCGTCGCGCCGCGCCTCGGCACCGTCTCCCCGTGGGCGTCGAAGGCGACCGACATCGCGCGCAACTGCGGCCTCGCGGTGCACCGGATCGAGCGCGTCACCGAGTACCGGATCGGCCTGAAGCGTGGTCTCCTCGGCGGCGCCAGGGCGCTCGAGGCGGGCGAGCGCGACGCGATCGCGGCGCTGCTGCACGACCGCATGACCGAGAGCGTGCTCGAGAACCGCGACCAGGTCGCGCACCTGTTCGACGAGCAGGAGGCGGAGCCGCTCGTCACGGTCGACGTCTTTGACGACGGTGCCGCGCTCGCCCGCGCCAACCGCGCCTTCGGCCTCGCCCTCTCCGACGATGAGCTCGCCTATCTGCACCGCGCGTTCAACGAGCTCGGCCGGGCGCCGACCGACGTCGAGCTGATGATGTTCGCGCAGGCGAACAGCGAGCACTGCCGGCACAAGATCTTCAACGCCGACTTCACGATCGACGGCGAGCGCCAGCCGCGTTCGATGTTCGCGATGATCCGCAACACGCACGCGCTCGCGCCGCAGCGCACCGTCGTCGCGTACAGCGACAACGCCTCGGTGATGGAAGGCGGCGAGATCGAGCGCTGGCTCCCCGAAGGCTTCACCAACGCGCCGCCATACCGGGCGCGCCGCGAGCCGGTGCACGTGCTGATGAAGGTCGAGACGCACAACCACCCGACCGCGATCTCGCCGTTCCCGGGCGCGTCGACCGGCGCAGGGGGCGAGATCCGCGACGAGGGCGCGACCGGTCGCGGCTCCAGGCCGAAGGCGGGCCTGACCGGCTTCTCGGTCTCGAACCTGCACCTGCCGCCCGTGGATGGCCGCGCAGCGGCCGGCGAGCCCTGGGAGCGCGAGCCCTACGGCAAGCCGGGGCACATCGCAAGCCCGCTGCAGATCATGCTCGAGGGCCCGATCGGCGGTGCCGCGTTCAACAACGAGTTCGGCCGGCCCAACCTCGCCGGCTACTTCCGCGTCTACGAGCAGACCGTCGCCGGCGAGCGGCGCGGCTACCACAAGCCGATCATGATCGCCGGCGGCCTCGGCGCGATCGCCGCGAGCCAGACCCACAAGGTCGAGTTTCCCGCCGGAACGCTGCTCGTGCAGCTCGGCGGCCCCGGCATGCGCATCGGCATGGGCGGCGGCGCGGCGAGCTCGATGGCCGCCGGCGCCAACGCCGCCGAGCTCGACTTCGACTCGGTGCAGCGCGGCAACCCCGAGATCCAGCGCCGCGCGCAGGAGGTCATCAACCACTGCCAGGCGCTCGGATCGCACAACCCGATCCTCGCGATCCACGACGTCGGTGCGGGCGGCATCTCGAACGCCTTCCCCGAGCTCGTCGACGGGGCGCACCGCGGCGCGCGCTTCGACCTGGGCAAGGTGCCGGTGGAGGAGAGCGGCCTCGCGCCGAAGGAGATCTGGTGCAACGAGAGCCAGGAGCGCTACGCTCTCGCCATCGCGCCGGGTTCCATCGAGACGTTCCGGATGATGTGCGAGCGCGAGCGCTGCCCGTTCGCGGTCGTCGGGGTGGCGACCGGGGAGCGGCGCCTCGTGGCAGGCAGCGATCTCGCGCTCGACGATGCTGTCATCCTGAGCGAAGCGAAGGATCTTTGCCTGCGCGACGGCGAGGTCCTTCGCTCCGCTCGGGAGGACCGGCGCGTCATCGACATGCCGATGGACGTGCTCCTCGGCAAGCCGCCGAAGATGCACCGCGACGTCCGGCGTCGCCGGGTGACCCTGCCGCCCCTCGACCTCGACGGCGTCGCGCTGTCGAAGGTGGCGTTCGACGTCCTGCGCCATCCGACCGTCGCCAGCAAGCGCTTCCTGATCACGATCGGCGATCGCACCGTCGGCGGCCTGAGCAGCCGCGACCCGATGGTGGGACCGTGGCAGGTGCCGGTCGCCGACTGCGCGGTGACGCTCGCCGACTACGCCGGCTTTCGCGGCGAAGCGATGGCGATGGGCGAACGCACGCCGCTCGCCGCGCTCGATGCGCCGGCGGCGGCGCGGATGGCGGTCGGCGAGGCGATCACCAACCTGCTCGCCGCGCCGATCGCCCTCGAGCGCGTCAAGCTGAGCTGCAACTGGATGGCGGCGTGCAGCGACGATCCGGCGGCGCCGGGCGACGACGCGGCGCTGTACGACGCGGTCCGGGCGATCGGCATGGAGCTTTGCCCCGCGCTCGGCATCAGCGTGCCGGTCGGCAAGGACAGCCTGTCGATGCGCACGCGCTGGACCGACGAGGGCGGCGAGGCGAAGCAGGTCACGGCGCCCGTGAGCCTGATCGTCAGCGCCTTCGCGACCCTCGACGACGTGCGCGCGGCATTCACGCCCGAGCTGCAGTCCGGCGACACCACCCTGCTGCTCGTCGACCTCGGCTGCGGTCGGATGCGCATGGGCGGCTCGATGCTCGCGCAGGTGCTCGGACAGTTCGGCGACCGGGTGCCGGACCTCGACGATCCGGCCTTGCTGAAGGCGCTCGTCGACGCGCTGAACCGCCTGCGCGCGGCCGGCCTCGTGCTCGCGTACCACGACCGCAGCGACGGCGGCCTCTGGGCCGCGGCGTGCGAGATGGCGTTCGCCGGGCATCGCGGCGTGAGCCTCAATGTGGACCTGCTCGTCACCGAGGGAGACGGCATCGCCGACAGCCGCGCCGAGTATGGCGACTCGAAGAACTGGGCCGCGCAGGTGAGCGGCCGGCGCGAGGAGCTGACGCTGCGCGCGCTGTTCAACGAGGAGCTCGGCGCGCTGGTCCAGGTGCCGACGGCTCGCCGCGACGAGGCGATCAAGGTCCTGCGCGACGCCGGGCTCGGACGCTGGAGCCACGTCGTCGCCAAGACGAACGACTCGGGCCGGGTCGAGGTCTGGCGCGACGCCAAGGCGGTGTTCGGCGCGCCGCTGCGCGAGCTGCACCAGGCGTGGGACGAGGTGAGCTGGCGGATCGCGCGACTGCGCGACAACCCCGCGTGCGCCGACGCCGAGCACGCCGCCGCAGGCGGCGACGACGATCCCGGGCTGCACGTCCACCTCGCGGGCACGCAGATGGAGTCCGAGGCGCCGGCGCTGGTCGGCGCGCGGCCAAAGGTCGCGGTGCTGCGCGAGCAGGGCGTCAACAGCCACGTCGAGCTGAGCTACGCAATGGACCGCGCCGGCTTCGACACCTACGACGTGCACATGACGGACCTGCAGGCGGGGCGGGCCCGCCTCGACATGTTCGCCGGCTTCGTCGCCTGCGGCGGCTTCAGCTACGGCGACACGCTCGGCGCCGGCGAGGGCTGGGCGCGCTCGGTGCTCTTCAACCCGAAGCTCGCCGACCAGTTCGCGAGCTTCTTCGCGCGGGCCGACGTGTTCGCCCTCGGCATCTGCAACGGCTGCCAGATGCTCGCCGCGCTCGCGCCGATGATCCCCGGCGCCGACGCCTGGCCGCGCTTCACGCGCAACCTGAGCGAGCAGTTCGAGGCGCGGCTGAGCCTCGTCGAGGTGCTGCCGACGCCTTCGATCTTCTTCAGCGGCCTCGCCGGCAGCCGCATTCCGATCGCCGTCGCGCACGGCGAGGGCTACGCCGATTTCTCGCAGCGCGGCGACGCCGCCCGGGTGCACGTCGCCCTGCGCTTCGTCGACCACCATGGGCGGCCGACCGAGGCGTATCCGGCGAACCCCAATGGAAGTCCCGGAGGGCTGACCGCGGTGACGACCGCCGATGGCCGCTTCACCGCGCTGATGCCCCATCCGGAGCGGGTATTCCGCAACGTCCAGATGAGCTGGACCTCGGGCGAGCGAAGCGCTGCGAGCCCCTGGCTGAAGATCTTCGAGAACGCGCGCCGCCGGCTCGCCTGACGCGCGCGTCCTGCGCTCAGGCGGCCATCGCGAGCCGCTCTTCGGCGGCGTCGACCTCGGCCGCCTCGGGCAGCCACTCGCGCACCTCGGCCGGATGGGTCAGCGGGCCCATGTGGCCGATGCCCGGCAGCGTGACGCTCGCGGCGCGCGGCAACTCCGAGGCGAGCAGGGCGTTGATCGCGTGCACCGGCGCCGGCGACCGCTCGCCGCCGAGCAGGAGCACCGGCATCTCGAGCGCGCGCCACATCTCGAGCGGCAGCGGATCGGCGAACGCGGCGAGGAACTCGGCGCCGACCTTGGTCATCTGCGGCGCCAGCCGCGCCTGGCGGCCGGCGTCCATCGCCGCCCAGGTGCCGGCACCGGACCAGTAGTCGACGAACCGCTCGGCCGCCTCGGCCTCGCGGCCGGCGGCGGACAGCGCGTGCGCCGCGCGGCCGATCGCGAGGATCTCGCGGCCCGCGTCGCCGCGCGGCTCGCCGGCGTCGAGGAGGAGGGCGAAGCGGGTCGGCTCGTACAGGGTCAGGCGGGCGACGCGCTCGGGCCAGCGCAGCGCCATCTGCATCGCGACGGCGCCGCCGTACGAATGGCCGAACAGGTGCACCGGGCCGGGGGCGGCGGAGAGCGCGGCGGCGAGGTGCTCGGCCTCCTCGTCAAAGCTCATCGCCTGCCCGGCGGGCCAGCGCTCGCCTGCGGCCTGGCCGAGCCGGTCCGGGGCGACGACGACGACGCCGGAGTCGCGCAGCGGCGCGGCGAGCGCGTTCCACGACTTGCCGGCGACGGCGCTGCCGTGGACCAGGAAGAGGCTGCGGGAGTTGCCGGCCAAGGCGGCGGAAGTGGCAATCTGGCGCATGACGGGTCCTCGAAGGGCTGCGGCGCGTCGCCGCAAGTCGCAAGGATCCGCATCGCGCGTTGCACCGGCGTTCCACCGCGGGTTGCGCGTGTTGCAGAGGTATCTGCTCACCCGGGTATCTGCTCACCCGGTCGGGGAGCGCCGGGGGGTCGGCCGAGAGTCGCTCAGGGGCCGGGAAGGCCGAACAGCTCCGCGCCGTTGTCCCACGCGATGCGGCGCGCCACCGGCGGGGGCAGCTCGCCGAGCCAGCGGCGCGCCTGCTGCATCAGCGACTCGTAGTCGTCCCAACGCGCGTTGATCCAGGTGTCGGAGCCGACCACGAAGCGCTCCGGCATCTCGAGCATCAGCGTTCGCCACGCCGGGCTCAGCCGCCCGTCGCCGTCGGTCAGCCCGGGCCGGTACGAGAGCTCCCCGACGAGCGTCGGATGCTTGTGCAGCAGCGCGCGCACCCGCTCGACCGGCGCGCCGCCGATGCCGGTGTGGGCCCAGATCAGCCGTGTCTTCGGCGCGTGCGCGAACAGCTTCTCGATCGCCGCATCGTCGACGTGCGCGAGGACGACGAGGTTGCGCTCCTGCGCGAGCTGCATCAGCCGCCGGGCCGTCGGCCCGTCAGCGTTGGCGCTGTCGTAGAGATGGAACTCGCCGAGGCCGCGGTACGGCCCGGCGTCGGTGCCGGCCGCGAGCTCCTTCAGCACCATCTCGACGATCGTCGGGTCCGAGTGCCAGCCGGTGTAGTCGGCGCGATTGCGATAGAGGCGCACGAACGGCACGACCGTGACGCCGGCGCGTCGCGTCGGCTCGCGTGCCGCGGCGAGCGCCTTGGTGCCGTCGTTCGGCCGGCTGTTCGCGACGATCGCGCGCACGCCGCTGCGCTGCATGCGGCCGAGCACGTCGGCGACGGGATAGCGCTCGCTCGCCTCGTCGTTGTAGTGCAGGTGCGCGTCGAAGAGCGGCCCGGCGTAGACCGCGGGGCCGGTGCGCGGCACGACGGTCTGCGCGAGCGGTCCGCTGCCGGCGACGAGCAGCACGGCCAGCACCCGCGTGGTGCGGATCAGCGCCTGCCGCGTCGTGGATCGGAGACTGCGCGCGCTGTCGATCATCGGAACTTCCCTCGACGACGTCGTTCGCTGCGCCGCCGGCGCGAAGCATGCATGGCGCGGCGGCGACGGCGGAGCCGGGTTAACCCGTCGTCGATGACGGCGACGGGCATGGCTGTTGCCGAACGCGGGTGTCGGCCGCCGGCCGGCCTTTCAGCATCAGCAGACAGGAGCACCACCATGCAGAACGAGCAGAACCGCCAGGGCGGGCAGCAGGACCAGCAGAACCGGGGCAGCAGCCAGCAGGAAGGCAACCGTCAAGGCGGCAGCCAGCAGGAAGGCAACCGTCAAGGCGGTGGCCAGCAGCAGGGCAATCGTCAGGGCGGCGGCCAGCAGGACCAGCAGAACCGGCAGGGCGGCAGCCAGCAGGACCAGAATCGCCAGCAGAGCGGCCAGAACCGCGACCAGAACAGTCAGCAGAAGCGCTGACCGCCCCGCGTCGTTCGCCCGGGGTCGCCGCCCGGGCGGCGCCGGCCTTCATCATTCCCTGCATCGTCATGCCGGCCCGGCGATTGCCAAGCCGGAGCATGGCTTCGCACAAGCCGCTGGTCTGGCTGCCCGCCTGCCATCGCCATCTCGACCTGTCGGATCCCGGTGGCTATGCCGTGCTCGCCGACCGCTACGCCGCCGCCGTGTGCCGGCTGGGGCTGCAGCCGCTGCTGTTTCCCATGGCCGACGCCGAGGATTTGCCGGGCCTCCTGCCGCTCGTCGACGGTGTGCTGCTCACCGGCTCGCCCTCGAACATCGAGGCGACGCGTTTCGGCGCGGCGGCGCTCCTGACGGACCAGCTCGACCCGCGCCGCGACCGCCTGACGATGGCGCTCGTACCGGGCGCGCTCGCGGCCGGCAAGCCGCTGCTCGGCGTGTGCCGCGGTTTGCAGGAGATGAACGTCGCGCTCGGCGGCAGCCTCTACCAGCAACTGCACCTCGAGCCCGGCCTGAGCGACCACCGCGAGCCCGAGAACGTGTCGCTCGAAGTGCAGTTCGCCGAGCGGCACGCGGTGAAGCTGGCACCGGGCAGCGCATTCGCGGCGTGGGCCGGCGGCACCGAGGCGCGCGTCAACTCGTTGCACGGCCAGGGGATTCGCCGTCTCGCCGACCGCCTCGTTCCCGAGGCGTGGGCGGAGGACGGCCTGGTCGAAGGCGTGCGGGTCGCCGGCGCCTCGGACTTCGCGTTCGGCGTGCAATGGCACCCGGAATGGCAGCACGAGCGCGTTCCGTTCTACCAGCGCACGCTCGAGGCGTTCGCGGAAGCGTGCCGTCGCCACGCGCAGCGGCACGATGCGACCATCGTCGCGGCGCCGTCGCGCGGCGCGTCGGGACCCGGCTCGTGAACGCGCCGAACGAACGGCCCGGCGCTCCGCTTCCGCCGCGGGTCTGGGTCGTCGCGAGCCGTCGCGAGCTCGACAACGAGCACGGTCATCCGCAGCCTTACACGCTGGTCGACGACGCCGGTGCGCTGACGCTCGCCAGCCTCGGCCTGCAGCCTGTCTCGTACCCGCACGTGCCGGCCGAGCGGATCGAAGCGCTCCTCGACACGGTGCAGGGCGTGCTGCTCGGTGGCTCGGCGACGAACGTGCACCCCGGCCGTTACGGCGAGCTGCCGTTTCGCGAGGGCCTGCCCTTCGACGCCGAGCGCGACGCGCTGGCGCTGCCGCTGATCCGCGTCTGCATTGCCCGCGGGGTGCCCCTGCTCGGCATCTGCCGCGGCTCGCACGAGCTGAACGTCGCCTTCGGCGGCAGCCTGCACCAGGACTTGCGCGGCCGCGGCGGCACGGTCGTGCACTGGGAGGATCCCGACGAGTCGCTCGACGAGCAGTACCGGGAGCGTCACGAGGTGACCACGGTCGCGGGCGGCGCGCTCGAACGGATCGCCGGCTGTGCGCACTTCGGCGTCAGCTCGCTGCACGGCCAGGGCGTGCGTCGGCTCGGCGACGGCTGGGTCGCCGAGGCGTACGCCGAGGACGGCCTCGTCGAGGCGTTCCGCTGGCACGACCCGTGCCGCTTCGCCTGGGGCTTCCAGTTCCATCCCGAGTGGGGCCATCGTCACCGGGCGCCGTACGGCCGGATCATGGCGGCGTACGTCGACGCGTGCTGGAAGCGGCTCGCGCAGGCGGAGCGGCGGCGGCGCGAGGCGGTGCCGGTGGCCTGAGCTGCGCTAGCTCCGCCGCGACCGTACCAGGGTGTCGAGCAGCGCCCAGAACTCGGGATGCGAGAGCGGACTCGTCGCGCCGCGCGGTGTTTCGTGCGCGACGACGAGGTCGATGGCCGGCAGGATCGTCAGGTGCTGGCCACCCATGCCGTGCGCCGTGTACGCGCCGCGGTACGGTCCGCGCGCCCACGGCGTGTCCCAGACCCACCAGAGGTAGCCGTAGCCGAGCGGCCCCTGGCGATTCTTCGCCGGGTTCATCTGCGTCACGGGCGTGACGACACGCGTGCTTTGCGCGATCCACGCGTGCGGCACGAGCCGCGCATCGCCCCAGCGCCCGTCGCGCAGCATCAGCAGGCCCACCCGTGCCAGGTCGCGCGTCGAGATGACGAAGGGATACGAGGGGTGCATCGAGCGGTCGGCGTGGCCGCCCTTGCGTTGCGCCTTGCGGTCGAACTCCTGCATCGCGAGCGGGCGGGCGAGCTCGGCGTCGAACGCGTCGTAGAGATTGCGTCCGGTGCCGCGCTCGTAGATCGTGCCGAGCGCGTTGAAGTCCCAGTTGTTGTAGAGAAACCAGCTGCCGTGCGGGCGGCTGCCGCGCGGCGGCGCCACCTCCTGATCGTCACCGTCGTTCGCCGCCGGGTGATAGACGCCCGATCGCGCCGAGAGCAGGTCGCGCACGGTCGCTTGCTTCTCCGCTGGCTTCAAGCCGCCGAGGTCGTCGATGCGGAGCCGGGCGAGCGTCGCGTCGAGCGAGATCCGGCCGGCCGCGACCGCCTTGCCGAACAGGATCGAGAGCAGGCTCTTGCGCACCGAGGCGGTGGGATTCGCGGTGCGGACATCGCCGTACTCGAGCAGCACGCGGCCGCCGTGCACCGCGAGGAGGCCCGCGCTCTGCGTACGCGCGAGGCGGTCGTGGAACGCGCGCAGGTCCTTCCTCGACCAGCCGGCGGCTTCGGGGTCGTCGAGCGGGCGCCAGGCGGGCAGGGGCAGCGGCTCGGCGTCGCGCTTCGCGGCGAGCACAGGCGGTGTCGCCAGCGGCGCGAGCGCCGCTGCGGCGAGGGCAGTCCTGCGGCCGACGTCGACGGTCATGCCCCGTCGTGTCCGCTCGAGGCCGGGCGAGGCGTCATTCCCGCCGCCTCCACCCTGCGCCGCACGAACTCCTCGAGCGTCGTCATGCGCACGCCGTAGTCGCGCTCGAAGTCGACGCTCGTCTCGAAGCGTTCCGGGAACGCGTCGTCGGGCAGGCTCACGATGCGCATGACGCGGGCGATGCCGGGGCGAAACGGTCGCGCGAGCACCGAGATCGCGGCGGCGATGCCCTTGGGCAGGTGCGAGGCGCGCAGCGTCAGGCCCGCCGTCCTGGCGTACAGCGCGGCGACCTCGGCGTTGCTGTAGTGACCCGGGCCGCCGATCTCGAGGAGGCGGAACGGCGGCGGATCCTCGAGCAGCGCGCGTACCGCGAACCGGGCGACGTCCTCGGCCAAGACGAAATTGCGCGGCTTCGTCCCCGGGCCGATCAGCCGCGCCGAGCCCTTCTCGAGCACGTCCTTGCCGGTGAGGAAATGGGCGTGCTGCTCCATGAATGCGGTCGGACGCAGCACCACCGCGTCGAGCCCGCTCGCCGCGAGGACCTGCTCGATTGCATGCTTGGTGCGGAAGAAGTCGATCGGAAGGTCGGGGCCCGCACCGTACGCCGAGACGTAGACGAAGCGCCTGACGCCCGCCGCGCGCGCCGCGGCGATGAGGTCGCGATGACCGCGGTCGTCGACGTTCGCCGAGGCATGCCGGCCGCGGCCGAAGATGCTGTGAGCCGTGGCGAGGACGCGCTCGACGCCGACGAGCGCGCGGTCGATCGAGCCGGCGTCGGCGAGGTCGCCGGCGACGACCTCGGCGCCGAGGGCGGCGAGATCGGCCGCCGTCCCAGGATGCCGGTTGAGCGCGCGCACCGCGACGCCCTTCTTGAGCAGCAAGCGGACCGCGGGACGACCGAGTGCGCCGGTGGCGCCGACGACGAGCGTCTTCATGGGTGCCCTCCGGCAGACGGACAACGGTGAAGCATCGCATGCCAGGACGGCGGCGGCCAGCCCCTTGGAGCGCTGCCGGCGCCTTTCCAAAGGCGGCACGCACCGTACCGGCAGGGACGCGATACTCGCGCCAGCACGGCTCATGAGTCCTTCGACAATGTTCCTTCGCGGCATCGGCACCGCCACGCCTCCGGCGCGCTACAGCAAGGCGCAATGCCTCGAGGCCTTCGAGCGCTCGGCGTGGTTCGCGCGGCTCGACGCGCGCTCGCACCAGATCGCCCGCCTCGTCCTGCAGCGCGACAACGGCATCGAGTCGCGCCATCTCGCCCTCAGTTCGCTCGACGACGTCTTCGCGATCGACCCCGACACGCTCGACCGGCGCTTCCTCGCGCACGCGCCTGCGCTCGCAGCGGAGGCGGGGACGAAGGCGCTCGCGGCGGCGGGGCTCGCGGCGCGCGAGATCGACGCGATCGTCGTCAGCACCTGCACCGGCTACCTCTGCCCCGGGCTCTCGGGCTACGTCGTCGAGCGGCTCGGCCTGCGCGACGACGTGCAGGCCTTCGACCTCGTCGGCCAGGGCTGCGCCGCGGCGCTGCCGAACCTGCAGCTCGGCCGCTCGCTGCTCGGCTCGGGCGCCGCCGCGCACGTGCTCTCGGTCTGCGTCGAGGTCAGCAGCGCCGCGATGTACCTCGACAACGATCCGGGCGTGCTGATCAGCGCGTGCCTGTTCGGCGACGGTGCCGGCGCCGCGGTGCTGTCGGGCGAGCCCGCAGGCCAGTCCCGGCGGATCGCGTGGATCGACTCGGCGTCGCTGATCGAGCCGGCCGAGCGCAAGGCGCTGATGTTCGAGCAGAAGGAAGGGATGCTCCGCAACATCCTCACGCGCGAGGTGCCCGCGCTCGCCGCCGAGTACGCCGAGCACGTGCTCGAGACGGTGCTCGTGCGCGCCGGTCTCGTGCCGGGCGACATCGCCGCGTGGATCATGCACGCGGGCGGCCGCGACGTGCTGCTCGCCCTCGAGAAGCGCTTCGAGCTGCAGGATCGCGCGGCCTTCCGCTACAGCGCGGCGATGCTGCGCGAGTACGGCAACCTGTCGAGCGCGTTCGTCTACTTCGTGCTCGCGGCAGCGCTCGCCGACGACGCGCCGGGCGGCTGGTGGTGGCTGTCCGCCTTCGGCGCAGGCTTCAGCTGCCATGGCGCGCTCCTCGAGGTCGATTGACATGCTGCCGCGCGTGCTCGAGCCCGAGACGCTCGACCACCTCGCGCCCGACGACCCGGCGGCGATGCGCGCGCGCCGCGACCTGCGCCGCGTCAACGCCTTCATGGGCGCGCGCCGCATCCTCGGGCGCGCCCTCGACAAGGCGCTCGCTGCGAGCGACGAGACGGTCGGCGGCGTCGGCCGGCAGCTGCGCATCCTCGAGATCGGCTGCGGCGACGGCCGCCTGATGCTCGATGTCGCCCGCCATCGCGGCGAGCGCTGGCCCGGGGCCGAGCTCGACCTGCTCGACCGCCAGCCGATCGTCGACGCGGAGACGATCGCCGCCTACGCCGCGGCGGGCTGGCAGGCGCGCCCGTGCGTCGCCGACGTGCTCGACTGGGCCGCCGACCGGTCGTCGCCCCGGCGCTGGGACCTGGTCGTCGCCAATCTCTTCCTCCATCACTTCGACACCGACGGCCTGCGTCGCCTGCTTGCCGGCTGCGCCCGCCGTGCCGATGCGATCGCCGCCTGCGAGCCGCGGCGCAGCCGCTTCGCGCTCGGCGCGTCGCATCTCATCTTCTTTCTCGGGGCGAACGCGGTGACGCGCCGCGACGGCGTGCTGAGCGTGCGCGCCGGCTTCGTCGGCCGCGAGCTGAGCGAGGCCTGGGAGGCCGGGCCGCCGGCGGGCGACCCGCCTGCGCCGCCGAGCGCGTGGCAGCTCGACGAGTACGACGACGGTCTCTTCACCCACTGCTTCTGCGCGACCCTGATCGGCGGCCGCGACCGATGAGCGGCACGGCGCGCTTCGACGTCGCGATCGTCGGCGCCGGCCCGGCGGGCGCCTCGGCGGCGATCCTGCTGGCGGTTTCCGGCTGGTCGGTCGCGCTCGTCGAGCGGCAGCGTTTCCCGCGTCGCAAGGTCTGCGGCGAGTGCATCGCCGCGAGCAACCTGACCCTGCTCGATGCCCTGGGCGTCGGCGCCGAGGTCGAGCGCCTCGCCGGCGCCGAGTTGCGTCGGGTCGCGCTGCTGCGCGGCAAGCAAACCGTGATCGCGGCACTGCCCGCGGCCGACATCCCGGGCCGTCGCCATGGCCGGGCGCTCGGTCGCGAGCGGCTCGACACCCTGCTGCTGCGCCAGGCGGCGCACGCCGGAGCGACGCTGTTCCAGCCGTGCGCGCTCCAGGCGATCGAGGGCGGCGCGGGGAACTTTCGCCTGCGTCTGCGCGACGGCGGCGAAGGCGCCGCCGACCGCGTCGTCGAGGCGGCGCTCGTCGTCGCCGCGCATGGCTCGTGGGAGCCGCTGCCGGGGGAGCGCGCGCAGCGTCGCGAGCAGCGGCGGCCGAGCGACCTGTTCGCCTTCAAGGCGAACTTCCGCGCCACATCGATCGAGCCGGACCTGCTGCCGGTGCTCTCGTTCGCCGGTGGCTACGGCGGCATGGTCGTCGCCGACGGCGCCCTCGCGACGCTCGCCGGCTGCATTCGCGAGGACCGCCTGGGCCGCGACCGCGAGGCGCGCCCCGGCGAGCGTGCCGGCGACGTGTTCGAGGCGATCCTGCGCACCGAGTGCGCCGGTGTCGCCGCGGCGCTCGAAGGCGCCGAACGCGACGGGCCCTGGCTCGCGACCGGCCCGATTCGTCCGGGCGTGCGGCTCGGCCAGGGCGACGGCGTCTTTCGCATCGGCAATGCCGCGGGCGAGGCGCATCCGATCCTCGGCGAAGGCATCAGCATGGCGATCCAGTCTGCGTTTGTCCTCGCCGCCGTCCTCGGTCCCGAGCGTCCCTGGCTGGTCGACGCGCGCAGCGCCGCGGCGGCCCAGGCGGCGCAGCTGCGCGAGTACGAGCGCCGCTGGCGACTGCGCTTCACGCGGCGGCTGCGCATCGCCGCCGCCTTCGCGCACCTGGCGATGCGCCCCGCGGCGTCGGCGGTCGCCTGGCCGGTGGTGCGCGCGTGGCCGGGCCTGCTGACGCACGGGGCGCGCTGGAGCGGCAAGACCCGCTTCGTTCCCGAAGCCTCGCCGCTCGTCGTCGCGGACGGCGAGGGCGCCGGCGCCGCCCGCATGGCGGTCGGCGGCTGAGCCGCTGCCGCTCAGCCCCGGCCGCGCAGCGCGGCCTGGGTCGCCGCGTCGGCCGGCAGGAAGGTCTCGAGCGCGAGCTCCGAGAGCAGCACGTCGTTCGGCGTGCCGAACACCGTCGTGGTGCTGATGAAGGCGAGCCGGCCGAGCGCGCTGTCGAACACCAGCGGCACGACGACGTCGCTGCCCCTGGCGTGCGCCGCGACCCGGTCGACCGCGGGCTGCGGATAGCGGCTCAGCTCCTGGTGCAGTGCCTCGAGCACGGCATCGCCGCTCGCCGCGACCTGCCGCTCGAGCCGCGACAGCAGGTGGCCGCGCCACTCGCGCAGGTTGGCGATGCGCGGCGCGAGCCCTTCCGGATGCAGGCTCAGGCGCAGCACGTTGATCGGCGGCTGCAGCAGCTCCGGGGCGCAGCCGGCCATGAGCGGCGGCACGACCGCGTTGTGCGCGACCATCGTCCAGTGCCGGTCGACCGCGAGCGCGGGCCAGGGCTCGTGCGCCTTCAGCACCAGCTCGACCGCGGCGCGGCCGGCGGCGAGGCCCGGGTCGTCGAAGCGGCGCTCCGCGAACATCGGTGCGAAGCCCGCGGCGGCGAGCCAGCGATTGCGCTCGCGCAGCGGCACGTCGAGTCGGTCGGCGAGACGCAGCACCATCTCGCGGCTCGGCTCGGCGCGGCCGGTCTCGAGGTAGCTGAGGTGGCGCGTCGACACGTCGGCCTCGCCGGCGAGGTCGAGCTGGCTCAGGCGGCGACGCAGGCGCCAGTCACGCAGCAGCGTGCCGATCGGCGGCGGGGCGGTGGTGGTTGCGGCATGCATCGCTTCACGATAGCGAACCCGGCGCCGCGCTTCCATGACCTCCGAGGTCATCGACGCCGTGATCCGGCGAACCGACCATGCCGGCTCTGTCCTCGTCGATCGCCGGTCATGGGGGCCGGGGCGCGAGGATCCGGAGAGCTCGAATGCGCCAAGCCATCGTTCCCACGTCCTTCCTGCGCCGCGTCTGGTGGGCCGACGCCGCGGGCAGCGCCGTCGTCGGCGCTGTCATGGCGCTCGCCGCGGCGCCGCTCGGCGAGCTGGTCGGCCTGCCGGCCCGGCTCCTCGCCGTCGCCGGCCTGTCGCTGCTGCCGTATGCGGCCTTCCTCGCCTGGCTGGCGACGCGCGCCGCGGTGCCGCGCGCCTCGGCCTGGTCGCCGGTCGTTCTCAACGTCGTCTGGGCGATCGACTGCGTGGCGCTGGCCATGCTGCAGGCCGACGCCGGTCGGCTGCTGGTCGGCTTCGTCGCAGTGCAGGTCGTGACCGTGCTCGCCTTCGCCGAGCTCGAGTACGGTGGCTTGCGCCGCTCGGCACCCGTCGCCGCCTGAGGCGACGCCGCGCGCGGGCCATCGGCTATCGTCGCCGCGTGGCCCGCAAGCGGAAGACCGAAGCCCCAGCATCCGCCTCGGCGGCGCCGGCGCCCGCGCCGCGCCGGACGCGCTTCGATCGGCTCGACGCGCTGCGCGGCATCGCGATCGTCTGGATGGCGATCTTCCACTTCTGCTACGACCTCAACTACTTCGGCTTCATCCACCAGAACCTGCTGCAGGATCCGAAGTGGACGCTGCAGCGCACCGCGATCGTCACCCTGTTCCTGCTCTGCGCCGGCGCCGGCCAGGAGATCGCGATCCGTCAGGGGCAGCCGCTCGACCGCTTCTGGCGCCGCTGGGCGCAGATCGCCGGCTGCGCGCTGCTCGTCAGCCTGGCGTCGTGGCTGCTGTTTCCGCGCACCTGGATCAGCTTCGGCGTGCTGCACGGCATCGCGGTGATGCTGGTCGTCGTCCGCTTCACCGCGTCGTGGGGGAGGGCACGCCTGGGTCTCGGCGTCGTCGCGATCGTGCTGCCGCGCCTGGTCCAGCATCCGTTCTTCGACAGCCGTGCCACCGACTGGATCGGCCTGGTCACGCACCTGCCGGTGACCGAGGACTTCGTGCCGGTGCTGCCCTGGCTCGGCGTGATGTGGTGGGGCGCGGTGGCGACGCAATGGCTGCTTCGGCATCGCCCGGCCGGGCTCGGCGGACCGCTGCCGCGGCCGCTCGCGCCGCTCGCCGCGCTCGGCCGCTGGAGCCTCACCTTCTACATGACGCACCAGATCGTCCTGTTCGGCGGCGTCGCCGCCGTGGCCTGGCTGCTCGGCCGCCGGCTGTGACCGCACCGGGCGCTACGATCGGCCGATGACCTCGTCGCGCCTCCTGTTCGGCTTCCACGCGGTCGGCGTGCGCCTCAAGACCGCGCCGCGGTCCGTGCTGGAGCTGCATGTCGACCCGGCGCGGCGCGACGCGCGCATGCAGCACTTCGTCGCTCGCGCGGTCGAGGCGGGCGTCAGGATCGTCGAGAGCGGCGACGGTCGGCTGACGCAGATGGCAGGCTCGCCGCGGCACCAGGGCGTGGTCGCGCGGGTCGAGCCGCTCGCTCTCGCCAAGTCGCTCGACGACACGCTCGACAAGGTGGAGGGATCGCCGCTCGTGCTGGTGCTCGACGGCGTGACCGACCCGCACAACCTCGGCGCGTGCCTGCGCGTCGCCGACGGCGCCGGCGCGCACGCTGTCATCGCGCCGACCGACCACGCGGTCGGCATCAACGCGACCGTCGCCAAGGTGGCGAGCGGCGCGGCCGAGACGGTGCCCTACTTCATGGTGACGAACCTCGCGCGCACGCTCAACGAGCTGAAGGAGCGGGAGATCAAGGTCGTGGGCACCGCCGAGGACGCGCCGCGCACGATCTGGGACCACGACCTGGCCGGCCCGCTGGCGCTCGTCTTCGGCGCCGAGGGCAAGGGCATGCGCCAGCTCACCGCCAGGACCTGCGACGAGCTCGCGCGCTTGCCGATGCAGGGGGCGGTCGAGAGCCTCAACGTGTCGGTCGCGAGCGGCATCTGCCTGTACGAGGCGGCGCGGCAGCGTCGGGGCGGAGCGCGGGCATGACGACCGCCATCTCGAGCTGCGGGTTCGTCCCGCTCAAACGACCCGGACGTCAGCGAGGCAGCGAGTTGACTTCCTTCTCCCAGCGCTCGAGCAGGCGTTTGCGCTCCGCCGCCTTGCCGAACTTCTCGAAGTCGTACTTGACGAGGCGGACGTTGTCGAGCGTCGGCACCTTGGGATCGACCTTGAAGGTCTTGTTGGCCGGGTACTGCAGCGAGTTGGCCTTGGCGCCGAGGCCCTGCCCGGCCGGGCTCATCAGCCAGTCGTAGTACTTGCGCGCCGCCTCGCGATTGCGCGCGCCCTTGACCAGGGCGATGCCACCAATCTCGTAGCTCGTGCCTTCGCACGGTGCCGCGCTCTTCACCATCGTGAAGCCCTGCTGGCGCTCGTTCTCGAAACCGAAGATGAAACTGAGGCCGATGCCGACCTCGCCCTTGGCGACGCTCTTCGCCTGCGCCGTGCCGCTGCGCGTGTACTGGGTGACGTTGCGATGCAGCTTCTTCAGGTAGTCGAATGCGGCGTCCTCGCCCATCAGCTGCACGAGGCCGGCGAGGATCGTGTAGCCGGTGCCGCTCGAGCCCGGATGCGAAGTCTCGACCTCGCCCTTGTACTTCGGGTCGATCAGGTCCGACCAGCACTTCGGCGCCGGCAGATTCTTCTTCTTCAGCACGTCCTCGTTCCAGCCGAAGCCGATCGCGCTGGTGTAGAAGCCGCCGACGAAGTTGCCGCTCATCGCGTACTGGCGCACCGCCCAGCCGTGCAGGTCGTTCAGGTAGGCCGGGCGATAAGCCTCGAGCAGGCCGAGCTCGGCGGCCTGCAGGAACGGGTCGCCGGTGCCGCCCCACCACAGGTCGGTCTTCGGGTTCGCCGCCTCCGCGCGGATCTGCGCCAGCGCCTCGCCGGTGGCCTTGCGAACCTGCTGCACCCTGACGCCGGTCTGCGCCTGATATTCCTTGGCCGCGAGCTCGCACCAGCTCTGGTCGGTCGAGCAGATCGCGGTGAGCTGCTGTTGGGGCTGCGCCGGTGCGGCGCCGGCGAGGCCGAGCGCCAGCGCGGCGGCAGGGAGCCATCGTCCGATCGGCAACGTCTTCATCATGGTCGCGGGCTCCTCTCGAGACGCGGCCGATTATCGGCAGCGGCCCATCTACACCCAGCCGAGCGCGCCGACGACGGCGCCGAGGCCGACCAGCCACATCGGGCTCACCTTCGTGCGCACCATGAGGCCGACCGTGACGGCGACGAGCGCGATCGCGCCGATCGCGTGCGCGCGGTCGGTCGCGTACGGCGCGGCGAGCAGCCAGCCGGTGGCGACGAGAAGGCCGATCGTCAAGGGGGTCAGCCCGGTGGTGAAGGCGCGCACAAAGCGCGACTCCTTGCGCCGGGCTCCCCAGCGCGTCGCCGAGAGCGTGAGCAGGGTCGAGGGCAGGAGCGTGCCGATCAGCGTGATCGCCGCGCCGATCGGCCCGGCGACGCTCCAGCCGAGGGTGGCGACGAAAAGCACATTGGGTCCGGGCGCCGCCTGCGCGATCGCGATCGACGAGGTGAACTGGGCGTCGCTGATCCAGCGATGCTCGTCGACGATGTAGCGGTGCATGTCGGGCGCGGTCGTGATCGCGCCGCCGACGGCGAACAGGCTCAGCACCAGGAAGTGGCCGAGCAGGCCGAGCAGGTCGGCCGAAGACAGCGCGGTGTGAAACCAGGCGCTCATGGCTTCCAGCGCATCCAGGCGATCGCGATCGCGAGCGAGCCGAGGCCGCCGAGCACGCCGACGAGCGGCCATCGCAGCAGGGCGATCATGACGAAGGTGACGATCGAGAACGCGGCGGCGAGCGGCAGGCCGAGCCGGTTGTTGCGCAGCGTGCCCATCAGGCGAAAGGCGGTCGAGATCACCAGGCCGGCGGCGACCGCGCCCATGCCGCGCAGCGCGCCGGCGACGACCTCGAGGCGCGAGAACTCGGCATAGGTCGCCGTCAGGACGAGCACGATGACGAGCGGCACGAGCAGCATGCCGAACATCGCCGCGAGCGCGCCGCGCCAGCCGAAGAAGCGGTCGCCGAGCATCAGCGCCAGGTTGACGACGTTCGGCCCCGGCAGCACCTGGCTCAGCGCGAGCATCTCGACGAACTGCTGTCGCGTCAGCCAGCGCTGCCGCTCGACCAGCTCGTGCTGGGCGATCGCGAGCACGCCGCCGAAGCCCTGGAGGGCGAGCCGGTTGAAGGTGAAGAAAAGCTCGGCCGACGACGCCGGCCGTGCCAGCGCCGCGTCGCCGGGTGTCGGCGTTGCCGGCTCGCTCATGCCGAAGCGGGGCGCGCCGCCCGCGTCGCCCACAGGCTCACGGCGATGCACGCAACCAGCCAGCCGAGGCCGACCCAGCTCAGCACCGCATATCCCTGGTGCGCGATCAGCCATCCACCGGTCGAAGCGCCGGCCGCCTGGCCGAGGTAGATCGCCGACGTGTTGAGCGCGAGGAGCGCCGACGCGAGGGCCGGCGCCGCCGCGTTGAGACGCGCCTGCTGTGCCGACTGCGACGAAAAGCAGCCGAGGGCCCAGGGGATGATCGCCAGGCCGATGCCGACGACGCCGGACGCGAACGGCCAGGCGAGGAACGAGATCGCCATCAGGCAGGTCATCGCGGTCGCCGCCGCATGCGGGCCCGTCCGGTCGATGAAGCGGGTCAGCGCGACGTTGCCGATCAGGCCGAACAGGCCGAACCAGACGAGGAGCAGACTCGTCTCGTTCGTCGAGGCGCGGTAGACGTCGCGGAAGTACGGCGTGAAGTAGGCGAAGAGGGTGAACTGGCCGGCGCCGAAGAGGAAGGTGACGGCGACGATCGCCATCAGGCTCGGCGTCGCGAACGCGTCCTTCCACGCCGCGAGGGAGATCGCGGCCGGCCGCACCCCCGCGGGCATCACCGCATGGACCCAGGCCGCGGCGACGAGCGAGAGCAGCGCGATCAGCGAAAACGCCCAGCGCCAGCCCCAGGTGGCGCCGATCCAGTTGGCCATCGGCAGGCCGAGCACCGAGGCGAGCGACCAGCCGACGAAGATGAAGGCGATGGCGCGGCCGCGATGCTCGGGCGGCGTCATGTAGCCGATCGCGGCGCCCGCCTGCGGCGTGAACACCGCCGCGCCGAGCATCGTCGCCGCGCGCAGCGGCAGCAGGGCGGCGTAGCTCGGCATCGCGGCGCAGAGCGCATGGCCGACGGCGTAGCCGACGAGCGACAGGGCGAGGAGCTTTCGCCGGTCGAAGCCCGAGACCCAGCCGGCGAGCAGCGGTGCGCCGAAGCACACCGCGGCGGCACCGATCGCGAACAACTGCCCGGCGAGCGCGATCGAGACCTGCAGCGACGCGGCGATGTCGTTGAGCGTGCCGGGCACGACCATGATCCCGCAGCCGGTGACGAAGTTGCCGAACAGGAGCGCCCAGCGGACGTGTGCGTGCGGCGCGACGGGATGCGCCGCGGCGCTCGCGGCCGTCACCGGTTGGCCCTCGTCATCGATGGACCTTGAGCGCTTCCGGATTGACGATGTGCGTCGGATTGCCGCCGATGAAGTTGACGACGTTGGCGAAGGCTGCCTCGAAGTACAGCTCGTAGCTGTCCTGCTCGACGTAGCCGATGTGCGGCGTGCAGATCGCGTTCTCGAGGCGCAGCAGCGGATGTCCCTGCAGGATCGGCTCGCTCTCGAAGACGTCGACTGCGGCCATGCCGGGCCGGCCGCGGTTCAGCGCCGAGACGAGCGCGCCTTCCTCGATCAGCTCGGCGCGCGACGTGTTGACCAGCAGTGCGGTCGGCTTCATCCGCGACATCGCCTCGAGCTTGACGATGCCGCGCGTCGAGTCGTGCAGGCGCAGGTGCAGCGAGAGCACGTCGGACGTCTCGAAGAAGGATTCGCAGCTCTCGGCTGCGTCGTAGCCCTGGTCGATGGCGCGCTGCCGCGCGCCCTCGCTGCCCCAGACGACGATGCGCATGCCGAAGGCCTTGCCGTAGCCTGCGACGAGCTGGCCGATCTTGCCGAAGCCCCAGATGCCGAGCGTCTTGCCCTTGAGCACCATGCCGAGGCCGAAGTTCGGCGGCATCGACGCCGCCTTCAGCCCCGACTGCTGCCACGCGCCGTGCTTGAGGTTGCCGATGTACTGCGGCAGGCGCCGCATCGCCGCCATGATCAGCGCCCAGGTCAGCTCCGCGGGTGCGACCGGCGAGCCGGCCCCCTCGGCGACGGCGATGCCGAGCCGGGTGCAGGTGTCGACGTCGATGTGCGGGCCGACCCGGCCGGTTTGCGAGATCAGGCGCAGCTTGGGCAGCTTCTCGAGCAGCTGCCTCGGAAAATGCGTGCGCTCGCGGATCAGCACCAGCACCTCGGCATCGCGCAGGCGCACCGAGAGCTGGCCGATGCCCTTGACGGTGTTGGTGAAGACCTTCGCGTTGAGCTGGTCGAGGATCGCCGCGCACTTCAGCTTGCGCACGGCATCCTGGTAGTCGTCGAGGATGATGATGTTCACGAGAGAAGGCGGCAGCGGGTCGGCTCGTCCAGGCTGCGACCCATTGTGCACGGCCGGCGGCGGCCGGGTAGCATGGGGCGATCCCCTCGACCCAAGGAGACTTCATGGCGATCTCGATGCACTCGGCGAGCGTGCCGATCTTCGTGCGCATGCTCGGCAACATCGACGGCTGGCTCGACAAGGCGGAGGCGCACGCGGCGGAGAAGAAGTTCGAGCCTTCGGTCTACCTCGCTGCGCGTCTCGCGCCCGACATGCTGCCGTTCACGCAGCAGATCCAGATCGCCTGCGACGCCGCCAAGTTCTGCATCGCCCGCCTCACCGGCACCGAGGGCCCGAAGTTCGAGGACAACGAGACGACGTTGGCCGACCTCCGGCAGCGGGTCAGGAAGACGATCGACTACCTGCAATCGGTGCCCGCCGCGCAGGTCGACGGCAGCGACGAGCGCGAGATCACGGTGCCCCGGCGCGCGGGGCCGATCACGATGAAGGGCGAGCAGTACCTCAAGCACTTCGCCTTGCCGAACTTCTTCTTCCACGTCACGACGGTGTACGCGCTGCTGCGCCACAACGGCGTCAACCTCGGCAAGAGCGATTTCCTCGCCAACCTGACGACCGCACCTTGACGAAGGCGCCGTGACGGCCGCGGCGAAGCCCGCGGGTCGCCGGCGGCGAGCCGCGCGTCAGCTGCGCTCGCGGCGCGGGAAATGGAGATCGAGCTCGGCGAGCCGGCCGGCGGCGAGGGCTTCGCTGCGCGAGCGCTCGCCGAGCCGGCGCACCCAGGCGATCCGGGGCCGGCGCAGCAGCGGCGGCAAGCTCTCGGCGCGCGCTGCCCGGCCGTCGGCGGCAAGCGCGACGAACCGGCTAGACCGCGCCGAAGGTCGCCTTGCGCTCGGCGGTGTACTTCCACCAAGGCGCGGCGGGGGCGCCGCGCATGAAGTCCGTGGCGGCCATCAGCGTGTCGAGGACGCAAGGGTCGTGGCGCACGCCGGTCTTCTCGCAAAGCGCCCGGTACAGGTTCCACGCGTCCTTGTCGCGCAGGTCCGCCGGATGCTCGATGCCGATCAGGCGCAGGTCGGCGGCGATCGCCGGGCCGACGTTGGGAAGCTGCTCGAGGCGCAGGCACTCGGCCGCGCTCGCGGCCTTCGGCGACTTGATGACCACAGCCGCTCCTACATGAGCATGTTGTTGCGGATCAGGCCGACCGCGAGGCCTTCGATCTCGAAGCCGTCGCCGGGGCCGACGACGATCGGCTGGAACTCGGGATTCTCCGGCAGCAGCTCGATCGTGCCGCGGCTGCGGCGGAAGCGCTTGACGGTGACGTCGTCGCCGAGGCGGGCGACGACGATCTGCCCGTTCTTCGCCTCCTTCGCCTTCTGCACGGCGAGCAGATCGCCGTCCATGATGCCGGCGTCGCGCATGCTCATGCCGCGCACCTTGAGCAGATAGTCGGGTCGGCGCGAGAAGAGGCTCGCCTCCATCAGGTAGGTCTGGTCGATGTGCTCCTGCGCCAGGATCGGGCTGCCGGCAGCGACCCGCCCGACCAGCGGCAGCGAGAGCTGCGCCAGGCTCGGCAGCGGCAGCGAGTACTGCTTGCCGCGCGCCTGGTGCAGCGCGCGCAGCGTGTCAGACTGCAGCCGGATGCCGCGCGAGGTGCCGCCGATGAGCTCGATCACGCCCTTGCGCGCCAGCGCCTGCAGATGCTCTTCGGCCGCGTTCGCCGAGCGAAAGCCGAGCTCGTTGGCGATCTCGGCGCGCGTCGGCGGGGCACCGGTGCGCTCGATCGCGCTCTGCACCAGGTCGAGAATCTGCTGCTGGCGATCGGTGAGTTTCGGCATCTCGTTCATGCGCACCTCCGGCGTGGCCTCCGGGCGCGGCGGTCGTGCACACCCGGGCTGAATTTTCATCCAGCGCTGTATTTTCATCCAGTTCGACGAAGAATGCAAAGCCCCTCTCGATCGACCCTCGTCGTCGTCCTCGGCACCGGCGGCACCATTTCCGGCCGCGCCGCGTCGCCCGACGACAACCTCGGCTATGTCGCCGGCACCGTGGGCGTCGATGCGCTCGTCGCCTCGGCGCCCGCCGGCGCCGGCGTGCGCACCGAGGCCGAGCAGGTCGCCCAGCTCGACAGCAAGGACATGGACTTCGCGACCTGGCGGCGCCTCGCCGAGCGGGTCGCTCACCATGCGGCGCGGCCCGAGGTGGCGGGCGTGGTCATCACGCACGGCACCGACACGATGGAGGAGACGGCCTACTTCCTGGCTCGGGTCCTCGCCGTCGCCAAGCCGGTGGTGCTGACCGGGGCGATGCGGCCGGCGACCTCGCGCGAGGCCGACGGTCCGCACAACCTTGCCGACGCGATCGCGGTCGCCGCGGCGGCCGGGCGCGCCGGCGTCGTCGTCGCGTTCGCGGGCGCCCTGCATGCGGCGCGCGACGTGCGCAAGGTCCATTCGTCGCGGCTCGATGCGTTCGCCTCGGGCGAGGCGGGGCCGCTCGCCGCGATCGTCGCGGGCCGCCTGCAAGCCCGTCGGCCGTGGCCGACAGGGGAGGCGACGGGCCTCGATGTCCTGCCGCCGGCGGACGCGCCGTGGCCGTGGGTCGAGATCGTCACCAGCGACGCGGGTGCCGACGGGCGCGTCGTGCGCGCGCTGGTCGCCGCCGGGGTCCACGGCGTCGTGATCGCCGCGACCGGCAACGGCTCGATCCATCGCGAGCTCGCGGCCGCGCTCGAGGCCGCCACCGCGCAGGCGGGACTGCCGGTGCTGCGCGCAACCCGCTGCCTCGACGGCGGGGTCGCCGTGAAGGCCGGACCTGCGCCCTTCGCCTCGGCCGGCGACCTCACGCCCGTGAAGGCGCGGGTCGAGCTCGTGCTGCGGCTGCTCGGCGCCCGCCGCGGCGAGCGGTGGAAAGGCGCCTAGGCGACCTCGAGCGACACCTCGACGTTGCCGCGGGTCGCGTTCGAGTACGGGCACACCTGGTGCGCCGCGTCGACGATCTGCTGAACCTGCGCCTTCTCCATGCCCGGGACCCTGACCTTCAGCCAGACCTGGATGCCGAAGCCCTGCGGGATCGGGCCGATCGCGACGCTCGCGTCGATCGACGTGTCGTCGGGCAGCCTGATCTTCTGCCGGCCCGCGACCGCCTTCATCGCCCCGATGAAGCACGCCGAGTAGCCGGCGGCGAACAGCTGCTCGGGGTTGGTGCCCGGGGCGCCGTCGCCGCCCAGGCCTTTCGGCGTGGTGAGCCTGACCTCGAGCGCGCCGTCGTCGGACTTCGACGTGCCGGCGCGGCCGCCGGTCGAGGTGGCGTGCGCCGTGTACAGGATCTTCTCGGGCTTGATGGTCATGTCGGTTCCTTCGGGTGGAGTCGGTTCAGCCGACCGATTCTGCTATCTCGTCGAGCTGCGTGCTGAGCTCGAGCCAGCGACCCTCCAGCCGCTCGATCTGCTCGCCGATCTCCTTCAGCCGCCGGCCGGTCTCGGCGAGCTTTGCCGTGTCGACGTCCGGCGCGGCGAGGCTCGCCTCGAGCGCGTCGCGCTCGGCGAAGAGGACGCCGAGCTTGTTGTCGATGCGGTTGAGCTCCTGGCGAAGCGGCTTCGCCGCGTCGCTGCGCTGCTGGCGCGCCAGCGCCGCCGCGCGACGCTCTTCGCGGCTGCTGCCGCCGGTTGCGGAGGCCGCGGGCGTCTCTGCCGGCGCGGATTCACCCGCGACCTTCGGCATCGCCTCGTCCCGACTCGCCGAACCGGACGACGCAGCGGCGTCCCGCGCCGCGCGGGCCGCCGCCTTCGACTGCTCGAGCAGCCAGCGCTGGTAGTCGTCGAGGTCGCCGTCGAAGGGCTTGAGCGCGCCGCCGGCGACGAGCCAGAACTCGTCGCACACCTCGCGCAGCAGGGCCCGGTCGTGGCTGACGAGCAGCACCGTGCCCTCGAACTCGTTGAGGGCGACGCTGAGCGCCTCGCGGGTGGCGAGGTCGAGGTGGTTGGTCGGCTCGTCGAGGAGCAGCAGGTTGGGGCGCTGCCAGACGAGCATCGCGAGCACGAGCCGCGCCTTTTCCCCGCCGGAGAGTGTGCCGACCGGCTGCGCGACCATCTCGCCGGTGAAGCGGAACGAGCCGAGGAAGTCGCGCAGCTCCTGCTCGCGCGCCGGCGGGCCGACGTCCCGCGCGAGGCGCACCAGGTGCAGCAGCGGCCCGTCGGCGGGCGAGAGCACGTCGAGCTCCTGCTGCGCGAAGTACCCGATCTTCAGGCCCTTGCCTTGCGTGATGCCGCCTTCGAGCGGCGGGAGCGCGCCGACGATCGTCTTCACCAGCGTCGACTTGCCCTGGCCGTTGGCACCGAGGATGCCGATCCGCTGCCCGGCGAGCACCGAGCGATCGACGCCGGCGACGACGCGCTTCTCGCCGGAAGCTTCGGAGCGATAGCCGCAGGCCACGTCGGCGAAGGCGAGCATGGGGTTGGGCAGGCTCAGCGGCTCGCGGAACTCGAACTGGAGGTCGGCGCTCGTCAGCACGGGCCCGAGCTTTTCCATCCGTGCCAGCGCCTTGACCCGGCTCTGCGCCTGCTTGGCCTTGCTCGCCTTGGCCTTGAAGCGGTCGATGAACTTCTGCAGGTGGGCCATCCGCTCGCGCTGCTTCTCGTAGTCCGCCTGCGCCTGCGCCAGCCGGACCGCGCGCAGCTCCTCGAACGCGGTGTAGTTGCCGCTGTAGCGGACGAGCCGCGTCTCGTCGAGATGCAGCGTCACCTTCGTGATCGCGTCGAGGAACTCGCGGTCGTGGCTGATGACGATCAGCGTGCCGGCGTAGCGCTGCAGCCAGGCTTCCAGCCAGACGAGCGCATCGAGATCGAGGTGGTTGGTCGGCTCGTCGAGCAGCATCAGGTCGGCCGGGCACATCAAGGCGCGGGCGAGCTGCAGGCGCATCCGCCAGCCGCCGGAGAAGCTGCTCACCGGCAGGTCGAGCTCGCCGCTGCGGAAGCCGAGGCCGAGCAGCATCGCCTGGGCGCGCGGTCGGGCGTCGAAGCCGCCGGCGTCGCTGATCGCGTGGTGCGCATCGGCGATCTCGTGGCCGTCGCCGCCGGCCTCGGCGCGAGCCAGCCAGGCGTTGGCCTCGGCGAGGACGACGTCGCCTTGCAGCACGAAGTCGGTGGCGCCTTGCGCAGTCTCGGGCATCTCCTGCGCGACTTCGGCAATCCGCCAGCGCGGCGGCAGCGAGAGGTCGCCCGCGTCGGCGTGCAGGCGAGCGGCGAGGAGCGAGAACAACGACGACTTGCCGGCGCCGTTGCGGCCGACCAGGCCGACCTTTTCGCCCGGCTGGATCGTGACGCTGGCGCGGTCGAGGACGAGCTTGATGCCGCGGCGAAGCGAGACCTGGGAGAGGACGAGCATCGGGCGATTTTCGCCGCAGGCGCGGCGGCCGGCATTCGGTCGCCCCTTTGTCCTCCTGAGCGAAGCGAAGGAGCTTGCAGTCGGCCGAGATCCTTCGCGTCCGGCTCAGGATGACAGGCGGTCGAGCGCCTGCCGCTCGACGAGCACGACCGCGTCGTCGCCGGCGCTCGTCTCGAGCCAGGCGCACTCGAGGCGCGGGAAGGCGGCCTCGAAGGCCCGGCGCTCGTGGCCGACCTCGAGCACCAGCACGCCGATCTCGCTCAGGTGGCCGGACGCGTCGGCGACGATGCGGCGGATCAGGTCCATGCCGTCGGCGCCGCCGGCGAGCGCGAGCACCGGCTCGGCGCGGTATTTCCAGCACATTGGGATCCTAAGCTTAGAATTCCACGTGGACAAGTTGTCGCGG
>JADMIO011260336.1_pt1 | contig 40860 bp, 29 predicted proteins | sample 8958161 | NCBI WGS metagenome assembly JADMIO01 (sample SAMN16585339, study PRJNA669376) | soil metagenome | isolation source: Crop rotation soil | place: USA: Cullars Rotation, Alabama | collected 2011
CGCGACAACTTGTCCACGTGGAATTCTAAGCTTAGGATCCCAATGTGCTGGAAAGGACGTCAGGCGAGCGAACCGTGCACCTGGTGGATATCAGCGAGCCTTCGACTCAGCCGGCGACGTCTGCGGCTTCGCTCAGGCCGGGCCGCCTCGCGTACGGCGTCAACGATCCCACGCACCTCGACGATCTCTACGTCGCCGATCTCTCCGGCCGCAACGAGAAACAGCTCACGCACCTGAACGCCTCGCTCTACAAGCAGCTGCAGCTGGTGCCCGTGGAGCGCGTGCCGTTCAAAGGCGCCGACGGGTGGGATGTCGACGGGTTCTTCATGAAGCCGGTCGGCTGGCAGCCAGGCCGCAAGTATCCGATGATCCTCACCATCCACGGCGGCCCGGCGGGGATGTTCGGCTACGACTGGTATCACGAGTTCCAGGTCTACGCGGCGCACGGCTGGGCGGTGTTCTTCACCAACCCCCGCGGTTCGACCGGCTACGGCGAAAAGTTCGAGCGCGGCATCGAGCTGAACTGGGGCGGCAAGGACTATGTCGACGTCATGAACGGCGTCGACGCGGCGCTGGCGAAGTACCCGTGGGTGGACGCCGATCGCCTCGGCGTCACCGGCGGCAGCTACGGCGGGTTCCTGACGAACTGGATCGTCAGCCACACGAATCGTTTTAAAGCTGCGGTCACGCTGCGCAGCATCTCGAACTTCGTCAGCGACGATGGGACGCGCGACGGCGCTTACGGTCACGCCGACGACTTCACCGGCGACATCTTCGAGAAGTTCGATCTCTACTGGAACGCGTCGCCGCTGAAGTACGTGAAGAACGTCAAGACGCCGACCCTCGTCCTCCATTCCGACAACGACTTCCGCGTCCCGATCGAGCAGGGCGAACAGTGGTTCCGCGCGCTGCGCCACTTCGGCGTGCCGAGCGAGATCGTGTTCTTCCCGCGCGAGAACCACAACCTGACCCGCACCGGCGAGCCGAAGCACCTGGTGGAAAGCATCAACTGGCAGGTCTACTGGTTTGAGCGCTACATCGACGGCAAGGCGCACGCGGTACCACCCGATTCATCGTCACGCTCAGCGTCGTCCTCGCAGCAGTAACGGGTTCGGCGTTCGGCGTTCGGCGTTCTCGGTTCTGGGGCCTGTGGATCTGGTGGCCCGCGCCAGCACCATCGCCGACCCCGGCGCCATCGCGTCGTAGAACGACGTGAAGCGCTGCGGCTCGGGCGCGTTGTACGGTTTGAGATTCGCGGCCCACCGGTAGCCAATCGGCTGATACAGCAGCTCTGCGTCGACGGTGAACGGGCCGCTGCCCTCCGGAACCGGCACCGCATAGGCGACATGATCGCTCGCGCCAGCGAAATCGCCATCGTCGATGGCCTCGCCGTGCACGGCGATGTCCGGCTCCGCGGTCTGCTTGTCGAAGCCGCGCGGCAGCAGCCGGTTGTCTTTGAGATAGGCGACGCCGGTGAGCAGACCGGTGGTCACCGCGCCGTTCACGTCGCCGATGATCGTTTCGTAAATCTGCACCTGGTCGGCGCTGCGGACTTGCGCGTAGTGCGGCTCGAACCGTGACGCGTCCGCATCGTTGTCGTTGCCGCGGATCGAGCCGTCGGGATTGAGGCTGCCCGATTCGAACACGATCCGGCCGCCGCCATCGCGCACCGTCACGTGCAGCCACGCGCGCCGCGACGGATAGCCGGTCGGCAGCTTGTGCCCGCCGAGGTTCTCGACGACCAGATCAGCGCGAAGCGTTCCGGCATCGGCCTGCAGCGCCGCGACGCGCAGGGTCGCGGCGCGAGTCTGCAGGAACTGAATCGTGCGTTCGGCCGCCGACGTCAGCTCCTGCGGCAGCGCGGCGACGTCGAGCGTGTCGCGATAGCGGTTGAGCATCCGCTGCATGAAGAAGTTGCCGGCGACGAACAGGTGGCGGGCCGCACCCTCGCGCGGCGCGCCGAACACGCGCGTGATCGGCGACGGTTCGGCAACCGCCGGCATATGGCACGACTGGCAGCTCTGCGTGCCTTTGAATTCACTGTGCAGCCACTCCTGGTAGGGCACCTGCTCGGCGAGGCGGCCGATCGTCCGGCCACCCGGCCCAAGCGCCTGCGTCAGGAGCGTGTGGCAGGTCGCGCACATCTCGGATTCGCGGATATGGTCCGACTGCGTCGGCCGGTAGCCCTCGGTCGAGCTCAGCATGATGCGCCGATGCCCGGGCTCGATCTCGAACGGACCGTATTCGGGCCGCGCGTTCGGATCGGCCGGCGCGTCGATGACGAACCCGCCGTTGAAACTGTCGGCGGTGCCGAGCTTCTGGCGGCCGATCTGGTGACAGACGGCGCAGGACACGCCGTCGGCGGCCTCTCGACCCTCTTTCTTGTCGGCGGCGAACGGCAGATGGCTGAACACGCGCGCGTGCTCGCCGCGCAGCTTCGCGCCGTAACGCGGGATCGGCATGTGGCAGATCGAGCACTCGTCTTCGATCGCGGCCGTCGACTCGGGGTGATCGAGCGATTCGCGGCGCACGCTCGCCTGCCAGTACGGATCGCGCGACGAGTTGGCCATCATGCTCGCCCGCCAGTCGTAGCCGATCGAGACGTCCTCGCCGGACGGCGTCATGAGGCCGTTGTGGCAGGCGATGCAGCGGTCGGATGTGTGAAACTCCGGGATCGGCGGATGCGACGCGGCAACGGTGGTGACCGTCCTCGACACGATCAGGAGCCCGGCGGCGGTCACGACCACTGCGGCGGCGCGGCCCAGCCTCGTCACTTCCAGCCCTCGAACAGGCCGCCGTCGAACCAATCCCACAGCGCGTAGAACACCAGCTGCTTCGGCCTCCCTGCGGTGTGCGTCGCCGGAATCTCGAAGCCGACGTTCACGCGCACGTGCTGACGGCGGTTCAGCGTCACCTGGAACTGCGGCACGACATCAATGTTCGTCGCGGCTCCAGCAACGAAGTCGTGGTCGCTGACCACCTCGAACATCGGCGACCACAGCCGCCCGAGCCCCGCCTCCTCGCGAAAGCTCTTGCCGACCGCCGCCCGCCAGAAGAGCGTGCGCGGCGCCTCGTCGGTCGACGTCGGCTGGTCGCTGCCGATCTGAAATTGAACGAACGACGCCGCCGGCAGGATCTGGCCGACGCTGGCGAAGGCGCCGAAGGTCGTGACGCCGCTGCCGAGCCCGCGATCGGCGTTGCCGCTCGGCAGCACGACTTCGCCCTGGCCGCTGACGATCGAGTTGCGCCGCGCGAACAGCACACGCTTCCAGCCGAGCGCGACGTCGCCGACGCCGCTTGCGCGCGTGCCGCTCGCGTCGTGCACGCTCGCAAATGGCACCGCAACCTCGAGCTGATCGCGTGCCGTGAACCGCTGCTCGTAGCCGAGCTCGGTGTCGAACTCGGGAGCGTGCCGTCCGGCCACGCCGACGGTGGACACGGTCTCGCTCTCGGGGAACGCTTTCTCAGTGCGGAGAGGACGCGGCAGGTTCAGCTCGCCGCGCGGATACGCGGTGTCGCGGCATTGGCCGCGCAGGTATCGAATCACCGCGTCGATCTGCTCGGACGTCAACGTCTCGCCGAATGCCGGCATGATCGGCGAGAAGCCGCGGCCCCGGCCGCCGTGCGTGATCGTCGCTTTCCAGTCGACGTCGAGCTCGGGCGTCGTGCTCGGGCAGTCGGTGAAGTCCGGGAACGTCGACGGCTTGTCGAAGCCGACGGTGGTCTGCGACTCGCCTTCGCCGTGCGGGCCGTGGCAGCCGGCGCAGCCGCTGCGGAAGATCGCCTCGCCCGAGGTCAGCAGACGCGCCGGCGACGGCGGTGCCGTCGCTTGTCCGGCGGCAGGCGCAGGCACGCAGAGACATAACCAGATGATAAGGGTTGCTAAGGGGCGCAGGGCGGAATGTATGACACAAACTCGAGTCGGCCTGCAATCCTGTCCGGTTCGGCGCGAGGGCGCGTTCGGCGTTCGGCGTTGGGCGTTGGGCGTTCTCCGTTCTCGTTCTTGGGTTTGGGTTCTGGTTCTTGGTTCTCTGGTGACCCACGAACGTGAGAACCGAAACCCGGAACCCGAGAACGAGAACCCGGAACGCCGAACCCCCGTCAGTGTCCAGCCGTGAAATCGATGTAGCCCCGCTCGACGTCGACGCCCGCGAGCGTGACCCGAACGTGATCGCCGACGTCGAGCCCGCGATCGCCGCGCATCACGCGGCCCTCGATCGGCGGCGTGCTGACGCGCACGTACGTGCCCTTCGCGCTCGCGCCGGTGACGATTCCGTCGAACTGCTCGCCGATTCGCGAGGCGACGACCAGCGCGGCGGCGGACTTGCGCACCTGCCGCTCGACCTTGTTGGCCGCGTCCTCCTGCCGGGTGCAATGCGCGGCAAGCTGCTCGAGCTCGTCGATCGCGTATGGCGATGGGTGGCCCGCCAGCGCCGCCTTGAGGAGCCGCTGCGTGATCAGATCAGGAAAGCGGCGATTCGGGGCCGTCGAGTGCGCGTAGTCGCGCACGGCGAGACCAAAATGCCCCGGCGGCTCGGCACCCGGCGGATCGACGACGTACTCGCCGGAGCCGATCATCTTGATGATTGCCGTCGACAGATCCGCAAAGCGATCGGGCGCCGCCTGGCGCCGCCGCTCGAGAAATGCCGACAGCGCAGTCGAGTCGGCGGTCGGCGGCAGCGTGTCGCCAAGCTCCGCGGCCACGGCGCGAATCCGATCCCAGCGCTCCGGCGACTTCACCACCCGCCGGAGCGACGGAAACCCGCGCTGGTCGAGGAACCGCGCGGTGACGCCGTTGGCCGCAATCATCAGGTTCTGAATCAGCGTCTTGGCGCGGTTCGGCACCTGCGAGCGGACTTCGTGCAGCGTGTCGCCGTCGAACACGTGCTGCACTTCGATGGTGAGAAATTCGAGCGCGCCATGCTCGCGCCGCACCCGATCGAGGTTCTGCGCGACGCGGTCCTGCACGCGCAGCTGTTCGTCCATGCCGGCGACCTGCGCCGCTGCCGGCGGCAGCGCACCGTCGCCGGCGAGCCACGCGCCGACGCTGTTGTAGGCGAGCTTCGCGCGGTTGCGGACCTGCGCACCGTAGACGTCCGACGTCGTGACCTCGCCGTCGCCGGTGACCACCATTTCGACGACGATCGAGAGACGATCCTGATCGTCGTTGAGCGACGTGAGGTCGGTCGAGAACTGCTCCGGCAGCATCGGGAAAATCACCGCCGGCGTGTACACCGACGTCGTGTTCTGCGCCGCGTGGCGATCGACCGGCGAGTTTTTGGGCACCGCCGCATCGACGTCGGCGATGGCAACGAGCAGCTTGACGTCGCCGTTGGCGAGCGGCTCGGCGACCGACAGCTGATCGAGATCGCGTGAATCGTCGTTGTCGATCGAACACCACAGCAGCTGGCGCAAATCGCGCACTGGCTCCTCGGTAGTGCGCGGCGGCTCGTGGAGCGCGTGCGCCTGCGCGAGCGCCTCGGGTGGAAAGTCGGGATCGAGCCCGCGGTCGCGCATGGCGCGGACGGCGACGGCGCGGAGCTGATCGCGATGCGACGCCGGCGTCATCGCAGCTCCGCGATCACCGCGGCGAAATCCTCGACGAGCGCATCGATCTGCGGCTCGTGCGTGCGGAAGCTGAGCACGCAGACACGACCGAGGTAGCGGCCGTGCGTGTGGCTGCCGGTCACCATCACGCGGCCGCGCGCCGTGGTGCGCTGCATCAGGGCACGCGTTGCCGCGTCCTCTTGCGCCAGCGACCAGCCCGGAGCCGTCAGGTGAAACGCAAACAGCGAGAGCTCAGGCTCGGCGTCGACGACGATGCCCGGCAGACGGGCGACCCGCTGAAACGCGTCGACGGCAAGCGCCCGCTTCTCTGCGATCGCCGCGCGGAACGCCGCCGCGCCGTACAGCTTCACCGACAGCCATACGCGGAGCCCGGGGAAGCCGCGCGACAACTCCGGCCCGTGCTGGCTCGGATCGTAGAAATCCTGCGGGTGCGGCATCGACGGCAGATAGGCGGCGGTCGCTTCGTGCGCCGCGCGCAGCGCCGCGCCGTCGCGGACGAGGAGTGCGCCGGTGCCATACGGCAGGAACAGCCCTTTGTGCGGATCGAGGGTCAGCGAGTCGGCGCGCGGCAGCCCGCGCAGGGTCTGGCGCAGCTCCGGCGCGAGATAGAAAAAGGCGCCGTACGCGCCGTCCATGTGATGCCAGAGCTGTTCGGCCGCACAGAGATCGGCAATGTCGTCGAGCGGGTCGACAGCGCCGGTGTTCACCGTGCCGGCGTTGGACACGACCGCGAACGGCCGCAGGCCGCTGCGGCGGTCGGCGGCGATCGCCTCGCGCAGGCGATCGAGCCGGATCCGGAAGCGATCGTCCGACTCGATCGCGCGGACCCGGTCCGGCATGATGCCGGCGAGCTTTGCCGACTTGAGCACCGAATGGTGCGCCTGGTCCGACGTGTAGAGCACGCCGGGACGAATGTCGGCGCCAAGATGGCGCTCGCGCGCGCACAGGATCCCGTTGAAGGTCGCCATCGAGCCGCCGCTGGTGAACAGGCCGCGCGCGTCCGCGGGAAAGTCCATCCACGCGCGCAGCCAGTCGAGCGCGTTCGCTTCGAGCTGCACTAGCGCCGGCGCCGCCATCCACACGCCGGTATAGCGGTTCACGGTGTTGGTGATCAGATCGGCGAGCGCCGCCGGGTACAACCCGCCGCCGGGAATGAACGCGAGGTACCCGGGCCCGGGCGCCGTGAACGAGCGCGGAATCCAGTCGCGGAACAACGGATCGAGCAGCGAATCGAGCGTCGCGCCCTGTTCCGGCGCCGCCTCGCGCATCGCGCGGCACAGCGCCGCCGCGTCGACGTCGCCGCACGCCGGCTGCTGCGGCAGCGATTCGATGTGCGCCACGCAGCGCGCGACCACATCGTCGGCCATCGCGCGCATGCGAGCGGGGGAGAACTCGAGATCTACTGAAGCCAATCCTTCACCTGGTAGTAGGCGCCGACGAGCGGCAGGAACCACGGCGTCCCCGAGTAGAGCGGGATCGCGGGAAATCGGTCGTCGAACAGCGGATTCACGATCGGCTCGCCGGCAAGGCGGCGCGCGATCTGATCGCCGAGATAGGTGGCCATCGCGATGCCGTGGCCGCAGTAGCCGCCCGCGTAGTAGAGGCCGTCGAGGCGACCGGCGTGCGGCATCTCATCGCGCGTGAAGGCCACGTTGCCGCTCCACGCGTACTCGATCTCGACGCCTTCGAGCTGGGGAAACACATCCACCATGCCGCGATGCAGCAGCGCCGCCGCTCGCGTCGTCGACAGCTGATCGGCGGTGCCGAACTCGGCCCGGCCGCCGAAGAGAAGACGGCTGTCGTCGGTCACGCGGAAATAGTACAAAAAATTTTTCGAATCGAAGGCCATGCGGCGGCGCGGCAGGAGCGCGCGCGCGACATCCGGTGCGAGCGGCGCGGTGGCGATGATATAGCTGCCCACCGGCACGAGCCGGCGCTGCAGCGGCGGCGCCGCGCCGTCGGTGTAGCCGTTGGTGGCGACCAGCACGTCGCCGGCATCGATCGCCTGCGCTTCGCAATCGACTGTCCATCGTTTGCCGTTGCGCCGAACCTGGGTCGCGGGTGCGCGCTCGAGGATTATCACGCCCGCATGGCGAGCCGCCTGCGCCAGCCCCAGGACGTACTTCGCGGGATTGATCGCGGCGCTGCTCTCGTCGACGAGCAGGCCGTGATAGCGCGTGCTGCCAAGTTCCGCCGCCTGCTCGGCGCGGCCGACGACGTGGACGGGGTGATCGAAGACTCGTGCGAGCAGCGCCTGCTCGCGGCGAAATGCGTCGAGGTGCGACGGCTTCCACGCCGCCTGGAGGTGACCGACCCGCGCGTAGTCGCAGGCGATTGCCTCGGAGTCGATCACCGATTCGAGATGCGCGGCCGCCTTCGCGGCCTCGGCGAACAGATCGTGGGCGCGCGCCTCGCCGTAGCGATCGACGAGCGTCTCGACGTCGAGTTTCAGCCCGGCGAGCACCTGGCCGCCGTTGCGCGAGCTCGCGCCCCATCCGACGTGTTCACGCTCGAGCACGACCACAGTCGCTCCGGCGCGCGCGAGCGCGCGCGCCGCTGACAGGCCGGTGTATCCCGCGCCGATGATCGCGACGTCGACCGAAGAAGGGAGCTGGGGCTGGGGGCTGGGGGCTAGCGGTTGGCCAAGCGTATCCCACCAGTATGGTCGCGTTTTCACCGCGACGCGGCCTGCGCGGGTGCGACCGCCGACGCCAGGATCGCGCGGCCGCGCTGCTCCTGCACGAACGCGACCGCCTTCAGGCGATCCCGCCGCCAGTCGGCGCCGAGCGGAATCTCGGCACGAGCCGTTGCGCCGCCGTCGGCCGCAACCTGCCCGATCGTCGTCAGCGATCGCACGACGGCCGCGTGCGTCAGGGTGCGGCCGTGATTTTCACCGCGTTTCACCTCGCTGACCACGGCATCTTCCGTGATCGCGACCTGCACGTCGGCGCGATCGCCGCGGCCGCGGTGCCGCACGCCGGCGACCGTCACGGTGACGGCGATCGTGCGGTCCGATTCAGAATCAACGCGCACTGTCACCGACGCATGCTCGCCCGCCGCCGCTCGCTCGATCGCCCGCCGCGCCGCCGCAGCGTCGCTGCCGACCAATTGCGCGCGGCCATCGACGACCATCTGCGGCGTGTAGACGCTGTCGAGATTGAAATGGGAGCCGTAGGTCTGCTGTCGGTTGGTGAGCGCTGCGGAGGAGAATCGATCCTTCCATCCGAGCTGATCCCAGTAGTCGACGTGTTCGCCGAGCGCGATCACCTCCGCGGCGCCGATCGGCTGATCGGCGACGAGCCGCGCCAGGACCGCGTCTGCCGGCGGGCAATCAGAGCAGCCTTCGGAGGTGAACAGCTCGACCAGCACCGGCGTCCGCCCGGCGGCGTGCACGACAGGCGCCGGGTCGCCGCGTTGAGTGAACGATCCGTCGCAGGCGCAGGCGAAGCAGAGCGGCAGCAGCAGCACCGGGTATCGCACAGGGTCATTCTAGTTGGTGCGGTCATCACCCCGACCGGCGCTCGAGCGTGCGGCTGAGATTTCACCCTCTCATTGCCTCGGATCCGGTCACGGTGGAGGGCGGTTTATCCAATGAGCCGGATCGTTCGGCCAGATTGCTCCACAAACGGTCGCTGGACCGACTGGCCGGGCTGGGCGGTCACGTTACGCTGGGAGGTCGTTATTTGAACGAGGAGTCAAAGAGAAGCATGCACACGCAATTCGTGAAGACGTGGCTCGCGGTCGCCGCGGCGATCCTGCTGGTTGCGACTGCCGCGTCAGCCCAGACGACCACCGGCACGATCTCCGGCCGTGTGATCGACAGCCAGGGCCTGGCGCTTCCCGGCGTGACCGTCAGCGCGACATCGCCGAACCTCCAGGGCGTCCGCACCGTGGTGACCTCCGGCAACGGCGACTATCTGTTCTCAGGACTGCCGTCCGGCACCTACACGATTACTTACGAGCTGAGCGGGTTCCAGAATCAACAGCGGACGGTCGCCGTCGCACCGACGCAGACCGTGCCGCTCGACGTCACGCTCGGCGTCGCGACGCTCACCGAGACGGTGAACGTCGTCGGCCAGACCGCCGACGTGCTGACCCGCACGGCGCAGGTCGCGACCAACTTCAAGCAGGAATTGATCGCCACGCTGCCGACCAACCGCGACATCAACGCGTCGCTGCTGCTCGCGCCGGCGGTCCACCCGACCGGTCCGAGCGGCGCGTATTCGATCGCCGGGTCGATGTCGTTCGAAACGCTCTACATGGTCAACGGCGTCAACGTCAGCGAAAACCTTCGCGGCCAGGCCTACGACCTGTACATCGAGGATGCGATCCAGGAGACCAACATCGCGACCTCGGGTATCTCGGCGGAGTACGGCCGCTTCGGCGGCGGCGTCGTCAACGTGATCACGAAGTCGGGCGGCAACACCTTCAGCGGTTCGCTCCGCGACACGCTCAACAACGACAAGTGGCGCACGCTGACGCCGTTCGAAGACAACCAGATTGCCGCCGACCCGGCGCACAAGGAACTGCGCATCGCGAAGACGGTGCCGACCTACGAGTACACGCTCGGTGGGCCGATCATGAAGGATCACCTGTGGTTCTTCACCGCGGGGCGGCTGCAGACGCAGGAGAGCGGCCGCTCGCTGGTGATCACCAACACGCCGTACACGTTCACGCAGGAAACGCGGCGCTACGAAGGCAAGGGTACCTTCTCGGTCAACCCGAACAACACGTTCCAGGGCGCCTACACGAAGATCATCCAGAACGAGACCAACGACACCTTCAACACGTCGGCGTCGATGGACGTCCGCAGCCTGGACAACCGCCAGCTGCCGCAGGACCTGTTCACCGCCAACTACAACGGCATCCTCTCGAACGCGGTGATGGTCGAAGCGCGCGTCTCGTCGCGCCACTTCAGCTTCATCGGCTCGGGCGCGCCGACCACTGACTTGATCGAGGGCACTCTGCTCCTCGACCGCCAGCGCAACAACACGCGCTTCTGGTCGCCGACCTTCTGCGGCATCTGCGATCCGGAGAAGCGCGACAACACTGACATCTTCGCCAAGGGCACCTACTTCCTGTCGACCAAGGGCGGCGGCTCGCACAACATGGTGTTCGGCTACGACCTCTTCAACGACAAGCGGTTCGCGAACAACCATCAGTCGGGCAGCGACTTCCGAATCTTCGCGACGACGTCGATCATCGGCGGCGATGGCACGGTGACGCCGGTGTTCCTCGGCGACGGCACGACGATCATTCAGTACAACCCGATTCCGGTGGGCAGCGAGGGGACGAACTTCCGCACCCACTCGCTGTTCTTCAACGACAACTGGCGCGTCAGCAGCCACCTCACTGCCAACGTCGGGCTCCGCTACGACCGCAACCGCGGCGCCGACAGCGCCGGCCGCCTGGTGGCGCAGGACAGCGCGTTCAGCCCGCGCTTCGGCGTGGTGTGGGATCCGACCGGCGATCAGAAATGGTCGATCACCGGCAGCTTCGCGAAATACGTCGCCGCGATCTCGAACAGCATCGCCGACTCGTCGTCTCCGGCCGGCAACCCGCAGACGCTGCAGTTCGTCTACCGCGGCCCGAGCATCAACCCGAACGGCACCGTGCAGACGCAGACGCCTGACGCCATCGCCGCCGTGTTCGCTTGGTACAACGCCAACGGCGGGACGACGCTTCCGCTCAACGGCGCGCCGACGATCCCCGGCGTGTCGCCACAGATCCAGGGCTCGCTCGACTCGCCGAACAACCTCGAATACGCGTTCGGGGTCAACCGTCAGTTCGGCAGCCGCGCGGCGGTTCGTGCCGACTACGTCTATCGCAATTTCCGCGACTTCTACGTTCAGGTCACGAACACGTCCACTGGCCGCGTGCAGGATCAGCTGGGCAAGTCGTACGACCTCGGCCTGGTTGAGAATTCGAACGACTTGACGCGCCGGTATTCCGGGGTGACGACGCAGGCGACCTATCGCTTCGGCACGCGGGCCGACGTCGGCGTCACCTACACGCTGGCGCGCGCCTGGGGCAACGTCGAGGGAGAGAACGTCGGCAGCGGTCCGATCACGGCGTCGGCGTTCACGTATCCGGAGTACCGGCAGGAGGCGTGGAACTATCCGATCGGTGATCTGTCGATCGATCAGCGTCACCGCGCGCGGCTCTGGGCGACCTACAACCTGCCGTGGGTGGACGGGCTGTCGGTGAGCGCGCTGCAGACGATCGCCAGCGGCGTGCCGTACGGCGCCTTCGGCCCGATTGCGACGCAGCCTTACGTCACCAACCCCGGTTACCTGACGCCGCCGGCGGCCAGCGGCGCGAGCGCCGTGAACTACTACTTCACCGCCCGCGACGCGTTCCGCACCGAGGCCGAAAAGCGTACCGACATGGCAGTGAACTACAACTTCAAGATCCCGGCGGCGCGCAACACACAACTGTTCGCGCAGCTGCAGGTGATCAACCTGTTCAACCAGTTCCAGCTGTGCGGCTGCGGCGCGACGGTGTTTGCCAACGGCGGGACGGTGACGCAGACGCGCATCGATCAGACCGCGCTGACGGCGTCGACCAACGCGACGCAGTTCACCGCGTTCAACCCGTTCACGACGACGCCGGTGCAGGGGACGAACTGGGCGCTCGGCCCGAACTTCGGTACGGCGCTCAACCGGTTCGCGTACACGACTCCGCGCGAGATCCGCGTCTCGTTCGGCGTTCGCTTCTGACGCAGTCGGGCGGGCGGGTCAGGCAGGTCGGGCGGGTCAGGCAGGTCGGGCGGGTCAGGCAGGCCGGGCGGGTCAGGCAGGTCGGGCGGGTCAGGCAGGTCGGAAAACGGCCAATTCGAATCGTTTGGGTAAATCCGACGCGGGTTCACCCAGAATAGCCGGAACGCGTGGCCGTCCGACCCGCCGGACCCGCCAGACTCGCCCGACCTGCCTGACCTACCCGGCCCACCTGACCTACCCGACCCACCTGACCTACCCGGCCCACCTGACCTACCCGGCCTGCCCGGCCTGATTGGCCGCGGCGTCACGCTGTCGGCGCCGCGGGCTCAGCCCCGCGGCGCATTACCCACCAGATCACACCTGCAAACGCCGCCGCGACGGCGACGAACGTGATCCCGAAGAGCCACAACGTCGTGTAGAGAATCGAGCGCGTGTCCATGCGCGCTTCGATGGTCAGCGGCGTGCCGCGCAGGCGATCGGCGAGCGGCTGCTCCCACGCGAGGATGTTGCCGCGGCTCTCGACGCCGTGCGTGTTGTGATAGCGGATCTTGCTCGGCAGGTGCAGGCGGAAGGCGACCAGCTCGCGGCCGTTCCAGCCCGGGTTGCCGGCGATCGCTCCGGCGGCGGCGCCGACGTTCTGCACGTAGACGTACTGATCGTCGGTCTGGCCGAACTGATACGTGGACCACGCAAATGGCGCCGTCGCACCGAGACGGCGAATGTCGTCGACCTCCATCCGGACGCTGACGAAACGCCGGCCGCTGCGGCGGAACGGGCTGACCCGGGCCACGCGCGTGTCGGCGGTGGTGTAGTAGGCGCGCACGGCATCGGTGTCGACGCGCGATGCGGGGTTGGTGTCGAAGGTCGTTCCGCGCAGCGCGTTGAGCGCCGCGATCGAGCTGTTGACGTACACGGTTGCAGTGCCGTCGAGCGCGAGATAGATGTCTTCGTCGTATTCGTACTGCCGGAACAAACCGGAGCCGCCGCAGGCGGCGGCGCAGAGGCCGCAAAAAAAGCAGAGGCCGCAAAGAAAAACTCGCCGTCCGTTCTTTGCGTTCGTTGTGCTCTTTGCGCAGCCGCGAAGCGACATCACCGCGATGATATAGTAAAAATTTGTGCTCTATTTGATCGACGGCTCCTCGCAGATGTACCGCGCGTATCATGCGCCGGTGCGGACCGCGGACGGCGGTCTGCTGCGCAACGCGCAGGGAACGCCCACCAACGCGGTCTATATTTTCGTGACGATGCTCCGCAAGCTGCTCACCGAGCATCGCCCCGAGTACATCGCCGCATCGTTCGATCTGCCCGGCCGCACGTTTCGTGACGACCTGGTCAGCGACTACAAGGCCAACCGTACGCCGATGCCCGATGAGCTCGCGCAGCAGATCCCGATGGTCCATGCTGCGTGCGAGGCGCTCGGTGTTCCGATTCTTACTTCGGAACGCTACGAGGCCGACGATGTGATCGGGACGCTTGCCGAGAAAGCGTCGGCGGCCGGCTTCGACGTGGCAATCGTCACCGGCGACAAAGACTTCTTTCAGCTGGTCCGTGACGGCATCAAGGTGTTCAACCCCAAGGAAGAAGGCACCTGGTACGACGCCGACGGCGTCAGAGAAAAATTCGGCGTCCCGCCCGGGCTCGTCGTCGACGTGCTGGCGTTGATGGGCGACACGATCGACAACATCAAGGGCGTGCCGGGCATCGGCGAGAAGGGGGCGCGCGAGCTGATCGCGCAGTACGGGTCGCTCGAGGCGCTGATCGCGCACGCCGCCGAGGTGAAGAACAAGCGCTATCGCGAAGGGCTGCTCGCCAACATCGACAACGCACGGCAGAGCCGCGAGCTGGCGCGCATCCGCACCGACGTGCCGGTCGAATTCGCTGCCGAGGCGCTGCGCTTCCGCGGCGGATCGCGCGAAGCCAGCTTCCGGATCTTCAACGAGCTCGGATTCCGCGCCTTCGCAAAGGAGTACGCGCCGGACGCGAAGAGCACCGCGAAAAATTATCGGACCGTGGCCGACGAGGCGGCGCTGCAGGAGCTTGCCGGCAAGCTGCGCGCGGCCGGCCGGTTTGCGCTGCGGGTGCTGCCCGATCGGCCGACCGCGATGCGCGCCGAGGTCGTCGGGATCGCCTTCGCGTCGGCGCCGCGCGACGCCGACTACGTGCCGGTCGGCCATCGCTCGCTGGCGGCGACGCCGACGCTCCCGCTCGATACCGTGCTGGCGGCGCTCCGGCCGCTGCTCGAGGACGAGGCGGTGAAGAAGGCGGGCCACGATCTGAAGTTCGACGCGATCGTGCTCGCCCGCCACGGCGTCACGCTGCGCGGCCTCGAGACCGACACGATGCTCTCCAGCTTCCTGCTCGACGCCAGCCGCGCCGAGCATCGGCTCGAGGATCTCGCGCTCGAGCACACCAGCTACAAGGCGCTCAGCGAGGAAGACATCTGCGGCCGCGGCGTGAAGGCACTGTCGCTCGCCGACGTGCCGGTCGACGCGGCGCTCGACTATGCCGGCGAGCGCGTCGACCTCGTCGTCCAGCTCGCACCGCGGTTCCGCGAACTGCTCGAGCAGGAGCAGCTCACCGACGTCTACGACCAGATCGAACGGCCGCTGATCCCGGTGCTGGTGGCCATGGAGCGCGCCGGCGTCCGCGTCGACGGCGCCGCGCTGGCGGCGCAGTCGCAGAAGATCGAACAGGAGCTCGCGCAGCGCAGCGCGCAGATCTTCGAGGCCGCCGGCGGCGAGTTCAACATCAACTCGCCGAAGCAGCTCGCCGAAATTCTCTTCGACAAGCTGCAGCTGCCGGTACTGAAACGGACCGGGACGTCGCGTGCGCCGTCAACAGCCGTCGAGGTGCTCGAGGAGCTCGCGCTGTCGCACGATCTGCCGCGGCAGATTCTCGAGTGGCGTGCGCTGATGAAGCTGAAGGGCACCTACATCGACGCGCTGCCGCAGCTGGTGAACCCGGAGACCGGCCGCGTCCATACCTGCCTGAACCAGGCCGGCGCGGCCACCGGGCGCTTGAGCAGCAGCGACCCGAATCTCCAGAACATCCCGATCAAGACGGCGCTCGGCCGCGAGATTCGCCGCGCCTTCATCGCCGACGCCGGCCATGTTCTGATCTCGGCCGACTACTCACAGATTGAATTTCGTGTGCTGGCGCACATGTCCGGCGATCCGGTGCTGGTCGACGCGTTCCGCGAAGGCGCCGACTTTCACGAGCGCACCGCGGTGAAGATCTTCGGCGCCAACTCCGGCCGCGACCCGCACCAGCTTCGCGCCATCGCCAAGATGGTCAACTATGCGCTGCTCTACGGCAAGAGCGCGTTCACGCTGTCGAAGGACATCGGCGTCACGCAGCAGGAGGCGCAGGCATTCATCGAGGGCTACTTCGCCGGCTTTCCGAGCGTCCGCGGCTTCATCGACCGTACCCTCGCCGACGCGCGGGTGAGCGGCGCGGTGAAGACGATCTTCGGCCGCCGCCGCCTGGTTCCGGATCTCAACAGCCGCAACGGCCAGCTGCGGATGGCCGCGGAACGGATGGCGGTGAACATGCCGATCCAGGGCACCGCCGCCGACATCATGAAGCGCGCGATGATCGACGTCCACGCGGCGCTGCAGCCGCACGCCGACGCGCGGATGATTCTCACCGTTCACGACGAGCTGCTGTTCGAGGTGCCGGCCAACAAGGCCGAGCAATACGGAGCGCTGGTGCGCGACACGATGCAGAACGCCGTGAAGCTGAACGTGCCGCTCACGGTGGACGTTGGCGTCGGAGAGAACTGGAAGGACGCGAAGGACTGAGCGCGGCCGATTAGTTGCGGGTCTCGAGCTTCCAGCGTTCCTTGAACTGCTCCCATTGCGCGCGCAGCGCCTCTGGCGACTGCGCGGTGGCGCGGGCGCGGTCGGGAACGATGCCGCGGACGACGAGGCGATCGATATCGGCGCGAAGCGCGGCGCCGCGGTCGCTGCCGGCGAGCGCCGAGCGCACCCAAGCCGCCTGCGCCAAGTCCCACGCCGACTGATGGTCGCCCTGGGCGCGGGCCGCGGCGGCGAGCCAGTACGCGGCTGTTCCGCTCGTCGGGTGGACGGCGAGTTCCTCTTCCATGCGCGATCGGATCCGCAAATAGACCGACTGCCGATCCATATCGGGCCGCGGCTTCGCTTCGCGATCGAGGGCCGACGCCCACCAGTCGAGCACACGCTCGCGTGACTCCGCGCTGGCCTGGTCGCGGTTCTGCAGCACCGAGTCGAACACCGTCGCCGCCGCACCGTAGGCGCCGTCGAAGTAGAGCGTTTCGCCGAGGCCGACGACGTACTCCATGCGTTCGCGCGGCGGGAAGCGCTGCGGATCGATCCGGCGCAAACGATCGCGGGCGTTGGTGAGGTCGTCGGAAATCTGGCTGGCGCGGTAGCGCTCGAGGTATGCGCGGGCGGCGACGAGATCGGCGGCGTCGGCGCGCGTTGGCGAAACGCGCGCCTCCTCGGCGGCCGTCACCGCCGCTTCGAACTGCTTCTGGTTGTAAAGCGCACGCGCGCGCGCCAGCGGATCGTCAGCAAAGGCCGGCCGGGCCGCCGCAGCGATCAGCGCGACAATCAGGACGGCGCGACACATGCCTCATCCTAGCACACCGCAATTTTCGGCCTAAGTCGCTGGACATCAATCGCTTAGGTCGTGTTCGCCAGCTCTTTGGTACAATGCGGCCGATGGTCGAGCCGAGGATCATTCCGCGCGAGGAGCATCCGCTCTCGCGGCGAGATATCGATCCGGACGCGCTGAAGGTCCTGTATCGGCTCCGTCAGTTCGAATACACCGCGTACCTCGTTGGCGGCTCAGTTCGCGACCTTCTGCTCGGCCGCCGGCCGAAGGACTTCGACATCGGCACCTCCGCGCATCCGTACCAGGTCAAGAAACTTTTCCGCAACTGCTGGATCATCGGCCGCCGCTTCCGTCTCGCGCACGTCAAGTTCGGACAGAAGGTGATCGAGGTGGCGACGTTCCGCCGCCAGGTCGCGCCCGGCGAGGAGGTCGTGCAGGACGGCGTGCCCGCGCCCGATCCGACGACGCCCGAAGGCGAACATCTGATCCATCGCGACAACACGTTCGGCACACCGGAGGAGGACGCGTTCCGGCGCGACTTCACCGTCAACGCGCTGTTCTACGACATCGCGACCTTCTCGGTGATCGACTACGTCGGCGGGCTCGACGATCTGCGCGCCGGCATCGTCCGCTCGATTGGCGATCCCGATGTGCGGCTGCGCGAGGATCCGGTGCGGATGCTGCGCGCGATCGCGCTCGCCTCGCGCCTCGATTTCACGATCGAGCCGACGCTGCTGCAGTCGATCCGCACCCATCGTCACGAGATCGCCAAGAGCGCGCTGCCGCGGCTGCTCGAGGAGTACTACAAGATTCTGCGGGCAGGATCGGCAGAGAAAACCTTCCGCATGCTTGCCGACGTCGGCCTGCTCGAACCGGTCTCGGCGGAGCTGCACCACGGAGCCGACGACGACCTGTGGCACTCGCTGGCGGCGCTCGACGCCTACCGGCGCCAGTTCGATTCAACGCCGGAGACGCTGACCAATCCGATCCTGCTGGGATCGCTGCTCATCCCGTTGAACATCTCGCTGAATCCCGGGCGGCGCCAAGGGACGCGATTGCCGCCGGACGACGATCAGGCGGCGGTCAGGTCGGGACGGCCGCGGCGGCCGCCGATCCCCCGACTCGGCGATCTGCCGCTTGCGCGCCGCGACGTCGAGCGGCTGCGGCAGATCGTCGGGTTGCAGCGGCGGATGAAGGACGTGAGCGCCAGCCCGCGCACGCAGCGCGCGCTCGCGCATCGCAGCATCTTTCGCGAAGCGCTCACCTGGCTCGAAGTCCACGGCGGCGCGTCTGAACTCGTCGAGCACTGGAAGCAGGTGCTCGCCGAGTCCGGCGGCACGGCCGCTCAGATGCCAGCCGACGGCGGCGACGAGCAGCAGCCCGGCCAGTTCCACCGCCGACGGCGAAGGAGACGGCGGCGGCGCCGGTTCCCCGCACAGAATTAGGAAAATTCCTAGGCGGCGACTTCTTCGATTGTTTTGTATGGCTTGGCGAGGCCGAGCGCGATCAGCAGGCGGATGATCGGCCACGCCGGGTCGAACTCGCTGGCGCGCCAGCTGAATTTCGGGCTGCGCGGGTAGCCGTGATGATTGTTGTGCAGCCCTTCACCGCCGGTGAGCAGCGCAAGCAGCCGGATGTTGGTCGCCGTGTTGTCGAAGTTCTTGTAGCCGACGTGGTGACAGAGGCCGTTGATCGACGATGACAGCACGAACACGTACATGACCGCGTGGATCGCCGCGGCCGCAAGCGCCCAGTAGACGCCGGTGATGCCCCACGCGAGTCCCATCACGATGCACAGCGCCGTCGTGCCGACGCCGAGGCCGAGCACGCCGAACCGGAACACGTTGCGATCCCACCAGCCTTCTTTGATGTCGCGCGCGTAGCGCGCGACCACGTCGGTGTTTTTCACCTCGCGGATGTAGTAGTAAACGTTGCCGAGCTGGACCTTCCAGAACCCGAGCAGCGCCGGGCTGTGCGGATCGCCCTCCTCATCGGTGAAGGCGTGGTGCTTGCGGTGCACCGCCACCCACTCCTTGGTGAGGATCCCCGTCGTCAGCCACAAGGCGAACTTGAACGACCACTCCACCGCAGGGTGCAGTACCAGCGCCTTATGCGTGGCAGTGCGGTGTAAGAAAATCGTGGTGCTGAAGACGGCCACTTGGATGAGGATGGCCGACACGACGAGCGTGAGAAAAAGCGACGCAAGCACTACGCACTCCTCCGTTAACGACAGCTGCTAACCCGTGGAAACAGAAGATGATAGCACATGGCTATCCGCGGGTTCGCTCGAATTCCTTCATGAACGAGACAAGCGCGTCGACGCCTTCTTCGGGAAACGCGTTGTAGATCGAGGCTCTCATCCCGCCGACTGAGCGGTGGCCCTTCAGCCCGTCGAGCCCGGCCGCAGTCGAGTCCTTGATGAACTGCTTCTCAAGCTCTTCCGTTCCGAGACGGAAGGTGACGTTCATCAGCGACCGATCATTCTTATCGGCCGTTCCGCGATAGAACCCCGTGCGGTCGATTTCGCCGTACAACTTCCCCGCCTTCCGCTCGTTGGCGGCGGCAATTGCCGTCAGGCCGCCGTGCGCGAGCAGCCACTTCATGACGAGCCCCAGGGTGTACACGGCAAACGCCGGCGGCGTGTTGTACAACGAGTTGTTCTCCGCGTGCACCGCGTAGTTGAGCATCGTCGGCAGCGATTTCTGCGAGCGCTGCAGCATATCGTCGCGAACGATTACCACGGTCACGCCTGCCGGTCCCATGTTCTTCTGCGCGCCGGCGTAGATCAGCGCGTGTTTGGAGACGTCAATCGGCCGGCTGAACATGTTCGATGACGTATCGCTGACGAGCGGCACGTCGCCGACGGCCGGCAACGTCTTGTACTCCGTGCCCTCGATCGTGTTGTTCGAGGTCATGTGGACGTAGGCCGCGCCGGGCGTCAACTTCAACTCCGCCTGCCGCGGCAGACGCGAGTAGTTCTCTCCCTTGGTCGTCGCGGCGACGTTGACGCTCCCGATCTTCTTCGCTTCCTTGATCGCTTTCTCGGCCCACGACCCGCCGTCGATGTAGTCGGCGGTTGCGCCGGCGGTGAGCAGGTTCATCGGCACCATCGAAAACTGCAGGCTGGCGCCGCCCTGCAGGAAGAGGACCTTGTAGTTCGACGGGATGCCGGCGAGCGAGCGGATGCTGTGCTCCGCTTCAGCGAGGATTTTTTCGAACGGCGCCGAGCGATGACTGATCTCGAGGATCGACATGCCCACGCCCGGCAGCGAGACGAGATCGCGCTGGATCTCTTCGAGCACCGGCAGCGGCAACACCGCGGGTCCGGCGGAGAAGTTGTAGACGCGATGAACAGTAGCCATAGGATTCAGATGCTGACCACGTGCAGGTCGAGGATGTCGCTGTTGCCGGAATAAATTTCGCGGAGCAGCCCGTCGGGCGGCTTGCCGTCGATATTGATGCGCGCCACCGCCGCCTGCGCGCCTTCGAAGATCACGTTCTCGGTCTCCTGCACGTTGATGGCATTGCTGCGCAGCCGATCGAACACGTGCGCGAGCACGCCCGGGCGATCGACGTGCCGGACCACCAGCATGTGCGTCGCCGGCGTCTTCTTGGCCAGGTTGACAACGTTCGGAACCTTGCCGGTGTCCTTGTAGCACGTGATGATGCGGACGGTCTCGGCGGCGATCGCGTCCTGCGCCTGATCGGTCGAGGCGCCGATGTGGTGCGTGCCGTAGACGTTCGACAACGACGCAATCGCATCGGCGAACGTGCCGGTGGCGTCCTTCGGCTCGTTGGCGAAGACGTCAAGGCCGACGCGGACGTTGCGCTCGCGGATCGCCTGCTCGAGCGCCGCCTGATCGACGACTTCGGCGCGCGCGGTGTTGACGAGGTAGGCGCCGGGCTTCAGCCGAGCGAGCACCGCCGCGCTCACCAGGCCGCGCGTCTCGGACGTGAGCGCGAGGTGGACGCTGAGCACGTCGCTCTTCTCCGCGACCTCCTCCGGCGATTTCGCCAGCGTCAGCGGAATCGGCTCGTTCGCGACATCGTCCTTGCCGGTCGCGAAGCGGCGGCTCCAGACGACGATCGGCATGCCGAACGCGTGGGCCCGCCTCGCCATTTCCTGCCCGATGTTGCCGTAGCCGAGCAGCCCGAGCGTGCGCCCATACAGTCCACGCGCCTTCGAGTATTCCTTTTTGTTCCAGGTACCGGCGCGCAGATCGGCGACGTTGTCCGGCACGCGGCGATCGAGCGCCAGCAGCAGCGCGAACGCGAGCTCGGCGACGGCGATGGCATTCTTGCCAGGGCAGTTCGAGACGTAGATGCCGCGCTTGGACGCCGTCGCGACGTCGATCGTGTTGTAGCCGGCGCCGGCGCGGACCACCAGCGACAGCGGCCCTGCCTCGAGCATCGGCGCGGTGACCGTGGTGCTCCGGACGACGAGCACATCTGCGGTCGTATCGCGAATCGCCGCCGTCAGCGTGTCGTCTTTGAGATCCGGCTGATACACCACCTCGCAGCCGGCGGCCTTCAGGCCGTCGAGGCCGCTCTTCTCGAACTTGTCGGCGATCAGCACTTTCATATCAGGTGAATCAACAACCCGTCTCTGAGCTTCGGCTCGAACCAGGTCGACTTCGGCGGCATGATCTCGCCGGCGTCCGAGACGGTCATCAGGTCGCCCACGCTCACGGGATAGAGCGAGAAGCCAACGGCCGCCTTGCCCGAATCGACGAGCGTTTCGAGCGCCCTGGTGCCGCGCGCGCCGCCGACGAAATCGATCCGCTTGTCAGTGCGGACGTCGGCAATCTTCAGGACCGGCGCGAGCAATTGCTCCTGCAGGACGCTCACGTCCAGTCCGCCGATGGGGTCGTTCGCCGCCGCTGCCGCGCGCGACCGAAGCGTATGCCATTTCCCCTGGAAGTACATCGCGATATCGCCGCGCCTGGCCGGTGTTGCTGGTCCCGGTGCGACGTCGAACCGCTCGCCGACGGCGCTCATGAAGCCGTCGGGTGAGAGAGCGCCGAGGTCTTTCACGATTCGGTTGTACGGCAGGATTTGCACCTGGTCGTTCGGAAACGCGACCGCCAGCATCGTCGCGGCGTCAGCGCCGTCGCCGAGGTCGGTGCCACGCGTGCCGCTGGCGCGCAGTTCGGCCCGCGTCCGCGCCGCGCTGGCCGCCCGATGATGGCCATCGGCGATGTACAGCGCCGGGATCCGCGTGAAGGCGCCGACGAGCGCATCGCGGTCGGCACCGGCAACGCGCCAGATCGTGTGCTGCACGCCGTCGGCGGCGGTGATGTCGATGAGCGGCGCACCGGCTGTCGCGCGCACCGCAATCCGGTCGACATCGTCGGACTTCTTGTAGGTCAGGAACACCGGGCCGGTTTGCGCCCCGAGCGCGATCATGTGGCGCGTGCGATCGTCTTCCTTGTCGCGCCGCGTACGCTCGTGCTTCTTGATCACGTCGCGGTCGTACTCGTCGATCGAGAAGCAGGCGGCAAGACCGGTCTGCACGTGTCCGCCCATCCGCAGGCGATAGAAATACAGCGACGGCTCGTCTTCGACGATGAGCGACGCTTTGCGCAGCGCCGAAAAATTCTTGGCGGCGCGCTCGTAGACCGCGTCCGAGTACGGATCCGCGCCGCTCGGCAGCTCGATCTCGGCGCGCGAGACGCGGAGAAAACTCAGCGGGTTGTCGTCGGCAAGCGCTCGGGCCTCGTCCGTACTGACGACGTCGTAAGGAACCGCTGCGATCCTCGCGGCGGTGTCCGGCGTGGGGCGCAGCGCCCGGAACGGGTGGAGCGTGGCCATGAACCCTGCATTATGCCACGCGAGGATGTAGCGCGAAGGCTTCAGCCGCGCGATCAGCACGCTCGGCTAAAGCCTTCGCGCTCCGGGTATCAGAGATCAGCTCTCGTGAACTTGTCGCGCAGCCACTTGAGGCGGAGATGATCGAGCACTCCGTCACGATCGGTGCCGCGGGGAGTCGGCTCGGGAAAGACGCGCGGCGTCGGGCGTGTCGTTTCCTTCACCGCCGCTTTCGTCTTGGTCACCGCGGGCTTCTTCGCCGTGGCCGCGGCGCGCACCGGTGCGCGCCGCACTGCCGGCGCCGGCTGCGTCTGCATGCTGCGGGTCCGCCCGTCCGCCGATGCGTCGTCGTTACGGACCGGGGTGTAGCTTCCCAACTGACTGACCGGCTGCGGAACGCTCGCGGTGTCGGCGGGCGCGGCCGCCGCCGTCGACGGCGGCGTCGGCGCAGCCATGGTGGTGGCTTCGCCAGCACGGTGGTACATGAACTCGCCCGCCACCATCAGCAGCGCGCCGGCGGCGAGGCCAGCGAGCCCGGCGCCGATGCTGCGCGCGCGCTGCGGCCGCGGCGTGACGGTCACGGACTGCAGCGCCGCCCTCTCCAGGTAGAGCCGCGCGTCGGCTTCGCGAAGTGCACGGCGCAACTCCGTGGCGCGCACGTGACGGCGGCGTTCGACCATTGCCGCGGGCACCAGGCTGCGCGACGCTGCGAAGCGCTCCAGCAATTTCCTGACGATTTGCTCGCGCGGTCCGCGCTCGTAGCGGGCCAGCGTCTCGGAGAGCTCGTCGAGCGAGTCGAACGGCACCACGTCGACGTCCAGCAGGGCGCGCGCAATCGTGAAGCGCAAACCGCCCGGCATGCGCGCCGGCGCCGGGGGCAGCAGCGCTTCGAGCAGCCTCGCGATTTCGGAGACCGCCGGCGTCGCATCACAGCCGCGGCACGTCACCGATCCGTCGTCGCACAGCACCACCCGGTCGGGCGTCGGCGGACCATATGGCGGCTCGGCCAGATCGGCGCACGCGCCGACGCGAATCGCGGCGATCAACTGCTGCGCAATCGCGACCGCTTCCTCCGGCTCGATCACCACGCCACTCTGCAGAATGTCAGCCGCTGAAACCTGCATCGTCATGCATGACCGTTCTGCCAAAGGTGCGCCACATTGCGCTGACCATTGCCGGCGATTTCAGGCGCAATTGCGAGCGATTTTTTCGATGAGCTGTCCTTACGAAATACCGATGAGAGAGCAGCCGAGGCGTTCTTGCACTATGCCGTTCGGATTGGCGACACGAGACAGTCCCATCGAAACTGCGCTAGAGTCCGGCTCGGAGGCTTCTCGTCCATGCAATACCGCCGCACCTTCGCCCTCACCGTCCTCGTCGCCGTTGTCGTGTCGCTGCCGCTCGCGGCGCAGTGGCCCGCCACCGAGAAAATCGATCTCGATGCTGTGTACCGTCTCAAGGACGAAGGGCTGCAGCGCTCGAAGGTGATGGAGATCGAGAGCTACCTCACCGACGTCTACGGTCCGCGGCTCACCGGTTCGCCGAACATCCGCGAAGCGGCCGACTGGGCGGAGAAGACGATGAAGGAGTGGGGCCTCGCGAACGTGCACAGCGAAACGTGGCCGTTCGGCCGCGGCTGGCAGAACCAGCGGTTCGTCGCCAACGCCGCCACGCCGCGTGCGTACCCGCTGATCGCGTATCCGAAAGCGTGGACGCCGGGGACGAACGGTCCGGTGACCGCCGACGCCGTCATCGCGGTGATCGCGACCGATAAAGATTTCGACACCTTCCGCGGCAAGCTGCGCGGCAAGTTCGTGCTCGGCACGGCGATGCGCGAGGTGCCGGCGCACTTCGAAGCACAGGGCCGCCGTTATACCGACGCAGAACTCGCCGAGTTGTCGAAGCAGCCGGAAGGCGGCGGGCGCGGACGCGGCAACTTCCAGGCGGCGCAGGCGTTCAACGCGAAGCGCAACCGGTTCTTCCTCGACGAAGGCGTCGCGGCGGTACTCGACATCAGCCGCGGCGACGGCGGCACGCTGTTCGTGCAGGGCGGCGGGCCGCGCGATCCGAAGGAGCCGCCGGTGCCGGCGCAGGTCGTGGTCGCGGTCGAGCAGTACGGCCGCATCTGGCGGACGCTCGAGAAGAAGATCCCGGTCACGCTCACGATGGACATCGACAACAAGTTCTTCGACGGCGACCAGAACGGCTTCAACATCACCGCCGAGATCCCGGGCACCGACAAGGCGGACGAGCTCGTGATGCTCGGCGCCCACTTCGACTCGTGGCACACCGGCACCGGTGCGACCGACAACGCCGCTGGATCCGCGGTGATGATGGAGGCGATGCGGCTGCTCAAGGTGAGCGGCGTGAAACTCCGCCGCACCGTGCGCATCGGGCTCTGGGGCGGCGAAGAAGAAGGGCTGCTCGGCTCGAAGGAGTACGTGAAAGCGCACTTCGCCGATCCGGCGACCATGCAGCTCAAGCCGGAGCACGCGAAGCTCGCCGGCTACTTCAACGTCGACAACGGCACTGGATTGATTCGCGGCGTCTACCTGCAGGGCAACGAAGCGGTGGCGCCGATCTTCCAGCAGTGGATGGAGCCGTTCAAGAACCTCGGCATGACGACGCTGACGATCAGGAACACCGGCGGCACCGATCACCTGTCGTACGACGCCGTCGGGCTGCCGGGATTCCAGTTCGTCCAGGACGAGGTCGAATACAATTCGCGGACGCACCACTCGAACATGGACGTCTACGAACGGATTCAGCCGAACGACATGATGCGCAACGCGGTGATCGTCGCGGCGTTCGTCTACAACACCGCGAATCGCGACGAGAAGCTGCCGCGGAAACCACTACCCAAGCCGACTGCGCCCTCGGGACGTGGCACCGCTTCGCCCTTCTGAGCGCGCTATCGGCGAGCGTGCTTCTCTGACCAGGTACGTAACCGCGCCTGCACAGCGCGCGCTTCCGGTTCGGTGGCGAGCGCGTCGACCGGCCATGGCAGACGATAGGTCCAGTTGTCGTCGGTGACCGTCGCCGGCTCGTTGACGCGATCGCGCCAGCCGAACGCATCCTGGACCGGCACCAGGAGCAGATCCGATCCCGACGCGTACAGCGCTTCGAGGATCACGTCGCGCACGCCCGTCTGGTAATCGGCGTCGGCGATGCTCGCGCCGCCGGCGAGCCGCTGAATGAGCGAGAGATCGCCGACCTTGCGGCGCTCTTCCGCTGACGCGCCTTGCCACCAGACGATCAGCGGCTCGGTGTCGTGCGTGCCCGAGGTCGCCACCGACGCGGCCGGGTATTCGAGCGGATCGCGGAACGGCTGGCCCGGCGTGTGCCAGTGGCGTTCCCAGCGGAACACGCGGTAGCCGGGCACGGCGATGCGCGCGAGCGACGCGCGCACGGAGTCGGGAACGATGCCGAGATCTTCGGCGATGATTTCCGCGCCGGCACTGCGGAACAGATCCATCAAGCGCTCGCCCTGCGCGAGCTGCGACGGCTCGTCGGGCGGCGTGAAGAACCCCTCGCCGCCGTCGCGCCGCTTGCCGTAGGTGCGGTAGAAGCCGACGAGGTGGTCGACGCGGTAGCCGTCGAACAGGTCGGCGCTGCGGCGGGCGCGCTCACGCAGCCAGCGATAGTCCTCGCGCTGCATGACGTCCCACTCGTAGAGGGGCATGCCCCAGTCCTGCCCGGTCGCGCTGAACGCGTCGGGCGGCGCGCCGACCGAGACGTCCAGGCGGAATTGATGCTGCCGCGCCCAGACGTCGGCGCTGTCGCCGTCCACCATGAACGGAAGGTCGCCAAACAGCTGCAGGCCGTTGGTGCGCGCGCGGCCGCGCTGCCACTGCGTCCCGGCGAGCCACTGCAGATACTGCTGGAACAGCACCTGGTCGGCGAGCTCGCGCCGGGCCCGATCGATCGCCGCCGGCTCGCGGCGCTGCAGATCGATCGACCACTCCGTCCACGGCCGCTCGCCTTCGCGCGCGTGCAGCGCCCGGAACAGCGCGTAGTCCTCGATCCACCATGCCTGCTCGCTGACGTAACTGCGCAGCGCGCGGGCGCGCTCGGTATCGCGCCGCCACTCAGCCTCGACGAAGCGCTCGAAAGCGGCGCGCAGCGCCGCGACCTTCAGCCGCCGGATGTCGCGGTACTCGACGCGCGGCGCCGATCGGACACGGGCCAGCGTCGCGCGATCGTCGGCGGACAACCCGGCTTCGCCGCCGAGCGCCGCGAATTCGGCGACGTCGGGCACGCGAATGAAGATCGGATCGATGGCCATCGCGCTGATCGCCGAGTACGGCGACTGCTGGCCCGGCGCCATCTCGTTGAGCGGCAGCAGCTGCAGAACGCCGACGCCGGCGCCGGCGAGCCAGGACGTGATCGGCTCGACGTCGCCGATGTCGCCGATCCCCCAGCTGGCGGTCGAGGGAATGGAAAATAAGGGGATGAGGATGCCCGCCCGGCGGCGGCCGGCCGACGCACTCATGGACGCCCCACGCTGCAAGCGAAATGCCGCAGCAGCCGATCGATGCCGCGCGCGAACGCGGCCGGCGGCGGCAGCAGGCTGACGATCAGAAACGATTCGCGCGGGAAATCGAAGAAGTATCCGGGGTGGACGAGCACCTCGTCCGTGGCGAGCAGATCGAGCACGAGATCCTCTTCGCTGCCGAGCGTCGGGACCTGCAGCACCGCATACCAGCCACCGTCGCTGCGTAAGACGCGAACCGACGGTTCGGCCGTCGCCTTCGCGCGGACGATCGCGTAGTTCGCGCGCACGCGCCGCGCTATTTGATCGCGAATCGCCGCGCCGCGGTCGAGCAGCGCGCCAGCGGCGACTTGAACCGGCGTCGCCACCGCCAGATACGTGTCGCAGACATGTTCGAGCCGCTCGACGGCCGCGCGCACGAGCCCGTCGGGGCCCGCGGCGGCGATCCATCCGAGCTTCACCTGCGGCAGGCCGATCGATTTCGACAGCCCGCCGAGCGCAAACGACAGCACGTCGCGCCGCGCCACGGCACGGCCGGCCTGCGCCGCCGCGCCCGCCTCGAGCTCGTAGTCGGCGAAGACTTCGTCGGCGACGATGGCGACGTCGTGGGCCGCGCACAGCGCGGCGAGCCGGTCGAACTCGTCGCGGCGGACGAAGGATCCCGTCGGGTTGTTCGGGCTGACCAGCAGCAGCACGCGGGTCCGCGGCGTCAGCGCCCGCTCGACGCTGTCGACATCGATCCGCCAGCCGCCGTGGATGTCGAGGTCGTAGGCGCGCGTCACCACGAGATCGAGACGCGTCAGCGGTTCGAACAGCGGATAACTCGGACGCGGCACGAGCACCTCGTCGCCGGCGTCGGCGAGCAGCTTGAACAGCATCGAGTAGGCGTCGCTGGTGCTCGCCGTCAGCACGATCCGATCGGCCGCGACGTCGATCCGCTGTCGCGCGTAGTCCTGTGCGATCGCTTCGCGCGCGCTGCGCAGGCCGAGCGGCGCCGGCGCGTACTCGAGCGCACGCGCATCGGCGAGCGGCGCGAGCAGGTCGTCCGGGTAGTCGAAGCCGGCGCGGGTCGGGTTCGACAGCGTGAGGTCGGTGAACGGCCGGCCGTCGCGGGTCAACGCGGCAACCGCCTGCGTCAGGCGGTTCGCCGCCAGCTCACGCGGAACGCGGTCGGAGAACATCGTGCTACGGGAGGATCTCGATCCGCTCGATCACATCGCCCTCGAGGATCCGATCGACGATGTCGATGCCGTTGAGGACCTGGCCGAAGACCGTGTAGACGTGGTCGAGGCGCGGGTTGTCGACGAGGTCGACAAAGATCTGCGCGTCGCCGGTGTCGTGGCCTCGCGTCGAGATGCCGACCGCGCCGCGCACGTGCGGCCACGTGCCGACCTCGTCGCGCATGAAGTTCGCGTCGCCCACGTACTCGTTGGCGCCGGGGCTGCCGCCCTGAATCACGAAGTTGGGCACGACGCGGTGAAACGTCAGGCCGTTGTAGTAGCCGGCGCGCGCCAGCCGCGCGAAGCGCAGCACCGTCGCCGGCGCCTGCGCCGTGAACAGCGCGAGCTCGAAGGCGCCGACGTCGCGAATCGACACGCGGGCGCGCGGCGAGGCGAGCCGCCGCAGATCGTCGGCGTTCAGATCGTTCTCGATTCTGGACGGCACGGATCCGTTCGCCGACGCGCCAAGCGACGTCAGCGCGCGGCCAATCGCGTCGCGGGCGTCATGCGAGTTGTCGCGTCCGTCCTTGACCAGCCGCTGCAGCGTCGCCTTCAGCGCCGGCACGGCGGCGTCGGGATGCGGCGAGTCGACCAGCGCCAGCGCCGCGGCGCGCACGATCTGGTTGCCGCCGCGGGCGAGGTCGGCCGTGTAGATTGCGTCGGCGTCGTGGCCGGCGAGCTTCTGCAGCGCCTCGACGGCGGCTTCGGCGACGTTGTCGTCCTCGTCGCGCGCCAGCGTCTCGAGCGCGGCGCGGTTGGCGAGCTGCGCCGCGGCGCGCGCCGCATACAGCCGCAGCTGCCAGACGCGCGAGCCGGAGAACTGCGTCAGCGCCGCCGCGGCGCGATCAGGCGCGGCGGTGGCGAGCGCGACGAGCGCGTGCGCGGCGCGATGCCACGCGCGCGGCGCGCCGCCATGCGCCGGCTCGGTCAGCGCGTGATCGAGCGCGGCGACCGCGTCGGCTGATTCGCCACACGGCGCGAGCTGATCGAGCGCAACCAGCGCGACCTCGACGTCCTTGTCGGCAGCGGCGGCGAGCGCCGATGAACAGGCCGCGGCATCGTTGCGCAGCCGCAGGACGCGCAGCGCCTCGACGCGGACGGCTGGCGAGTCGTCTCCGATGCCGGCCGCCAGCACCGCGTGCGCTTCGTCGGCGGAAACGGTGGTGGTCGCCGCCGGCGCCGCGGCACGCATCGCGATGCGGCGCACCTGGCCGTCGGCATCGTGGGCAGCTGCGGAGACGACTGCCGCGTCAACGGCGGCGGCAGTGATCAGCGCCTCGAGCGCGAGGCGGCGAATCCGCGCGCCGGCGGCGGCGTCGGACGCGCTCGGCATCGCCAGCTGCTTCAGCATCGCAATCGCCTCGTCGTCCGGCGGGTGCAGCGTGCGCTGCACGCGAACGAATGCCTCGAGGCCCTTGGCGACGCCGAGCCGGTCGGTGACGGTGTCGGCCTTGGCGCCGGCCGCGACAAGCGTCCGCTCTGCCGCTTCGGCCTGTGCCGCGGTGACGTATGGCAGGCGGCCGAGGGTTTCGCAGATCGCGGCGCGCACGTCCGGGTCGGCATCGACTTTCAGTCGCGCGACGAGCGGTGCGACCGCAGCATCGACCGTTGCCGCCGCCGGCGGTTTCTCGGCTTTCCAGCCCTGCGCTGCCTGGCCGATCGCGTTCGCCGCTTCGGCGCGAACTTCGGGAAGCGGATGCCGCAGCGCCGACGCAATGTCGGCAATCAACGATGGCCGCTCGAGCCGCCCCAGCGCCCGCACGGCGATCCTCGTCGTCTGATCGTCGCCGCCGTGCAGCCCCGACCTGATCACCGCGAGATCGTGCGCCGTCGGCGCGCGGCGATCCTCGGCCTGGAGGATCGCGAGTCGCGACACACGCGGCGCAGCCGGCGGCTGCTGCGCGACGAGTCCTCCCGGGACCGCGATCAGCCACGAAGACACGAAGGCACGACGAACACCTTTCTCGAGAAAAAGTCTTCGTGTCTTCGTGCCTGCGTGGCGGCTCAGCACTGTGCTCTCAGGGCGCGCGTCGCAGCCGAGTACTCGAGCATTTGCGTCGCGAGATCGAGCGGGTAGGAGATCTCGACGTCGGTGATCGCGCCGGCCTCGTCGCGAACCGCCGTGAGCCGCGGCATCACGAAGCCGGTGTAGGACGGCAGCTGCAACCGTTCGACGCGCGCCACCACCTCGTCGCGCAGCAGCGGATCGAAGTGAACGCCGTAGCGCTCGATGAGCGCGCGGGCCGCGTCGTAATCGCCCTCCGCCTTGATGCGCATCACCTCGGACAGCAGCCGGCCGACGCCGTCACGGAAGGCGTCGGCGTCGACCATGACGAAAAAGGTCTTGCCGTCGCGCCGCCGCACGTCGATCGCCGACGTATTTGCCATCAGCCAGCGGACGATCAGCTGCCGGTTGCGCATGTGGTCTTCTTCGATCTGCGAACCGTGGCGGACGCGGCGCAGCTGCACGAGCGCGTTGCGCGTGTAGGCTTCGTACTCGGCGAGCACGATGTCCTTGTGGTCTTCCGCGGCGAGCAGCCCGATGTCGACGAGCTTGGTCTCGGGCAGGAAGTACAGCGCAACGAGATCGGCTCGCGACTCCTCGATCGCCGAGTACTGCTCCTTGAGCGCCTCGGGCGGGCTGACCGCGAGCTGCTCCGACACTCGCCCGGAGCCGTGCCCGATCACCTCGTGCATGTTGGTGGTCAGCTCGGCGGCGAACGCGCTCCACTTCGTCGCGCGCGCAATTTCCTCGTCGCTCCACGAGAACTCGCTGCGCAGCTCGGGGATGGTCGACTTGTCGTAGGCCTCGATCACGTTGGACAGCGACACCGACTTGCTGCCGTGCCGCTCCCGGATCGCCTGGTCGTTCGGCAGGTTGATCCCGACCGGCGTGATCGGCCCCGAGTCGCCGCTCTCGATCACGACGTCGATGGCATTCGCCGTGATGCCCTTCGCGCCCGCCTTGCGGTAGCGCGCGTCCCACGGCATGTGGTCCTCGAACCACTGCGCGTTGGCGGCAATCGACTGAATCTGGTGCGTCTTGTCGCGGTTGACGTAGAAGACGAGCGCTTCCCACGCGCCCTTGATGCTGCGCGCGTCGAGATACACCTCGATGAACCCGTTGATCGTGTCGACCGGCGACGCCTTGTCCTGCACCCACGCGATGTCGTAGGCCTCGCGATCGGCGCGGCGGCCGGTCGTGTAGAAGGCGATCAGCGCGCGCAGCGCCGCCGCCATCGGCTCGGTCGCGTAGGGGATCGCGGCGTCGAGGTGCCGGACGATGGCCGTGATTTGCGCGCTGTATTTCCCGCCGACGCGGTACACCTCTTCGATCAACCGGCCGTCGCGCTTCACCAGCCGCGAGTTCAGGCCGTACTCCTCGACGAAGCCGGTCAGATCGTGGCTGGTCACGTCGACGTAGAGGTTGTTGGCGCTCGCCGTGAGCATGTCCTGCCCCGGCGGCGGCGTCTTGCTGGTGACGGAGGGATCGACGTCGGCGTCGAAGAAGAGCGGCTCGAGCCGGTCGAGCATCGCGTCGAGCGTCTCGCCGTCGCGCAGCGGGAATGCCGCGCCTTTGCCGGCGGCGGCGTGAACGATGTCGCGGAACGCTGCCGGCGTGCACTCGAGCACGAACTTGCGGGCGGTGTGGTTGTTGTACGGCCCGGTGTTGATCCAGAACAACTTCGTGTAGCGCTCGATTGCCGCAAGCGGCCCGTCCTGCCGATCCCGCCCGTCCTGCCCCTCCTGGCCCACGATCGCTTCGAGCACGTCGCGCATCTCGAGGTTGTGCGCGTATCGCTGGTCGTAGAAGATGTCGCGCCCGGCGATCGCCGCCTGCCCGAGGTGCCAGATCAGCGTCTTCTCGCGCAGCGGGAGATCGCGAAAGCCGTCGGCGTACACCTGCACGACGGCCGCTTCGCCGACGCGTTCGACGAGATACGGACGGTCAGTGGGCGTGGGCGCGGTCGGAACCGACGCGGGCGAAGTGGGCGTCATCAATCCCCGTAGCCTACAACACTGCCCGCTGCAAGACGGAAGGTAGAAGACCTTTCTACCTTCCTGCCTTCGACCGTCTACCTCGGTCTGCTGCGCGTCAGAGCGGCGCGACGCGCTCCAGATGGGCCGCGATGTGAACCGGCCAGTGCACTTCGCGGGTGATGCGGTCGGCGAGCGCGGTAAGCGCGACCGGATCGCCGTGGACCAGATACGTCATCCGCGGCGCGCGCGTGAACCCGGAGAGCCAGCGCATGATCTCGCTGGAGTCCGCGTGTGCCGACATCGAGTCGATCCGCTCGATGCGCGCCGCCACCGGGTACGTGCGGCCAAGAAGCTTGATCTCCTTCGCGCCGTCGGTCAGCAGGCGCCCCCGTGTGCCTGCCGCCTGGTAGCCGACAAACAGCACGGTGTTTTTCGGATTGGTAATCGTCGCCGCGAGGTGGCGCAGCACGCGCCCGCCCGTGGCCATGCCGCTGGAGGAAATCACAATGGCCGGCTGCCTCGACGTCACCAGGTCTGCCGATTGCTGGGGCGACGCGACCATAGTCATCCTGGTCGTGGCGAAGGCCGCGACCCGGCGCATTCCGTCGAATTTCGAGCGCGCGGCGCCGGCGTTGGCTGACAGCTCCGGGTCGAGCTCGTTGAGGCGCGACGAATAGAACTGCAGCGCACCGACCGCCATCGGGCTGTCGAGATACACCGGCAGCGACGGGATCCGCTTCTCCTCCTCGAGCCGCTTCAGCCAGTAGAGCACTTCCTCGACGCGGCCGATCGCGAACGAGGGGACGATCAGCTTGCCGCCGCGGGCCGCGGTGTCGCGCACGATCGCGGCCAGCCGCTCACCGTTGTCGTCAGGCTCGTGCAGGCGGTCGCCGTAGGTCGATTCGACCAGCAGGATGTCCGCTTCGGTCACCGGCGATGGGTCGGGCAGCACCGGGCGTGCGTAGCGACCGAGGTCGCCGCCGAATACGAGGGTCAGGTCGCCCACGCGGATCCGCGCGTACGCTGACCCGAGCAGATGTCCCGCGTTGATGAACTCGACGGTCGGCGTCGGGCTGGTGTCGGGCTGACGCTCGCCGGTCTCTGGCCCCCAGAGGGGGACGGGACGTTCGTAGCCGACCGGCTGGAGCCGGTCGAGCGCGCGCGCCGCGTCGACTGACGTGTACAGCGGCAGCGCCGGCTGGTGTTTCGAGTAGCCGCGGCGGTTGGCCTCGCGCGCGTCTTCCTCCTGGATATGCGCCGCGTCGGGCAGCACCAGACTGCACAGGTCTTTCGTGGCCGGTGTGCAGAAAATCCGACCGCGGTAGCCGCCAGCGACAAGACGTGGCAGGTAGCCGCAGTGATCGAGGTGCGCATGCGTCAACACGACGGCGTCGATCGAGGAGGGATCGATGGGCAGCGGCGCCCAGTTGCGCTCGCGAAGTTCCTTCAGGCCCTGGAACAGGCCGCAGTCGATGAGGACACGCCGGCCGTCGAGCTCGAGGAGATGCTTCGAACCGGTCACAGTACCTGCCGCACCAAGAAAAGTCAGCGAAAAAGTGACATTCAAAGACAATCACGACCCCTTGCCCTCGCGAGCGTACAGGATTATCGTGTCGGGGATTAAATCCCTCTCCATCCGGTCGAATCCTCGACCCGACGAGGTGATCCAGCAATGGACGATATGAAGATGTCGGAAGAATCGACAGGTTCGGTGTCGCGACGCGGCTTCATCAAAGGGGTGATCGCCGCAGGCGCCGTCGCCTCCTCGTCGGCGTACCTGTTCCGCAACACGACGCTGCACGGCCAGCCGGCCGGCGCCGGCGGCGTCGAGCGGCTCATCACGCTGAATGTCAACGGCCAGGATCGCCGCATCGACGTGATGCCGCAGGAAACACTGGCGATGACGCTCCGCTACAAGCTGGGCCTCACCGGCACGAAGATCGGCTGCGATCGCGCCGAATGCGGCGCGTGCACGGTCCTCGTCGACGATGTGCCGCACTATTCGTGCTCGTTCCTGACGCATCGCGCCCGCGGCAAGAAGGTCGTGACGATCGAGGGTCTTGCGGATGCTGCAACCGGCAAGTTGAGCGCAGTCCAGCAGGGCGTCGTCGACGAACAGGGCTTCCAGTGCGCGTTCTGCATGCCCGGCTTCGTGATGGCCGCGACCGGTTATCTCAAGACCAATCCGAACCCGACCCGCCAGGAGCTCGCGCACGGCGTCTCCGGCAACCTGTGCCGCTGCCAGGACTACGACAAGATTCTGACCGCGCTGATGAAGGGCGCTGAGCACATGAGGAACGCGTGATGGCGGACAACAAACTCGTCGGCCAGAACTACACGACACCCGACCTCGTCGCGAAGGTCACCGGCAAGGCGAAGTACGCCGAGGATTACCGCGTCGAGGGGATGCTGTTCTGCAAGCTGCTGGTCAGCCCATACCCGCACGCGCGCGTCACGCACCTCGATACCAGCGCGGCGATGGCGCATCCGGGCGTGAAGGGGATCATCACGGCCGACGACATGCCCGGCGCGGCTGCCGGCGCGACGCTCGGAGAAGGCGTGCAGGCATCGCAGATCTCCGAGCGCGGCCTCACCAACGAACCGCTGTATCAGGGTGAACCGATCCTCGCGCTGGCTGCCGTCGACGAGCTGACCGCCGCCGAAGCGATCGAGAAGATCGACATCACCTTCGAGCCGCTGCCGTTTGTCGTCGATCCGATCGAGAGCCTGCGTCCCGGCGGCGCCAACGCGCGCACGACCGGCAACGTGTGGATGCGGCCCTCCGCACCTCCGGCAGCCCCCGGCGCGCGCGGACCGGCGAACAACGCCGCCGGCGCGAACGCGGCCGCGCCGCAAACGCCGACGCCAACCGGTCCCGCGGGTGAACAGCGCGGCGCCGCGGCGGGAGCACCGCCGGCAGGACGCAGCGGGCCGACCGAAGGCGCGGCGCCGACGGGACGCGGTCCCGCAGGCCGCGCAGGTGGTGGACGCGCAGGCGGCGCAGCCGCTCCGGCGCCACCGCAGGTGGTCGCGTGGAAATGGACCGACGACGACTTCAAGAACGCCGGTCCGGGACAGATGCCGGTCGGCAAAGCCACTGACGAGTGGACGTTCGGCAACGTCGACGAGGCGATGAAGAAAGCCGACCTCGTCCTCGACGAGACGTTCATCACGCAGTCGACCGGTCACCAGCCGCTCGAGACGCGCACGGCGATGGCCTACTGGCAGAACGGCAAGCTGTTCCTGCACGGCTCGACGCAGAGCACGGTGCAGACGGTGGCGTCGGTGGCGCGCTGGACCGGCGTGACGCCGGACAAGGTGGTCATCATCAGCGAGTACACCGGCGGCGGCTTCGGCAGCAAGATTCCGGGCGCCGTCTCGATGGCGATCCCGGCGATGCTGTCGAAGAAGGTCAACGCGCCGGTGATGATGCGCATCACCCGCGAGGACGAACACTTCATCGGCCGCGCGCGTCCGGGCATCCTCGCGCGCACGAAGGTCGGCTTCCGCAAGGACGGCAAGATCCTCGCGATCGACATGTACACGATCTGCGACAACGGTCCGTACGACGCGCAGGGCGATGCGCGTTCGGCCGGCACGACGGTGTCGCTCGCGTATCAACCGGAAACGATGCGCTGGCGCGGCCTCACGGTGTTGACCAACACGCCGCCGAAGACCTCGCAGCGCGCGCCCGGCGGCGCGCAGGGCGTCGGCATCATGGAGCCGATCCTCTCGAAGGCGGCGAAGAAACTCGGCGTCGATCAGGTGGAGCTGCGCAAGATCAACGCGCCCGCCGGCCACGCGCCGTTCGGCCCGGCGCTGCCCAACGGCAAGCAGGCCTATGTGACCAGCGCGTTCGTCAAGGAAGCGCTCGACAAGGGCCGCGACGTGTTCAAGTGGGAGGAGCGCAAGACCGCGCTCAGCACGACACGGAAGCAGGGCAACAAGGCGCGCGGCATCGGCGTCGCCGTCAGCCCGTATTCCGGCGGCTCGATTGGCTTCGACGGTCTGATCATCATCAAGCCCGACGGCCGCTTGCAGATTCAGTCGGGCATCGGCAACCTCGGCACGCACTCGATGTTCGACGTGCACCGCGTCGCCGCGGACATGATCGGCGTGCCGTTCGAGCAGTGCGACATCGTCTTCGGCAACACCACCAAGAACCTGCCGTGGACCTGCATCTCGGCCGGCAGCCAGACGGCGCATGCGATGACACGCGCGGCGCACGCGACCGCTACCGACGCGATCAAGAAGCTGCAGGAGATTGCCGCGAAGACCAAGGGCGGCAGCCCTGCTGCGTACAAGGTCGCCGGCGGCAAGGTCAGCGGACCCGGCGGCAGCATGACGCTCGCCGAAGCGGCAAAGAAGGCGATCGAGCTCGGTGGCAAGTACGACGGCCACGAACTGCCGGAGGACATCAACAACTTCACGAAGACGTCGGCGAAGAACCTGGTCGGCCAGGGTCTGATGGCGGTCGCGAAGGACGCCTATCCGCGCGACGGCCAGTCGCAGTCCTACGTCGTCGGGTTCGCGGAAGTGGAAGTCGACACTGAAACCGGCGTGGTGCTGGTGACCGACTACACGGCGATCGGCGACGTCGGCACGATCCTCAACCCGCGCAGCCTCAAGGGACAGCTGTTCGGCGGATCGATGCTCGGCCTGGGCCACGCGAAGACGCAGCGCTGGGCCTACGACCAGCATTACGGCGTCGCGCTGGCGCGGCGCTTCTATCAGAACAAGCCGCCGACGATTCTCGACGCGCCGTTGAACTTCTCCGGCGACGCCGTCAACATTCCCGATCCGGAGACGCCGACAGGCGTCCGCGGCGTCGGCGAACCGCCGGTCGGCGCGGCCTGGGGCGCGATCATGAACGCGATTGCCGACGCAGTTGGCGATGAAGTGTTCCGGCGCTCTCCGGTGACGCCGGACATCATCCTGAACGCGCTCGAAAACGGCGGGACTCGGACACACGAAGCGTTGACGGCACACATTTAAATCAATTGCTGAAGGCTGATTGCTGATTGCTGATTTATTGAAAATTGCACGTTGGAAATTGATCAATAAATCAGCCATCAGCCTTCAGCAATCAGCAATGAGCGAGGATTCAGTATGGCAGTAATCCGCGACGTGATGCCGGTGTTCGAGCTGTACCAACCGGCCAGTGTGGACGATGCGATCAGGCTGCTCGACCGGAACGGCGCCGATGCGATGGTGCTGGCTGGCGGCCTCGACAACATGGACTGGCTGAAGGATCGGCTGAAGAAGCCGAAGGTGGTGGTCGACCTGTCGAACATCGCCGAGCTGCGCGGGATCAAAGAGGTCAACGGCGGCCTCGAGATCGGCGCGATGACCACGCTCACCGAGGTGGTGCGGCATCCGGTGGTCCGCGACAAGTACTCGATCCTGATGGACGCGGCCGAGCACGTCGCCTCGCCGCAGATCCGCAACCAGGGGACGATCGGCGGCAACGTGTCGCAGGACACGCGCTGCTGGTACTACCGCGGCGGCTGGACCTGCTACCGCGCCGGCGGCAACATCTGCTATGCCGACACGCCGACGGCGGTAAACCGCGAGCACGCGATCTTCGACGCCGACCGCTGCGTCGCAGTGAACCCGTCGGACACGGCGCCGGCGCTGATCGCGCTCGATGCGCAGATGGTGGTCCGCGGCCCGAAGGGCGAGCGCGTGGTCAACGCCGAGGACTATTTCGTCGGCCCGGGCGTCGACATCACGCGGATGAACGTGCTGGCGCCGAACGAACTGCTGGTCGCGATCCGCATCCCGTCGACGATGGCGGGGGCGCAGTTCTACTTCGAGAAGGTGCGCGACCGGCAGGTGTGGGACTTCCCGCTGGTGAACGTCGCGTCGGCGATCAAGCCGAGCGGCGGCACCATCGGCGAAGCGCGTCTGGTGGTCAATGCGGTCGCGGCACGGCCGCGGCGGCTGCACAACGTCGAGGCGTTCGTGGCCGGCAAGCCGCGCAACGAGGAGACGGCCAAGGCGGCGGGCGAGATGGCAGTGCAGGGCGCGCAGACGCTGCGCCACAACGGCTACAAGGTGCCGCTGATGCGCAACCTCGTCGTTCGCGCGCTCCGCGGTCCTTCGGCTGCGCCTCGGACCACGTAAGCAGACACGGCACCTACAGCAACCGAGGGGGAGCAATGGATCTTTTGAGGTGGGGACGGAGTCCGTGGGGCGAATGGGTGCTCACTCACGTCTCGTGGAACCTGTTCTGGGCGTCGCTGTTTGCCGGCGTGCTGTTCTTCGTCGCGCACGCGAGCTACATGCTGTTCTCCGCGCATCGCAAGCGGAGCGCGGCTGAGACCGACGCGCTCGAGGCGGCGAACAAGAATCTGCCGCAGAAGATCGAGCGGCACGGGCTCACCGCGCGGATCTTCCACTGGGTGATGGCGGCGGCGATGTTCACGCTGCTGTTCACCGCCTTCCTGCCGGTGGCCGGGGTCAAGTTCGCGTGGGTGCAGTGGCACTGGATCGCGGGGCTGGTGCTCACCGCCTCGATCGTGTTCCACATCGTGCACGCGACCTTCTTCCTGGATTTCTGGTCGATCTGGGTCGGCCCGAAGGACATTCCCGAGTTGAAGGCCGAGCTGATGCGCGAGCTCGGCTACGACGTGCCCGGACCGAAGTCGGGCAAGTACCCGCTCGGCAACCGTCTCTATCACCTGGCGCAGGTCGTCACCAGCCTGTCGGTGATCGCAACTGGCCTGTTCATGCTGAAGCGCGTGCGCACGCCGTTGTTCACCCGCGATCCGTATGTGTTCGGCGACTCGGCGTGGGGCGTCACCTACGTGACCCACGGCCTCGCCGGCGTCGCGCTCGTCGGGCTGGTGATCGCGCACGTTTATTTCGCGGTCCGGCCGGAGAAGTGGTGGATCACCAAGGCAATGCTCGTCGGCTGGATCACCCGGCGGCAGTACCTCGAACACCACGAGCCGAGCCGCTGGCCGCTCAACAGGAGCGGGTCCGGCGCCGCGAAGCCGGCTGGCCAGGCGTGAGCGCGGCGGAGATTCTCGCCGAGCTCAACGCGCGCATCGACACCATCGAGGAGGCGTACGAGTTCTTCCTGGCGTACGCCTCCCAGGGTCTCCCCTCCGACCAGGGCAACGACTCGGGGCGCCAGACGCGCCACTACCTCGAACGCTGCGACACGGCGCTGACAGGCCTCGGCGACTTCCTCAACGGCTTCATCGAGCGGCTCGGCGTCGGCTCGCCGGCGCCGTACCACGCGTTCATCGCGGTGATCGACAGCGACGCGCGTCACGCCCAGGCAGCCATCCAACTCGTCATCGCCCAGCCGGCCATCAGCTCGCAGATCGTCGACAACCTGAACGCGTCGATCCACCTGCGCGCGCTGCTCACCGATCTGTTTCTGATCGACGAAGTTCTCAAGCAACGCGCACGGGCGGCATCGACCTCGTAGTGTCCGGCTTCAGCCGGACCGTGATCGCCGTGCTGCCCGCGTGAGCCGGACCGACGGTTATGCGAACAACGCGACCTGTCCGCCGGTGTGCCAGAACAGAATCGTCTCGCTGTCCTTGAACCTGCGCTGCCGCACATAGGCGATCAGGCCGGCCATCGCCTTCGCGGTGTACGTCGGATCGAGAAAGATGGCTTCGCAACGCGCCGCGAGCTCGATCGCTTCACGCGATGCGGCGGTGGGAGCACCGTAGCCGTCGCCAACGAACGAGTCGTCCACTTCGATGGCCGGATCGCTCGGCTGGAGCGTTCGCGCCTCCGCTCGCGCGCTATCCGGGCGAGCGTCGACGAGGCTCGCCGACGCGCCTTCGACGCGAAGGCGGCGCGCTCCGGTGTCGTCGACAAGCGCATCGACGCCACCGACGATCGCCTCGACCGTCTGCCGTAACGACGCAGATGAATCGTCGGCGCTGATGCCGATTACGCGCGTCGGCAAGCCGAGCAGCCGGCAGCCGGCGACGAGGCCGGCCTGCGTGCCGCCGGACGAGGTCGAGTGGATGATCACGTCGGGCGGTGGGATCTGCTCGGCCAGCTCCGCGACCGCGAGCACGTAGCCGAGCGCACCGAGCGGCGTCGACGCGCCGATCGGGATCGTGAACGGCCGCCGGCCGTCGGCCCGCAGCCGGTCGGCGATCTCCTCCATCTTTGGTGCGCGCGCCTCCCGCGACGCCACGTGGACCACCTCGGCGCCGAGCAGCCGATCGAGCAGCGCATTCGCCGTCGGTGCGGCCGGGGGCGTGCCGTTGGCGACCAGCACCGCGCGCATCCCGAGCTTCGCGGCGGCGGCCGCGGTGGCGCGTGCGTGGTTCGACTGCACGCCGCCGGCGGTGATCAATGTGTCGGCGCCCTCCGCCTGCGCCCGCGCCGCGACCAGCGCGAGCTTGCGCACCTTGTTGCCGCCGAAGCCGAACGCGATCGCATCGTCGCGCTTTCCAGCACAGTGGGATCCGAAGCTTGGAATTCACGTGACTTGAAGTCG
>JADMIO011374065.1_pt1 | contig 40860 bp, 36 predicted proteins | sample 8958161 | NCBI WGS metagenome assembly JADMIO01 (sample SAMN16585339, study PRJNA669376) | soil metagenome | isolation source: Crop rotation soil | place: USA: Cullars Rotation, Alabama | collected 2011
GCCGCGACTTCAAGTCACGTGAATTCCAAGCTTCGGATCCCACTGTGCTGGAAAGGGCACCACCGCCCACGTGCGCGCGCCGTGGGACAAGACGCTCGGCTGGTGGGCGTCGTCGAAGAAGTTCGCCTCGACGAAGCTCGGCATCTCGGTCGCGGCCTGCGACGAGTGATCGCCGCGGTGAACGCGGCGGGTCGGCCGGCAGCTCAGGGCCGCCCCGCCGCGAGCCCCGCGATCTCCGCGTTCGAGAGCGCACGGGCGTAGACGCGCACGTCGTCGAGGAGGCCGTCGTAGTCGGCCCACGTGACGCCCGCGTAGTTGCCGAGCACCAGCGGCCCGGCGTTCGAGATCGATCCGAGCGCGTGGGCCGCCGCGCTCCTCAGGGTGCCGTCGGCGAAGATCTCGACCTGCGTGGCGGTCTTGCGGCCGCACACGTGGTGCCAGGCGCCGTCGATGAGCCCCGACGTGGCGGTGCCGACGGCGCCCGGCGCGCTCCAGATCTTGAAGGTCGTCTTGCCCGAGGCCGTGAGGAAGATCTCGTACCCGTTCCGGCTGCTCATGGACGCGCTCTCGAGCTTCGTGACCACCTCGGGGAAGAAGCCGCTCGCGGCGATCTGCGTGGTGTTCATCCACACGCAGAGCGTGAAGTCGCTCGTGCCGAAGTCGAGGCGACCGTCGGCGGGATCCTCGACTCTGACGGAGTCGCCGTCGCCGCCGCGCACGTCGAGCGCGCCGCCGAGCCGGCCCGTCCCCCACGCGGCCCCGGCCACCAGCGTCCCCGTGTTCCCTCCGCCCGACGCGTCCGCGGTCGTCGGGCCGCTCCCCTCGTCCAGGCGGTAGTGGCCGACGAGCCCGACGTCGAGCGCGAGCACGAGAACGCTGACGTCGTCCTGTCCCGCCCCGGCGCCGTCGCTCGCGGTGAGGCGCAGGACGTACGGACCGGCTGCGGAGAAGCGCACGCCCGTCGCGAGCGCGGCGGCGCTCTCGAACGTGGCGACGCCCGGCCCGCTCACCTTGGTCCAGGTGTACTGGAGCGGGTTCGGCAAGCCGTCGTCGGTCGCGGAGCCCGCGAGCGCCACGCGCGCGGCGACGGTGTACGACGTCTGATCGGGGCCCGCGTTCACGACCGGTGTGCCATTCGCGATGCACTGACTGGTCCCGCAAACAAAGCCGGACGGGCACGTGCGCGCGGCGCCCGCGACGCAGGTGCCTGCGCCGTTGCAGGTGCTCGCGGCGCGCTCGGTGTTGGCGGAGCAGGACGCCGCCGCGCACTCCGTCCCGGAGCCGTGCTTGCGGCAAGCCCCGCGGCCGTCGCACGTGCCGTCGCGCCCGCACGTGGACGGCAGCTCCGCGGCACAGAGCGGATCCGCGATGCCCGCCGCGACGTCGCTGCACTGGCCGAGCGCGCCCTGGAGGTCGCAGGCCTTGCACGCCTCCGTGCAGCTCGTCGCGCAGCACACGCCGTCCACGCACAGCCCGGACGTGCACTCGGCGGCCACGTCGCACGCGGTGCCGTTGGCTCGCCTGGTGGGGGCGTCGATCGACGTGGGGCCGTCGAGAGCGGGGGCGGGCGCGTCGGGAGGGCGCGGGCCGTCGAGGACGGCGGGAGCGTCGAACGCGCCCGCGGGTGCATCGAGGGTCGCGCCCTGGTCGCCAATGACCACCGCGTCGCGGGCGCTCTGCGTGTCCGCACCGCCGTCCGCGGCGTGAGCCCCAGGCCGCGTCAGATCGACACAGGCGGAGACGCCGGCGAGCGCGCACAGCAAGGACCAAGCGCAGGCCCGTCGCACCCCTCCAGGGTACCTCAAGCGGTGCTTCGCTCGTTGCGCCGTGGGAGCCTACAGGCGCCTACCCGACCACGTCGACGTCCGAACACGCTCGCCTCGCCCGCGGGTGCTGGCGGGCAGCGCCGGACCACTCTCGTAGCGGCGGGCGGGCAGGTACCGCCTCACAGACCCTGCACAGCCACGGGCACGCCCACCGGGGTCGTGACGGTCTCCGCCCCGAGCTGCTTGTCCTCGTTCGAGCCCCAGCACGCGACGGTCCCGCCTCGCCGGACCGCGCAGGCGTGGTAGTAGCGGCCCTCGAGATCGACGGCGTCGTCGAGCAGCTTCCTCGGCCTGGTCTCGGCGCGCGTCGCGGGCTCGCCCACGATCGCGTCGAGGTTCCTTCCCCAGCACCACACCTCGCCGCCCTCGCGCCGCACGCAAACGGTGTGCGCGGCGCCGCTCACCTGCACGACGTCGGTCCACGGCGCGACGGTCGCGCGCGTCGGCAGGGGCGTGTCGCCCTCGGGCGGGGCCGCGACGCCCGTGCCGCTCTCGCCGAACGCGTTGTAGCCCCAGCACATGAGCGCGCCGTCGACGCCGGCGGCGCAGTTGCAGAAGGGCATCACGCCGAGCACGCGCACGCCCTCTATGCCCATCGCCGCCACAGGAACGAGGCTCTCGCCGGTGCCGGTTCCGATCGCCAGCTGCGCCCGCCCGTTGTTGCCCCAGCACGCGAGCGTTCCGTCCGACCGCTTCGCGCACGTGTGCCGGAGCCCGCTGCCGACCTCGACGACGTCGGTGAGCGAGGGGTGCAGGTACGGCGTCGGGCTCGCCTGCTTGGTGCCGTTGCCGATCTGACCCCAGGCGTTCGGGCCCCAGCACAGGAGCCGCCCGTCGCCGCGCACGGCGCACGTGTGCCCCTCGCCGCCCGAGATCTGCCGGATGTCCGCGAGGTCCGGCACGGCCTTCGGGATCAGCGTGCCGTTGCCCCAGCACGCCACGGCGCCGGTCCGATGCAGCACGCAGTGGTGCCCATACCCGGACGTCACCTGCGTTCCGTCCGTCACGTCGCGGACCTCGACGGGTGCGGCGCTGTTCGTGGTCGCGCCGTTGCCGAGCTGGCCCGCCGCGCCGTTGCCCCAGCACGCCACCCGGCCGTTCGCGCGCAGCGCGCACGTCGACTTGGCCGCCACGGTGACGTGAACGATGGCGCTGCCTGCGTCGGCTACCGCAGCGTCCGACGGGACGGCGCTGCCCGCGTCGCCTGCGGAGCCTGCGTCGCCGTCCGACGCGACGTCATCCCCGACCCCGCTCGCGTCAGCCTGCCTTGCCGCGTCCTGCGACGCCGGCCGCGCGTCGACACGCGCCGCCGCGTCGCTGACGTCCGCAGCGCCGTGATCCAGGGTGCTCGCGGCACACCCGCACGAGAGCACGGCGACGAACAACGAGGGCGCGAGGCGTTTCGTGAACATGGGCGAAGGTCCTCCAACGTGGAGGTCCATTCGCGCACGAAGGGACGGCGCCCCTCTCGCCGCGTGTTGTCCCGCGCTGTGCGTGTAATGGCGAAACGTATACGTTCGTATAGCTCGCCGGCGCCGCGGACGACGCGTCGACGAGGCAACGGTGCGGTCACTTCAGCATCATGGGCAGCGCCTCGCGCCGCTTGGCCGTGTCGTTGTACTTGTCGTACGTGGCCGCCGCGAATGCGTAGATCGCGCCGCTGCGCACGGCGCGCCGGTACATGCCGAACCCCGGCTGCCCGCGCACCTCGAAGTCCGCCGACGTGAGGCCGAGCGCGTAGGCGAGCGTCGCGAGCAGGTTGTTGTAGGGGCGCATGACGTAGTCGAGGATGAGGCCGGTGCGCAGCCTCCCGTTGCCGCCGCCGCCGACCACGACGGGGATGTCGTTGCCCTCGTTCATGTTCTCGCCGTTCTGCGCGGACACGGGGCCGAACTCGTTGCCGAGGTAGAAGACGGTCGAGTCGAGCAGCGGCCGCCCGAGCGCGTCCTTCACCTCGAGCAAGCGCCGCAAGAGGTACGTGGCGAGCCCCGTGCGCCACTTCACGACCGTGCGCAGGTTCCCGCCGGGATCGGTGCCCTGCCCGTGCGACCACGGGTGCACGAGGTTGTAGTCGTAGGCGTGATTGTCGGACGTCTGCATGACCTGCACGCTCACGACGCGCGTGATGTCGCAGGCCAGCGCCGCCACGAGCAGATCGATGGCCCGGCGGTACTTGATCCCCCAGTTGGGGTCGTCGGCCGGCGCCGCCGGCTTCGTGCACGCGCCCGGAAGCACGAGCCCCGGCGCCTCCGCGGCGTTCATGAGGTCCATGAACTGCTCGAGGCGCTGCTTGTCCGCGGCGGAGATGCGCCGGTGACCCGCGACGCGCGTGTAGTCCTCGAGCGCGAGGTCGGCGGACTTCTTCTGCAGCGCGGCCGTGGGATCGGCTGGCGCTGGACCGCCGCTGAACTTGCCGAACGTCGCGCCCCACAGCGCGTCCATCGTCGTCGCCGGCTCGATCCGGTACGTCTTGCTGGTCGCCGCGTCCCAGCCCCAGGACCAGCTGCCGTACCAGCGGTTGTTGTAGTTCATGCCGAGGAGCGCCCGCGCCGCGCGTGGTCCCTTCCACGAGGCGTCGTACAGCTTCTGCTCGGCGATCCAGTCGATCGACGGGAACGGGTGGCTGGCGATCTCCGCCGGCACGTTCGTGTTGTTGGGGCTCGGGAAGCTCGCCGTGGTCGCGAGCGAGGCGTTGTGCTGGTGGCTGGCCTTGAAGACGTTGAGCCCGCGCACGAAGTTGAGGTACGGCAGCAGGTCCGCGCCGAACTGCGACGCGATGGGCTGCGCGCCGAGCAGCGCCTGCGCCCGCGGCGTCTTCGTCTCGAGGTAGAGGCAATCGTCGACGCCGGGCGGACGGGCGGGCGACTGGCTCGCGATCGCGGGCACCAGGTCCGAGCGCTGCCAGATGCCCCACTGGCTGAGGAACTGCACGTAACGGCGCGGGCTCGCGGCCTGCGCGTACGCGCCCCGGGGCAGCAGCGACGGGAGAAACGGCGCGGCCAGCAGGGACGTACCGGCGGTGCGCAGGAACATGCGGCGGGTCTTTCGATCGAACACCATGGTCGTGCGTCCTCCGTCTTTCAGCTGCCGCTGCGCGCGTAGAGCATGTCGTCCTGCGCGACCGCGTCGGCCAGCGCATCGAGCAGCTTGCCCGCCTTGATCGCGCCCCCGATCGTGTTGATCCACAGATCGTCGGTGGCGCTGGAGCGCCGCAGGCGGGTGAACTCGAACAGGTGCCTCGCCATGCACGCGCCCGCATCGTCCTTCGTAGCGATGACGTCGATGAGGTCCGCGGCGTTGCGCAGCGTGCGGCTCTCGCCGGCGATGAGCGCCGTGACGGTCGTGTCGATGGTGTGCTCGGCGAGGAGCTTGTTGGTGGCGTCGTAGACGGCCTCGACCGTGCGCGGCGCGCCGAGCGGGCCGAAGCCCTCGAGCGCGTAGCCGACGGGGTTGATGATCCGGTGGCAGCCGGTGCAGATCGACGACGAGGTGATGAGGTCGGTCCGGACCCGCATCGACATGGTCGTCGGATCGACCGGCTTGCTCTGCACCTCGGCGTCGATGTCCAGGTCCTCAGGCGGATCGGGGATGGGCATGCACATGAGCCGCTTCAAGACGAAGGCGCCGCGCAAGATGGGCGACGTCTCCGGGTGCGTGCTCATCAGGATCGCGGGGCGCAGCACCAGGCCGGCCTGCGCCGGCACGGCCACGGGGCCCGCGGTGCTCTTCGGGACGCCGAGCACCTTGGCGAGCCGGTCGGTGTAGGGGAACGCGGACGGCGAGGTCAGGACGCGGTTCAGGTTGCCGCCCTCCGTCCAGACGACCTGCTCGACCGCGCGGTGGAGCTCCTCCAGCGCCTCGGCGCCGAAGCCCGCGGCGGTGATGCCCGCTCGTTGCGCGACGACGGGGTCCGGATCGCTCGCCGGGAGCAGCTTGAGCCAGTCGTCGAGGAAGCGGCGGAGGTAGCCCCTCGCCTGCGGCATCGCGAGCAGGCGGCGCGCGTGGGCGCCCAGCTCGGCGGACGAGCCGAGCTTGCTCTGCGCGGCGGCGTCGAACAGCGCCGCATCGGGGAGGGAGCCGATCGTGGCGTAGGAGAGCCGCGAGGCGACCTCGTAGCTCGTGAGGCGGTAGACGTTCGTCGTCGTGGCGTCGTCCCCGAGCTCGAGGTGGAAGAGGAAGTCCGGCCCTCGCAAGAGGGCGGTGGTGACGATCTTCAGGGCGTCGGCGACCGGTTCGGCGCGAACGCGGGTCACGTAGCGATCCAGCTCCGCCGGCTGCAACGGGCGCCGGGCCAGGAGGCGGCCCAGCGTGCCCACGAACGTCCGGAAGCAGGCGTCGTCGGTGCGCGCGACGGCGCACCCGCCCGAGAAGCGCGTGAGCAGCGCGGGCGTGGTGGCGACCTTGCCCGCGAGCAGGAACGCCAGCTTCCGGTGATCCTGCACGAACGCCTGGCCGAGGTCGTCGGGCGCGTCGACGAGATCGACGTCGGGATCGTCGGCGATCTCGTCGACGGCAGCCTTGATGGCGGCGTCGTCGAGCGTGGCGGCGCCGAACACGTCCGCGAGCGTCGCCACGATCTCCGCCTTGCGCAGCCGCCGCAGCGGGCGCGCGGCGATGCGCTCCTCGAGCGTGAGCGTCGGGCCAGGACCCGGCGATGAGCCCCCTGCCCCCCCCGTGCCGGACATCGCGCCGCCCGTGCCGGACATCGCGCCGCCCGTGCCGGAGCCCGCGCCGCCCGTGCCGGACGTCGCGCCGCCCGTGCCGGAGCCCGCGCCGCCCGTGCCGGACATCGCGCCGCCCGTGCCGGAGCCCGCGCCGCCGGTGTTCATGGGGTTGGTCGACGATCCTCCTCGGCCCCCGGTGGCGGGCGAGCCGCCCGCGCCCGCCGCTTCGCCGCCGCCGCCGTTGCCGATCGACCCTACGCATCCGGACAACAGCAGCGTAGCGACGAGCACTCCCGAGCGTCCCGTCGCGATCCAAGGCCTGTGCATCAGCGTCTCCTCCGCCGGACACGCGCCGGCGTCATGGGATCGAGCCTAGGCTCAGTGCGCCGGGGGCCAGGATCCTGACCGACATTCGTGGCAACCGATTGCAAGCCCATGCCAATCGGCGCAACCAGGTGACGCGCGCGCGCAACCTCCCCCGCGCCGTCTGCGCATGACCCAGAGCGCGAGCACCCACAACCCCGGCGAGCTCCTCGGCGCGCATGTCCCCGCGCAGTGGATCGCCAACGTCGGATGGTCAGACGGCAAGCTGGCGTCACCGCGCCGCGCGGCGAGGGCGCTTTGGTGATACCGTCATGGCCCCCAACCCTGCGAGGCTTCCATGCGACGTGTCCTGTGTCCCGCTCTCGTGCTCCTCTGCCTGAACGCTTGCGGATCGAGCGGCGGCTCCAGCAGCACGGACGGCGCTTCGTCGACGACGGACGGCGCGACGGCGTCGGACGGCGGGAGTGGTGACCGGGCCCCGTCGTCGGACGGCGCCGGCACGGATACGGCCGTCGGCGACGCGGCGGCGGATCGGGCCACCAGCGACGGCGGTGCGATCACCGACGGCGCCGCGCTCACCGACGGCGCGCAGGCCGACGCGGTCGCGACGAGCGATGGCTCCGCGCCCGACGGCGCGCCTGCGACCGACGCGGCCCCCGGCACGGGCTGGAGCTCGTGGCTCGTGGTCACGCAAGCCGGGACGCCCCAGGCGACGGTCGCGGAGGCGAGCGGCGGCCCCACGGCGTCGCTCGAGCTCTACGAGTCGACGAACGACTTCGGCGTCGACAAGAACACCCTCTTGCCGCTCTACACGGCCGGAGCGCACTCGGACCCGACGAACGCCGTGGAAAAGTACTGGGCCCCCAGCGTGGGCGGCTACCCCTACGTGGGCAAGAGCACCTTGGGGCGGGGCTCGGAGGCAGGTGAGACGAACGCACAGGCGCCGCTCGGCGTGCGGGACCTCCAGCTCCACCCGACCTTCAACAATCACCTCATCGTCGTGGCGTTCATCGCCCCGGCCGCGGGCACCTACGACATCACAGACCTGGCGGCGCGCGAGGTGCAGAACTGCGGCACGGGCGCGAAGCTCATGGTGTTCGGGCCCGCGAAGACGGTGCTGCGCGAGATCATGGTGACGAACAACCGCGCCTGGGTGACCGGCGCGCCCGTCAGCGTCGGCACGCTCGCGATGGGGGATCGCATCTACTTCGGGGTCGATCCCCGGGGCAGCTACGCGTGCGACCCGACCGAGATCTCGTGGACGATTCACCGCGCGCCGTGAGCGCGGCGCGCGGCCCTAGTTACAGGACACGAGCGCAATCTCGCCCATCTTCTCGACCGGCGGCTTCCACGCCTTGCCGACGTTCGGGTGCCGCGCGTGCCAGTCGCGCACGGCGGCCTTCCAGACGTTGACGTCCTTCGTGACCCGGAAGCAGTCGGGATGTCTGCCGGGAAAATCACCTGCGCCGAGCCAGACGATGACGTTGTTCGAGCAACTCGTGATGGTCTCGGGAAAGTCGAACGTGTCGGTGCCCGCGAGCAACGGATCGAACACGAAGATGCTGTTCGTCACCACGAGCCGCGGGCTGCGTGGCAGCACCTTGAAGAATGGCCCGCCGCCGTAAGGGATCCCGTTGACGGTCACCTTGCCGAAGGCGGTCTCGGTGTTGGGATAGGGCATGGCCGACATGCGCAGCAGGATCTTGTCGATCAGCACCGTCTTCGACTGACCGTTCAGCATGTTCCGGACCTCGATGGCCTGCTTGTGGAACTCGGGCGGTAGGCGGGCCAGACGAACGCCGGGAGTCTCGCTCATCCAGGCATTGCACCCGTCGAACAACGAATCGCGGAGGCGGCCGCCGGCGTACCCGTCGTTCTCGAAGCAGTCGCCGCGGATGTATTCGGTCCACACGCTCGACACGTCGAAGTCGTCGGCGGGGTTGAACTTGGTGTTCGCGGGCGACAGGCCCGGGAAGATGATGTCGGCCCCGTCGTGCGGTCGCAGGTCGTCCTCGATGTTGCGGATGGCGACGCCCTGGACCTTGAAGCCGGGCTGACCCCACGACACGGCCCCCGGGTCGGTCGCCTTGTTGTCGTGGAACGTGGAGCAGCGGGAGTAGTCGCTCTCGATCAGGCCGCCGGCCCAGCACCCGCCCGCGGGCCCCTTGGGGATCCAGACGGCGTTCTGACTGTTCACCTCCACGTCAGGACCGGCCGGCCCCAGCATCGCTCTGTGGACGACGAAGTGGGCCTGGCGCGCGTCGATCGCTTCATCCGCCATGACGGTCGTCTTGAAGGTCGTGTCGAACTGACCCCGCAGGCTCCGCACGCGCTGGGCGTCGTTCAGACAGGCGAACTCCGCCGGCGCCGGAGCGCCGCCGGCGTCGGCGATGCTGACGGTGCCCGCTTCTGCCCCCGAGGCGAGCGCGTCCTCGACGCCCTCGGCCGATCCGTCGGCGCGAGACTGCGCCAGCGCGTCCGCGCTGGTGATGGGGGCGGCGTCGGGATCGCCGGCGTCGTCGCTGGGCGTGGGCTCACGGCTGTCGATCCGGGACAGCGTGCCGCTGTCTCTCGGCCGCGCGTCGACGGTCGCCTGGGCGCCGTCGAAGCTCGTGGATCTTCGATCGGACGTCGAGCAGGCGGCCATCGTCAGCGCGAGGATGACGGTGAGTGACGTGAGCACGCGCGCGAAGACATCGGGGCCCATACCGAACACTTGCCGCCGCCCGCGCGAATCCTTCCGTCGCCTCGCGCCGCGCCGCAGCGGCGATCGGATCTCAGGTCCGAGGTTCCGTGTCCTGTGATACTTTGCGGCGAATTCGAATGCGCAAACTCATGGTACGAAGGCTTGGGAGTGCGTGGATGGTGGCCGTCGGCATCGCGGCGTGCTCGGGCGGGAGCGGCGGCGGCGGGAAGACCTCGGACGCGTCCACGACGACGGGCGCCGCCGACATGGGGCCCGCGAACGACGGCGCCATTGACGCCGCCGCCGACGCCGCCCCGCCGGCGGCCCGCCTGGGCTGGCGCAAGCTGGACGTCGGAGCCTCGCCCGCGCTCGTCGCGGTCGGCGACCTCGACGGCGACAAACGCCTCGACGTCGTGGCGGCGAACAACACCGCCGCCGGACCGAGCAGCGTCACGATCCTCTTCGGCCAGCCCGGGGGCGCCTTCAGCGCACCCATCACGCGCGCGATCGGACCGAAGGCGATCACGAGCCTGGCGCTGCGGGACGTGACGAGGGACGGGCTGCGCGACGTGGTCGCGGTCGACGACGTGGTGACCGTGCCGTCGCGCGCGGACAAGACGATGGGCGACAACATCCCCGCCGCCCCACGCACCGACGGCTGGCGCACGGTCAAGGTGATCTCGCTCTCGACGGATCCGGCCGCGCCCTACGTCGAGCTCCAGATGGACCCCGTTTCGGGGGCGCGGCGCATCTGGGTGCAGTACGAGGACCGCCGCGAGTTCACCTCGGTGATCAGCTTCGACGCGGTCAACGCGTATCAGAGGCGCGACGGCGACCTCGTCGTCGTCGGGAACAACGCCGAGGGAACCGGCGTGTACCAGGGGTTTCGCAGAGAGGTCGACAACTTCAAAGCCGGCACGGCCTACGGGCTTGCGGGGCGCGCCTCGGGAGCTGATGAAACAGGCGTCTACACCTTCGAGGGCAAGACGGCCCGTGTCTACGAGCTCGGCGACGGCGCGTTCGCAGCACCGAGCAACAACACGTCGTTCATGACGGCGGCGCAGGCCCGCGCGCTGTTCACGCCCGATCTCGACGGTGACGGCCGTCATGACGTCCTCGTGGTCGAGGCCGATCGCCAGGTCGAAGCCTTCATTGGCCAGCCCGATCACACCTACCGATGGAAGGCCGCGAGCTCGACGGACTGGGACAGCCCCACGGGCGCGGACGCCACGATCGCAGGCGCCGTCGGCGACCTCGACGGTGACAAGCGCGACGAGGTGTTCATCGTCGTGAACGTCGCCGGACAACCCGAGGTGCAGATCGGCCAGCTCCAGCTGGAGCTGGAACCGCCCCCGCCCCCGCTCGCGGACGCCGGCGCCGCGGACGCCCCTGCCGTGTGCCCCAGCCCCACGGGGGCGCGCGGCCCCGGCCTCGTCGCCGCCACCGGCCCGGGCGAGACCTGCGGGGGCTTCCCCGGCACCTGCACCGCCCCGCAGCCGCTGCCCACGCCGTCGGTCAGCGGCACGCTCGGCATCACCGGCCCCGGTCACGCGTTCGGCTGCACGAACGTGGCGGGCCCCGAGGCGGTCTACGCGCTGCACACCACCGACTGGACGCGCCTCACGATGAAGTGGAACACCACGACCAGCTTCGTCTACTGGGCGTTCAGCGTGCGCCGCTCGTGCGCGGACGTCGGCAGCGAGCTCGGCTGCATCGTCACCAGCGGGACGTTCGACAAGGCCCTCGCCCCTGGCGATTACTCCGTCATCGTGGCGCGCACCGATCCGAACAAGCTCAATCCGCCGAAGACGCCCGAGCCGTTCAAGTACGACGTGACCATGGCGCCGCTCACGACGGCGCCCAACGACACCTGCGACAAGGCCGTGATGCTGCTGGCGTCCGACGCGCCGACGGTCCGCTTCATGAAGGGCACCACGCCGATGAACACCCTCTGCCCCGCCGGCAACGGCGAGACCGCGACGAGCGGTGTCCTCTACTACAAGGCCGTCGTCGGCAAGGCGCGCGGCATCGAGGCGAAGATGATCCTGTCGGGCACGCCCGAGCGCGACGGCAAGGACGTGACCGGGCAGGTCGTGTTCATGGACAGCTGCGGGGGGCCCTGCCTCGCGCCGACGACGACGTACGCGCCGGGCTACAAGATCTGGCAGAACCCGGGCACGACCGCGCGGACGATCATCATCGCCGCGTCGGCCACGGGGAACGAGCCGATCGTGACCGGCACGCTCTCGACGACCGTCGTCGCGCCCTGACCGCACTGCCTTGAGCCGCCCCTCCCCGGCGCACGCGAGGAGAGGCGGGGCCTCCTGTCGCCTACTGGAAGAAGGGGTCGCGCACGAAGGCGCGGTAGGCGTCCAGCGCCGCCGGCGAGCTGTTCATGCGCCAATCGTAGGTGCCGTCGTCGTACTGCTGGTGGATCCAGCCGCGGATGGGGGGCGAGGTGAACTGCGTCTTCAATCGGTTGAGGGCGTCCCGCACCCAGCTCGCCTTCGCGGTCGCCGTGCCGCCCTCGACGGAGCCCGTCTCCGCGATGATGAGGGGCTTGCCGCGCAGCTTGGCCCAGCCGTACCACTTGCCGATCATCTGATCGAGCGTCTGCCACGACGGCGCGCCGCGGTTGTAGTTGTCCACCCCGATCCAGTCGACGTAGCTGTTACCCGGGTAGTACTGGATCATGTCGTCGAGGTCCGACGTCGTCTTCGCCTGGTTGTGAGCGCCGCCCGAGGGGCACCACTCGAAGTCGGCGTTCGTCACGCCGTTGTTCCGGAACAGGGTGACGACGTGCCGGAACATGCGGATGAACTCGGCGGGCTGATGCCCCCACGGGAACCAGCGACCGTTCATCTCGTGGCCGAGCCGGATGATGATCGGGAAGCCGAGCCCCTTCACCGTCGTCGCGGCCGCGCGCAGCACACCGTCGTACTGGCCGTTCGCGATCGCCGTGTTCGTGTTCGTGCCCGAGGCGGTCTTCGGCATCCACGTGATGTGGATCTTGCGGCCGCGGTCGTTCTCGGGGCCCATGGCCCACATCGGCCAGTCTCCGTCGAGCGTGGAGACGGCCAGGTTGCGCAGGTTGATCTGGTCCGCGCCGACCATGTCGTCGCTCGCGTACGCATCGCTCTTGTTCAGGTAGGGATCATGAACGCCGAACCACGCAGCCGTCGGCACCGGGACGGCGAGCTCGCGCTGAGCGGAGCCGAGCTCGAGGTCCTCTCCCTCCGAACCTGCATCCGGAGGTGCACCACACGCCCCCAACACCAACGCCGAGACGAGGGACAGACGGACGAGAGCGCCTACTTGCATCATCGGGCCTCCTTGATCTGTTCCAGCGCCGCACCAAACAGCGTATTTGGTGAGTCGCAACCACAAGGCAGCCTAGTTGTGCTTTGCGCGCGTCAACAATGTACGCCTAAACACACAGCGACTGGTTTGGCAAATCTTGCAAGCGCCGAGCGACGGCTTCCGCGGCCTTCCCCGGCGGCGGGCGTTCGGAACGTTCAAGACAAAGTGCGCGTACGCCTTTCGGCGTAAACGGCGAAAACGGCGCGGGGCGATGTTCACTCTGGCGGGGGTGCCGCAGTACTAGGGGGAGGTCCTCCTCGCATGGCATCCCCTCCCCCACCCCCCGAGCTGGCCGGCGCGGCCGAGCTGATCGCGGCGTACCAGCGCCGGCTGTTCCTCTACATCGCCGCGATGCTGCCCCGCGCGACCGACGCGGACGAGGTGCTGCAGGAGACGAACATCGTCATCTGGAAGAAGCTGGACGAGTTCGCGCCGGGCACGGACTTCCTCGCCTGGGCGTTTCGGATCGCCTACTTCCAGGTGCTCTATTACCGGCGGCGCAAGGCGACCGAGCGCGTCACCTTCGCCTCCGACGTGCTCGAGGAGCTGAGCGCCGTCGCGATCGACGAGCCGGCCGGCCAGGCCGAGGAGGACGAGCGAGGCGCGGCCCTCGTGGGCTGCACGAAGAAGTTGCCCGACGCCGACCGCGAGCTCCTGGAGCGGTGCTACGCGCCCAAGGCGCAGATCCCGGAGGTCGCCGCGACGCTGAGGCGCACGCCCACCAGCGTGTACCGGTCGTTGCGGCGCATCCGGCAGCTGCTCGCGGACTGCGTGCAGAAGACGCTCACGGAGGAGGGCTGAGCCGCCGTGCCGCTGTTGCCGGACAAGCGCGCGCGCCTCGACGAGCTGGTGACCGCCGTGTGCGAGGAGCGCCTCGACACCACCGGGCTCGCGGCGCTCGAGCAGCTCCTGCGCGGCGACGCGGCGGCGCAGCGCCACTACCTGCGCGCGGTCCAGCTTCACCACGCCTTGCGCTGGCAAGTCGCGGGCGATCTGACGGTGCGGGCCCTCCAGGCGCGAAAGGCGGCCGGGTTGCCGCCGCCGCCCGCCGCCCGGGCCGCGACCACGCGCCCGACGGCAGCGCCGCGCGTGCGCCTCGCGCACGCCGCCGCGGCGGCGGTGCTCCTCGCCGCGGGCGGGATCGGGGCGGAGCTCGCCGTGCGCGAGCGCGCGAGCGCGACGCCGCTGGCGCACGTCCAGGAGAGCCACGGCGCGCGCGGCGGCGGGCTCGGGCGGCTGGACGTCGGCGATCCGCTCGGCGCCGCCCGCGTGGGGCTCGGCGCGGGGCTCGTGCGGCTCGAGCTCGCGGGCGGCAGCACGCTCTCGGTGCAAGGGCCCGCCGACGTCGAGCTCGTGGGCGCGACGCGCGTGCGCGTGCACGGCGGCGTCGTCGTGGCGTCCTCACCCGAGGCGGCGCCCGCCCTCACGCTCGAGGTGCCTGGCGCGCGCGTCGAGGAGCGCGGCGCGGAGCTCGGGGTCGCGATCGACGGGCGCGGCGTGAAGGTCGCAGTGCTCGAGGGCGAGGCCGAGGCGGTGATCGAGCGGGCGTCCCCGGCGGGGCCTTCCTCGTCGGACGGCGACGCCCTTCGGCAACGGCTCGCCAGCAACGACGGGCTCACCTTGTTGCCGGGCGGCGCGATCACGACCGCGGTGGTCGGCGACACCGCCCCGTTCGAGGCCGTGCGCCCGGCGCTCGGACGCGAGCGGCCGTTGCTGGCCAACGCGAGCTTCGAGATCCCCTCGACGAACGGAGCGCCGTTCCTCGCCGCGGCCGGGTGGACGCTGGAGGCGCACCCGCTCGGCAACGCGAACGCCATGGAGGTCGTGGGCGGCGCGGGGGTGCGCGAGGGACGCGCCGCCGCCCCGGACGGACGGCAGTGGGGCTACCTCGCGGCGCGCACCTTCCCCGACGGCCGCAAGTACCACACGAGCATGCACCAGCTCGTCGGACCGCTCGTGCAGGGCCGCCGCTACCGCCTGTCGTTGAAGCTGGCGAGCGAGGCGGACCGTGCGGAGGGCGCCGCGGGCGACGACGGGACGGGTTATGTCGTGGGGCTCTATGCCGGCTCGGCGCTCGAGGGCCCCACCGTGCCGCTCGCCGTCGCGCACGGCACGGCGCGGCCCCCGTCTCCTCGCCCCGCGGTCGAGACCGTGCGCGCCACGGTGCCGCGGTCGCCGTTGCTCAACGAGCAATCGCTGTTCGTCCGCATCGAATCGGTGCCGTGCGCGCGTCCTGGCGCGTGCCGGCTGCTCGTCGATGACGTCCGGTTGGAGGAGGAGCGCCCATGAAGATGACCCTCGCGCGCCTGTTGAACGCATCGCTCGCCATCGCGGCGTCGGCCGGAACGGCCACGGACGCCCGCGGGGGGGGCGCCCCCGACGCGGCCGGCGTCGACTTCGCGCGCGACATCCGGCCGATGCTCGAGGCGCGGTGCTGGAAGTGCCACGGGCCGGACAAGCGCAAGGGCGGCGTCCGCCTCACGAACCGCGCCGAGGCGCTGCAAGCGGGGAACTCGGGCGACCCGGCGCTCGCCCCCGGCGACGCGAAGCACAGCCTGCTCGTGAAGGTGGTGAGCTCGCGCGATCCCGACGAGCGCATGCCGCCCGAGAGCGAGGGCGCGCCGCTCGACGCGCGCCAGATCGCGCTGCTCACGCGCTGGATCGACGAGGGCGCCGCGTGGCCCGCCGACGCGGCCGCGACGCGGCACTGGGCGTACGTGCGCCCCGTGCGGCCGCCGCTGCCCGCCGTGAAGGATGCCGCGTGGTCGCGCAACCCGATCGATCGCTTCGTGCTCGCGCGGCTCGAGCAGGAGGGGCTCGCCCCCGCGCCCCCCGCCGCGAAGGAGCTGCTGCTCCGGCGCGTCTACCTCGACCTGGTGGGGCTACCGCCCTCGCCCGCCGAGGTGGACGCCTTCCTCGCCGACGCCGCCCCCGACGCCTACGAGAAGGTCGTCGATCGCTTGCTCGCGTCTCCGCAGTACGGCGAGCGGTGGGCGCGGCTGTGGCTGGACCTCGCGCGCTACGCCGACTCGAACGGGTTCCAGGCCGATCAGATCCGCCGCGTGTGGCCCTACCGCGACTGGGTGATCGACGCCCTCAACCGGGATCTGCCCTTCGACCAGTTCACGATCGATCAGCTGGCGGGCGACCTCGTCCCGCACCCGACCCTCGCGCAGCGGATCGCGACGGGCTTCCACCGCGCGGCCCCGTGCAACGTCGAGAACGGCGTCGATCCCGAGGAGAACCGCGTGAACCAGGTCATGGACCGAGTGAACACGACGGCCACGGTGTGGCTGGCGACGACCTTCGAGTGCGCCCAGTGCCACAACCACAAGTACGATCCGTTCACGCAGGAGGAGTACTACCGGCTGTTCGCGTACTTCAACAACACGCCGCTCGAGGTGAAGCAGGTCGAGGGCGTGTCGTACGAGATGGTGGGGCCCAAGATGGTGCTGCCGTCGTCGCTGGACGAGCCACGGAGGCGCGCGCTGGAGGAGGCGCGGAAGAAGCGCGACACGCTGGAGGCGGCGCTCAAGGCCGCGGCGCCCGGGCCGGGTCAGGCTCAAGTGGCCGAGGCGCTGCGCTCGCGCCGGGAGCTGCGCCACGCCTTCCGTGAGGCAAGCGCGCGGGTGGAGGAGCTCGGCCCTACGGATACGCTCGTCATGGTGGAGATGGATCGGCCACGGGACACGCACGTCCTCAAGCGTGGAAACTTCCTCGACCCGGGGGCGCCGGTGCGGCCGGGCACGCCCGCCGCGCTCCACCGGCTGCCCGCGGGCGCGCCCCCCAACCGCCTCGCCCTCGCGCGCTGGCTGGTCGATCCCGCGAATCCGCTGGTCGGCCGCGTGATGGTCAACCGCTGGTGGGCCGAGCTCATGGGGCGCGGGATCGTCGCCACGCCGGAGGACTTCGGCTCGCACGCCGACCCGCCCAGCCACCCCGAGCTGCTCGACTGGCTGGCCGTCGAGTTCGTGGAAGGCGGCTGGTCGCAAAAGCGCCTGATCCGCCTCATCGTCACGTCGGCGACGTACCGGCAGACGTCGGTCGTCCCGCCCGCGCGCCTCGAGCGTGACCCGGAGAACGTCCTCTATGCACGTGGGCCGCGCGTGCGCCTGCCGGCGGAGACCATCCGCGACAACGCGCTCGCCGTGAGCGGGCTGCTGTCGCGCAAGCAAGGCGGGCCGCCCGTCTACCCGCCGCAGCCCGAGGGCCTGTGGACGCAGATCGGGCGCGGCAGCGACTACAAGCCCAGCGTGGGCGAGGACCGCCACCGGCGCGGCGTCTACGTCGTGTGGAAGCGCACGAACCCGTACCCGAGCATGGTCAACTTCGACGCGCCCGATCGCACGACCTGCACCGTCAAGCGCAGCCGCAGCAACACGCCGCTGCAGGCGCTCACGCTGCTCAACGATCCCGCGTACGTCGAGATGGCGATGGGGCTCGCGCGCCGGCTGCTCGCGGAGGCGCCCGACGCGTCGGTCGCCGGCCGCGCGCGGTACGGGTTCCGCCTCACGCTCGCGCGGCAGCCTTCGAGCGCCGAGCTGCGCGAGCTCACGACCCTCTACGAGCAGACGCTTCGCGACCTGCGGCGGCGGCCGAAGGCTGCGGCCGCGCTGGTGGCGAGCACGCCCGAGGTGAAGCCGCCCGCCGGCCACGACGCCCTCGACCTCGGGGCGTGGTTCGCGGTCGCCAACGCGCTCCTCAACCTGGACGAGACCATCACGAAGGGGTGACAGCCATGGACGACGAAACGAAATCGGCAGCGCGCGGCGACGAGCCTGCGTCGCCCCTCACGCTCACGCGGCGCGCGCTGCTCACGGACGTCGGGGTTTCGATCGGCGCGCTGGCCTTGTCGTCGCTGGTGGCCGAGGGCACGGCGCGCGCCTCGCAGGCCACGCGGGGGAACGCGCCCACGGGCCCATCCACGAGCCCGCTCGCGCCGAAGCCTCCGCACTTCCGCCCGCGCGCCAAGCGCGTGATCGCGCTCCACATGGTCGGCGCGCCGTCGCAGCTCGATCTCTTCGATCCCAAGCCCGTGCTGCAACGGCACGACGGCCAGCCGATGCCGGACTCGCTGCTCGCCGGCCAGCGCTTCGCCTTCCTGCGCGGCCACCCGCGCCTCATGGGCTCGCCGTTCGAGTTCGGGCGGCAGGGTCGCAGCGGCATCGAGATCTCCGAGCTCTTGCCCCACTTCGCGAGCGTCGTCGACCAGGTGACGCTGATCCGATCGATGCACACGGATCAGATCAACCACGGGCCCGCCCAGATCCTCATGCAGACGGGCTTCGCGCGGCCGGGCCGCCCCTCGATGGGCTCGTGGTTGAGCTACGGTCTCGGCACCGAGAACCAGAACCTGCCGAGCTTCGTCGTGCTCCTGAGCGGCAGCACGCCCGGCGGCGGCACACCGCTGTGGTCGAGCGGCTTCCTGCCCACCGTCCACCAGGGCGTGCGCTTCCGCAGCGGCGGCGATCCGGTGCTGTTCCTGTCGGACCCCGACGGCATCGATCGCGGCGCGCGCCGCCGCATCATCGACGCCGTGAACCGCCTCAACGGCCTGCGCCTCGCCGAGATCGGCGATCCCGAGATCCGAACGCGCATCAGCCAGTACGAGATGGCGTTCCGCATGCAGGCCGCCGTCCCCGAGCTGTCGAACCTCGCCTCCGAGCCGCGCGCCGTGCTCGACATGTACGGCGCCGTGCCGGGCCAGGCGAGCTTCGCGAACAACTGCCTCCTCGCCCGCCGCCTGATCGAGCGCGGCGTCCGCTTCGTGCAGCTCTACGACAGCGACTGGGACCACCACGGGTCGATCAACAAGCGCATCGTGAAGAACTGCGAGAACGTCGATCGGCCGATGACCGCCCTCATCAAGGACCTCACGCGGCGGGGTCTCATGGACGAGACGCTCGTGGTGTGGGGCGGCGAGTTCGGCCGCACGCCGATGCTGCAAGCCGAGGACACCTCGGACAGCCCCGCGAGTGACGGCAAGCCGGGCCGCGACCACCACAAGGACGCCTTCTCCGTGTGGATGGCGGGGCCCGGCGTGAAGCGAGGCTTCGTCTACGGCGCGACCGACGAGCTCGGCTTCCACGTCACCGAGAACCCCGTCCACGTCCACGACCTCCAGGCGACCATCCTCCACCTCCTCGGCCTCGACCACGAGCGCCTGACGTTCAAGTACCAGGGGCGCCCGTTCCGGCTGACGGATATCGAGGGCAAGGTCCCGAGCGGCCTGCTCGCCTGACCTCGGGCGCCGCTCACCGCCGCAGGAACGCGCAGCCCGTGCCGTCGGCGTTGCAGCCGTGGCGGGCCAGCCACGCGCCGCGCGCGTTCGTGTACACGCTCTCGTTGGTGGTCACGGTGACGCCCGGAAGATCGCCGCACGGGTACTTGATGGCGGCGGTCCAGACGATCGTGACGTTCGTGTAGTGTCCTGACGCCGGCAGGCAGGTGCGCGACGGACCGTCGAGCGACACCGCCGGGTGGTGGATGATCGTGTTCTCGATCGTGATCGTGGGCTCGAGGGTGCTCAGCTTGAACATGCGCTGGGTGCTCATGTTCGCGGGGCAGGCGCCCGCGCCGGAGTACTGGCCGGTGCGATCGTCCCGCTTGCAGCCGAAGCCGATGACGGAGTCCTGGATGAGCACGCTGTGCGCGAGCTCGCTCGAGCCGCGCGCCGAATAGAACATGTGGACGCCCTCGGCGAGCACGTCGATCACCTTGCCCGTGCGGTAGCCGTCGTTCTCGACCGAGTCGTCGAGGACGTTCTTGAGGTAGCTCGAGCGAAGCTCCCACTTCTGGCTCGCGTCGCCGGCGAGGCGGGCGATCATGAGCCCGTCCTCGACGCCCTCGATGTAGATGCGGTCGAACACCGTCGTGCCGCTCTGGGGATGCGACGTGTGGAAGCCGCCCTCGTCGTAGGGACCGAACGTGCTGGTGCCGTGCTTGACGTTGTCCCAGTTCACGACGAACCCGTCGGGGTACGTGGCGATGGCCGAGCCGCCGGTGACGCAGATGTCGCTCGGGCTGTCGAAGTCGATGAGGTGCGTCTCGGGCACGGCGCGCACGTCGACGCCGCGCAGATCGAAGCTCGTGCCCTTCGCGCCGCCCGGCACGACGAGGCGCATGCCGTCGGCGACGTCTGTCACCTTCACGACGTTGGCGGCGTCGAGGCAGGGCGAGTGCACGGCGGGGGCGCCGCCGGTGCCGCCGGTGCCGCCGCTGCCGCCCGCGCCGCTGCCGGCCGTGCCGCCGCTGCCGCCCGTGCCGCCGCCCCCAGCTCCACCGCTCCCCCCGCTGCCGCTCATGTCCCGCTTGCCCGCATCGGCCGTCGCGCCACCAGAACCGCCGGCGTCATTCACGACACCCGTATCCAGGGACACGGACGCGTCGATGCCCGCCGTGGCTGCATCTTGGCCGAGACCGCCGTCGCCACCGCCTGCGCCGCCGCCCGCGGCTCCTCCCGCTCCCGCGCCGCCGCCGCGGGGAGCGTCGGATCCGACCCCGGCCGCGTCGGCCTGCGCGGCGGGGTCGTCACCACGAACCGCCGGAGACGCGCACCCGACGAGCACGCTCAGGCTGGCGGTGGCCACGGCGAAAAACGACGAGCGGCGCATGAGGCGCGAAAATGCAATGCGTGTTCCTGTGGTCGCTTCCTGCAAATTCACGCACGTGAACCCACGGCAAGGCGCCCCGCGACGACGAACGTGCCGCCTCCGTGCGACAACAGCGTTGCGCCCAGCCCACGCGCCTTGGTCGAAAGGGGCTGAAACTCGGGCCGCGGCGCCGCCGGCCGGAAGCCGTCCCCTGATAATGTGCGCGGGTCGCCGTGCCCGACTCTCCCCTGGCCAGGCCCTGGACGCGACGGGTCGCCGTGTATGCGGCCGCGCTCGCGGTGCGCGCGGCATACCTGTATGGCGCTCGCGGCAACCCCTTCTTCGCAGCGCCTGCCGTCGACGCCGCCACCTACGACCGCCTGGCGCGGCAGCTCGCCGAGGGCACGCCCTGGGAGGCGGCGCCGTTCTGGCAACCGCCGCTGTATCCGTACGCGCTCGGCCTCGTGTACCGAGTCGTGGGTCCGAGCCCAGAGGGGGCGCGCGCCGCGCAGGCGCTGCTGGGCGCGCTCACGTGCGTGCTCGTCGCGGAGCTCGCCGCCAGGCGCTTCGCGCCGCGCGTGGCGTGGCTTTGCGGGGGCGTGCTGGCGTTCTATGGCTTGCACGTGTTCTTCACGGGCGAGCTGCTCGTCCCGGCGATCAGCCTGCCGCTCGACGTCGCGATGCTGCTCGCGTTGACGCCGCCCGCCGGGCAAGCGCTGACGCAGGCGCGGCTCGTGCGCGCGGGCCTCTGGCTCGGGTTGTCGGCGATCGCGCGGCCCACGATCCTGCTCATGTTGCCGTCGCTCGTCGTCTGGCTGCTCCTCCGCGGGCGCGGCGGCGCGTGGCGGGTGCGGATGCGCCGCGCGCTCGTGCTCGTCGGGGCGACGCTGGTCCCCATCGCCCCCGTCACCGTGCGCAACGTGGCCCTCGGCGGGGCCGTGCTCATCTCGACCAACGGGGGCCTCAACCTCTACCTCGGCAACAACCCGCGCTATGACGAGACGGTGCGCATTCGCCCGGGCCTCGCCTGGGACGACCTCATCCGGGAGCCGGGGCGGGAGGGGCTCGGCGATGCGCCCCCGGACGCCGTCGACGCCTATTGGAGGCGGCGCGCCCTCGCCTACTTCCGCAACGACCCCGTCGGGGCCGCGCACCTGTACGCGAAGAAGGCCTGGCTCCTCCTGCAGGCGTACGAGCTGCCCCGCAACGTCGATTACAACGACTTCCGCGAGCGGTACGCGCCCGCGCTGCGGTGGCTGATCCCGTTCGGGTTGCTGGGCCCGCTGGCGATCGTCGGCATGTGGCTGACGCGGCGGCGGCCCGAGCAGACGATCTGGCGCATTCACCTCGCCGCCACCACGGCGTCGGTGCTGCTGTTCTTCGTCTGCGACCGCTACCGGTTGAGCCTCGTGCCGCTGCTCGCGATCTACGCGGCCGCCGCGATCGATGAAGCCCTGTCGCGCCTGGCGACGCCTGCCACGCGGCGATCGGCGGTGGCGCCGCTCGGCGCGGCGATCGCCGTGGGCGCGTGCTTGCACGTGGATCTCCTCGGCGTCGCGGTGATCGACCGCGCGGACGCGGAGTACCTGGACGGAGCCGCCCGCTTCAACGCCGACGATCGGCCCGGCGCGTTCGCGGCCTTCGAGCGCGCGCTCGCGCACGATCCCGGCCACCCCGACGCTCACGTGCAGATCGCGCGCCGGTTGCAGGACGAGGGCCGCTGCGATCTCGCCATCGCGCACTTCGAGGCGGCCCTCGCCCGCGTGCCGAGGCACGCAGAGACGTGGGGCGAGCTCGGCGTGTGTCTCTACACCACGGGAGACGGCGCGCGCGCGCTCGTGAGCCTCGAGCGTGCGGCGCGCGAGTACCCCCACCCTTCGTTGGCAATCTTCAACCTCACCGTCGCGTACCTCCAGCTCGGGCGCACGTCTGAAGCCGCACGCACCGTGGAGGCGGCGCTCTCCCGAGCGCCGAACGACGAGCTGCTGCTGCGCGCCCGCGGGCTCCTGCCCCGGCAGCCCTGAGCGACCGCGGGTCGCGGCGTCTCGCGCGACACGAGCCGCCGTCATCCGTCGCGGCGTGCAACCCGTTCCTACGGTTCACGGCACCTTCCGCTTCCAGGGCACGCACGTATCCCCTCGTCATCGCGCGGGCACTAAAGGAGAGCGTCGCAGGGTCCCGGAACGGGGCCCGTGGCCGCTTCCGCCTCGAAAGGAACCCGCGCATGACGTCACGCCGCTCGCTCGTCCTTTGCCTGACCTCCGTCCTGGGGCTGCTCGCCGCCCTGGGGCCCGCGCAGGCCCAGGTGTCGCCGCAGACGCTCGTCACCGAGCCGACGGTGCACGGCACGATCTGCAGGCCGAGGCGCTCCGACCAGGCCAAGGTGGACTATGCCGCGGACCGGGGCATCTTCAACGACAGCACCGCGGCCGCGAAGGTGTATTGCCCGATGACGACGTTCGAGTATCAGTCGAGCAACCAGAACCGCGCTGTGATCGTGGTCGTGGTCGACAACAACCCGTCGTCCGACGTCAGCTGCAACCTCGTCCTGCAAGACGCCCTCGGTCGGGTCGTCTACACGTCGCCCACGCAGAAGACGAGCGGCGCCTCCTCGACGCCCAAGGAGCTGGACTTCTTCTCGGGCAACTCGGCCATCGTGACGACGGTGCACGTGGCCCTCCACGTCAACTGCACGCTGCCCGCGAAGTCGTCGACCGGCTTGACGTCGCAAATCCGACAGCTGCGGTGGTTCGGCCCTACCACCGACGTGCGCTGAGGGCGAGAGCGTGATCCCCTCGACGCCTCGGGCGTTACCCCACGCGGGTGCGCCTCGCGCGCGCACGCTCCTCCTCGTCGGCGTGCTCGCGGGCCTCGCCGGCGGCGTCGCCGCGAACCGGCTGCCGATGCGGGGCTCCCTGCTACCCGCGCCATCGCAAGAGGCGGCCCGGCAGGAGGACGTGCGCGCGCTCGGGCGAGAGCTCGCGTCTTTGCGCGCGGACGTCGTCGCGCTCACGTTCGCAGCGGGCCGCCGGGCGGGCGAGGACGGCTCGCGTGCGCCCCGTCCCGGCCCTGCGCCGAGCCGTGAGGCGCCGACGCCGCCCATCATGCCCGCCGAGGCCGCCGCGCGCCTGCGCGAGCTCACGGCGTCGCTGGACGCGCGCTTCGCCGCCGAGCGCCGCGATCCGACGTGGGCCGCTGAACAGACGAACGCCCTCACGCGCGACCTCGCGGAGGGCCAGCTCGGGAGCGCGCTCCAGTCGATAGAATGCGGCGCCACGATGTGCCGGCTCGTGCTCGACCGCAGCCGTCCCGAGCTCGCCGAGGCGCTGGACGCGCACGTCGCGGAGTCGCCCCTGTTCGAAGGCGAGGCGTTCTACGCGCGCGATCCGGAGGGCGGCGAGGGTGCGCCCCTGACCGTGTACCTCGCGCGCGAAGGTCATTCGTTGCCCCTCGGCGGCCCGTGAGCGCGCGTCGGCGCAGGCGACGCGCGCTCAGCTCCCGATCAGAAGAACGACACGCCCCGGATGCCCGAGACGACGCCCACGTTCGAGATCGTCGACGCGGGGATGCCTGACTTCAGGTAGCACACGGCCACGCTGGGAAACTGCACGCCCTTCGGCACGAATGAGAACGACTGGCACGCGGGGTCCATGTCGCACAGCCACTGGCACTCCTCGGGCGCCCCCGTCCTGAGGCTCCACGACTGGTAGTCCTGGCCCGGTCGATCGGTCCGGGCCTCGAGGCCCCGCTTCACGCCGGAGACGGCGCCGGTCATCGCGACGGCGGCCGGCACCGCCCCCTTGAGGAAGCACTCCTTCGAGGTGGTCACGTACGTGAAGGCCTTGCACACGGGCGTCTCGGTGCACTTGCGCTCGCACGCGTCGACGCTCGCCACGCCCGTGTTGTAGCCCACGTCGGCGCCAGGCCGATCGAACCCGACCTCACGGTTGCGTTTCACGCCCGAGACCGTGAAGAGGTTCTTCACGGTCGTCGGCGCCGAGCTCTTGAGCTGGCAGCGCGCCGGCACGTCGGCGGTCGGCCCGACGTACGTGTACGCCTTGCAGCTCGGGTCCTTCCCGCACGCCGCCCTGCACAGCTCCGAGCGGCCGGACGAAAGGTCGAACGTCTTGTACGTGGCGCCGGGACGATCGAGCTGGTTCTCGTAGTTCACGTCGGGCCGCGAGATGACGCCCGGCTTCGGCACCCAACCCGAGACGGTCTTCTTCAGCTTGCACGCCGCCGCCACCGTCGCCGTCGGTCGCGTGTACACGAAGCCGCGGCACGCGAGGTTCTTCGCGCACTCCTTCCAGCATGAGTCCATGTCCAAGGCGCCCGCGGTGGACGACGTCAGATCGCCGCCCGGCCGGTCCACGTCGTAGTCGGCCCCGGCGGCGACCCACCCACGGACCACGTCCAGGATCTCCTCCTTGCGCCACACGACGTTGGCAAACACGTCGGGCGCGGCGTCCGGATAGCTGCAAGAGACCGCGTCGCACGTCAACGGGCCGTCGACGGCCGCGTTCAAGGCCCAGACCGCACCGCCGGCGGCGAGCTCGCCCTTGACGAGCGGCCCTCCGGCGTCGCGGTCGCAGATGTTCGTCGTTGGACCCGAGTCGCGCACCCCCGTGAACGTCCAGGTGCGGGAGCGGCGGCCCGTGCTCCCCGTCTGGTTCATCGGTGTGCGGTCGATGCACCCGACTCCGAACTGCGTGACGCGCTCGTTGTTCGCGGGCAGCGTGTCCGCGATCTTGGCCGGCTTCGCGACCGACGAAGGCACCTTCTGCAGGAGGTGCAGCAGCGCCAGATCGTTCTGCATGCCCACGGACACCCGGTCGGTCGGTTCGTTCGGCCCCGCTGGGACGATGCGCGCCCCCATGACGTGGATGGCCTTGACGCCGTAGGCGACGCCGCTGCCGGTCACGAACGCGTCGCCGAAGACACCTTGGTCCTTGTTGTCCACGCAACGGGCGGTCGTGAGCGCGACGTCCGGCAGGATCAGCACGGCCCCGCACCGTGGATAGTTGTTGCGCAGAAAAGCGCCAATCTCGGGGCGCGTCGTCTCCGGCACGAACGTGCTGCCCACCAGCGCCTGCGAGCGCAGGCCCAGCTCCCCGCCGCCTGTCCCCTGCTCGACCTCGTCCCCGGTGCCGCCGCACCCTCCTCCGCCGATCACGGCGCCCAGAGCTGCCAGCAAGCCAATCCAGTTCTTCCTACTCGTCATAGCGTCCTCACGTCTTCAGATCAGCGCCTCGCCCGCGCTGGACTGAACGACAGAACGGAGCTACGCGCGGGCCATCATCACGTTCCGCGTGCTTGACGGCGGCCTGCACACCTCGTCGCACAAAAAGTGCTGGCTTTTCAGCGCGAGGGTGACGGAAGGAGTGTGGCCGGGGCGTCCCCGACCCTCAGCGGGATGACGACCATGACCATAAGGCGGTACAGCTTCGCGGGGTTCACGTCCTCGCCCACGCGGTGCACGTCGAACTGCGTGCGCAGCCGCCAGCGCCCAACGTCGAGCTCGAGACCGGCCAGGCCTCCGGGGCCGGTGCCGCCGGGTGGACCCGCGTTGCTGAAATTGCAGCGGGCCGCGCCGCCTCCCACGAACCCCGAGACGAGCGCGCCGACCGGGTAACCGACGGTGAGCGCGGCGTCCCAGCCGCTCAGGCACGCGAACGACGCGGACGAGGCGTGGCGGTCCTCGCCCTGGCCCGTGAGGAGCGACCCTTCGGCGCCCAGGCGCACGCGGTGGATCGTGTAGCCCACGCCTGCGGTGGCGCCGAGGTCGCGGCGCAGCGGCCCCGTCGTGTCGTGAAAGCGCGCGCCGCCCACGCCGGCCTTCGCGCCGACGAGGAGGTCCGGGCCGGAGCGATCGGGCCGCCCGACCGCGACCGCGCATCCCGCGAGCGTCCACGCGAGCATCCCGCACACCCACGCGACCGATGGCTTCACCGCGGCGCGATGATACCAGCGGCCCCCCCCCGAGACGGTGTCAGAACCAATTCGGTCAGAACCAGACGGCCTGCAGCTCCACGACGAGCACGTGCTTCACCGACGTGCTCGTGTCCTTCTTCACGCTCGCGCGCACGACGAGCAGGTCGTAGCGCGCGCCCACGCTCACGGCGCGGCCCACGTGCAAGTCCAGCGTCCCGGCGTACCGGCGATCGTGGCGCGCGGTCTTGTCGTTGCGACCGTCGTAGCGGCGGTCCTCGATGCGGCCCCGCAAGCCCACGTGGGTGAGGCGGTCGAGCGGCGAGGTGAGCCGCAGCCCCGCCATGTCGGCGGTGTACGAGGCGGGCACGGCGCCGGAGCTGCCGAGATCCTCGCGCCGCCGCCGCCCGCTCACGGACAGACGCCAACCCGCGAGGCGTACGTCCTGCGCCAGGGTGAGCTCGAGGCGGCGGCCGCCCAGGTACTCGTAGGATGGATCGAGCGCGTCCTTGAACAGGGCGGAGGCAGAGAGCCGCGTCTCACCGTACGGGCCCTCGCGCACGGCCAGCGTGGGCTCGCCGCCGCCGCTCACCTGGAACGGCCGGTAGTCCGATCCCAGGCCCGTGAACATCAGCTCGCCGCGCGCGACGATGCCGAGGCGCACGAGCTCCGCCGCGCTCACGAACGTCGTCCAGTCGAGGTCGTGGCTCTGGAAGTCGTAGTCGTCCCACTGGCGGTCCCAGTAGGCGTTCTGATCGAACGAGTACGCGAGGCTCGTGGACGCGGCGCTGCCGAGCGCGCGCTCGACGCCCGCGGTGAGGGACGCCGTGGCGAAGGGGCTGCCGTGGCGGACGCTGCCCAGGACATCGGCGCCTCCCGCGAGGTCTACGCGATCGCCGCTCGTGAGCGCGACGTTGCTGTCGACGCCGATGCCCACCGCCCCCGTGAGCTCGAACGACCAGCCGCCCGGCGGCGGCGCGGCCTCGTCGATCAGCGCCACGTACTCGAGCGCGAGCGCGCGGTCGTCGGCCTCGAGGGGAAGCGCGAGCGCCCGCGCGAGCCGCTCGCGCGCCGTCGCGTGCTGCCCGAGGCGGAAGCGCGTCACGCCCTCCATCACGATCGCCGAGCCGTCCCGGGGATCGCGCGCGGCGGCCGCGGCGAACGCCTCCGCGGCCTCGGCGAAGCGACCCGCCCGGTAGGCGCGCGCGCCGCGCAGGTACGGATCATCCGCCGCGGCGGCGCCGACTTCAGAGGCCGCGTCGGCGGGTGGGCTCGCGGCGGCCAGCGCGAGCCACACGATGGCGAGGGCGTGCATCGGCTCGTAGGACCGGCTCCGGGCGACGCTGCGGCTGCGGGGCGGCGCGGGCTAGCCGGCGTGCTTCTCGGCCCTGCGCTCGGCCTTTTCGGCGCGCTTCTCGGCCTTGCGCTCGGCCTTCTCGGCCTTCTTGTCCGCCTTGTCCGCGTGGGCGTCAGCCTTGTCGGCCTTGCGCGCGGCCTTGATCGCCGCGGCGTCGGCCTTGGCCTGATCCTTCAGGGCGTCGTGCTCGGCCTTGCGCGCCGCATTGCGGGCGTGCACCTCGTCACGATGCTCCATAGCCTGCGCCTTTGCGTCCGCCGCCGTGGCCTCGTCCGCGAGCGCGGCCGTAGGCGCCAACACCATCGAAAGCACCAGGATCTGAACCATCTTCATTCGTGTTCCTCCCAAGGTTACCGAGCGGCCTATGTATGGGAGAGATACGACCGGGGCCGTGAAAGGTTGCAACGCGCGGCGTACGTCGGGGTGGGATGTGCCCGCTTCGCCTTCAAAGCCTAGCGTTCGGCCCCCGAAGCCAAGGGCAGGCGCGCGCGAAGCGGATGCTCCGGGGCGAGTCGCTGCGCGAGGGCGGTCACCTCCGACTGGAAAGGCGCGATCGCGACGAGCTCCTCGAGCTTCGTCGCAAGGTAATCCGACATGGGGCTCTTCGAGCCCGAGGCCGAAAAGGCGAGCAGCGGCTCGTAGAGGGCCACGAGCCGTTCGAGCAGCTCCATCACGAAGAACACCTCCGCGCTCGCCGCCGCGGGGTCACCGGCGGCGTCTTCTTCGACCGGGACCTTCGCCGAGGTGGCGGCGGCGGCGAAGCAACGGTCCAGCCAGGCGACATCCCGCACGAACGCGCGGAAGAACAGGAAGAACCACCTGGCCCGGAGCGAGCCGTGCCCCCCATCGCCGTCGCAAAGCTCGAGCGCGAGCTCCGACAGATCTTCGAACATCCGCGGTGGCTCTTCGTCGGCGCCCGACGGCTCGCTCCACGGATGCGCGCCGAGGGCCGCCAGCACACGCGCCGCTTCTCGCTCCGGGCGCAGGAGGAGCAGCTCGTCGGTCTCGAGCGCCCGCAGCCTGCCCGGCAGCTCGTGATCGGGTGGGCTCATTCGCCTCGAGGTGGCGCCTCCTTCTTGCCGGGGCCGTCGCGCAGCGGGAAGCTCGGGTCGTCGACCCGCGCCGCCTTCATCCACGCCTCGGCCCGGGCCACGAGCTCGGGCTTCGCCGCCGCCAGGTCGCGCGCCTCGCCGCGGTCGCGCGCGAGGTCGTAGAGCTCGAGCGGCGCCGAGGGCCCCTGGCGAACGGCCTTCCAGTCACCGAAGCGAAGCGCCTGGATCGATCGCGCGCCCTCGTGGAGCTCCCAGTAGAAGTAGTCGCGTTTCGGAGCGTGGCCGCCCTGGAGCAGCGACAGGATGGAGACCCCGTCGGTCTTCTTCACCCGGGACGCGTCGACGCCGGCGAGCGCCGCGGCCGTCGGCAGGAAGTCCCAGAACGCCCAGGGCTCGTCGCTCACGCGGCCCGCGGGCACGTGGCCCGGCCACCGCGCGATCGCCGCCTGCCGCAGACCGCCTTCGTACATGGTGCGCTTGAAGCCGCGCAGCCCGAGCGACTGCTGGAACAGCGTCCCCACCGGGGACTTCGGATCGAACGCGGAGCCGTTGTCGCCCGCAAACATCACGAGGGTGTCCTGGTCCAGCTTCAGCTCCTGGAGCAGCGCGAGCACGCGCCCCACGTCGGCGTCGAGCCGGCTGACCATCGCGGCGTAGGTCTGCTGCACCTTGCTCCAGCCGCTCTTCGCGTACTTCGCGTACGGGCCGAGATCGTCGATCTCGTACTCGGCGTGGGGCAGCGTCACCGCGAAGAAGAAAAAGAACGGGCCCTGCTTGTGCGCACGGATCCACGCCAGCGCGTCCTTCACGATGAGCTCCTCGGCGTACGTCTTGCCGTCGAGCGGGATGCGCTTGTCGTCGTCGTAGAGGTACGTGGGAAAGTAGTCGTGGGCGTGGGTCTGGCAGTTGTAGCCGTAGAAGTGATCGAAGCCGACCTTGAGGGGGCTGCCGCTCGTGTCGAACATGCCCATGCCCCACTTGCCGGCGACCGCGGTCGCATAGCCCGCCTGCTTGAGGACCTGCGCGACGGTGACGGTGCCCGGCGGCAGCGGCATCTGCCCCTCCGGCCCGTGCTTGCGGTTGGCGCGGATGGGCGCGTGCCCCATGTGCAGCCCGGTCATGAGCGACGTGCGCGAGGGCGCGCACACGCTGGTCCCGGCGTACGCCTGCGTGAAGCGCATCCCCTCGGCCGCCATGCGATCGAGGTGCGGCGTCTTGATCAGCTTTTGACCGTACGCGCCGAGATCGCCCTGCGCGACGTCGTCGCCCAGGATGAACACGATGTTCGGCGCCTTACCGTGGGCGTCCGCCGCGACCAGCAGGGACAAGAAGACCCCGGACACGGCGAACGACGAGGCGATGAAGCGGCGGTTCATGGTGGGCCCTGGGGTTCATGGGACATGCGGCGGACGGATTTCGTTGAGACCATGAGCAGAATGAGGCACCTGTTCAACGCCGGTCAACGCGGCGACGTAGGCTACGGGATGCTCACACGTTCCGCGCTCGTCGTGATGGTCGGCTTCGGCCTCGCGCTCTCCAGCGCGAGCTGCGGCGCGACGCGCGCGGGGCTCACGGCCCCCCATGCCCCGAGCGGTCCGGGAGCCGCGCGCAAGCCCAACATCGTGCTCATCTACGCCGACGACGTCGGCTGGGGCGACGTGAGCGCGTACGGCGCGACAAAGGTGCAGACGCCCCACATCGACGCGGTCGCGCGCGCCGGGCTGCGCTTCACCGACGGCCACGCCGCGGCGGCCACCTGCACGCCCTCGCGCTACGCCCTGCTGACGGGCGAGTACGCCTTTCGAAAAGAGGGCACGAACATCCTTCCAGGCGACGCGGCCCTCATCGTCACGCCGGGCCGGACCACCCTGCCGTCCATGCTGCAGACCGCGGGCTACGACACGGCGGTGGTGGGCAAGTGGCACCTCGGACTCGGCCGTGGGCGCGAGCCGCTCGACTGGAACGGCGAGCTTGCGCCCGGGCCGCTCGACGTCGGCTTCGATCATGCGTTCATCCTCCCGGCGACGGGCGACCGGGTGCCCACGGTGTACGTCGAGGACCGGCGTGTCGTCGGCCTCGAGGCGCGGGACCCGCTGCGCGTCGACTACGAGCAGCGCATCGGCGACGAGCCCACGGGCAAGCTCAACCCCGAGCTCCTCCACATCAAGCCTTCGCACGGCCACGCCGACACCATCGTGAACGGCATCAGCCGCATCGGGTTCATGGCGGGCGGGCGCGCGGCCCGGTGGGTCGACGAGGACATGGCGGACACGCTCACCCGGCGGGCGGTGCGGTTCATCGAGGCGAGCCGCGGCGGCCCGTTCTTCCTCTACTTCGCGCCCCACGACATCCACGTGCCGCGCGTGCCGCACGGGCGCTTCCGGCACCAGAGCGGCTGCGGCGTGCGCTGCGACGCCCTCGTCGAGCTCGACTGGTCCGTCGGCGAGATCACGAAGACCCTCGCGCGCCTCGGGCTCACGAACGACACCATCGTCATCGTCTCGAGCGACAACGGCCCCGTGGTGGACGACGGCTACGCCGACGGCGCGGTCGCCGACCTCGCCGGGCACACCCCCTCGGGCCCCTGGCGCGGCGGCAAGTACAGCCCCTTCGAGGGGGGCACGCGCGTGCCGTTCATCGTGTCGTGGCCGGGCACGATCGCGCCCGGGGTGTCCGACGCGCTGGTGAGCCAGGTCGACCTCCTGGCCTCATTCGCCGCCATGCTGGGCGTCGAGCTGCCCGCGGGCGCGGGTCCCGACAGCGTCGACGTTCACGCCGCGCTCCTGGGCAAGAGCCCGCGCGGGCGCGCGCATCACGTCGCGCAGGCACGGACCCTCTCGCTGCGCGCGGGGAGCTGGAAGCTCGTCGAGCCCAAGCAGCTCTACGACCTCGCGAGCGATCCGGCCGAGGCGACCGACGTCGCCGCCGCGAACCCGCGCAAGCTCGCCGAGATGGTGAGCCTCCTCGAGCGGCTGCGGTCGACGACCGAGGTGGGCGCGCGGCGGTGAGGCGGGCGCCCCGAGACTCGCGCGTGCCGCGTGGCCCCCTGACAATCTTTTTACAATCGCGTGAACCCGCGCTGACCAGCCCCTCTCTCACTCTGGCTACGTTGGCCAGGTGAGCGCCGCCGTCCTCTCGCTGTCCATCCTGGTAGGCACACTGACCACCTTCGGGCCGCCCTCGGGTCTCGGCCCCGACATCCGCCTGAGCGCCGCAATGGAGCCGCCCGTCCCGTCCGAAGACGCGCGACGTGCGGTGCGCTTGCGCTTCACGATCGCGGTCACCGGCGTCCGGACGTTCGCGCGCCGCCCCCCCGCGGACGTCTGCCTCGCCATCGATCGCTCCTCGCGCGTGCCGGCCGCGGTGCTGGCGGCAGTGCGCGAGGGTGCGCTCGCGGGCTTTCGCCGCCTCCGCGTGGGGGACAGCGTGTCGGTCGTAGCGTACGATGACGTGGTGCAGGTGGCGGTGCCCGCGACCCGCGTCTCCGACTGGAGCACCATCCAGGCGGGCGTCGATGTCGTGCATTCCGGCGCTCGTGGGACGGCTGTGTCGGCGGCCATCGTCAAGTGCCGCGCGGAGACATCGAAGCGCTTCGACAGCGCACGCCTGCGGCACATCGTGGTGGTGTCGAGCGAGGCCGCCGACGTCGACCCGGCGGCGGCCTCCGCGCTCGGATCCTTGGGCGCGCAGCTCCGGGGGGAGCGCGTGCCCATCTCCGTGATCGCCATGGGACGCCCCCGCGCTGACGATCCCTTCGCCGAGCTCGCGCGCCAAGGTGACGGACGACTCGCATTCGCGAGCAGTGGAACGGACGTCCGACGCCTCCTCGAAGAGGAGCTCGTGCACGCGAGCTCCGAAATCATCGCCCGTGACGCGGAGCTCCACGTTCATGGGGCTCCGGGTGTCCGGATCGTACGCGTCACGGGCCGCGCGGCGGAGGTCACGGGCGCCGACGTGGTCACGACCATGTCACGGCTCGAGGCTGGCGCCCGCCACGAGCTCATCGTGGACCTCGCATCGAGTGCGGCGGGCAGGTCGAGACGAGCGCTGGGCGACGTCTACGTGACGTTTTTCGATCCGTACGGCGAGCGGATCTACCACCGCGCCCAGATCATGTTCGTCGATGACGACGACGCAGCCCCGCGGCGGGCAACGACTCAGGCGCGGGCGCAAACCACGACACCGATCCGCGGCCGCAGGCCCGCAGCGACCGCTGCCGCCGTCCGCACCCTGCCCAGGGTCGAGGACATCGCGAGCCGGATCAGCAACGACCCGCTGGGTGGCCTCGGGGATTCGGTCGGACACTGATCGGGATGCGTCTCCGCCTCCGTCTCCTCCTCGGTCTCCTCGTGCTGGCCCCCGTCGGCGCTCTGGCCATCATCGGGTTCTGGGTCGCGCGCAGCGAGGAGGCCCGATCCGCGGGTGAGGTTCGCGCACTGCTCGAGCGCAAGCTCGAGGATCTCGCGGTGATGCTCGACGGCGTCGCCGCCGAGCTCGAGGGCGAGCTCACGGCCGCGACCGAACGCCTGCCGAATGATGTCGAAGCGATCCGCGGCGTCGTCCGCAAGCACCCGCGCCTGCAGCGGCTGGTGCTGCTCGATCCAACCGGACACGTGGTCTTTCCACCCGCGGACGCAGCGGCGACTAGCGACGACGAGCAGCGCCTCGTGCGAGACAACGGTTATCTCTGGGAGAGCGGCGGACCGCTGGCGGGGGCTGGGGCGCGCGGTGAGGACGGCGCTGCGATTACGCGCGGGTGGCTGCCCGCGGCCGACCGCGACGGCCTCGGGCTTCTGTTCTGGCGCCGCACGCCGAGCGGCCGTCTCGCGATCGTGTCGCTTCCTCGCACCGTGGTCCAGACCGCGCTCGTGTCGCGCCTGCCCGTCACGGTGCCCGACCGCGCGACCGGGGATGAGCGCATCGCCCTGTTCGATCCGGGCGGACGGCTGGTGTACCAGTGGGGCGCCTACAGCCCTCCACCCGGCAGCAAGCCGCTCGTCGCGCTGTGGCTTCGCCCGCCCTTCGAGCCGTGGCGCCTTGCTTACCTGGGCCCCGCGCCCGCACGGGTGCACGCGACCATCGGAATCGCGGGTGGCCTCGCGGCGCTCGCGCTGGCGGTGGTGGGCGCCGGTCTCTGGATCTACCGCGAGAGCACCCGCGAGCTGCGCCTCGCGGCCGAGCGCGTGAGCTTCGTGAACCAGGTCTCGCACGAGCTCAAGACGCCGCTCACGAACGTGCGCATGTACGCCGAGCTGCTGGACGAGCAGGTCGAGGATCCACTGGCGCGGCAGCGGCTGTCGGTCGTGGTCGCCGAGAGCCAGCGGCTTGGACGGCTCATCAACAACATCCTCAGCTTCTCCCGCGCCGAGAAGGGCGCGCTCACCACCCAGCCGGCGCCGGCGTGCGTGGACAACGTCGTCCGCTCCGTCCTCGAGCAGTTCGCGCCCGGGTTCGACGCAAGCGGCGTGACTGCGAGGCTCGACGCCGGCGCACCCCGACGCGTGCGCGTCGACGCCGACGCGCTCGCGCAGATCCTCGGCAACCTCCTCTCGAACGTCGAGAAGTACGCGCCGGGCGGAGGCGTGGTCGTGCGCACGGCCGCGGCGCCGCCCGTCACGCGCATCACCGTCGAGGACGAGGGGCCCGGCATCCCGCCGCGCGATCGCGAGCGCGTGTTCGAGCCGTTCGTCCGCCTCGTCGCCCCCAAGCACGAGGGCGTGCCGGGTACAGGCATCGGCCTCAGCATCGCTCGCGATCTCGCGCGACGGCACGGAGGTGATCTGCGGATCCTCGACTCCGAACGGGGCGCGCGCTTCGAGCTCATTCTCGTGACAGAGGAGGCTGCATGAAGGTCCTCGTCGTCGAAGATGACCACCACATCCGCGAAGGCCTGCGGGACATCCTGCTCGCCGAGGGCTACAAAGCCATCACGGCCTCCGACGGGCGCGAGGGGATCCGGCTGTACCTCGCGGAGTCACCTCACTTCGTGCTGCTCGACATCATGATGCCGGGCGCGAACGGGTACGACGTGTGCCGCGAGATCCGGGCGCGCGACGCAGACGTGCCCATCATGTTCATCAGCGCGAAGTCGGAGGAGGTCGACCGCGTCGTCGGACTCGAGCTCGGGGCGGACGACTTCGTCGTCAAGCCCTTCGGGGTCAAGGAGGTCGTCGCGCGCATCCGCGCCGTGACCCGCCGCTGCTTCCGCGCCCGCGGTCCCTCGCAGCCGCCCCCGTTCAAGATGGGCGATCTCGAGGTGTTCCCCTCCGAGCTGCGCGCGCGCCGGGGCGACGCGACGATCGAGCTGTCCCTGCGCGAGGTCGGCATTCTGCGGCTGCTCCACGAGAACCAGGGCCGGGTCGTCGACCGCGACACGTTCTTCAACCAGCTCTGGGGGCTCGAGCACGTCCCGAACAGCCGCACGCTCGATCAGCAGATCTCCAAGCTACGGCGCCGGGTCGAGGTGGATACCGCCAAGCCTCGTCTCATCCGGACCGTTCACGGTGCGGGCTACCGGTACGACGGGTGAGCGCGCGCCAGCCGCCGCTCAGCCGCGGTGAGGCGGGCGCTCACATCTCGAACAGCAGCCCGGCGAACCACGTGGTGTCGCCGACGTGCAGCTTCTTCTCGCCCCCGAACGCGGGGAGCTCGATGCGCGTCCACTCGATGAAGAGGTGCGTGCTGTTGATGCCCACCTCGGTGTCGAGCCGCCGCGCCGCGTCCGGGTCGATGAAGTCGAGCTGCAGCGACAGACCGCCGGCGACCTGCCAGCCCAGGGTGCCGCCCCGGCCGCGCCGCTTGTCGCTGGACCCGGGCGCGGTCGCGGTCGCGACCTCCCCGTCGGGGTCGTCGGCGCTCCAGATGGTGTAGTTGAGGCCGAGCTTGCCGTACGGAATGAGCGGGATGCCCCAGCGGCGCTGCGCCATGTCCATGCGGTACACCAGCCCCACGCCGAACGGCACGAGCGTGAGGTGCGTCGAGTCGGCCTTCGAGCGGTCGGTCGGCGTGCTCCCGGGCGACGGCTCGACGTAGGGATGGGCGGTCTCGCGGAAGTAGCCGGTCGACACGCCGAGCGCCAGCGAGCCGAACGCGTGCCAGAACTGGTAGTCGAGCTCGACCTGGGTCATGAGGCGTCGCTCGTCCCCGAAGTAGCTCTCGTGGGGCGCGGCCTTGCCGCCGAACTCGCTGTCGATCTCGGGCGCGTAGGGCCCGAAGCGCAGCTCGAACGCCCACCGCTGGGGGCTCTGGAAGGTGATCTCGTCGTCGAGCTGCACCGGCTGCTGGGCCGCCGCAGGACGGGACGCGAGCGCGCACACCCCCGCCGCGCACGCTGCCATCCCGAGCACGCGGGCTCCGCACGACTTTCTGGAACGCCTCATCACGTGGACTCCTTCTTGCGCGCACGTGCGCGGAACGCCCGACGCCGGCGCGCCGCCCGGAGCATCGCGATCAGCGCGGACACGAGCCCGAGCGCCATGAGGCCCGCCCGCACCTGCCCGCCGCCGATCGCGCAGTAGCCGCCCGTGGCCGCGCCGCCTTTCGTGGTGTAGTCGTTGAAGAAGTCGCGGGTCACGATCAGCGCGGAGGTCGTCGCCGGCGTCACCGGGCCGATGTTCCCGGACTTGTCGACCGCCGCCACCGCGACCACGTAGCTTCCGGCGTTCGACAAGCCTTCGAGATCGAGGCTGGCCTTCGGGTGGGTGACCTCGCCGCACGCGTAGTCGCGCTGGTGCTGCTCTATCGCTTGGGAGCCGCGCGCCGCCGCCGGGGCCGCGATCTGGCCGGGGCACACGTCCGAGGCGAGCTCGTATCCCTGCACGAGCCTGCTCTGGGGGTACGCGACCTCGCCCGTGCTCTTCGCGCAAAACACGACGTACCGGGCGATGGTCGGGTCCGTCACGACTTTCCATGACGGCTTGAGGAGCTCGCGGGTCGGCTCGACCGTCAGCGCCGTTGGCGCTGCGGGAGGCTTGCCATCGACGGGGAAGTCCAGCGCGGGCGCGTCGGCGCCCGTCTGGTCGGGGCCCGCTGGCTCGCGGCGATCGATCGCGAGGTACAGGCGGCGGCTCTCTTGCTGGTTGCAGATCGCCTCCGACGACCCGGCGCCGGCGTCCGCCGGCACGCCCCCGTCCGTCAGCACGGCGGGCGAGGCGAACAGCGCCTGCATCTTGAATTTGTCGACCTGGACGTAGGGCGTCGCTCCGTGGGCCGTTTGACCGAGGTCGTTCGTGGAGGCCACCGGCGTGCAGAGCTGCCGGTCGAAGGCCGCCGTCCGGGTCGCCTCGTCGGAGGAGACGCACGCCGGATGGAGGTAGGCGCTCAGCGTGCCGCCCGTGCTGGGCAGCTTGCCGCGCCCGCTCGCGGCGATGGTCACGCGAAGCAGCACCTCGCTGTTGCACTCGCAATGGGCGCGGTTGAACACGCTCGCCCACTTCGTGCGATCGACGAAGGTCTTGCCGCCGTCCAGGGACACGCCGAGCGTGAAGTCCGCCGCGACGAGGTGGTTCGGGTCTGCGGCGGCATCGGCCACCGCGGCGTCATCCGTCGCGCCGGCGGCCGCGTCCAGCGCGGCGGCCACGTCTTGCGATCCCACACCATCTAATGACGTGGGCGCATCCGGCGTCGCGGCGTCCGGCATCGCCGCATCCGCCCCCGCGTCGGTCTGCCCCCGAGCAGGCGCGGAGCCAACGACCAGGCTCGTGAGGGCCGCGAGCGTCGCGACGAGGAGCACGCCAGCGGTCCTCGGTCGCCCAGGGTGAATCATTACCTGGGTGTTTAACGCGCCTCCGATCGTGACCACAAGGGGGCGTTGCGCCTCCGCCCGCCCGAGCGCCCCGTCACGGCCGGTGCTGCGCCTCGCCCGCCGGAGCCGACGACGCTCGCGAGGCCGCCGGCGGCTCGGTGGCGGCGCCCTCCCGCCGCATCATCCGCTTGCCGCGGCGCCACAGCGTGCGTGGCGCGTGCGCCGTGCCCATGAGGAGGCGACGGCCGCTGTCCCACAGGTCCCGGCGCAGCTCCGCGCCCGTCTTGTCCCCCAGCAACATGACGACCCCCATGCCGATCACGGCCCCCGCCGCGACCTCGGCGCCGAGGAGCAGGGTCGCGCCCGCGCCCGCGACCAGGACGGCGGTCGGGTGCTCGCCCGCGAACGCGCGCACGCGGTCGAGGCCGTGCGCCGCTTCTTCTTTCGCGCCGTCCGCGGCCTCGACGACGTCGTCCCCTGCCGCCCTCACCTCGCCCGCGGCGTCCTTCGCCTCGTCGCTCGCCTGCTCGACGATCCCCTTGCCTCGCTCGTCCATGACCTCGCTCCTTCCTCGATCCTTTCGCGATCTCCGTACCCGCCCGTCACCGCGAGCCCTCGTCGGCCCGCGCGCCCGCCACCCCTTCGGTGTTTATGTGTTTGATCGCGTCCCCCTCCAACGTCATGAAGGTCCGGAATCCCCACCATGCGAGGTTGAACCAGGGCGGGATCGGCAGCTGCTTCGTGAGCGCGACCTCGAGCGCGCCTGCACCCACGAAGGACAGCGTCGCGGCCGTCCCGAGGTCGAGGTGGTTGCCCGTCGCGCGCGTGACCTGCTGGTCCACGTGGCGGAAGAAGCGCGCCACCTCCCGTGCGAGTCGGCTGGGGCCGCGCTCGGCAGGCGGGTCGGCCGGAGGGATGATGTCACGGACGAGCTCAACCACGAGGCCCACGATGCGCGGCGCCTCCAGCGTGGGCTCGTGGTTGCACACGACGCTGCCCGTGCGCGGGTTCAGGTCCACCGCCTCGACGCCGGGTTCACGGAGGAGCCGCTGGCTGAGCTGCGCGGCCACCTCGGATGCGAGGCGCCCGCCCCTCACCCGGATGCGTGTGCGGCCCGGGATCGCATGAACCAGCTCGGCGCCGACCTCTACGCTGTCTTCCATGAGCCCCCTCCTCAGTGCGCCACGGGCGCTGGCGCGGTCGGCGCTCGCTTGACGCGCGCACGGGCCTCCGCGAGCAGGTCCTCGAGATCCTCCTTGCGCCGCACGAGCCGCGTGGCGACCGCGTCCGCCACCTTGTACGCGACGCTGGCGAGCTCCAGCGCGAGCGGCCGCAAGTGCCCCGAGACGCTCTTCGCCGCATACCCCGCGGCGCAGCCCAGCACGAACGAAGGCAGGTGGAACTTCATCACGCACTCTCCTTGGCGAGGGTCGCGCTCGACACAGTGAGCCCGGCGCCGAGGCGGCGCACTAGGGAGGGCGCCGTAAACAGACCACCGAGAGCCGCCCTCGGGCGCGGGCTCGACGGGGGCAATCCGACGTGGCAGTCGCAGACGTCAGCGTCGCGGGCGTCGGTGGCGCGAACGCGCGGTGTCTGCGCCTGTCGCCGCCAACTTCGTTGCGCCTCGGAGCTAGGCCGCCGCAATGATCGGAGCCGGCGGCCGGCGCCACAGCGCGCGGCGGTCACGAGCCACCATCCGCGGCTCGAGGCCGCCGTTCGCTGCCAGCGCCGCGACACGCGGCAGGACGCGGGCCAGGACCGCGCCGCCTGGACAGCGTCGGCGTGCTGAACCGCCGCGGCGGCGGCATCGACGCGAGGCCGGGGGACGCAGGGTCGGGCGGCAGCGATGCAGCCGAGTCCTCGCCGCTGCGACCACCCGCATCCGGCGGAGCGACACCTCCTGCGGCGTCGTCCGACGACTGCGCGTCCGCGCCAACGACCGCGTCCACGTCGACCAGCACGTCCGCGCCCATACATCCGCGACACGTTCATGTGCGCGCCCGTGAGCGCGCCGCCCGCCGACGTTGGCCTCGAGCAGTACGACGAGATCGGCCGCTGGCGCGCGAGCGACGACGCAGGGCGCGCGGTCGCCGCCGACGCGTGCACGATGGCGCGCCTCAACGAGGCCTTCACGCGCACGCACGGCAGCTTCAAGGAGCTGATGGTCACGCTGATCGGGAGCGACGCCTTCCGCTACCGCCGCAACGAAGGAGGTGCACCATCAGGCGCTACGTGCTCGACCGCAGGCCCCTGCTGCGCGCGGCGGGCGTCAGCCTCGCGCTGCCGCCGCTCGAGGCCATATTGACGAGTGGGGGGCTGTTCCGGACCGCGCGCGGCGCCGAGAAGCCTCCGCTGCGGGTCATCACCGACCAGGCGCGGGTCATGCGCCAGCTCAGCGTGCTCGACTTCGAGCGCGGGCAGATCGGCGCGCTCGACGCCCGCCTCGGGGCGGCCGACCGCCAGCGCCTCGACGAGCACCTCACCGGCGTGCGCGAGCTCGAGCGCAAGCTCCAGGCGCCGCCGCCCGAGGTGTCGGCCCACTGCACGAAGCCGGCCGCGCCGGCCTCGATGATCACGCCCGACGAGCTCACCTCCCCCACCACGCCGGCGCGCACCGACCTCATGCTCGACATCATCGTGAAGGCGCTGCAGTGCGATCTCGTCCGCTACGTCGCGTTCCAGATGGAGAACGGCCAGAACTTCGCGAACCTGCCCTGGCTGGCCTGACGGACGCCGTGGGGCAGCACGGGTTCGCGCACCGGGGGACGGTCGAGCAGCAGACGAAGATCGTGGCCTGCGAGATGGAGCGGCTCGCGCACCTGCTCCAGGGCATGAAGGGCTCGCTCGAGGGACCACGAACGTGCTCGACAACTCCATCGTCTACTGCGAGAGCGAGCACGCGCGCGGCAACCACGGCACGGACCCGCTGCCGGTCATCCTCGCGGGCAAGGCGGGCGGCCGGCTGACGACGGGGCGCTCGCCGCGCTCCCCGGCGGGGACCCCGATCAACAACATGCACCTCAGCGCGCTGCGGCTCGCGGGCCTCGCCGACGACCGCTTCGGCAACGACAGCACGGGCATGCTCGACTCGCTCCTCGCGCCGTGAGCGTCACGCCATCCGCGCGGCCACGTCCTTGATCGTCGCGCGCAGCCAGGCGTTCGCCGGATCCTGGCTGCGATCGCGGTGCCACACCATGAACAGCGTGTAGGGCTCGATCTCGAGCGGCGCGTCCACGATGCGCGCGCCCGAGCCGGGCACGAGCAGACGCGCCACGCTTTCCAGCACATTGGGATCCTAAGCTTAGAATTCCACGTGGACAAGTTGTCG